>JAEEGL014344529.1_pt1 | contig 12389 bp, 8 predicted proteins | sample 9134231 | NCBI WGS metagenome assembly JAEEGL01 (sample SAMN16246548, study PRJNA631951) | gut metagenome | biome: gut microbiome; feature: rumen; material: fiber-attached | host: Bos | place: Iran: Karaj | collected 2018-10 | reverse complement strand
CCCGACCTGCTGCCGGCCGACCTGATCGGTACGATGATCTACAGCCAGAAGAGCGAGCAGTTTATCATCAAGAAAGGCCCCATCTTCGCCAATTTCATCCTGGCCGACGAGATCAACCGTTCCCCGGCAAAGGTGCAGTCGGCCCTGCTCGAAGCCATGCAGGAGCGTCAGGTGACCATCGGCGAGACCACCTTCAAGTTGCCCGAGCCTTTCCTGGTGATGGCGACCCAGAACCCGATCGAGCAGGAAGGCACTTATCCGCTGCCCGAGGCCCAGGTCGACCGTTTCATGCTGAAGGTCAAAGTGACATATCCGAAGAAAGAGGAAGAGAAGCTCATCATCCGGATGCACAACCAGGGTGAATTCCCGCGGCCCACGACGCAACTCAAGCCCGAAGACATCATCCGGGCCCGCGAAGTGGTGCGCGACGTATACATGGACGAGAAGATCGAGCGCTACATCGTCGACATCGTCTTTGCTACCCGCCAGCCCGAAGACTACGGACTCGCCAAACTGAAGGACCTGATCTCCTACGGCGGCTCGCCGCGTGCCAGCATCTCGCTCGCCATGGCGGCCAAGGCCTACGCCTTCATCAAGCGCCGCGGCTACGTCATCCCCGAAGACGTGCGCGCCGTCTGCTACGACGTCCTGCGTCACCGCATCGGCCTGACCTACGAAGCCGAAGCTGAGAACATCACCCCCGAAGAAATCATCACCGACGTCCTCAACGCCGTCGAAGTTCCGTAATCGATTATGTTTGCTTTGTGCTCAGGGAATTGCTTCTCGGACCGACTCGCGAGCGAGTCTCCCTCCCAAATCAGAGATTTGGGCCCCTCCCTCTATCAACCGAGGGTGGTTAGGGTCCTCGAAGCAATATCCCATTCGCACTTAAAGCAAACATTAAGCGCAGCTGCGGTTGATTTTTGGAGCCGTGAGCATTTTTTCTGCGAACGGGACAAAAATCAGAGCAGCCAAGCGTAAGAAAACGAATCAGAAGATGGAAAATGATTTGTTAAAGAAGGTCCGGAAGATCGAGATCAAGACAAAGGCCCTGTCGCACCAGGTCTTCGCCGGAGAGTACCATTCCGCGTTCAAGGGACGGGGCATGGCCTTCAGCGAAGTCCGCGAGTACCAGTACGGCGACGATGTCCGCAATATGGACTGGAACGTCACCGCCCGGCTCCGCGCGCCCTACGTCAAGATCTTCGAAGAAGAACGCGAACTGACCGTGATGCTGCTGGTTGACGTCAGCGGCTCACGCATCTTCGGCACGACCAGCCAGACCAAGAAGGACCTCCTGACCGAAATCGCGGCCGTGCTGTCGTTCTCGGCCGCCATCAACAACGACAAGGTGGGCGCACTCTTCTTCAGCAACAAAGTCGAAAAATTCATCCCGCCGAAAAAAGGACGCAGCCACCTGCTGCGCATCATCCGTGAACTGGTGGAATTCCAGCCGGAAGAACAGGGCACCGATATCGGTGCCGCCCTGCAGTACCTGACCAATGCCATCAAGAAACGCTGCACGGCCTTCCTGCTCTCCGACATGATCGACTTTGACGCAGCACAACATCCCCGCTACGAAGACGCGCTGAAGATTGCCGCCGGCCGCCACGACATCTCCGTCATCAACATCTACGATCCGCGGGAACGGACCCTGCCCGACGTGGGCCTGGTCCACGTGCGGGATGCCGAAACCGGCAGCAGCAGTTGGGTGAACACCTCATCGGCCGCCGTACGGCGCAACTACGAAGCCTGGAGCCGCCGGGCCGTGGACAGCACCCTGTCCACCCTGCGCCGCTACCGCATCGACAACGTGAGCATCGCCACGGGCGAAGACTATGTGAAGGGGCTTATCTCCTTCTTCAAAAACAGAGCTTGATATGAAGAAAATATACCTGCTTGTCTGGTTGCTGACCGCCGTCACGCTGCTCTGCAGCGCGCAGGACGACAGTGATCTGCGAAGCCGCCTGAGCCGCGATTCCATCCTGATCGGCGACCAGATCGAGTGGACTTTCGACCTGAGCGTCGCCCCGGGCGAATCGGCCCGCATCGGCAAGCCGGGTGAGATGCCGGTTCCCGGCGTCGAGGCTCTCGGGGAACTGGCTGTCGACACCCTGTCCCGGAACGACGGCACCCTGAACCTGCGGGGACATGTGACCCTCACCAGCTTCGACAGCGGCAGCTACGAACTGCCTCCCCTGTATGTGCTGGTGGTCCGTGCCGACGGGACCCTCGACACGCTCAGCTATGCCGGCCCCCGGCTCGAAGTGACGACCATTCCCATCGACACCGCCACTTTCCAGCCCTATGATATCAAGGGCCAGATCCGATATCCGTTGACATTCAGGGAAGTCCTTCCCTGGATCGGGCTCGCGCTGCTCGTCGCGGCGCTGGTCTGGCTGCTGGTCCGCTGGATCCGGATGCGGCGCCTCAACCGCAATTTCTTCGGCAAACCCGTGGTGCAGGATCCGCCGCATATCGTGGCGCTCCGCAGCCTCGAGAAGACCCGCGCCCAGAAACTCTGGCAAAACGGCAAGCAAAAGCAGTTCTACACCCAGGTGACCGACGCCCTGCGCCAGTACATCGCCGAACGCTACCAGATCGGCGCCATGGAGCAGACCTCCGCCGAGATGCTCCACGACCTTTCCCAGCAGGATATCGAACCCGGGCTGTTGGAACAGATGAAGGAGCTCTTCACCACCGCCGACTTCGTGAAGTTCGCCAAGCATACGGCTTCCGACCAGGAGAACGAGAACGCCATCCCGACGGCCATCCGTTTCGTCAACGATACCTACATGTCCCAGATTGAAAACGAGGAGGAGGAATAAGCCATGTTCTTTGAGTATCCGAACCTGCTCTGGCTGGAGCTCCTGCTGATTCCGCTCATCGCCCTCTATCTGTGGCGGACGCTGCGGGGCAAGGAGCCCTCGCTGACCGTCTCGAACGCCAGCCAGTGGGACGACGGCAGCCACAAGGCGGCTGCCTGGGCACGCCATATCCCCTTCATCCTGCGGATCGTGGCGCTGGCGGCCATCATCGTGGCCATCGCCCGTCCCCGTTCTTCCCAGAATTTCGAAAAAATCGATACCGAAGGCATCGACATCGTGCTGACGATGGACGTTTCCACTTCGATGCTCGCCCGTGACTTCAAGCCCGACCGCATCGGCGCCGCCAAAGATATCGCCATCGAGTTCATCGCGAGCCGGCCCGCCGACCGCATGGGCATCGTGGTGTTTGCCGGCGAAAGCTACACGCAGGCTCCGCTGACCACCGACCGGCCCACCCTGATCAACCTGATGAAAGAGGTGGAGACCGGCCTGATTGACGACGGCACCGCCATCGGCAACGGCCTGGCCACCGCCGTGGCGCGCCTGAAAGATTCCGACGCCAAGAGCAAGGTCGTGATCCTGCTCACCGACGGTATGAACAACTGCGGCGAAGTGGCCCCGCTGATGGCGGCTGAGATCGCCAAGACCTACGACGTCCGCGTCTATACCATCGGCGTGGGTGCCATGGGCGAAGCCCCCTATCCGTTCATGACCCCCTGGGGCGTCCAGGTCCAGAACGTCAAGGTGGAGATCGACGAAGACCTGCTCAAGCAGATCGCTGAAGAGACGGGCGGAAAGTATTTCCGTGCCACCAACAACACCAAGTTGATGGAGATCTACAACGAAATCAACCAGATGGAGAAGACCCGTACCACCGTCGACAGCTTCCCCGTGTATTCCGAACTGTTCATGCGCTTTGCGCTGATCGCGCTGTTCTGCCTGCTGGCTGAACTGCTGTTCCGTTTTGTCATTCTCAGGAGGATCCCGTAATGATATATCTTGCACAAGGCCAATATCTGCTGCTCCTGCTGCTCATTCCGCTGCTCTTCGTGGCGTATGCCATCCAGTTGCGGATCCGCCGCCGGCGCATCGCCCGGATCGGCAATCCGGAGCTGGTGACCCGGCTGATGCCCGATGCCTCCACCGGCAAGGGCTGGCTCAAGGTCAGCCTGCTGGCCCTCGCCTGGTTTTTCTTCGTCATCGGCCTTGCCCGTCCGCAGCTCGGCGCCCGGCTCAAGGAGCATGAAAGCCAGGGCGTGGAAGTGATGCTGGCCCTCGACGTCTCCAACTCGATGCTTGCCGAGGACTACTCGCCCAACCGACTGGAGCGCTCCAAACTGGCCATTTCCCGGCTTGTCGACCGCCTGCAGGGCGACCGCATCGGCCTGGTGGTGTTTGCCGGCGAAGCGTTTGTCCAGCTGCCCATCACCGCCGACTACGTATCGGCCAAGGTGTTCCTCAAGAGCATCAACACCGAGAGCGTGCCCATCCAGGGCACCGACCTGGCCGAAGCCCTGATGACCTCGGCCCGCAGCTTCAGCACCCAGAGCGAGCGTTCGCGCGCCATCATCCTGATCACCGACGGTGAAGACCATGAAGGAGATGCACTCGAAGCGGCCCGCACCATCGCCGAGCAGGGCATCCGCATCTATTGCATCGGCGTGGGCTCGCCCCAGGGCAAGCCCATCCCCAAGAACGGCAGTCTGATGAAAGATGCCAACGGGGACATCGTGGTCACGCGTCTTGATGAGGGTATCCTCCAGGAGATCGCCGAGATCGGCGGCGGCAAATACGTCCGCGCCGGCAACAGCGAATTCGGCCTGAATCCCATCATCGACGACATCCGCACCCTTGACAAGGAGCAGTTCAACTCCGTGGTGTTCGAGGACTTCGACGAACAGTACATGTATTTCTTCGCCATCGCCCTTTTCTTCCTGATCCTCGAACTGCTGGTTCCGGAAACGAAGGCGCGGCGGAAACTTTTCAAGGACTGAACTATGAAACGATATTTGCTTGTCATCCTGTCGGTCGTGCTTTGCACGGGGGTCTGCTTCGCCCAGAGCGAACGCAAGAGCGTGCGCCACGGCAACCGGCAGTTCAAGAAAGAGAAATATTCCGAAGCGGAAATCGACTACAAGAAGGCGCTGGTGGCTGATTCCACCTCCGTGACCGCCGACTACAACCTGGGCAACAATTACTACCGGATGGAGAACTACTCCGAGGCCGACCGCTATTACAAGGCCGGCATCGACTCGCTCGCCAAAGGGAAATACGGCGCCGACGCCTTCCACAATATGGGCAATTCCCTGCTGAAACAGCGCAACTGGCAGGGCGCCATCGACGCCTACAAGAATGCGTTGCGCCGCAACCCGGACGACCAGGAGACCAAGGCCAACCTGGCCTACGCCCAGAAGATGCTGGAAGACCAGCAGCAGAACGGCGGCGGTGGCAACAACGACCAGAACCAGGATCAACAGGACCAGAATCAGGATCAAAACCAGGATCAGCAGAATCAGGACCAGAATCAGAACGATCAGAACAAGGACCAGAAACAGAACGATCAGAACAAGGACCAGAATCAGGATCAGAACGACCAGAACAAGGATCAGCAAGACCAGAATCAGGATCAGAATGATCAGAACCAGGACCGGCAGCCACAGCAGGGACAGCAGCCCCAGATAACGCCGCAAGCCGCCCAGCAGATGCTGCAGGCCATCCAGGCCCAGGAAGACAAGACCCAGGACAAGGTCAAGAAAGAGAAAGCCGCAAAGCTCAAATCAAAACAGAAACAGAAAAATTGGTAGCGCCATGACGAAACGACTGCTTACACTGCTGCTGTTGCTCAGCTCCCTGACAGGGGCTGCCCAGACATTGAAAATCGATGGCCCGCGGGTGGTCTCGGCCGACGAGACCTTCCGCATCGTCTTTACCGCCGATGCCCGGATGAGCGATTTCAACTGGCCCGGCACGGACGATTTCGACGTGGTCTGGGGACCGCAGAAAGGCTCCATGTCGAGCGTCAACATCATCAACGGCAAACGCACCTCCACGCGTCAGGAGACCGTCACCTACCTGCTCCAGCCACGCCGCACCGGCACCTTTACCATCGCCGCCGCTACGGCCAAGGTCGACAAGCAGGAAGTTTCATCGGGTACCCTGCAGATCGAGGTCGTCGCCAACCAACAGCAGGCCCCCTCTTCCGGCAGTGGAAGCGGGAACGCGAACGGCGGCCAGCAAGGCAGCCAGCAGAACAGCCAGCAGGCCCAGCCGGACCGCCAGCAGCAGAACGATCCCACCGTCAGTGGTACTGTCTCCAATGAAGACATTTTCCTCAGGCTGACCCTCAACAAGACCAACGTGGTCAAGGGAGAGCCTGTCACCGCTACCCTGAAAATCTACACCCGCACCGATATCGTGGGTTTTGAAGACATCAAGTTCCCGACTTTCAATGGTTTCTGGAGCAAGGAGACCGTCACGGTCAACAACCTGGAGTTCAACCGCGAGAATGTGAACGGAGCCATCTACAACAGTGCGCTGGTCCGCCAGTGGGTCCTCATCCCCCAGCAGACCGGTTCGCTGTCCATCGACCCGGCCGAGATGGTCTGCCAGATCCGGGTCCGCACTTCGGGCGGCAGCCCGCTCTCCATCTTCGACGACTTTTTCGACCAGTACCAGACCATCCGCAAACGCATCAGCACGCCCACTTTGCAAGTCAAGGTGAAGGATCTTCCGGCCGGCGCGCCGGCTTCTTTCGGCGGCGGTGTGGGCAACTTCAAGATCAGCGCGAAAATGAGCAAGGACGGCATCAAGTCGAACGAAGCGGCCTCGCTCATCGTCACCGTTTCGGGCACCGGCAACCTCTCGATGCTGGAAGCCCCGAAGGTCGACTTCCCGCCGGACTTCGAGGTCTACGACCTGAAGATCACCGACAAGACCTCGGCCAGCGGCACCAACGGCTCGAAGACCTTCGAATATCCTTTCATCCCGCGCAGTTACGGTGATTTCGTCATCCCTTCCATCGAATATGGCTACTACGACATCGCCCACGGGAAATATGCCACCACTTCGACCGGCGACATCCCCGTGACGATCGAAAAAGGTGAAGAGATCGCGGGCGGCGGCGTGGCCGTGGCCGGAAGCAACCGGCAGAATGTCCGCAGCCTGGCCGAAGACATCCGCTACATTGCCCTGGGCGACGGAAATCTCAAGAAAAAAGGCGCTTTCTTCGCAGGTTCTCCCCTGTTCTACGGGCTCCTGCTTGCACTGGCCGTCATTTTCTTCCTGATCGGCCGCTTCTTCCGCTATTCGCAGGCACGGCGCGCCGACGTGGCCGGTTCGAAGAACCGCCGGGCCAACAAGATGGCCCGCGCACGGCTCAAGAGTGCCGAATCGTACCTGAAGCAGGGTTTGGGCAGCGCCTATTATGAAGAACTGCACAAGGCCCTGCTGGGATATGTTTCCGACAAGCTGCTGATTCCGGCCGCCGACCTGTCGAAGGAAACGGTTCGGGAGAAGTTGCTGGAGCGGGGTGTCCGCGAAGAAAGCGTGAACGCCCTGACGGATCTGATCGACAAATGCGAATATGCGCGCTACGCGCCTGAAAGTGGTCAAGCACAAATGGAAAACGAATACAACGATGCCATCCAGGCCATATCGGCCATCGAAAGCCAGTTGAAGAATCCGAAAGCCGCCGGCAAGGCGGCCGTAGGAGCCGTCCTCGCGGCCCTGTTGCTCCTGGCGGCGCCCGCCGCGCAGGCACAGAACGACGTGTCCGACCTCTGGAACATGGCTGGCGAGGCCTTTGCGGCCGGCCAATGGCAGAACGCACTGAACTACTACCAGATGATTGAGGGCGAGAACCTGGAGAGTGCCGACCTGTACTACAACATCGGCAACACCTATTTCAAGCTCAACGACCTGGGACACGCCATCCTCTATTTTGAGAAGGCGCTCAAGCTCGATCCCGCCCATGCCGATGCGGCCAACAACCTGGAGATCGCCCGGCAGATGACACTCGACAAGATTGACGCCGTCCCCGACTTCATCCTGTTGTCCTGGTTCCATCAGCTGCGGCAGGGGCTTTCGGCCGATGCCTGGGCCTGGATCACGCTGGCGCTGGCGGCAGTCGTCGGCATCCTGCTGCTCTTGTTCCGCAACAGCGGTTCCTCCGCTCTGCGAAAAGTGTCGTTCATCCTGGCCTGCGTTTTCGCCGTGCTGACGGTCTGCACTTTCATCTTCTCGCTGCAGCAGAAGCGTGCCATCACGCGCCAGGACAACGCCATCGTCACGGCACCGGTCTGCTCGGTGAAGAGTTCCCCCGCCGAGGGCGGCAAGACGGTCTTCGTCCTACACGAAGGCACGAAGATCCACCTCCTCGACAACGTGGGTGACTTTGCCAAGATCTCCATCGCCGACGGCCGCCAGGGCTGGGCGCCAGTCTCTACTTTCGAGGTGATTTAAATAATATGCCGGGCCATTGACCCGGCATATTATTTACTATTCATCGTGTTTCAGATGGACATCGCATTGCGGGAACGGGATGGTGATGCCCGCATTGTTGAGTGACTCATAGATCACTTCCTTGGCTTTGTCAACATATCCGATCCGTTCGGCTACCAGCACGTACTGCTTCACGGCAATGTCCACGGAACTGTCGCTCATATCTTTCACAACCACATACACACCGTGCTTGGGATCCACGATCTCGCGGCCGTAATGGTCTTTGGTACGCATTTTCTGCATGCCCTCCACCAGCACCTCGCGCACTTTCGCGATATCGGTTCCATATGCCACACCCACCTTGATAATGGTCAGTTCGTAGGAGTTGTTGCGCGTAAGGTTGTTGAAATTCTTGCCGAAGAGAGAAGCATTGAGGAAGGACATTTCCGTTCCGTCCTCCGTCTCCACCACCACGCACTGATAGTTGATGGCCACCACCTTGCCGCGCACGCCCTCACATTCGATCCAGTCGCCCACACGCAGGCGGCCGCCCATCAGCTGGATACCGTAGATGAAGTTGTTGAGGATATCCTTGAGGGCGAGACCGATACCGGCCGACAGGCCGCCGGCCACCAAAGTCAGGGAACCGGTCGGAATCCGCAAGACGGCGACAACCGCTATCACATAAGACATCCAGATCAGGACGCTGATGATGCTGTTGCCCAGGGAAAGGTTGATCTCATTGTTCCGGATGGAAGTGCGGTTGTGTTTGCGCATGAAGGCCGCGTAGCGTACGTACTGCCAGATGGCGTGAATGGCCCGGTTGGCATACCGGAGGATGAAGAACAGGACCAGAAGGCCGATGATGCTTCTGCCGGAGATCCGCAGTGTCTCATACCCATCCTTGCCCACGAGTTGGATGAAAGGAACATGGAAAATCTTTTCATACAGATCATCGAAGTCAAAGATGTCCAGGGACATATGTATACAGAGCGGCAGGGAGACAACGAACAGGGCAGGAATTGCCACCTCCCGGATGAAATCGTAGAACCAGGTCGCGCCAAAGAGGAGGGACTCCCGGTCTGCACCCGCCACATAGGTAATCCGGTTGCGCATATCGTCCACCCGTTTGTCCAGCCAACGTTCCTTGTATCGTCCCATCAGGTCTGAAACACAGACGATGGTCAGCAGAACAGCCAGCTGGAAGTACCACCAGATCAGGATGAGCAAAGCCACGAAGGTGTAGCCCAGGAAAGCAAAGACAAAGGCGATGATATAGATGGACAGGGATATCCAGCCCAATATGCTGTCGATGGGCATGGCTTTTCCGCTTTCCCGGATACAGAAGAAGAGTTGTCGCACCACGACAATCGCCAGGATGGGCGGGAAGAGGAAAACGAGCAACTGGTCCGGAACGAAGGTAATGCGGCATACAATGATGATGAGCGCAATGATGATGCTGGGAATGTAGAGCCGGAGACAGTTGCGGACCCGTTCGGGTTTCACCCGCAGCAGCAGGGAAGCGGAGATCACAATCAGCAGCCAGAGGAAGGTGTTGATATGCCTGGCACCCAATTGAATGTACTCGTTTGTGTCACCGGATACGCTGATGCCCAACACCAGATAGTACAAAATGGTTCCGAACAGCACCGAGTACAGTGGCAGATTGTTCGTGGGCAGGAAGCGCTTCATCCGGGGAATACGGCTGAACAACCAGATGACAAGAAAAGCCAGCGCCCAGAAAATGAACAGGGCGACCAGCTGGATGATGGTTACCAGCACCAACATGGAATTGGCGCCCTTGCTGGACAGGCCGGTAAACAGGTCTCCATCTTCCTCCATGATAACCTCTTCGCCTATGGCCGGACTGACGGCCAGCGAATCGGCAGGCTGCGCATCGTCATCACCGCCCAATTCTGAGAAATCATACTGATTGTTTAAAGCAACCTTGATTTTTTTCCAAGATCCCTTGGGGTCCGACAGAAAGGCCATAAATGGCGTCTGACCATCTACGAAGACATATTTCTCCAGTTCGTGATAGCGGGATTGCGCATAGTCATAAGCCTCTTTCATCCGCCAATAGGCCGCCTGATAGTGCGTACTGTCTGCTATCAGGCTGTCCCGGTTGCTGGCATTCCGTTTCAGGAGCTCGGAAGCATACATGATGCAGGAATCGCGGTGGATTTCTCCTTCCTCGTCCAATACGAAGGGGGAGGAAAGCGAGTCCTTGACGGCAATACGGATCACCTCCTTTTCCAGACTGGATGCCAGTTCGGAATACTGCTGGTCCAGGGAATCGACACGATACAGCAGGCTGTCAGGCAGGATCTCGATCTCGATTTCCGTCTTGATCGGCGGAAGCCGGCGGAGGGCCTCGATGAGACGGGCGTAGCGGTCGACCTCAATATTCAGTTCATGGACGATGCGGTCGTACGGCTTTCTGTCTTTGTTGAAATCCTCATAGGCCGAAGAGACTTTTTTCAGGGCATAGGCCAGGTCGAAAGTCATTTGCTGCTCCTGGGTGTACAGGAGAAGGGACAACTCGTTGGACGCCGTGATCACATTGATCATCCGCTGATGCTGACGATCGTAATCCTTTTCAAAAAGTGTTTGTTCCGCAACGCTTTGCTCAACGGTCATCTTCAGTTCGGAGCGGAGATCCCTGAGCACTGCGGTCAAGGGTTGCCCATTCACGATACAGAAGACGGGAATGGCGTATACAAAGAGCGTGGAAACAATGGTCAGGAGTTTCTTTCTCATAGGCAGGTCTTCGTCCGTTATAGGGAAATCAAGCAAATTTATGAAAAAACTACTGAAAAAGCCAAATTTACGGATAAAACCCGCTAGAGGCTGCGGAGGGCTTCGATGGGATCGAGGCGGGCGGCTCTTCTTGCGGGAAGAAGACCGGAGGAGAGGCTGACGACGGCGGCAAGGAGAACACCGGCGGCCATCCAGCCCCAGGGCGCCGTGAAACAGCCTTCGAGCGAAAGCGCCACCAGATTGCCCAGCAGCAGTCCCAGCACCACGCCGGCGGCACTGCCCAGCAGGCCAATGAGCAGGGCCTCGGCCAGAAACTGACGCGCGATGTCGCGTGCACGGGCGCCCAGCGCCCGCCGCGTCCCGATTTCGCGCGTCCGCTCCTTGACGGAGACCAACAGACTGTTCATCAGGCCGACCGCCGCCCCGAGCATCGTCACCAGGCCGATGGCCAGCGCCGCCAGCGAGAGCTTCGACCGAAGGGATGCCAGCGTCGACGCGGCACCGTCGGCCTCCACGATCTCGAAATCGGGTTCTGCTCCCAGCGGAAGGCGCCGGATCGTGGCCATCCGGCTGCCGGCTTGCAGCATCGCCGGGTGCAGATGTCCCTGCGCCGCGCGAAGGGTGATCTGACAATCTTCAGCACTGGAACTGATGGGCATCAGCAAGGCATCGTCGAGTCCCGTGCCGAATACGGCACCCTGCCGCTCCAGCACCCCGATGACCTGCAGTCGCAGGCCATCGACCGACACCATCTCCCCCAGCCCGTCACTTTCGCCGTAGAGCCGTCGACGGACGTTGTCGCCCAGCAGTGCCACCGGCGAATGTCCTTCCACTTCGTAGGGCGAAAAGTGGCGGCCGCCGGCCAGCCGCAATCCCTGGACCAGCAGGTAACTCTCGTCGACGGCGAGCACATGGACCACCGGATCGGTCGTACGGCCGCCGCCACGGACGATGGCTGCGTCCTGCATGGGGGTCCAGACAGTGACATGAGATGCCGGGTCATGCCCGGAATGACGGAAGGCGTCTGCTTGCCGAAAACCGATGAGCGGGGCGTCGGGCCTGGGTCGGATGGTCAGCAGCCCGGCGCCCAGTTTGTCGAAACTGCCGACCACCTGGCTGGTCAGCACGTCCACGGCCGTTTCGATGCCGACCAGGGAGGCCACGCCAATGGCGATAATGGCCACCGTGAGCAGAAAACGGCGGCGGTTGGTCGAAAAAGCGTCCAGGGCGAACAGGTAAAAATCTCTCATCACAGATCCTCCAGAAGATTTGACTTTCAAAAATAGGAAATTCCTTTGGTTTTAACTAATTTTGCATGATTAAAATGCGTATTTTATACACCCATGGAAAACAAGAGACCAT
>JAEEGL013872879.1_pt1 | contig 12389 bp, 15 predicted proteins | sample 9134231 | NCBI WGS metagenome assembly JAEEGL01 (sample SAMN16246548, study PRJNA631951) | gut metagenome | biome: gut microbiome; feature: rumen; material: fiber-attached | host: Bos | place: Iran: Karaj | collected 2018-10 | reverse complement strand
TGGGGATCCAGACCACCTCCCACGGGGAGCCCTAGCTCCATTTCCACATCCCCGGCGTAGTTGCCATGGCCTCCATGACCTTCAGCTTCAGCGCCATCGCTCATAATATTAGCGTGCAGCGGCTTTACGAAAAGGCGCTGGACCAGGTAATGGTCTCGCCCACGCCCCTGTGGCAGTTCATCCTGGGCCAGGTCATCGGCGGCGCGCTGCGGGGCATGTACGCCGGAGGCATCATCCTGCTGCTGACGCTGCCCATCCGCACGGATCTGACGTTCAATCTCGTCTCCGTGCTCATCATGTTCCTGAACGGCACCGTGTTCGCCACCATCGCGCTGGTGCTGTCCTTTCTGGCCAAAAGCTATACCGACGCCCCCCGGTTCACCTCCTATATCATCATGCCCATGTCGTTTCTGTGCAACACCTTCTTCTCCACGGACCAGATGCCCTCCGGCTTCCGGCAGGTCATCAGCCTGCTGCCCCTCTCCCAGGCCAGCTCCATGATCCGCGCCATTGCCAACGCGGAGGAGCCGGGGCTTTTCGGCTTTGCCGTGCTGGCGGCGTATCTCGTAGTTTTCGGCGGGCTCGCAGTCTGGTTCATCTACCGGAAGAAGAATCTGTGAGGTGCGCCATGGGAAGACTGAAACGAATACTCGCTTGTGTTTTCTGCTATGCGCTCTGCCTTGCGGTGATCCTCTGCGACGCGACCCCCGCTTTCGCGGAGGAGGATGACCTCTCCGCCCGGGCGGCCCAGGCGCAGAAGGAGATCCGCTCCATGGACGTGGGGCGCTACGGCATGGTCCCCGTCTACGGGCGGGACGTGGCCGACGGGGTATACGACGTGAAGGTGGATTCCTCCTCTCCGTTCTTCAAGATCCTGGAGGCGCAGCTCATCGTGGAGGACCATGTCATGTCCGCCCGCATCACCGTATCGAGTCTCAGCTATCAATGGGTCTACCCCGGCTCCGGCGAGCAGGCGGAAAACGACAAAAAAGAGAACTACATCGGCTACACGGACAGCAGCGGCCACGGCGTGTTCACCATCCCGGTGGAGGCGCTGGACAAGGGCGTCCCCTGCGCGGCCTACAGCAAGCGGCGCAAGCGGTGGTATGACCGGACGCTGGTGTTCTACGCCTCCTCCCTGCCGGAGGGAGCTGTGGCCGTCGACCTGCCCGATCTGGACGTGATCGAGGCCGCCATCCGCGCTTATGAAGCGGCGCCCGTCACCCCGGCGCATATGGAGCCGCATGAGCCGCCGGAGGCGGTGACGGTGCCCCGCTCCGACGGGGAGTACTCCATTGAGGTGAACATGACCGGCGGCAGCGGCCGGGCAAGCATCTCCTCCCCCACCCTGCTCATCGTGCGGGACGGGCGGGCCTACGCCCGTCTCCTGTGGAGCAGCAGCTATTACGACTATATGATCCTGGAGGACGAGGTCTATCACAATCAGACCACCGACGGGGGCAACTCCACCTTTGAGATCCCCATCACCGTTATGGACGAGGGGATCCCCGTCATTGCGGACACCACTGCCATGGGCGACCCGGTGGAGATCGAGTATGTGCTCACCTTCTATGCCGAGTCCATCGGCTCCAAGTCCCAGATCCCCCAAAACGCGGCGATGAAGGTGCTGTATCTGGCGGCGGGGATCATCGTGCTGGGCGGCGTTGCCAACCATTTCATCAAGAAGAAAAGGAAGTGAGCCCGTGGCGGACTACCCCTATTTCCCCCTGTTCGTGGACCTGAGCCGAAAAAAGCTCCTGGTCGTCGGTGCGGGACGCATTGCGTACCGGCGGATCAGGACGCTGCTGCGCTTCGCCCCCCGGGTCGCCGTGGTCGCAGTCGGGGCGCTGCCGGAGCTGGAGGCGCTGCCGGGCGTAGAACTCCTGAAAAAGCCCTACGCCCCGTCGGACCTCGACGGCGCGGACCTGGTATTCGCCGCTACGAATGACCCGGCGGTGAACGACCGGGTATATGAGGACTGCAAGCGGCTGGGCATACCGGTGAACGTGGCCAGCGACAAGGGAAAAAGCGACTTCTACTTCCCCGGCGTAGCCGTGAAGGAGAACGCGGTTATCGGCGTCACCGCCAGCGGAAAGGACCACGAGGAGGCCAAACGATTGACCGAAGCGGTTCGGGAACTCCTGGAAAAGGAATAAGACAAGACCGGAGGCGGCGCCCTCCGGTCTTTTTTTGTCCTATTTCGGCGAGGCGGCGCATAGGCTGGAACAAAGGGGGTGGCGATATGCAGGTGAGCATCGGGGAGCTCCGGTGCAAGGAGATCGTGAACATCCGGGACGGGCTGCGCCTGGGCCTTGTGGCCGACGTGGTGCTGGAGTCGCCGGGGGGCCGGGTGGTCGCCCTGATCGCGCCGGGGCCCCGGCGGTTTTTCGGGCTTCTGGGCCGGGAGGACGACTATGTGCTGCCCTGGGAGTGCATCCGGCGGATCGGGGACGATATCATCCTCATCGACGTGGAGGGCGCCTATCGACGGGAAAAGATCCTGCGCGGCTGGTAGGTTTTGACCTTTTTCACGCCGCTCCCGGCGTAAGATGGACGCGGCCGGTGGGCTGGCGCTCCCGGCGGGTGGGAGGCAACGTGATGCAGGTCGTCTACATAGATTCCGTATTTTTCGTTAACGCGCTCATCGACTGTTTCCTGCTGCTGGCCACGGGCGGTATCTGCGGAGTCCGGGTGCGGCGGGCGCGGCTCATCCTTTCGGCGGCGCTGGGCGGACTTTACGCCGCCGCGGGGTATCTGCCGGGGATGGGTTTTCTCCTGTCGCCTCTGCTCCGGGTCGCCTTCGGCATCCTGATCGCTCTGGCCGCCTTCGGGGGACATCGCTCGCTCCTGCGGCCGACGCTGACGCTCTTTGCTGTGGCGGCGGCATTCGGCGGCGTGGCCTGGGCCCTCGCCCTCTTCACCGGCGGGCGGCTGGCGGAGCCGCAGGTGCTCATTCCCGCGCTTCTCTGCTGCTGCGGCATCTTTTCCATCGTCTTCCGTCGGGCCGGACGGCGGGGCGGCGCGATCGCCCAGCTCACCCTTATCCGGGGCGGCCGGTGCGTGCGTCTGTCAGCCATGGCGGACACGGGGAACAGCCTCACCGACCCGCTGACAGGCTCCGGCGTGGCCGTGGCCGGGGCGGACGACCTGATGCCCCTGTTCGAGGGGGAATCCCCCAACCCGGCCGTCCTTGTGCGGGAGCGCGGCGCCGTGGCCGCCTTCGAGGCGCTGGAGGACAGCCGCTTCCGTCTGGTTCCTTACAGCGCCGTGGGAGTGGAGGACGGCCTGCTGCTGGCCTTCCGCCCGGACGAGGCTCGTCTGGACGGAAGACCGAAACGATCACTGCTCGTCGCCGTATCGCCCAACAGCGTATCTGACGGCGGCGCATACCGCGCGCTCATCGGCGCGGAGGAGGGACCATGAACCTGATACTTACTATCCGGCGGATGCTCATCCGCTCGGGGGCCCTGCGCCCCCAGGGGATCATGTACATCGGCGGGAGCGACACCCTGCCCCCACCGCTGGAAAAGGACGCTGAGCAGGACTGCCTGGACCGACTTGCCGCCGGCGACGAGGGGGCCAGGAGGGAATTGATCGAGCGAAACCTGCGCCTCGTCGTCTACATCGCCAAGCGTTTTGAGAACACAGGCATCAACATAGAGGATCTGATCTCCATCGGCACCATCGGGCTCATCAAGGCGGTGAGCACCTATGACCGGGGAAAGAAGATCAAGCTGGCCACCTACGCCTCCCGCTGCATCGAAAACGAGATCCTCATGTTCCTGCGGAAGGCGGCGAACCGGAAGATCGAGATCTCCCTGGATGAGCCCCTGAACACCGACTGGGACGGGAATGAACTTCTCCTCTCCGACGTGCTGGGCACCGACGCCGACGTGGTGATGCGCCCTCTGGAGGACGACGCGGAGGTGAAGCTGCTCCGGGAGGCCGTGTCGAAGCTCAGCGACCGGGACCGGACGATCATCCAGATGCGGTTCGGCCTGGGCGGGCGGCGGGAGCGCACCCAGAAGGAAGTGGCAGAGGGGCTGGGCATCTCCCAGTCCTACATCAGCCGTCTGGAAAAGCGGATCATTCTGAAGCTGCGGCGCGAGCTCGTAAAGAAGATCTAGGAAAAAACTGGACGCGGCCCCGGCCTTGTGCTATAGTGCTGTCTATCCCCTGCTAGGGAGTGATCGCACATGAAAAAGGAGCCGCCGAACGGCCCCGTCCTGAAAAACGCGCTGCGCGCCGCCCTCCCCCGCACCCTGCCCGTGCTGACGGGCTACCTGTTTCTGGGCATGACCTACGGCGTTTACATGAACGTCTCCGGCTTTTCCTTCTGGTACCCCATGCTCATGAGCATCGTGGTCTTCGCCGGGAGCGCGGAATTCGTGGCGGTGAGCCTGCTGCTGGGACCCTTCGCGCCGCTCCAGGCATTCCTGGTGATCCTGATGCTCAATGCCCGGCATCTGTTCTACGGCATCTCCATGCTGGATAAGTACAAGGGCCTGGGTCTGAAAAAGCTGTATCTCATTTACGCGCTGACGGATGAGACGTTCTCTGTCAACTGCTCCGCCGAGCTGCCGGAAAACGTGGACCGGGGGCTGTTTTACCTCCTGGTGACGGTGCTGGACCACTGCTACTGGGTCACGGGGGCCACGCTGGGAGGCGTACTGGGCTCCCTGGTCACATTCAGCACCAGGGGGCTTGATTTCGTCATGACCGCCATGTTCGTGGTCATCTTCCTGGACCGGTGGCTCAAGGAAAAGAGCCATATTTCCGCCCTTCTTGGCCTGGGGCTGACGCTGGTATGCCTGATCGTCTTCGGGCCGGACCGATTTTTGGTGCCCGCCATGGGTGCGATTCTCCTTTCGCTGACCCTGCTGCGGCGTCCGCTGGAGAGAAGGGCGGGTGATGCGGTATGACCACGGCCCAAAGCCTCATCACCATCGGCATCATCGCCGGAGCCACCATCCTCACCCGGTTCCTGCCGTTCCTCCTTTTCCCCGCAGGGAAACCCACGCCGGGCTATGTCCGGTATCTTGGGAAGGTGCTCCCCGCCGCCGTGTTCGGGATGCTGGTGATCTACTGCCTCAAAAACGTGAGCATCGTGTCCGGCAGCCACGGTCTCCCGGAGTTCATCGCTATTGCCGCGGTCGTCGCGCTGCATCTCTGGAAGCGGCAGACGCTCCTCTCCATCGCGGGAGGCACCGTATGCTATATGCTGCTGGTACAGTTCGTATTCAAATAAAGCAAGGGACAAGCCGGATTGGCTTGTCCCTTGTTATTACGCGGATTTTTCGGCTTACTCCTCTGCTTCTGCCGCCTTTTTACGGCTTGCCCTGTGCCGGTTCGTCAGGATGGTAATGAACAGGATGATGAGCAGCAGGCCGCCCTCCACCGACTCGGAGATCTGGCTGTCCGACATGCCGATGAGGGACAGGCCGTAGACGATGACGGTGATGGAGAGGGAGCCCAGGATCACCTTGTAGAACCTGGCGGAGCTGCCGCCGGTGACCAGGACACCGCCGAAGAAGATGGCCATGGCCACCTTCATCTCCAAAAACGCGCCCATGGTCATGGTGGTGCCGCCCACGGTGGCCATGGAGAACACGGCGCCGATGCCAGCCATGAGCCCGGCGATGGCAAATACCAGTATTTTCATCTTATCCACCGGGATGCCTACGAAGCGGGCGGTGGTCTCGTTCTCGCCGATGGCCTGACTGTAGCGGCCAACGCGGGTGAACTCGAACACGAACAGCACGATCAGCGCGATGACGATAAACGCGATGATGCGGAAGGTCGACGTGGTGACGAAAAGCATGGACTCCGGGATATATTCGATGCCGATGATCGTCTGGATATAGTTCACCACGCCCCTCACGCCGATGAGCATGGCGATGGACAGCGTGAACGACGGCACATGGCACTTGCTGACGATCACGCCGTTGAACAGTCCGACGATCAGGCCGATGACCATGCTGCACGGGATCATGAGCCAGCCCTGCCCTGTGACAGTGGCGATGTGCATGCCCACCACGCCGGAGAGGGCCACGTTTACGCCCACGCTCAGGTCAATGGAGCCCTGGGCCACCACGAACAGCACGCCGCAGGCGGTGATGATCGTCAGGATGGACTGCTCCAGCAGCATTTTCAGGGAATAGGCGGAGACCATCTTCCCCTTGCTCACGATGGTGAAGAACACAAACAGCACGATAAACGCCGCAAAGGGCACGATATCCGAAACCTTGATCCGCTTCATATCATCACCCCTATCACGGATTGCTCGGTGAAGTCCGGGCCGCGGTCGATGGTCTTCGTCACTTTCCCGTCCTTCATCACCATGAGCCGGTCTGCCATGCCCAGCACCTCGGTGAGCTCGTCAGAGATCAGGATGGTGGCGATGCCCTGGCGCTTGGCCTCGTTCATCAGGGAGTAGATATACGCCTTGACGCCGACATCCACACCTCGGGTGGGGCAGTCCAGGATCAGCAGCTTCAGATCCTTGGCAAGCCACCGGCCCAGGTTCACCTTCTGCTTGTTGCCGCCGGAGAGGGCGTCCATGGGCTGGAAGATTCCGGTGCACTTGACGGAGAGCTTATCCCGCATCTCACCGGCCAGCTTCCCCAGCTTTTTCGGGTTCAGGAATCCCGCGGCGCCCTTCAGTTCTGTCAGCGACGGCAGGCAGAAGTTGTCGCGGATGCTGGCGTGGATCATCAGCGCCTCGTTGTCCCTGTCCTTGGGGACGTAGCCCATGTTGCTCTGCATGGCCTGGGTCGGGTTTACGATGTGCGCGTCGTTCGCCTTCAGATATACGTCTCCGGCACTCCTTTTGCTCAGTCCGTAGACCGCCTTGCCCACGGCGTGGATGCCGGAGTCGCTCAGTCCGCAGAAGCCCAGGATCTCGCCCCTGTGCAGCTCAAAAGACACATCCTCCAGCTCGCCGGGGACGGAAACGCCGCTGACCTCCAGCACCACCTCGTCCTCGTAGCTGGGGGCGTTGTCCGCCCGGTAATAGTCGCCGCTGAGCTCGCGGCCGACCATCATCATGCGGATCTCGTCCGGCGTGGTCTTCCGGGAGTCCACGGTGCCGATGACCTGCCCGTCCCGCAGGACGGTGATGGTATCCGTGATCTCCACCATCTCGTCGATGTCGTGGGTGATGACAAGGACGCTCCGGCCCATGTCCTTGAACCGTCGGATGAGTTCATAGAGCTTGTTGCGGTTGTTGAGGGAGAGGGATTGGGTCACCTCGTCCAGGAGAAGCAGCTCCGGGTCCACGGACAGGGCCCGGGCCAGCTCGATCATTTTTCTCGACTCGATCATCATGCCGTCGGTCATCTGGCCGAGAGGCGGCGCGTCGAGCCCCCACTTTTCAAACTGCCCGGCGGCTTCCCTCCGCATTTTGCGCATGTTGATGATGCCGAATTTCGAGAACTGCCCCGTTCTGCCCAGGTATACGTTCACCCCGGCGGGCAGGTTGCCCACCACGCCCAGCTCCTGCATGACCATGGAGATGCGGCGGCGGTTGGCGTCGATGGGGCTGTGGGGATCATAGGGCTCCCCGTCCACGAACATCTCGCCGCCGTCCCGCCGGTAGAGGCCGGCGATCTGGCTGAGGAGGGTGGACTTGCCCGAACCGTTCTCCCCGATGAGGCCGTGGATCTCGCCGCGCTTTACGGTGAGGTCGATGCCCCGGTTGGCATGGGTGGGGCCGAAGAACTTGTCAAGGCCGCGGATCTCAAGAAAATTCTCGCCCATTATTTCACGACCCCCTTTGCCTTCCGCTGTCCGATGACGCCGAAGATGATGATGAACGCGCCCAGGAACGCCTCCTGCAGCGTGCCGGAGGGCACGCCCAGCACCGTGAGGATATTGAACACGGCATAGAGGATGAAGGAGCAGATGGGCACGCAGATGATGATGTTGATCCTCTTCTGGATGATCTGGGCCAGCAGGTAGATGGCCAGCGGCTGGAAAATCAGGTTGATGCTGGTCAGGCCTGTCTTGACGGTGGTCTGGCCGGCGTAGCTCTGCTGCAGGAAGCAGGCGATGCCGATGAGCACGCCGGTGATGAGGCCCACAGCCAGCAGCGTTTTGCTCACGTTGATGCCCAGCTTCTCCGCCACGTCCCGGTTGCCGCCCAGGGAGCGGATGTTGAGGCCGATGGTGGTACGGTTATAGAGGAAGTAGATGACCACGAGGCCCACGGCCAGGAAAACGAGGCTCCAGGGAAGCTGGCCCAGGGTCCGGTACTCCGTGGCCAGGGCGGTGGAGACCAGCGGCTTCGTGGTCTTCCCCAGCTTGAGGAACACGGCGATGGCCTCATAGATCATGGCGAGGCTGATGCCCGCGATCCAGGAGGGGATCTTCGTATATGTGAAAATGAGGAAATTGATGAAGATGAGCAGCATGCCGGTGATGAGGCCGCCCAGCACCACGCCGGAAAGCCCGTACCAGTTGCCGAAGATGCACGACGCGAAGGAGCCCAGCACAACCACGCCGCCGATGGACATATCGGTGTAGCCGCAGGCGAACAGGAAGCAGAAGCCCCACGCGATGAAGCAGGGATAGATGAGATGGGATATGATGACCTTGAGGTTGGTCCATTCCAGGAACAGCCCCTTGGAGATGATATTGAAAAGCAGCAGGACGGCTGCGAGCACCAGCACGAAAACCACCGGGAACAGCCAGGGCCGCCGCTTCGTGTTTTGTTCTGTTGTCGCCATAGACAGACCCTCTCTGATCGTTATTGAGGTTTGGAAAACAGTCTGCCGGAAGGGCAGACTGTTTTCCCATAACGCCGCAGCGCGGCAGATGGCTCAGCGCTTATTTGAGGCCGTTGGACTCCAGCATGTAGTCCAGGTTGATATTCGCGATCAGATCCACATAGTCCTGATAGCTCACGTCGGGATTGTAGGTGTAGACCAGCTCCTCCAGCATGGACTTGGTGAAGGGCGCAGCGGAGTCGGAGAAGAACACCTTCATGTAGTTGTCCACGTTGTTCTGATCCACGCGGAAGGGATGGGTGCTCAGGCGGGGGGCCTTGCCGTTGGCGTCCACGATCTTGTGGCCGGCCAGATAGTTCAGCACCAGGGTGCTGGAGATGTAGCAGGCCAGGGAGATACCGTCGTTGCCGCCCATGACCGTGCCTTCCTTGATGTACTTGGCGGTGCCCTCGTCCACGCAGGAGACGTAGACCTGGATGTTGTCCTTCAGGCCCAGGTTGCCGATGGCGGTGAGGGAGCCCTCGATATAGTCGCCCACGAAGCAGTAGACGCAGTCGGCGTCCTTATGGGCGGAGAGCATATCCAGCGCCTTGGTGGGGCACTCGGAGTTGTCGGTGCAGCGCGCCTCGGCGAGGACCTCGCCGCCCAGGGCGGTGAACTTCTCGGTGAAGCCCTGGCTGCGCTGATCCATGTTGTTGTCGCCGATGTTGCCGCCGATCATGCAGGCCTTGCGGCAGCCGTTGTCAAACGCCATCTGGGCGATGGCCGCGCCGTCGGAGACCATGTCCAGGTCGATGGCGCCGCAGTAGAACTCATTGGATTCCGCCAGCTTCTCCAGGTCGGGATCCTCGCCCACGAACACGTCGAAGGAGAAGGGGATCTTGGCCTTGGCGCACTCCACGCCGATCTGGGGAACGGTGGAGACGGCGGCCGCCTGGAACACGATGCCGTCCACACCGGCGGCGCACATGTTCTGGGCGTTCTGGAGCTCCTTGTCGGCGGTGAAGTCGTCGCTCATGCGGTTGACCTTGTGGCCCAGTGTAGTGAGGGTGTACTCCACGGCGTCGCCGAACATATCGAGCACGGGCACGCCGGAGCCCCAGGTGTTGATGCCGATGGTGTAGGTCTTGCCGGCGTCCGCGCTGCCAGAATCGGAAGCGGCCGGGGCGGGGCTTGCGCTTCCGCCGGAATCCTTGCTGCCGCAGGCGGCCAGGGAAATGGCCATCACCAGAACGAGCAGCACTGCGATGATTCTTCTGATTTTCATTTTCTTTCCTCCTTGATATTCTGAGACACTATCCCGAATCGGGGACGGCGCCGAAGGTTGCACGGCGCAGGTATCGCCGTCGGCGCAATTATACCCCAGCGCCCCGCTCCCGTCAATGAGCTGTGCGCATTTTAGCGTAAGTTTTCATGATTTCTTCCTGTTTTTCCGGAGGGTTCTTCTTTATGCCCGGAAAAGTTGCCGTTTTCACCGGCGTGATCCTGTGATATACTTGGGGCAAGAATATCTGCGGGAGGTCCGGAAAATGAAAACTGGCGTCATCGACGTGGGAGGCGGGATGCGTGGCATCTACGCGGCGGGGGTATTCGACCGCTGCATGGATGAGGATATCCGCTTCGACCTGTGTATCGGCATATCCGCCGGAAGCGCCAACGTGTCGTCCTATCTGTCCGGCCAGCGGGGCCGGAACCGCTTTTTTTACGAAACCTATCCCTTCCGGAAGGAGTACATGAGCCTGGGAAACTTCCTTCGGATCGGCTCCTACCTGGATCTGGACTATATTTACGGCACGCTGAGCAATACGGGGGGCGAGTGTCCCCTGGATTACGACGCCTTCGCCGCGAACCCCGCAGAGCTCATCGTGATCGCCTGCGACGCGGACACGGGGGAGAGTCGGTATTTTGAAAAGAAGGACGTGGCGCGGGACGATTATCGGCCCATGATGGCCTCCTCCGCCATACCGGCCGTGTGCCTGCCTTATCCCATCGACGGCCGCCGGTATTTCGACGGCGCCCTGGGGGACACGATCCCCCTGCAGAAGGCCTTTGACGAGGGATGCGACCGGGTGGTGCTGGTGCTGACAAAGCCGAAGGATACCCTGCGCAAGGCGGACAAGGATGTGTTCCTCGCCCGCTTTGTGAAGCGCCGCTGGCCGGTCGCGGCGGAGCGGCTGCGCACCCGGGCAAAGCGATACAACGAGGGCGTCGCCCTGGCAAAAAAGCTGGAGGCGGAGGGAAAGGTCCTCATCGTCGCGCCGGAGGATACCGAGGGGATGGATACCCTAAAGAAGGACCGGGACGCCATGGAGCGGCTGTATGCCCGCGGGTATAAGGACGCCGCCGCCATCCGGGCTTTCGCGGCCGGGGACTGATCCGGTGTTGCCAACAGCCCCGGACTGATTTATAATGTGTCACGCCGCGCAAGCGGCAGATTTTCGGAAAAGAAGGCGCGGTATGAAAAAGAAAAGCGCATTCATGGCCGGGCTGGTGGACGGGCTGCCCATCTGCTTCGGCTATCTCTCCGTCTCCTTCGCCTTCGGCATCTTCGCCGTGGGCAGCGGGCTGACCGTATGGGAGACGCTGTTCATCTCCATGACGAACGTCACCTCCGCGGGGCAGCTTGCCGCCGTGCCCATCATCACCCTGGGGGGCACCCTGGCGGAGCTGGCCTCCTCCCAGTTCGTCATCAACCTGCGATACGCGCTCATGTCCATTTCCCTGTCCCAGCGATTGGACGGCTCCATGACATTGCCCCATCGGCTTGCCGTGGCTTTCGTGAACACGGACGAGGTGTTCGCCGTGGCCGCATCCCGGCCGGAGCTCGTGGGGAAAAGGTACCTGTACGGGCTCATCCTGACGCCTTATCTGGGCTGGAGCACCGGGACTCTGGTAGGGGCAGCCGTGGGCGATCTGCTGCCCGCGTTCCTGACCAGCGCTCTGGGCATCGCCATCTACGGTATGTTCCTCGCCATCATTATCCCCAAGGCGCGGGAGGACCGGCCGACCGCCGTCTGCGTGGTGCTGGCCGCTGTGCTGAGCTGCCTGTTCCGGTATGTGCCGCTGCTCAGCCGCGTGCCCTCGGGCTTCGTCATCATCATCTGCGCCGTTGCAGCCAGCGTGGTCATGGCGATCGTCTCCCCCATACCGGAGAAAGCGCAGGGGGAATCGGAGGTGGCCGAGGATGCATAGCTTCTGGATCTACCTTCTCGTTATGGCGGGCGTCACCTATCTCGTGCGCATGCTGCCCCTGGTGCTGGTGAAGAAAAAGATCACCAATCGGTTCCTCCTGTCGTTCCTCTACTACATCCCCTACGCGGTACTGAGCGTGATGACCATCCCCGCGAGCCTCTACGCCACGGGCAGCCTCGCCACCGCCGCCGTGGGTGTGGCCGTGGCGCTGGTGCTGTCCTGGCGGAAAAAGAGCCTGATCGTGGTGGCGGCCGGCGCAGTGGCCGGCGTGCTGTGCGCCTATCTTGTGATCACGTACCTCCTGCCCGCACTGGGCTGACGCGCGAAATCATTTGCAACATCCGGAAGAAAATGGTATACTCCCACTGAACACACACGCGTGGGATCACAGAAGAGAGAAGGGGGTAACATGAGAAGGACCTACGCATACAATTCCATCATCATCGGCTTTCTGCTGGGTCTTCTGGTCTG
>JAEEGL013767846.1_pt1 | contig 12389 bp, 16 predicted proteins | sample 9134231 | NCBI WGS metagenome assembly JAEEGL01 (sample SAMN16246548, study PRJNA631951) | gut metagenome | biome: gut microbiome; feature: rumen; material: fiber-attached | host: Bos | place: Iran: Karaj | collected 2018-10 | reverse complement strand
GAAAAAGATATTGATATTAATGATATTGTTATTCAGAAAGAAGAATTAGAATCTGTTATGTGGGCAAATGAAGATAAGGTAATTGATCTTATTAATGATGATATGTTTGCTATTAAAAAAGTAGATTTTATGAAACGTATCTTTAAATTATATAGAGATAATAAAAACTAATTGTTTTTTAAATAATTATGTTATAATATCTTTCGTGGTGTTTATGAAATTAAATAAGTTTGATAATAAATTGGTAAGAATTGAATGCATTGATGGTAATACATATGAAGGTTATTGCCAATATAATAGTAATGATTATAACTATCATGAGTTTGGTAGAGATGAAGATGGTGTTCAAATAGAAATATATCTCTTCTTTAAAAGAGATATTAAGAAAATAGAAGAAATAGATAAGTTCTCTAGTAAATATGGAACACTTGAAGAAGAAATCTTTAATGAGATAGATTTTGTTGAAGATATCTTTGAAAGTGAATGTAATGAACATATTATTAGATTACTTTTATGTATTAAAGATAAATATAATGAATTAAATAATAAAGAAGAAACAAAAGAATTATTAGAGACGCTAATTAAATATAATAAAGATAAAGAAATAATTAAGTTAGCAAAAGATATATTAAACAACTAGGAGGATTTGTGGAAAGAATTAATTATGATGATTTGTCTATTAAAAACAATGGCTTTGAAATAAGATTACCAAGATGGTTTATTACTCTTAATACATATGCTTATGATGGACAAATTAATTGTGTAATGAATGTTATGGATGAAGAACATAATAAAGCATTCTTTTTTGATACATTAGAAGAATCATTTTCATTTATTAATAATGTAGTAATTAGTAATAATGATATAACTTTAATTGATAAATGTTATGAAGATTATTTAAAAAAACCAAAACAATTTAGAAAGAAGTAGTATTCTTTCTTTTTTTGTGATAGAATTACATCTATTGAGGTTTTTATGAGTAGGGAAGAATATTGGTATTTAGAAGGTAAAAGTTATTTAAGTATTGAAATGCAAGGTATAGAACTATTAAAAGAAAATTTAGTTAATGCTGATAAATTATTTCAAAGTGAATTATTTCATCATGAACTAGCTTATGTTCTTATTAAAGAATTAGGAGATAAGATTAATGAAATCACCATGATGGCATATGATGAAAATACTAATGAATTATATATTGTAGTTGGATCTAAGCAATATAAATTCAGTTTATTAAATAATGTTTTATGTTTAAATGATTTTATCATCGATACTAGTACTATTCATATACCAGAATTTGAAGAAGAGAAAATATTTATAAAAGAATAAAGATATGTTATTATTATAAAGGTGATAATATGAAAGATAAAAATGAATTGAAAAGAATGATTAAGTTTACTTTATTTTCTATATCTGCTGGATTAATAGAAATAGGGCTATTTGAACTTTTGTATAATGTTATAAAGTGGAGTTGGTGGCCAAGCTATTTAATAGCACTAATTGCATCTGTAATATGGAACTTTACTTTAAATCGTGAATATACATTTAAATCAAGTAATAATGTTCCTGTTGCCATGTTAAAAGTATTTTTATTCTATTTAGTATTTACACCAACATCAACATTATTAGGTAATTATTTAGAAGGTACATTAAAATGGAATGGTACTATTGTTACTTTGATTAATATGGTACTTAATTTTGTACTAGAATATTTATATGATAGATACTATGTCTTTAAAGATAGTATTGATACTAAGAATAAGGATAAAAAAAAGAGTAGTTAATAATAACTACTTTTTATTTGTATATAATTCTGGATTATCTAGATCAGGTCCTGTGAATTCATCATAATCTTCCAGTTTAATATTATCTAAATTCTTTTTATCAACTTTATAGTCTTTATAAACTTGCATATAGCAATCTAATTGGAAATATGGATATTCATCAATAATCTCCCTTATATCATCAACAAATGGGCTTCTTTCATCAATCCATTTACCATCTTGATATGTTAATTTATGACCACAGAAACGATAATGATAAACTCTTATTTTCTCTGCAAAATAGTTTTTACTTGGTTTTTCTTTCTTCCAACTATGACTCCATCCACCAAGGCCATCATCATATTTATAATAATATTCTAAATGATCTTTTTTTGCTCCCATTAATGTAAATAAGTAATCCCAATTATCTTCGCCTTTAAATAGGATAGATCCCTTTTCTTTATAGAATTGTTCATCTTCTTTTGTTAATTCAAAATATTCATCTTGTTTTTTATAATCAAAATATTTTGATGATCCATCTTCATACCATTGACTGATAGTTGGCTGTTCTGAATAAATATAATTAATAACTGTTCCTCTTTTATTTGAACCAACATATTTATGAACATGACTAGATTCTATTTTGCAATCAGAATTATCACAACCAGATAATATAAAGGGAATAGTTAATAATGATAATACTTTTAAATATATTTTTCTTATTTTTGGTTTATTCATAATTGTTTTCCCTCCATTTCTGTATTCTCTAAATCAGGTCCCGTGAAGTCATTAAAATCACTTAGTTTTAAACTAGGTAATTGACTTCTATCATAATTATATTCTTTTGTAACAATAGTAGAACACTCTTTATCAAAATATGGATAATCATTAATAATATCTCTTATATCATCTACAAGAGGGCTTTTAACTTTTTCATATTTTTTAGTTTCATAATTATAAACGATATTATATCCATAAAAACGATTATGACATATATGCATTCTACCAGTATTATCTGAATCATTAGGATTAGTTGTCCATCCTGTATGTGTTGTTGTTGATGGAAATACTGATACATTACCATCAGCATCTACCATTGTAATAGTATCATCAGTAGTATATTCATAATAGAATTCTAAATAATCATGTTTACTACGCATTACATCATATAAGTATTTCCAGTTATCTGGTCCATAATACATGCTTTTTTTAATTTCATAGAAAGCTAAATCATCTTGATTGATATCTATATATTCTTCTTGCCAATCAAAGTCATTGTATGAAAGATTTTCACTATTAATATATGAAACAACATTATTGTTTCTATTAACATATTTATGGACATGACTCTGGGTCATTTTACAATCTGACTTTTTAGTACAACCTGATACAAAAAAGGGAATAGCTAATAATGATAATATTTTTAAATAAACTTTTCTAACTTTTGGTTTATTCATAATTGTTTTCCCTCCAATTCTGTATTTAAAAGATCAGGTCCTTTAAAGTCATTAAAGTCTTGAGGTTTAACAGTAGTTAAATCTTTTTTATTAACTTTATGTTCTTTCTTAACAACCTTTACACAATCTTCTTCAAAATAAGGATAATCTTTCATAAAGTCTCTTACATCATCTTTAAGAGGACCTTGAACTCTTCCATATGTTTTTGTTTTACAATCATAAACAATATCATACCCATAAAAACGATGATGACATACACGTATTTTACCAGTATTATTTATATCTTTTGGATTAGTTGTCCAACCAGTATGTGTGGTAGTAGTCCAATAACCATTTTCATTACCATCTTCATCAGTAGAAGATATATAATCATCAGTAGTATATTCATAATAATATTCTAGATAATCTTTTTTGGAAGCCATTAATTTATATAAGAATGTCCAGTTATCTGGTCCATAAAATAAATCTCTTTTTGCTTTATAGAACATTAAATCATCTTTATTAATGTTCATATATTCTTCTTGCCATACAAAATTACCATATATCATATGTTCGTCATTAATATAAGTCTCTACACGTCCTTTATTTGTATTATGGATATATTTATGAACATGATCTTGTTGCATTTCACATTCAGACTTTTGTCCACATCCAGTTAATAAGAAAGGAATAGCAATAAGAGCTAGTACTTGTTTATAAATTTTTCTTATTCTTGGTTTATTCATAAAAACCTCACTTTGTATTATTTAATTCTTTATTAGATAAATCAGGGCTTCTAAACTCATTAATATCTTCTAATTTAATCTTTGGTAAATCTTTTTCCTTAAATTTATATTCTTTATAAACAGCTTTATAACACTCAATATCAAAATAAGGATATTCATCAATAATATCTCTTATATCATCTACAAGTGGACTTCTTTTTTTTACATATTTACCATCTTTATATTCAATTTTATATCCAAAATAACGCATATGACGAACTCTTACATCGCCAGTATTATCTGAATATCTAGGGTCTGTTATCCAACCTTCCCAAGTAGATTCACCGTCTGTACGGTAATAATAAAATTCTAGATAATCTTTCATTCTTGCCATTACACTATATAGGAAATCCCAATTTTCTTTACCATCAAATAGATCACCTTTAACTTTATAGAATTCAAGATCATCTTTTGTAATTTCTATAGAATCTTCTTGCCAACGATAACTAAGTTCAAAAGGGTAGTAACGATCACTCATTCTTTCTTCTTCTAACCATTCTTCTTTATATTTTGTTAAACCTTCAGAATCAAAGTAGTTAATGATAGTGTGATTTTTATCATCACCTTTATAACCACGACGAATACTACCAATATATTTGTGAACATGATATTCATCTATTTTACAATCAGAATCAAAACAACCTGTCAATATAAAGGGACAGATTAAGATAGCTAATACTTTTTTAAATACTTTTCTTACTCTTGGTTTCTCCATAAAAACCTCTATTTTTGATAACCATTAATATCAGAATTATCTAAATCAGGTCCATTGAAATAATTAAAATCAGATACTTTTAATTTAGGTAATACACTTGTATCATTAGTATAATCGTATTCTTTATAAACAGTTTCTACACAATCACTATCAAAATAAGGATAATCATTAATAATTTCTCTAATATCATCTACAAGAGGGCTTTTAACTTTAACATATTGCCCATTTTGTAAGTAAATATTATATCCATAGAATCTATTGTGACATAATCTTACTTCACCAGTAACACCACGATGTTCTGGATCAGAATCCCAACCACTATGATGATGTGTTTGAGGTACTGTAGTTTTTCCAACTTTGGCATAACTTGTCGTTGTGTAATGATAATAAAACTCTAAATAATCTTTACTATTTTCTTTCATAGTATTAAACAAGTATTCCCAGTTGTTAACTCCTTCAAATGAATCTCCTTTAATACGATAGAAAGCCTCATCTTCTTTTGTTATTTCCATATAATCTTTATTCCAATTAAATCTAATAATAGCGTCGCCTTTCCAATCATTTCTTTGATAAACTAAAGCTTCGTTATCTAAATAAGTACTTACTTTACCTTTATTCGTATTCATTGTATATAAATGAACATGTCTTGAAGGTAGTTCACAATCTGATCTTTGAGTACAACCAGATATTATAAAGGGAATAAATAATAATGCAGCTATTCTAGGCATTACTTTTTTAACTTTAATATTCTTCATATAACCCTCCTACACAAGTGGTATATTATAGCTTATTTTCCTTGAAATGTCAAGAAAAAAGAACCTTTCAAGGTTCTTCTTATTTTACTTTTTTATTTGGTTCTTTATTACTTAAATCAGGTCCAGTGAAATAATTAAAATCACTAGCTTTTAAGTATGGTAATTGACTTGTATTAAACATGAATGATTTATATACCGTTTTAGCAAAATATTTATGTACATAAGGATATTCATCAAGAACATCTCTTATATCATCCACAAGTGGACTTTCGGTTTTAACATACTTACCATTTTTATATTCTATTTTATAACTATAGAAACGATAATGATTTAGAGCAACTTCACCAGTAACACCACGATGATAAGGATTATCGGTCCAACCACTATGATGTTTTGTTTCATAATGGGTATCACCATCATCATCAGTATATGATTCTTCGGTTGTATAGTGATAATAGAATTCTAAATAGTCATGGCATTCAGACATACCATTATATAAGTAACCCCAATTCTTTTTACCATCGAATAGATTGCCTTTTGTTCTATAGAAAGCTTCATCATCTTTGGTTATTTCAAAATAATCTTGAGTCCAAATAAAGTCGTCATTATATTTTATTTTTTCAGAATTTATATAACTATAAATAGTTCCGATAGAAGTATTTAAATAATATTTATGAACATGACCTTCTTTGATATCACAATCTGATTTTCTACCACAACCTGTAAGTATAAAAGGTATTACTAGTAAAGGTAGTACTTTTTTTGTAACTTCTTTTATTTTCATCTCTTACCCCTCAAACGGCACATATTATAACATAAAATGGATTTTCTGTCAATCAAAAATCCTTGACAAAACTTGACAAAAGTGGTAAAATATAGAACCGGTGATTGAGATGGGAAGAGTATTTACAAATGAATCTAGACCAAACGAAAAAGAAAGAAAAGTTTGGAATGAATATCAAGGTGCATATAAAGATATTAAAAATATCTTAGATAAGATTTCTGCTATTGCAAAAGTAGATGATTTTAAAAGTGAATTAGATAGTATTAATATAAAAGCAGAAAGTGCTAGAGATTCATTATTTAAGACTGTTGATATTCTTGAAGTTAAATATTGTATAAAATCTTTAGAAGATTTAAAGAAGAGAATGGAAGCTAAATATGCTGATTTTTATCATATGTATTTATTACAAGAAAATATTAAGATGAAATTAAACGAAAAAGAACAAGGTATACTTGATGTTATTAGAAGTACTAATGAATTATTAGAATTAATGACTAAATGTAGTACAACAAACAAAGATAAAGATTTAGAAAAAGTATATGATGATTGTTCTGGAACCATCTATAAAGCTTTAATCGGTGAACAAATATATGATAAGGCAGATATTGTTAGAACATTAACTAAAGATCCAAAATATAATGCTATTAAAGAAGGTCTAGTTAAATACTTTGCTGAAGATTTAAATGCCTTAGGCAATAATAATGTTATTAATGAGGAATTAAGTAATATTAACTCTGGCTTAGGTTATGACTTTATTAATGAAAAAGTAATTGATCAAATAGTAGAAGCTAAATTTCAAAAAGAAAAAGATGAATTCTACGAACGTAAAGAAGAAATATTAAGAGATTTAAAAAGTAGAGTATTTGCTTATCAAGCTGATGCTAAGAGTTTAAAAAGAGATCTTAAAGAAAGTAGAAGTGACCTAAGAGGTTATCGTGTAACAAGAGTATTTAATACAGCTAAGATTTTATCCTTTGTTATTGTTCCAGTATTAGCAATTAGTGGTGGATATCATTTAGGTGTTCATTTATCAAATAAGATTGATGAATATAGAACAACAACAAGAGTAGTCGACCCAGTTACAAATGAAGTAGTAGATGTATTAAGTGACGGATATGATGAAAAGGAAAACACTTATACATCAACACTTAAGATTTATGAGCCATGGAAAAAGAACGCTAAGGGAACAGGTTATATAAGAAAAGTAACAGCATATGTTACTGATCCATCTATTTCTATGGAAAACTTAGACGCTAATAATCTTACTGAAAAATATCATTATACTGAAGCTAAAGAACAATTAGATGAAAAAGATAGTACTGATGAATCAGTTACATTACTTACAGAAACTATTCAAGATAAGAATGATTCAAGAAAGAGTAGAAAGTATGTTGTATGGTTATCAATTGCTGGTGGTGTACTAGGTGTTCTAATTGATTTATTATTAGCATATGGTATGGAACCAGATGAAGTTATGAGAGAAATATCTGGTTTAGGCAATGATATTGCTGATGAAAAAAGATCAAAAAGAAGATTAAAAGAAAAACGTAAAGTATTAAAAGGAAACATCACTACTTTTGGTAAAGAAATTGAAACAGATAATAATATTTATCAATTTAGTAAAGATGATTTCTCAAGTTTAAAAGTAATAAAAAAGACTTTGTAAAAAGTCTTTTTTTATTTCCTTATTTTTGTGGTATATAATTATCACTATTAATATCTTCTATTCTTATTGAAGATACAACATCTTTATCAAATTCATATTCTTTTGGCTCTATTTCAAAACATAGAAGAGAGAAATAAGGATATTCATCAATAATTTCATTTATATCATCAACAAGAGGGCTTTTAATTTTAACATATTTGCCATCTTGTTTTTCTATTTTATATCCATAATATTGATAATGATATAATTTTACTTTACCATCCAATCCTTCATGATTATGATCATCTGTATAGCCTTCATGTCTTTGCATAATAGGATACGTTTGTGTAATCTTACCAGTTGATGTTGTAACAACTCTTCTTTTTGAATAATCATAATGATATTTGATATAATCTTTATTTTCATTTTTTAGATTATTAAGATAATCTAAATTATCAGTACCAACAAATAATTCACCTTTAAGTTTATAGAATTCAAGATCATCTTGTGTTACTTCTATAGTATCATTAGTCCAATTATAATGAATACATGGTGAAAATGGATAATTATTATCATATTTGATATGATCTAATTCTTCAGAATTTAAATAAGTAACAATTCTTCCTTTTTCGGTATTTGCAATATATTTATGAACATGATTATCTTTTATATCACATTCTGATTTTTTAGCACAACCTGCTACAAAAAAAGGTATTGTTAATAAAGATAAAATTTTTAAATATACTTTTCTAACATTTATCTTTTCTTTCATTTTTATATCCTCATAATTATATTATCATATAAAAAAAGATTTGGAAATAATCCAAATCTAAAATAAATCTTTTACTTTGTCAACTAAATTACTTGCTTCACTAGTAATTTTATCACCAGTTAATTTGGCTTTAACGCCATCAACAATTGATTTAATTTTTTCATCAGGTAAGTCAACACCTAGTACACTTTCAACTGCTTTAATTGGATTACTCTTAAAACTACTTGCAAAACCTTCGTCACTTTTAATCTTGTTTACAATTTCTTCAATTTTTTTCTTTATATCTTCCATTTTTCCCTCCGTCTATATTATACACTATTAATTGACTATAAGTAATTATTTTTTTTATAATAAATACAAAGGATATTTATGGAAATAATAGAGTATAGAGAAGAATATTTAGAAGATTGTAAAGATTTATTAGTTGAACTTGAAGAATATATTTTAACTCTTGATATAGATGAGTTAGATAGGTTACATCCTGATTATCGAGATAAAATGTTTTTGTATGATTATCAAGAGGTAATTAATAATAATGGCAAAGTATACCTTGCTATTGAGAATAATAAAGCTATTGGTTTAATAATGGGAATAATAATTAAATATGAAGAGAATGATTATTTAGATTATACATGTCCTAAAGCAGGTGAGATAACAGAACTTATAGTAAGTAGTAGAGCAAGAGGTAAAAATATTGGTACCAAATTAATGGATAAGATGGAAGAATATTTTAAAAACGAAAAATGCAAATGGATTCATGTAGATGTTTTTTCATATAATGTTCGTGGTAAAAACTTTTATCAAAAAAATGGATATCATACAAGAATGGATCAAATGGTAAAGAAAGTAGATTAATATAGTAGGTGGGTTATGGATGAAATAATGAAATTAGTTGCAAGAAGGAATATGGAAAGAAAGACTTTATCAACTAAGGATGTTAAACGAATATGTAATATTATTATTAATGGTAAAAATTATAATGATTATGTTCATGATATTCATTTCAAAAAAACTTATGATAAAGATGAATTAGCTGCAGGCATGTATAATGGTGAAGAATTATTTTTCTTTGCAGATGGATTAGACAATTTTGTAGATGTTAATATGGAAAATATTGACTCAAATATGGATGGTACAAGGGTAGATTTCACAAACTATTTTATTCTTGTTACAATCTTTCATGAACTTGCACATGTAAGACAAAATGTTATGCAAGATTATAGATTAAATAAAGAAGGTCAATTATATACTATTTGTGAAAAACTAAGTGGGGTAGATAACTTTTATGGAGAGAATTATAAATATGATTTAAGAGAGATTAATGCTTGGGCATTAGGTTTCTTAAATGCTTGTGAAATATATGCTAATCTTCCTGGAAATCTAATTAGTCAATATGATATGTCTATTTATAAGAATTTTGCTATTTCTAAAATACTTTCTAATTATTCAACAAACGGTGAACATGAAATTGTATTTAGTCCTAGTGAAAAACTATTTAAGAATGCTGATAAGTATAATTTAGCAAATATCGGTGTTAATAGAGAGAAGTTTAATAACTTAATTCATATGGGAGATAATTTTACTTTATACAGAAAACTATGCATAGGATTACCTATATCATTTGATGCTCTATCATTTATGCATATGTTATTAATATGTAGTAATTCAGGTGAACAATTTAGTTTTGTTAAAAAGATGCAAAGCCGTAAATAATGTAAATTTGTGTAAAAATTTAATAAATGGATATTAACTAAAAAGACTTTAAAATAAATAATTAATAAAAAATAGAGAAGAGATAATTACTTTTATTATGGGTAATATATCTTTTTTTATTACTAATTTTATCAATATTGAAATTTGTATTTTTTTAATTATTTTGTTAGTTTTAATTTGTCACATGAAATTGTATTCTTTATACCTCTCTATCCTACTATTATTTTTGCAATTTCATGTGCATTATTATTGTTTCTTTGCTATAATTAATGATAAGGAGAATATATGTTAGAAGTAAAAAATGTATATAAAGAATTTGAAAAAATAAACAAAGATAAAGTTAAAGAAAAGTTTTATGCTGATAATGATATTTCTTTTAAATTAGATAAAGGAATGACTTTAGGTATATTAGGACCTAACGGAGCAGGTAAGACTACTTTACTTAGAATGTTAGCAGGTATCATGGAACCAACAAAAGGAAGTATTACTTATGATGAGGTTAGTTTTCATGATGATGAAATCAAATTAAAAAGAGATATTGCATATCTATCAGGTAATACAAAATTATATCAATCATTTACACCATATGAATTATTAAGTATTTGTGGTGAATTATATAATGTTCCAAAAGAGACTTGTGAAAAAAGAATTAAGGAATTAAGTAAAAGCTTAGAGATGGATAATTTCTTGTATAAAAGAATTGGTACATTATCAACAGGACAACAACAAAGAACAAATATTGCAAGATGTTTATTACATGATCCCCAATATTATATTTTAGATGAAGCTACTAGTGGACTTGATATAATTGCGAGTCAAATAATACTTGATTTCATTAAAGAAGAAAGAGATAAAGGTAAAAGTATTATTTATTCAACTCATTATATGGAAGAAGCAGAAAATATATGTGATTACATTATAATGATTAATGAAGGTAAAATAATTATGACAGGAACAAGTAAAGAAATAAATAAAAAACTTGGTACGGATAATTTACGTGATGCCTTTATGGAATTAATCAAAGGAGGTCATCATGAATAAGACATTTATTATTCTTAAAAAAGAATTAAAAGAAACTTTTAGAGATAAGAAATCACTTCGCATGATGTTAATTATGCCTATAATTATTCCTGCCTTTATTATTTTAATGAGTTATTTGTTTGTTAGTGAATCAAGAGAACAAGTTAGTGTTTTTAATAAAGTTGGTTTTAATTATGAATTTACAGAGAAAGAAAAAGAACTTGCTAAAGAATCATTTATTGAACCGGTATATGATACAGAAGAAAAACTTAAAGAACAATTTGACAATGGTGAATTGAATCTTTATGTAATAAGAAACGGTTCTGTATATGGAATGTATTATCGAAATGATACATCAAGTGCCATGACACTAGAACTTGCAGATGAATACTTTGCGTCATATAAAGAAGAACTTCAAAAAGAATATCTAGAGAAATATGGTATAAATGGTAATGAGGTAATTGATATTATTACTTTTGAAGATCATGAATCAAAAGAAGAAAACTTTATTGGTAAATATATTGGAGAGATTTCGTTTATCTATATTATTATGGCAATAACTGTTGCAGCAACTTATCCAGCTACTGATGCAACTGCAGGTGAAAAAGAAAGAGGAACACTTGAAACATTATTTACATTCCCAATTAAGAGTAAAGATATTATAATTGGTAAATATTTAAGTGTTGCAACTATATCCCTTGTTACAGGTTTATTAAGTTTATTCCTTGCAGAAGGAGCATTAATATATGTAAATGATAAATATGAAATGTTAAGAGCGTATAATATAGTATTTAGTGTGCCTACAGTATTAATATTAACGTTAATGATTATATTATTCTCATTCTTAATAAGTGGTTTAACTATTGCAATGGCATCTAAGTCTAAGAATTTTAAAGAGGCTCAAAGTGCATTAGCTCCTATTAATATGATAGTTATGTTACCAGGATTGTTATCATATTTTATGAATCTTAAAACAACACCTTTATATTCAATGATACCTTTCT
>JAEEGL013523067.1_pt1 | contig 12389 bp, 10 predicted proteins | sample 9134231 | NCBI WGS metagenome assembly JAEEGL01 (sample SAMN16246548, study PRJNA631951) | gut metagenome | biome: gut microbiome; feature: rumen; material: fiber-attached | host: Bos | place: Iran: Karaj | collected 2018-10 | reverse complement strand
GTCGCACCAATCGCATTTGGGAAGATCGTTGCAATCGGGGGAGACGTGGTTGGGAATGTAGTCTATGATTACCTTAAGCCCCGCCTTGTGGGTGCGTGCGACGAGTTTCCTGAACTCCTCCATCCTGCGTTCCGGCACATCAGCCAGGTAAGGGTTCACATCGTGGTAATCCTCTATGGAATACGGGGATCCGGGATCCCCCTTCACATAAGGCTTGCCGCTAGCGTGACGGATCACCCCCGTATACCATACGGCGCTCACGTTCAGCGATTTAAGATAACTGAACGTCTTGGAGTCCCAATCCGAAAACTTGCCCTTGCCCCAGAATCTGGGCAGCACCTGATATATTACTTCCATCTCCTGAATTCAGAAACCACTATGGCCGCCGCAACGGAAACGTTCAGCGACTCGGCGCCCCCTCCGAACGAGGGTATGGTCAGCCTCCTGCTGCAGGCGGAGGAAACAGCTTTGCTTATGCCGTTGGCCTCGTTTCCCATCACTATAAGGCCCTCAGCAGGAAGATCTGCCTTATAGATATTCTCGCCATTAAGGAAGGTGCCGAACACTTCGAGGCCGGCGGCGCGGAACTCTGCGCATTTAGCAGCTATATCGCAGTATATCAGCTTCTTACGAAAGATGGCGCCCATCGACGCCTGCACCACTTTAGGGTTATATATCTCCACGCTGTCGGGGGATGCGAAGATGCAATCCACCCCGAACCAGTCGGCCAGGCGGAGTATGGTTCCCATGTTGCCCGGGTCCCTCACCGAATCCAGCGCCAGGCACAGGCCGGAGGCCTGATGAGAGGCCGGGGCAGGCTTGCGCACCACAGCCAGCACGGGGGAGGGGCTGCTGCATGCACTGATGCGCTCCATGATCGCTTCTCCGACCTCATCCCTGCGGACTTTCATCACTATCTCCAGGCCGGAGTCTTTGGCCTCGGCGACCATTTTTTCTCCTTCCACCGTGAAGAGCCCCAACTCATCCCGGAATTTCTTTTCGCGTAGGGAACGGATAAGCTTGATATCCTTGTTGCTCAGTGTTTCCATCAATGCAAAAATAGCAAATAATTGTTATATTTGTAAGATATGAAGCGAATCCTCATACTGTCTGCGCTGTGTGTGCTGCTCTTTTCCTGCAGCACCACCCGGGTACTCGAAGACGGGCAGTACAAGCTTGAAGGCAATGAGGTCACAATCATAGACGATCCGCTTTTCAACACAAGCGAGGTAAGCAACTACATCCGACAGAACGAAAGCAGCGGCGGAATCCTCGGGTTCAATCCGCTTTTATACGTGTACAACTGGTCCAGGAAGGACGGTCTCTTTCACAAGATAGGCACGGCTCCCATTGTATATGACGAGGCATCTGTAGGTACGTCCATCACCAACATCACCAACCGGCTGCACTATCTCGGCTACTACAACTGCAAGGTAGACAGCATAACGGTGCGTGGATACAAGACCATCAAGGTGAATTACCTGGTCACGCTGGGAGAGAGATACAAGATAGAGGATATCAAATTCGAAGTCCCTGAATATGAGCCGTTTGCGGCCGACTTCCAGGCCGATACGGCAACCGTCACTTCGCTTCTTAAAGGGAACTGGCTGTCGGAGCAGCTCCTGGAAGGGGAGACGGTACGCTCGGCCAGCCGCATGAGAAATCTGGGCTATTATTCCCTGAGCAAGAACAATTATTCTTTCGAAGCGGATACCCTTGGCGGCCATACCCTCCTTAAATACAAGGTAAACGAATTCGAGCGCAGCCAGACATCCGCGAGCGCATTGCCGCTTAACAAATACACCATAGGCAAAGTATCCATCAGCCTGCCGAAAGATCTCAAATTCAGGGAATCCGTCCTGAAGGGCCTGAATACTGTCAAGCCCGGGGATGTATACAGCGAAAATGCGGTTGCGGCCACTTACAGCAGGCTTTCCGCCATCAAGGTGTTCAGCGGAGTTTCTGTCGAGATGACCCAGGCGGACAGCAGCACCGTAGACTGCAGCATCAACCTTTCCCGTTCTCCCGTTCAGGGTTTCAAGGTGAACCTCGAAGGCTCCAGCAACTCTTCCGGGCTTATGGGAATATCTCCCCAGGTAAGCTATTTCCATAAGAACTTTTTCCATGGGGGAGAGTGGCTCAATCTGGGCTTCAACGGAGATTTCCAGTTCAAGCTGGACGACGACACCAAGGCAATAGAATATGGTATATCCGCAGGTATGAGTTTCCCCCGTTTCCTGGGTCTGCCATACAGACTGTTCCGCCGTTCTACCGTTCCGAGAACGGAAATCAACCTCGCATTCAACCATCAGAACAGGCCTGAATATACACGAAATCTGGTGTCTGTGAAATACGGCTATTCGGGTATCACGAAGCATAATGTAAGCTACCAGCTGTTCCCCCTCCAGGTCAATTTCGTCAAGCTCTATGGCCTGGATGCAGCCTTCAGCAAGACCCTGTCCAACAATCCCTACATGAGGTATTCCTATCAGGACCATTTGGATGCCGGCGTAGGTGCATTGCTTTACTACAACTCCAGCACCGAGATCGTGCCCACCGGGGATTATTATTTCCACAGGCTTAGCATGGATGTCTCCGGCAATGTGCTGAGCCTCTTCAAGAAGTTCATGAGCGTCAATTCAGACGGCTCCTATTGCATAGGCGGTTCACCTTTCGCCCAGTACGTAAGAGCCGAGTATTCAGTGGGACGCACATGGCGTGCAGACGAGTCCAATGCTATAGCTACCAGATTCCTGATTGGAGCCGGCTACGCCTACGGCAACTCATCCGCCCTGCCTTTTGAAAAGCAGTTCTATGCCGGAGGTGCGAGCAGCATGCGAGGCTGGCAGGCCAGGGCCCTGGGTCCGGGATTCTCTGCTGGCGACGATGCCTTCATAATCCCCAGCCAGACCGGTGACATCAAACTGGAGATGAACCTCGAATACCGCTTCAAACTGTTCTGGAAGCTGGAAGGAGCCCTGTTCACAGATGTAGGTAACGTCTGGAACCTCAAGTATGAAAATACCGCTGAAGGCCGTCTGGGGGCATTCCGTCTGAACGATTTCTACAACAGCCTGGCCGCAGACTGGGGCACTGGATTGCGCGTCAATCTGAATTTCATCCTTCTCCGTGTAGATTTCGGCATGAAGGTGTTAGATCCGTCCAGGGATGAGGGTTCACGTGTAATCGGCCCTCGAGGCTGGCTCAAGGGCTCCAACAATGCCTTCCATTTTGGCATCGGTTATCCGTTCTGATTATTTCGAATAGTATTTCGGCCAGCAGGCCTGGAGGTATGCCTTGAGGGCATCCTCATGCTTGTTAGGTGCCGGATGATAGAAAACTCTTCCTTCCAGGCCGGCAGGCATGAATTCCTGGTCCACGAAGTGCCCCGGATAATCGTGGGCGTACTTGTATCCATCCGAATAGCCCAGATCGGCCATAAGCTTGGTGGGCGCGTTGCGCAGATGCAGGGGCACCGCGCGTGTCTTGTCTTCCCTGGCCACCTGCAGGGCCTCCTCCAGCGCCATGTAAGAAGCATTGCTCTTGGGAGATGACGCCAGATACACAGTACACTCGGCAAGGGGAATCCGCGCCTCCGGCATACCTATCTGATTCACTACCTGGAAGGTAGCGTTGGCGAGCAGCAAGGCGTTGGGATTGGCAAGGCCCACATCTTCCGAAGCGCTCAAGCAAAGCCTGCGGGCTATGAAGAGGGGATCCTCGCCTCCGTCCAGCATGCGGGCCAGATAGTATATGGCAGCATTGGGATCCGAGCCGCGAATGCTCTTGATGAAGGCGGAAATGATGTCGTAGTGCATCTCTCCGTCCTTGTCGTATATGGCAACATTCTCATTCAGACATTCGGTAACCGCCTTGTTGTCTATCACCACCTTCTTCTTTCCGGCCTGGGAATCGACAACGAGTTCCAGTATATTCAGGAGCTTGCGGCCGTCTCCGCCGGACTGGCGGAAAAGGGCGTCGGTTTCCTTAATCTCTATCTTACGTTCTTTGAGAAGTTCATCCGTGGCCAGAGCCCTGTCCAGAAGTATCTGCAGGTCAGCCACTTCCAGGCTCTTTAGCACATACACCTGGCAGCGGGACAGAAGGGGAGTGATGACCTCGAAAGAGGGGTTCTCTGTAGTGGCGCCCATCAGCACCACGGTGCCGGCCTCCACGGCCCCGAGAAGGGCATCCTGCTGGGCCTTGTTGAAACGGTGTATCTCGTCGATGAACAGCACCGGCGCGGCATTCTGTGCGAAGATTCCTCCAGCCTTGGCAGCGTCTATGACTTCCCTCACTTCCTTGACGCCGGCACTCACCGCGCTCAGGGTAAAGAATTCTCTTTTACATGTATCGGCGATGATGCGGGCAAGGGTGGTTTTTCCCACACCCGGAGGCCCCCAGAGTATGAAAGAGCTCAGGTTGCCGCTCTCTATCATATTCCTCAGGATGCAGCCTTTGCCCACAAGGTGCTTCTGCCCCACATAATCGTCGAGAGAATGGGGACGGAGGCGTTCGGGGAGGGGAGGAAGAAGGCCGTTCATTACTTGATCTCCTTTTTATAAGAACGGCGGCGCTTGTGCTGTATGCGTTCGAACGCGCCGAAATGATTGCGGATGCTGTGATTGTCTTCCAGCTCGGCATTGGATTCCGCCCACTTTACGCCCAGCTTCCGGTATTTCTGCACCATGTCGCAGACCACCAGGGCGGTCACGCCGGTATTGCGGACATCGGAGCGGGCACCCATCAGGAGCAGCTCAGCTCCCTCGCTGTGCTTGATGAAGAGAGACTTCAGAAGATGCCACCATCCAAAGGGGAAAATGCGCCCGCGGGACTTGATGAGGGCATCGGCAAGCGAGGGCATGGTGATGCCGAACGCCACGATTTCGCCTTTCTCATTCTCAACGGATGTCAGATACCGGAGGTCGAGAATCTTCAGGTAGAAACCTATATACTTGTCTGCAAGGTTATCGGGCAGCATCGTATACTCGTAAAGATCCTTGTAGGTATCCGTGATGACGGCGAAGAGCTTGGTAGCATAATTCTCCTCACGTATCAGTTTCCTGGTAACCGGACGGACACGGAAGTTGTTCCTCTCGGCCACTATCTTCGAAACGCGGACAAACTTGTCCGGCAACTGGTCGGGGACGAAAATCCTGTATTCCAGCCAGTCTGCATCCTTTTCGAAGCCCAGGGCCTCGATCTGTTTCACATAATAGGGATGATTATAAATGAGAGGCATGGTGCTCTGCTGGTCGAAACCCTCTACCAGCATGCCTTCAGGGTCGAAATCCGTATATCCGAGGGGGCCGACTATGTGGGTCATGCCGTGGACCTTGCCGAACTCCTCGACCTTTGCTATCAACGCTGCGAAAACCTCGGCGTCGTCGATGGCATCGAACCAGCCGAAACGCACTTCGTCGTGCTTCCAATGCTCGTTTGCCCAGCGGTTTATAATCGCCGCGACGCGTCCGACCGGCTCTCCGTCCCTGTAGGCCATATAGAGCTCCTGCTCACAGAAATCAGAGGCAGGATTAGTGGCGGGATTTAGGGTGCCCATCTCGTCGAAAACGAGGTTGGGCACGTAGTATGGGTTATTTTTGTATAGTTTTTCCGGATAAAGGACGAACTTGCGCAGTTCGCGCCTGTTTGCCGGATTGACGGTCTTTATCTCAATGCTCATTTCAGGTTTGGTTCAATACACAATACTGCGAATTTATACTTTTTTGAAAATAAATCAAAGAATAATTCTTAACTTCGTGAATAAAACCGAACCTGCCGTGAAAGCCCGGATTGGCATTTTTCTCTTCATCACCCTGCTGGCAATGCAGCCCAAAGCATTTGCCGGAGGGTTGTCCGCCGGCATATTCAATTCCTACAAAGGTTTCGGCATAAGCATAGATTACGCAGCCACCCAGGATATCTACAACTCATATAACCTTTATGCGGATGTTTACGGAATGTACAATGGAAAGAGCCGTAATGCCGGCATAAAGCTGGCCTATCTGCATTATAACAAGCTTGCCACCATCGATGCCAAATACGCCCGCTACGACCTCTATCTCGGGCCTGGGGCAAGCACCGGATATGTGCTGGACCATGGCGCCGACAAACGCGGCATCATGCTTACGGCAAACCTTGGTTTAGCCTTCAGGGCATGTTTCAAGATGAATCTGGACCTTGAGGCAGGCATGTGCGCAGAACTGGGTTTCATTTCCGGAGAATCGGAAGGAAAAACAAGGATTAAAATGTATCAGAACGGCCTCATGCAGGCCCTCATACCAACGCTCAAGATAATGTATAACTTCTGATGAAACGGCTGCCCGTCATATTCCTCGTACTGTTCTTCAGCCTGCCGGCCCTTTCCGGCGGAGGGGATTTCCTGAGTCGTCTTCATCCGGGACTCGAATGGGGGATGTCGCTCACGCCGACATCGTTCCATCACTACAACTATCTCGACGAGTCGATAGGTTTCAGGATCAACGACGAAGGCTGGGACTATCATACCAAACTGAATGCCTTCGTCCTGGGTTCGCTTTCTTTCGATGTCACCCGGACCTTCAGCGTGGGCATACTTTCCGGCTGGCAGGGAGTGGAGAGAAGCGTCAGGATCATACCGCTGATTACGAGGCTTTCCTTCTTTACGTCCGGTTCGGACGACGACGGCATCTTCGTATATACCGACCTGGGCATTGCCCTGAACCGTTTCGCCAAGAAAACCAACTTTTCCCAGATTGGGGGAGGATACCGTCTGATGCTCACCCCCGGATACTCCTTGAACATCCGGATCAGCAGCCGTATCGTTTACGACCGTCCGGACGTGTGGGACCCTATCGAAGAGGATTATATTTCAGAGCGCAATATCAAGCGTAACGACGCCTGGTACTGCGCTCTGAATATCGGATTGTCCCTGGAATTCTAGAACAGGGAGTTAACCTTTGCAATTATCTCATCTGCAGGCAGTTCCGGGCTCAGCACGAGCTCCGGTTCGAGAAGATGGAAGCCATTTGCCATGGCTGCCAGCGAACCGCCACCGGTGATGTTGAGCATAACCACATCTTCTTTCTTGACCTGTCCTTCACTGACTGCGGTGGAAAGTGCATGTACGGCACATGCAGGGGCGGGGAAGATGTCGTATCCCTCGAGATTGCGGAACTGAAGTATCCAGTAGATGATGTCGTCGTTGCTTGCGAGGAAGGAATCTCCGCGACTGTCGACGAGGGCATCATACAGGCCTCCTGCGATGCTATACGGAGGTTTGCGGTTGCTCAGCACCTTTGCGAGTATGCTTTCGGCCTGACGGCGCCCAACTTCGGGCTCGAGAGCCGCCAGTTCCCGTTTCCTGGCCTGCCATGAGTCGTGCAGGAGGGTGAAAGGCCTGTTCTGGGCTACGAATATCTTCATCTTTGTGCTGCCGAACCTTCCGTCTTCGATAAGTCGGAGATTGTTCTCCCAGGCCGCGATGGCGCCGGTGCCGGAGCCTACAGCCTGGAAATAGGCGTCAGGAATGCATCCTATGGCCTCTACGGCCGATAGAAGGGTTGTACCCATACCATCGCGTCTGGCGACGTTCTTGGCCCCTCCTTCGGCGAAATAGCGGGGATCCTGGCAGATTTTCTCGCCGAGGGCGATGGCATCGTAGTAGTCCGAGCCGGCAGGGGAGGCGACCAGCTTGACGCAGGGATTCAGCTTGTGCTGGAACCACAGGTCGTGACGGTTGTCGAAGGGGACGCAGATGACGATGGGAATATCGTTGTCTGAGCATACCTGTGCGAAGGCGCGTGCGGTGTTGCCTGCGGACTGCACCACAAGCGTGCGCTTCTCTTTCTTGTCCATGCGGGCGCACACGCTGAAAGCTTCCGTCTCCTTGAATGAACAGGTCTGGAATTTGGCCCCGATCTTGGGATTGTATCCCGAGAAAGTGATATACAGATTATCCAGGCCAAGGAATTTGCCGAGGCCCTTGCTATGATAGGTAACAGGGGCGCAGGAATGGCGCAGAGTGCGCTGGATGGGCATCCATTCGGCATAACGGTACAGGCCCTTGAGATCGTCGCGCGGGGTGAACTTCTTGTTCTCGTAGACCGCCCTTACAAGTGAAGGGGAGGGTGCCTCGGGATCTGCAAGCATCCATCCGCGGTCCTCAAAGATGCGGCCGGTGCCGACATTCATAAGTTTATACTTTGTGCCTTGGAATCTCATGTCAGGTCAGGTTTATAGTGTAATGAAGAGTTTTGTGATATATGCTGCGAAGAGCAACAGCAGGAGTGTTGCATCGAAGCGGTCGAGTATATTCTTCTTTCCGGTGTAGATTCCAGTCCAGACGAGGATAATGCTGAGCAGGAGTGCGGCATAGTCGTACATATCCACCCTGGCGAAGCTTGTAGGGGAGATGATTGCCGAAATACCGAGAATGAGGAAAAGGTTGAATACATTTGAACCGAGGATGTTGCCCAGGGCCATCTGGCTGCGCTTCTTTGCAAGGGCCACTATGCTGGTGACGAATTCCGGCAGGGAAGTGCCCATGGCAAGCACCGTGATGGCGATGAACTTGTCGCTCACACCTATCATGCGGGCAATACTCTCTGCTGAATGGACGAAGAGCCGGCCGCCCAGGATAAGGCATACCAGACCTCCGACAATCAGCACGATAGCATAGAACAGGGGGAAATCCTTAGAGGGGGTCTCTTCTTCCTGCTGGGCATCGGTGCGGAAGCTGTAGATGATGTAGAGGATGAAGAGAGACACCAGCACTATGCCTTCTATCCTGCTGAGGCCACCGTATTTACCCATGAAGACCACGATGAACGTGGCCAGGATGGTGATAGGGATATCGCGGAATTTGTTCTGGCGAGTGATTGCGACCGGCACTATCATGGCCGAGACGGCCAGTATCAGGCTGGTGTTGAATATGTTGGAACCAATGATATTGCCGACGGCAATGTCGGAGTTCCGGGCCAGGGCTCCGGTGACGCTTACCACCAGTTCCGGCAGCGAAGTGCCGAAACCAACTATCACCAGGCCTATTACGAATTCACTTATGCCCGTCCTGCGGGCTACGGAAGATGCTCCGTCCACCAGCACATTCGCCCCGCAAATAACCATGGCGAGGCCCAGAAGCAGGGTTATTATCTGTAGATACATCGTGTAAAGTTACTTCTTTATTTGCAATTTACAAACATTCTCGACATGCTGCGTATGCGGGAACATGTCAACCGGCTGAACAGCAATTATTTCATATTTTTCCGCCATCATGGCGAGGTCCCTGGCCTGTGAGGCAGGGTTGCAACTCACGTAGACTATGCGCCCGGGAGCAGAGTCCATGATAACCTTGACCACGTCCGGATGCATGCCTGCCCGCGGGGGATCGACTATCATCACGTCCGGGCGGCCGTTTGCGGCGATGAATCCGGGCGTCAGCACATCCTTCATGTCTCCAGCGAAGAAAGTGCAGTTGTCTATCCCGTTGGCCCTGGCATTGATGCGCGCATCTTCTATGGCTTCCGGCACGTATTCAATGCCTATCACCTTCGACGCCTTGCGGCTCACGAACTGGGCGATGGTTCCGGTGCCGGTATAGAGGTCGTAGACGACCTCATCTCCCTGAAGGTCAGCGAATTCGCGGGCGACCTTGTAGAGATTGTAGGCCTGGAGGGTATTTGTCTGGTAGAAGGATTTCGGGCCAATCTTGAAGCGCAGGCCTTCCATCTCTTCGTATATGGCTTCATCTCCTTTATAGAGTATGCACTTCTGGTCGGAGATACTGTCGTTCAACTTGGCGTTGATGATGTAGTAGAGGGATGCTATCTGGGGGAATTCGGCCGCCAGGGCATCCAGGAAGGCCTTCCTGCCACGGAAATCACTCGCAAAGCACACTATGACCATGGTCGCCCCGCTTTCCGTGGTGCGGACGAAAACGGTGCGGAATACGCCTCTGTTTTCCCTTATGTTATAGAAGGGTATTCCGTGCTCCAGAGCGTACTTCTTTGCAAAAAGGCGTATTGCGTTGGAAGGCTCCGGCTGTAGGAAGCATTCATCCAGGTCCAGAACCTTGTCGAAGAACTTGCCAACATGGAAGCCAAGCCCGCAGCGCTGGGCGTCGGTAAGGCCTTCAGGATCCTCTTCCGGGAGTATCCACCTGCGGTCGGAGGCGGTGAATTCCAGCTTGTTACGATAGAAAACCGTGCGTTCCGAGGGCAGGGTAGGGAGGATTTCCGGCACATCCAGATGACCTATACGCACCAGCTGGTCGTATACCTGCTGACGCTTGGCCTCGAGTTGCAGCGGATAGGGGAGAGGTTGCCATTTGCATCCTCCGCAAACCCCGAAATGCCTGCAGAAGGGCTCCAGACGGTCTTTCGAAGGCTGTTTGATGGCCAGGATGCTGCCTTCCAGATAGTTTTTCTTCTTTTTGAATATACGGATGTCCACCACGTCGCCAGGCACAGCGAAAGGCACAAAAACCACCTGCCCGTCCGGGCTGTGGGCTATTGCTTTCCCTTCAGCTGCAACCGCCTCTATCGTGATGTCTTCCAGAACGATATCTACTTTCTTCCTTGACATATGCTTTTACCAGCCTAAAACCGATTCTTTTGACGAGAATGCCTTGGCCTCGTCTGCGGTCAGATACTTTCCTTTGCTGTTGTGCCCAGTGAGCGCTGCGCCCGATGCATCCTTGCTGCCATACTCCTTCCATCCGGATGTTGCAGTAGGGAAGGCCGGGTTAGGGGAGGGATTCGTGTACCAGCCTGCAGATGCTATCACAGGGGACATATAGCAGTTTATGAAAGTTACATTATCGTATACTTCACTCTGGCCGGCAGAACGTGCCAGATACATGCTTCCGTCTTTCACCCCGGATTTTGCCGTCAGGCGGCAGTTAAGGAACACGAATCCCTTGTCCGAGGCGTTCTGCACGCGTGCCTGCACTATGTATCCGGCCGCAGCCGCACGTATCTCACAGTCTTCGAACAGGCAGGCCTTGGGATATCCCCAGATAAAGTCGCAATGGCCTTCTATGAGGCTGTTGTGCACCCATACGCTGCCTTTGCAGAGGAAGGTGTCCTGCAGGGAATGCAGGGCGCAGTTCTCTATGGTCATCTTGTTGCCGCTGTTGAAATAGATGACCTCCGCCTGGCCTTTTTCGTTCCCGAACGTGTTCCGCATCGTGAGATTCTTCAGTATCAGATTGTCGCAGGATTCCACCAGGATCATTCCACGGCCACCGGTAGATCCTATCTTGCCTCCTGTGGCGGGCTTGGAAGTGCTGGTCGAACCGCTGCCGCTTTCATAACTTTCGTTGTTCGCGTAGGAGATTATGGTATTCTCGCGGTTTTCTCCTATGATGGTAAGGTTGTTCTTGTCCCGGATGAACGGGGTTTCATTGTATGTGCCTGCGGCGACGGTGATCGTTACAGGAGTATCCTTTCCCGCTGTCGCAGAATACCTTACAGCGCCCTGTACGGTGCAGAAATCGGCGCTGCCATCAGTTTTTACGCGCAGTTCGGCAGGGGAGGAGGGAGCACTCTTGGTCTTTATCTTCCATTCACCGGCGGATATGCCCTTGTGGCTCTTTATCACGCCGGAATCCATGGTGACATAATACTCTTTTCCGAAGTCGAGAACCCCGCTGTGAAGCTTGATTTCCAATGAGTTACCACGGATGCGAAGGGGAGTGTAATGTATTATGCGCCAGCGACTTGCGCTCTGGATTGCATCCATGAACGTGTTATAGACAGTCTCCGTGGTTATCTGATTTTTGGGAATCATCTGGCCGTCTTCCCGTACCGAAACGGTGGCCAGGTCGGCCAGATTGATTGCATCTACCTGATTGTCAGAAGAATCGAAAACCCTTATAAAGCCTTCTGAACCGAGTTCAGGAGCAGATTCCAATTTAAGGACCAGGGGCGAATCCACGCAGATGGCAGCAGGATCCGCAGGCTCATCGCCATTGGAAGAACCCCCGAAATCCACTTCCAGCGCCTCGGAATACCCGGAAAAGGCATCGCCGATGACCGTACGTACGTAAAACACATATGAATGCCCCGAAGACAAACCGTCTATAATGACATTGGTATTCTTCGTTTCACCGGTTTTGACGGTGCTGTTCTTTTCATCGAGTTTCCACTCATATTTGTCTGCAGCTTCGACGGCATTCCACGATATGATCACGGAATGCGTTGTCTGGGAACTTATGACTACAGAATCCGGAGCGGACGGATTGTCGTTCTTGCCGGAACCGTCTCCGGAATCAGCATTGCATGCAATAAAGAAAAACAAAAAAGGAATAAGAGTTTTCAGCGTTCTTTTCATAATTGCGAATATACGCATTTTTTGCTACTTTTGTATAGAAGACCACTTTTGTTACACAATTTATATTATGTTAAGTT
>JAEEGL013393375.1_pt1 | contig 12389 bp, 10 predicted proteins | sample 9134231 | NCBI WGS metagenome assembly JAEEGL01 (sample SAMN16246548, study PRJNA631951) | gut metagenome | biome: gut microbiome; feature: rumen; material: fiber-attached | host: Bos | place: Iran: Karaj | collected 2018-10 | reverse complement strand
ATCAGCGCCTCATTCCCCACGCCGAAGCCCAGCCGCGCCCCCGCCATGCTGCGGGATTTGGAGAAGGTCCGGGTCACCAGCAGATTCGGATATTTCCGGATGAGGGGGATGCAGCTTTCACCCCCGAAGTCGATGTAGGCTTCGTCCACCACCACCACCCGGTCCGGGTCTGCGGCCAGGATGCTCTCGATCTCCCCGACGGGAAGCAGCACCCCCGTGGGGGCGTTGGGATTGGCGATAAAGACCGTTCCCCGGGCGCGGCGGTAGTCCTCCGGGTCGATGGAAAAGTCTGTTTTCAGGGGGATCTCCCGGTAGGGGATGCCGTGGAGCTGGCAGTAAACGGGATAGAAACCATAGGTGATGTCGGGAAATACGGCGGGATGCTCCTTGTCGCAGAAAGCCATGAAGGCGAAGTTCAGCACCTCGTCGGAGCCGTTGACAAGGACGATCTCCTCGGGACGCACCCCGCAGAGGAAGCCCAGGGCCCGCCGCAGCTCCACTCCTTCCGGATCGGAATACTTTTCCGGGGAGCGGGTGTGCTCCCGGGCGTAGAGCAGGGCCTTGGGGGAAGGCGGGAAGGGATTCTCATTAGTGTTCAGCTTCACGAACTGCTGCTTCTCTCCCGGCTGCTCTCCCGGAACATAGGGGGTCAGCGCGTCGTATTTGTGGCTGAAAAACCGGCTCATAGCTGATTCTCCTTTCGGATCATGGCACTGCGTGCATGGCCTGTCAGCCCCTCCGTCTCCGCGAAGAGAGCCACGTCCGAAGCCGCCGCTGCCTGCGCCTCGCGGGTGTAATAGATGTACTGGGATTTCTTCACGAAATCATCCACGCCGAGAGGGCTGGAGAAGCGGGCCGTGCCTCCGGTGGGCAGCGTGTGGTTGGGCCCGGCGCAGTAGTCGCCCATGGCCTCCGGGCAGCTTCGGCCCAGGAAAACGCTCCCCGCATGGCGGATCTCCGCCAGATGCTCGAAGGGCTCGTCCAGGCAGAGCTCCAGATGCTCCGGGGCGATCTCATTGGCGATGGCAATGGCAGTCTTCAGGTCCTCCGTCACAATGATCTTCCCGTTGGCCTCGATGGATGCCCGGGCGATCTCCTCCCGGGCGAGCCCGGGCAGCTGCGCTTCGATCTCCTTCTGCACCGCCTCCGCCAGAGCGGCGGAATCCGTGACCAGCACGGCGGCGGCATTCCTGTCGTGCTCCGCCTGGCTCAGCAGGTCCGCTGCCAGGTAACGTGGGTCGCTCTTGTCGTCGGAAACCACCAGGATCTCACTGGGCCCGGCGATCATGTCGATGGCCACCTGGCCGAACACCTGCTTTTTGGCCTCCGCCACGAAAGCGCCGCCGGGTCCCACGATCTTGTCCACGCCCGGCACGGTCTCCGTCCCGTAGGCCAGGGCGGCCACGGCCTGTGCGCCGCCCAGCTTGAAGACCCGGTCCACCCCGGCGATCCTTGCAGCGGCCAGGATGGCGGGGGAGACGGAGCCGTCGGGCAGGGCAGGGGTCACCATGATGATCTCGCCGCAGCCGGCCAGCTTGGCCGGGATGGCGTTCATCAGCACCGTGGAGGCCAGAGGCGTACCGCTTCCGCTGCCGGGTACGCAGATGCCCACCCGTTCCAGGGGGATCATCCGCTGGCCCACCACCAGCCCCGGCTGCTGGGTCATGACGTAGCCCGTACGCAGCTGCTTGGCATGATAGGCCCGGATGTTGGCCGCGCTGCGTTCCAGCACGCCCAGGAATTCCGGCGAAGCCTCGGCCATTGCGGCGTCGAACTCGGAAGCCTTTACCTCCAGGGCGTCCAGCTTCACATGGTCGAACTGCGCTTCGAAGCGGCGCAGGGCTTCGTCCCCGCCGGAACGCACGGCCTCGATGATCTCTGCCACGGCGCCGGACACGTCGGCCGTGGCGGTGCTCCTGGCGAAAATGGCCGAATTGGGCTCTTCCCCGTATTTCATGATGCGGATCATTCTGTTCCCTCCGTCTGCTTCCAAAGACCCTGCCGGATGGCCTCGATCTCGCTGCGGCAGAATTCATAGCTCGCTTTATTGGTGATGAGCCTTGCGCTGATGGGCAGGATCTCCGCCACCACCGCAAGCCCGTTTTCCCTGAGGGTGGTCCCCGTCTCCACAATGTCCACGATCACGTCGCTCAGGCCCAGCAGGGGGGCCAGCTCTATGGAGCCGTTCAGATGGATGATGTCGATGTCCCGTCCCAGGGTGCCGTAGTAGTCCCCGGCGATCCGGTCGAATTTCGTTGCGACACGGAGCTTCCGCCGGGGATCGTCCCGGAAATCCCTGGGGGCGGCCACTGCCATGCGGCAGACGCCGGTTTTCAGATCCAGCAGCTCGTAGACGTCCGGCGCGTGTTCCAGCAGGATGTCCTTGCCCGCCACTCCCACGTCGGCGGCGCCGCGTTCCACGTAAACCGCCACGTCCGAGGGCTTTACCCAAAAATACCGCAGGGTCTTTTCCTCGTTTTCAAACACCAGCTTCCGGTTCTCCTCCAGAATGGAAGGACAGGGGAAGCCTGCCCGGGCAAACATGGCGTAGACCTTTTCACCCAGCCGCCCCTTGGGCAGCGCGATATTAAGCATCCTGCTCCTCCTCTCCCGTCAGGCGGCGCACTTCACCGAAAACGCCGTGCTCCGGCGGCTGCTGCTGGGCCATCACCGTTTTGCCCTGCGCCGCCAGCGCCCGCGCCTCCCGGCAGATCCGGGCGGGGGAGACGCTTCCGTCATAAAGCAGCAGCACGTCCGCGTCCGGAGCGCTGTCTTCAGGGACGATCCGTTCCAGCTCGTCCAGGTAAACGGCGAAACCGATGGCTCCGGCGCTGCGGCCCATTTTCCGCATCAGCCGGTCATACTGGCCCCCGGAGAGGACGCTCACCGGCACCCCGTAGACGAAGCCCCGGAAAACGATGCCGTTGTAATACTGCATATCGCCCATGACGCTGAAGTCGATGCGCAGCATTTCCTCCAGCCCTGCGGCCCGGAAGCCCTCGGACAGAGCCTCCAGCTTCATCGCTGCCGACGCAGGGCAGGGGAGGGTACGCAGCAGGGGAAGAACCTCCTCCGGCCTCCCGCCGGCGGCGGCCAGCCGCTCCAAAGCCTCCGCCTTCTCAGGGTCAGCGCCGGATTCCCGGCAGATGGCGCGCAGCTCGTGGAGATTCTTTGCGCCGATGCATTTCAAAAGCTGCCGCCGGGATTCCGCGGTCACGCCAAGCCCGTCCGTCAGAGCCGCGATGATGTCCAGCTGGGAAATCTCCAGCACGCATCGGTCAGAGATGCGCTTCAGGCTTTCCGCCGCCAGGAGCAGGACCTCCAGGATGCAGTAGTCGTCGATGGGGCCGATGCACTCCAGGCCCGTCTGGGGGATCTCCCGGAAAGTGCGCGTGCTTCCCGCGGTGCGGTAGACATTTTCGTTATAAAAGACCTTGCGGACGCTGTCCGTCCTGTCCGGGCTGCCCCGGACGATGGAGAGGGTCACATCCGGCTTCAGCGCCATCAGCTTCCCGTTCAGATCCGTAAAGGTCAGAACGTTTTCGGAAACGAGAAAATCCTTGTTTCCGGCATAAAGGTCATACTCCTCGAATTTGCTCATGCGATACTGGCTGTAGCCATACTGACGGTACAGGGTGCGGAGCTTCAGCAGCGTCCGTTCTTCGCTGGTGAGCGCGCTGGTCACAGGGTCCATATCTGCCTCCTGGGGATGGGCCGCACAGGTCGGCCCCGGATGTTTAGCATGATAGCACATTATCGCGCTAAAGTAAAGGGCTTCTTCCGATTTTGTTGTCCTGCACAGGAAAGAAAGGGAAAAGGGCGGCCTTTTTGTGCCGGCCGCCCTTTCCGGGGGATCAGTCGTCGAACCCCACGTCCTGCCAGAAGTCCATGACCTCCGGCGGGATGGATGCTTTTTCCTCCGCTGTCAGGTACTCCCACAGGAATTTCTCCGTCTTCGGATTGGCCTCCTGCACCTCCACAAAAAGCCATGGGCGTGAACAGCGGTTCACATGATAGAAGCCGTGGGGAGTGCCGCCGGGGATGCGCAGGCAGCAGCTGCGGGTGATGATATGCTTTTCCATCTCAGGCCCGAAGCACATCTCCACCTCTGCCCCCAGATCCCAGGGATTCTCAGGGTCGCTGCCGAACATGAAGATGATCTCATTCTCCCTGTGCATATGGGGCGGGTGGCCCACGATCCGCTGACCGGGCGCCGGTTTCGGTTCCTTCGTTTCATCGAAGGGCATGTTCCAGTGGATGGAATAGCTGCATTTGAACACCGGCAGATCATCCAGCTTGGCGATCCATGGCAGGGGACGCCCCTTCGGAAAATCCATGGATTCGGAGTAAACGATGCAGTCGTCATATTTGCCCACGATCTTGACCTCCTTATTCCCCGTACTTTTCCATGTCCTCCGTCAGCATGCGCCCAAGGATGGTATAGACGCAGGCGGGCCAGCTGCCCCCGGCGAAGCCGAAGGTGTTGCCCAGGATCGGATGGATGAGGAAGGGCATGCCGAATTCCTGAAGAGCGGTGCAGTAGCGTTCGGTGATGAGCCTGCCCGCGTCCCTGCGCCGGGACTGCAGTAAGCCGCAGCAGATGTAGAGCATGCCGGGAGGCACGATATTGCCTCTGGCGATGGAACGGCCCGTGGCCTCGAACCAGTCGGAATCCATGCGCTCCATGCTGAGGCCCCAGGGACTGAGGAAGGTTCCTTCCTTCAGCAGGTCGTCCGCCAGCTTGTCCAGCACCTTCCTCGGCAGGCGATCCCCCAGCACGGCGGGGATATAGTGGATGAGGGAGCCGGAGAATACCTTTTCCCCGGTCCAGGGGACGACGCCCGTGAAGTGCTCCCCGTCCCACTGCTTTTCCAGCATCGCCGTCAGCATGGCCTGGGACCTCTTTTCCCATTCCGCGCCTTCCTCCGGCTTGTCCAGCAGCTTTGCCAGCTTGCCCAGGGCCTCAAACAGCAGCACCAGGTAAGCGCTCAGGTCCGGGGAGGCCATCTGCATGTGGTCGATAAAGAGGGTGCAGTCGTCGAAGCCCGTCTCATCCCCGTGCTCGTAGGCGCAGAGGCCGTCGCCATCCTCGTCCCTGCAGTCCAGGAACCACTGTCCCCAGGCGGAAATGGCCCGGTACATCAGCTGCAGCGCCTCCGGTGTCAGCTCCTTTTTCAGGTCCCGGCGGGCCATCAGCTGCAGGATCGCCCATCCGTGCACCGGAGGCTTGATCATCTGTGTCACGGTGGTGGCGTCATTATAAAGGTCGGAGAACTGCCCGTAGGGGCTTACCCGATCCATGGGGCTCATGAGCAGATCCAGCGAGATATCGAGATTGGGCTCCAGGGCCACGGAGTTCTGGCACACCTGCCACTGGGAAGCCAGCTCCTGGCCGATCATGACGATCATGGTGTGATCGATGCCCATGGTGGGGGCCGTCAGCAGGGACCAGAGGGTGTATTCCGCCTGGATCCGGCCCTGCTCGTAGCGCTCTGCGAATTTGGGCATGGCGGCAAAAAATGTCTCCCAATCGGCGCGCATATCCGCCTTGGCCTGGGCGTAGGTGGGATAGCTCTCCCGGGGATAGGCCGCGTGGGTGAATTCCTCCATGGCCAGGGTAAAGCGCCCGTCGGGGCCGGCGGTGGTCACGCCGCGGATCTCCCCGCTGCTGAGCTTCTCCCAGTCCCAATAGGAGCCGAAGGAGAAGGAGGAACCTTCCAGGCCGCGGAAGACCATGCTGCAGGTCCAGCGGAAAGCAGCCTCCCAGGCGCCGCCCTTCCGGGGCTTCACCGTCTCGTGCTGCTCCATGCTCTTTTCAAAGCAGAGCCCCATGCCCTTGTCCCCCTCGGCCATCAGCAGGGTGGGACCTGCAAAGGTGAAGCGCACATTCCCGTAGCGGGTCAGCAGGGTCAGCTCGTCCGCTTCCCCCTGCACCACAAAGGGCACCTTCCTGCCTTCAAAGGTGGGCCAGAAGTCGATGAGCTTGCTGCCGTCCCTGGCGCGGGTGCTGCCCCCGTGAAGGGTGGCCAGGTGGACGGCGGACATGCCGTAGCCGTTGGCGCTGACGCTGATCCCGAACCAGGCGCCCCGCCGTTTGAACATGTTGCCGGTCACGCGATAGAAGCTCTTCACGTCCCGGAAAAAGGGATCCTTTCTGTTCATGATCGTGCCTCCTATGTATCCGGCCGCCCGGGAGAGCGGGACCGGGTTGATTACTTGCTGTAATTCTTCACCGGGCAGTTCCGGCCGTATGCGGGAGGGGAGGGAAGACGAAGGAAAGGGGAATCAACGAAAGTGAGTGACATTTTGTAACTTAATGAGCAATCCTGTGAAATGCCGTCGTTTCCGGCAGGAAAAATAAGGAAATAATCGGTTGACGTAATGTTATTAAGTATCAGTTATACCGGGAGTTATGCACAATCTCCACAAAGTTGTCCACAATTCCGCGGAGCTTTGCATCGCGTGACGTTTTGCGGGATCATCCGCGGAAAAAACGGAGCGGAAGAATGGGCGGGGATGAAAAAGCGGTAAAAAACCGGTGTTGACATAAATCTGAAAAAAAGTGCGCCGCCGAAGGATGTGAAGTGCTCAGATGCGGCAGAGCGCGCTGTCCGGCGACATGGTGGCGTAGGCGTTCAGAGAGCTGTCTCCCCGGACGCCGTCCAGGAATTCATAATAGCCCTGACAGCCGATCATGGCGGCATTGTCGCCGCAGTATTCCAGGGGCGCCAGGTAGGTGCGGATCCCTGCTCTGTCCGCTTCCGCTCGTAGGCTGGAGCGGATGACGCTGTTGGCCGCAACGCCCCCTGCGATGGCCAGCTTCCCATAGCCCAGGGCAACGGCGGCTTCCATGGCCCGGGATACCAGCGTATCGCTGACGGCCCGGCAGAGGGAAGCTGCCAGGTCCGGCAGATCCAGGGTCTGACCGGCCTGCCTGGCATTGTGGGCCAGGTTCACCACGGCGGTCTTCAGCCCGGAGAAGGACATATCGTAGGGATGGCCTTCTACCCTGGCCCGGGGAAGGGGATAACGGTCCGGATCCCCGGTCCTGGCCAGAGCGTCGATCTGGGCGCCGCCGGGGTAACCGATGCCCAGCACCCGCGCAGCCTTGTCGAAGCATTCCCCGGCAGCGTCGTCCCGGGTGCTGCCCAGCACCCGGTAATCGGTGTAGCCCCGCACGTCCAGGATGAGGCTGCTGCCGCCGGAGGCCACCAGGCAGGCGAAGGGCGGCTCCAGCTCCGGATAGGCGATATAGTTGGCGGCCACGTGACCACGGATGTGGTGCACCGGGATCAAAGGCCTGCCCAGGGCCAGGGCTGCGGATTTGGCGAAGCTGACCCCCACCAGCACCGCGCCGATGAGACCCGGAGCATAGGTGACGGCCACCGCATCGATGTCGCCCCGGCCAAGTCCGGCGTCCCGCAGGGCAAGCTCCGCCAGCTTCTGCACGGCCTGGATGTGGCTGCGGGAGGCCAGCTCCGGCACTACGCCGCCGTAGATGGTGTGGATGTCGATCTGGGAGTTTATCTCACTGCTGAGGACCCGCCGCCCGTTTTCCGTCACGGCGGCGGCTGTCTCGTCACAGGAGGATTCTATGGAGAGAATGATCATGGCGTCACTGCCTCTTCAAATGTCTTTGTCATAATGAGGGCATCCTCCGGGGGCTTCAGATAATAGCCCTTTCGCCGCCCGAGGGTCACGAAGCCGAAGGCGGCATAGAGGGCGATGGCGCCCTGATTCCCGGCCCGGACCTCCAGGCTCAGAAAACGCAGACGGCGCTGTTCCGCTTCCCGGATGATGGCCGCCAGCAGGGCGGATGCCGCTCCTTTTCGCCGACAGTCCGGGTCCACGGCCACGTTGTCGATATAACCCTCGTCCAATACCGCCTGCATCCCGGCGTAGCCCGCGATCCTCCCGCCCTGCTCGGCCACCAGCCAGAGGCAGAGCGCGTCCCTCAAAGCACTGCGGAAGATCCCCTCGCTCCATGGATCCGGGAAGCAGCGTCCTTCTATGGCCAGCACGGAGGGAAGGTCGGCTTCGGTCATGGGGCGGATCGTGAAATCACTTTGCATCATACCAGTTTTTGGCGAAGTGGGCCTCCGCCGTCAGGGGCACAGCCAAGGCTGCCGCCCCCTCCATCTCCTCTGTCAGGATCGCGGCCACCCGTTCCGCCAGCGCTTCCGGGCATTCTGCGATCAGCTCGTCGTGGACCTGGAGCAGGAGCCTGGCCTCCGGGACTTCTTCCCGGAGGCGCTTGTCCACCCGGATCATGGCAAGCTTGATAACGTCCGCCGCCGTGCCCTGCACGGGCATATTCATGGCCACCCGCTCCCCGAAGGAACGGAGATTGAAGTTGGAGGCCTTCAGCTCCGGAAGATAGCGCCGCCGCCCGAAAAGCGTTTCGGCATAGCCCTTTTCCTTTGCCCGCTCCACCACCTCGGCCATGTATTTCCTCACGCCGCTGTAGTGCGCCAGATAGCTGTCCATATAGGCCCGGGCTTCGGCGCGGGTCACATGGATATCCTGGCTGAGGGAGTAGTCGGAGATCCCGTAAACGATGCCGAAGTTCACTGCCTTTGCCCTGGAACGCATGAGGGACGTGACCTCCTCCGCGGGCACACCGAATACCTGGCTTGCCGTTGCCCGGTGGATGTCCTCCCCCTCCAGGAAAGCCCGCTGCATCACCTTGTCGTCGGCAAGGCAGCTGAGGATCCTGAGCTCGATCTGGGAATAGTCCGCGTCCACCAGGACGCAGCCGGGGGAGGCCACGAACATCCGGCGCACTTCGCCGCCCAGCTCCGAGCGCACGGGGATGTTCTGCAGGTTCGGGTCCGCAGAGGAAAGGCGGCCCGTGGCGGTGACGGTCATGTTCAGGGTCGTATGGATGCGGCCGTCGGCGCCGATATAGCGAAGCAGCGCGTCGGCATAAGTGGATTTCAGTTTGGTGAGCTTGCGGTAGTCGATGATCTTCCCCACAATGGGATGCTTGCCCACCAGCTTTTCCAGCACTTCAATATTGGTGGAATGGCCGGTTTTGGTCTTTCCGTAGGAGGGCAGGCCCAGCTTTTCAAAAAGGATCTCCCCGAGCTTTTTGGTGGAGTTGATGTTGAAATCCTCCCCGGCCAGTGCGCAGATCTCCTTTTGCAGCGTATCGATTTCCACGCCCAGGGCTGCGCCGAAGCGCAGCAGAGCCTCCCTGTCCACCTGGAAGCCGCGGCTTTCCATATCCGCCAGCACGGGGCAGAGGGGCAGCTCGATATCTTCAAACAGGGTGAGCATCCCCTGCTCCTTCAGCAGGGGCATGACGTGGGCATAGATCCCGCGGATGGCTTCCACGCGGCTGCGCAGCAGTGGAAGGGCTTCCAGGCCCTCCGCTTTTTCCTCCGGCAGGGCCTGTCCCAGCAGCTTTTTGGTGATGCGGGGGAGGGTATAGCTTCCGTCGGAGGGATCCAGAAGATAGGCCGCCAGGGCCGCGTCAAAAACCAGCCCCTCCCGGGGAAGGCCAAGGCGGCTGAGATCGCCCATGAGCGCTTTCAGCTCCGTGGAGGCTTTGGGGATCTCCGGCCCGAAGAAAGCGCGGAGGAACCCCTCTTCCGGGGCGGGAAGACTGTAGCCCCGGTTCCCGGCGATGAGGGCAAGGGCGGTCCGGTCCTCTGCCCAGGCAAAGAAGACGGTGCCGCAGCTGCGGCAGGCTTCCAGCACCGTTTCCTCCGGTGCTTCCGTCCAGTCCACCCTGCTTTCCTCCGGCGCGGGGGCGGCAGGAGAGCTTTCCGGTGCATGCAGGCCGTAGGCTTCAATGAGCTTGCGGAATTCCAGACGCTCGAAGAGCGCATAGAGGGCGTCGTTGTCCGGTTCCCGCAGACGGCAGGCCTCCGGGTCAAAATCCAGCGGCGCAGTGCGCAGGATGGCCGCCAGGCGGAAGCTCAGCTCCGCCGAAGCCCGGCCTTCCTCCAGCTTTTTGCGCAGGGAGGGCTTCACTGCCGGGCCCTCCAGATTTCCGTAAACCCCCTCCAGGGAGCCGAAGCGATGCATCAGCTCCATGGCGGTCTTTTCCCCGACGCCCCGTACCCCGGGGATGTTGTCGGAGGAGTCCCCCATGAGCGCTTTCAGATCAATGAGCCTGGGAGGCGCAAAGCCGTATTTCTCCCGGAACAGGGCTTCATCATATTCCGTATATTCATTTTTGCCCGGCTTCGTGGTAATGAGCATCACGTGGGTCCTCTCGTCGATCAGCTGCAGACTGTCCCGGTCGCCGGTGACCAGCAGGCAGCTCCAGTCCTGAGCCTCGCAGCGCTGCGAGATGGTGCCCAGCAAGTCGTCCGCCTCCCATCCGGCCAAGGCGAAGCGGGGGATGCGCAGGGCATCGATCACCTGCTGCAGCCAGGGCAGCTGCTGGGCCAGCGCCTCCGGCATGCCCTTCCGAGTGGCCTTGTAACCCTCGTACATCTCATGGCGGAAGGTGGGGGCTTTCACATCGAAGGTCACGCAGAGGGCGTCGGGGCGATTCTCCGTGATCAGGCGGCGCAGAATGGTGAGAAAGCCGTAGACCGCGTTGGTGTTCAGACCATCCGCCGTAGTGAGAGGACGGATGCCGTAAAAGGCCCGGTTGAGCAGGCTGTTACCGTCCAGGACCATCAGTTTTTTCATCGCACTTACCTTTTGAATCATCAGTGATTATGAAAAATCATACCCCAAACCGCCGCCGATTACAATATATTTTAATGGAGGCCTTCTGCCCGCAGCGCAGATGCCGACTTAGGCACAGGCAGCTGAGCAGGAAATTGAAGCATTCGCTCCCATAGATCACGGCGATGTAGGCGGGGACGCCGAAGCGCGGGAGCAGGAAGCAGACGCTTCCCAGGGTCAGAGCGGCGTCCGTGATATTGATGAACATGGAACTGAGATGCAGCCCCAGCCCCTTGAGCATCCCGTCCACAACGCTGTCCATATACATGACGATCACCAGGGGAGCCAGAGCACGCAGGTATTGTCCCGCTTCTCCGCTGCGGTAGAGCCATCTGCCCAGCGTCGGCCCCGTAAGGAAGATCAGAGCTGCCACGAGCGAAGAAAAGAAAAAGCAGGCCGCAAGGGGCTTCTGGACGCTGCGCCGCAGCCCCGGAAGGTCGCAGCGAAGCTGCGCGGCCGTCAGCTCCGGGATCAGCATTTCAGCCAATGCGCTGAAGAAGACGGAGGCGAAACCGAGAACGGGGAAGACCATTCCGCTGACGGTCCCGTAGACGCCAAGGGCAGCGGAGGCGGTTTCACCGCCGTGAACCAGAGCCCTGGGCACCAGAAGGTGCTGCAGGGTGCTCAGAGCTGTGCGGGCATAGGAACTGAAGGCCAGAGGCAGGCTGAGACGCAAAAGTCTCCCACCGATGTCTTCGGAGCGGGAGGGCCGGGGCACGCTTCGCTGTTCGGCCATGTAGAAGATGCCGGAGAGCAGCAGGGAAACGAGGTCCGCTGCCGCGCTGCTGAGCGCCACGGCACAGCAGCACAGCTCCGGGCGGCCGGGTGGGATGCGGGGGAGCGCCAGCAGTGTGAGGCAGGAGGCGGCGATCTGTTCCAGAACCTGGGAAGCGCCGGATTTCCATGGGCGGCGTACGGCTGTGAAGTATCCGGAAAAGACGCTGCTCATGGCCAGCGGGGGCAGCGACAGGGCAAAGAGCCGCAGGGGAAGCCGCAAACGCCGGTCACCCGAGAGGGAAGCGGCAGCGGGGGCCAGCAGCGTCAGCAGCATCCCGGCCATGCAGCTGAAGAAGAGGGCATATCGCAAAGCGCTGCCCATGACATGCCGCACGGCGCCCCTTCTGCCCCCGGCCAGCTCCTCCGCAACCAGACGCGTCACGCTGAAGTGGATCCCGCTGACGGCAAGGGTGATCGCCAGGGTCTCCACGCTGAGGCCCAGCTGCATGAGCCCCATCCCTTCCGCGCCCATAAGGCTTGAGATGCGGCTGTTCACGAATAAGCCGAGAAGTCGCAGGAAGAGGCTCACCAGGGTCATGACGAGTGTGCCTCTCCACAGAGGAGAGAGCCTGCGCAAGGGATCACCTCCGGTCATTTGAGCTGGGCGTCAGTCATGTATATGGACCTGCGCAGGCCCGCAGAACAGGGCAGGGAAGGCAGAAGAACGGCGTTTCCGGTGTACATAACGCCCCATAAGGACGATTTGCCCAAAAAAATCATCCGAAAACTAGAAAGAATGACTTGTGTTTTCGTAATACTGTGCTATAATTAATCCATCTGAACGGCGTTTTATGTGAAAGTGCATAAAGGCCCTGTCCCCAGTATCACGGGAAAAGGAGTAGTAGGTATGAACAAGCAAACCTTGAAGAAAGACTGGATACATAACCGGTCAGTCTATCTCCTGGCGGTTCCGATCTTTCTGTACT
>JAEEGL011718593.1_pt1 | contig 12389 bp, 8 predicted proteins | sample 9134231 | NCBI WGS metagenome assembly JAEEGL01 (sample SAMN16246548, study PRJNA631951) | gut metagenome | biome: gut microbiome; feature: rumen; material: fiber-attached | host: Bos | place: Iran: Karaj | collected 2018-10 | reverse complement strand
AGATCGTAGGCATCTTCACCCTCATGACGCTTTACAGCCCTCACCACTCTAATAGTAACAGGTAGAGCGATGATTTCATATACTGTCTTGAGAACAAGCTGACCAATCATCATTCCTGGCATAGCCTCCCATGGCACTACTCCACCCAAGGCAAGAGGGAAGAAGATAAGACTATCGAGTCCTTCACCAGCAATAGTAGAAGCAACAGCACGAACTGAGAAATGTGCCCCAGACTGACTAAGCTTCATCTTACTCATCACATAAGCGTTGGCAAACGAACCAACGAGGAATGCCACAAACGATGCAAAGGCAATACGCGGAGCAAGACCGAAGATGGCATGAAAACCAGCCTCATTCTGCCAATAAGGTGCGCCAGGAATGGCATCACAAATAGCTCCAGCTGTAACGAAGAAGAAGTTCATGATAAAACCTGTCCAAATGAGCAGACGAGTTTTCTGATACCCCCACACTTCACACACGCAATCGTTGATGATATAACTGATTGGGAATACAATGAGACCACCTGTAAGAGATATTGGTCCAAACGCTATTTGCTTTGTTTCGAGAGTGTTTGCGGCAATAAGGCAAACACAAAAGAGGATGCTGAAAAGCATAAACAGCACACTCACCTGATGTCTTGTTTTTACCATTTCTTGTTTTGTTATAGGGGGTGTTCAAGTACCCCTGTTATGTTATTGGGCTGCAAAGATACGAAAAAATTTTGAAATACACAAAAAACGAACCTCTCCCCCCGCCCTCCCCTGCACTTTTGTCGCAGGGCAAAATGTAGAGGGAGCCTCGCTACGCTCAGTAGCGATGGAAAGATGGAAAGATGGGAAAATTGTATTAACGAACTGATAATCTTCAATCTTTCAATATTTCAATATTTCAATAATCCTGAGCATAGCACGGCTCCCTCTCCTCCGGAGAGGGCTGGGGAGAAGTTTAATATATCAACCACCCCATATACCCTACAAACAGCAATGCGAGCACTACTCCTTCCCATCGCTCAATAGTGAACTTAGTATATGAGAAAAGCCAGAGAAGGATCATGGAAATAATCATCATGGAAAGGTCGAGCGAAGTGATACCATGAATTTGCATTGGAGCAATCACACCTGTTACTCCAAGTATAAAGAGTATATTGAACACATTTGAGCCCAACACATTTCCTATAGCGATACCGCTATTTCCCTTACGTGCAGCAACAATACTCGTAGCAAGTTCAGGAAGCGATGTGCCGCCAGCAACAATGGTAAGACCAATAACGGCATCGCTCACTCCAAGACTCTTTGCTATTGCCGTTGCATTATCAACAAACACATTTGAACCAACAATAAGGCATACAAGTCCTAAAAGAAGAAAACTCACAGCTTTCCATGGATTCATATAATGCCGTTCCTCTATGTCTGCATCAGGAACATCCTTGGCACTCCTAAATGTAATAAACATAAACACAAGAAGCATTACCACAAGAACAGCAGCCTCAACACGAGTGATATTAGCCTCATCGCCATCAACCACCATCATATAGAGAACTATACTGGCGATAAGGGCAAAAGGGATATCCTTACGAACGGTTGACTTGAGAATGGTCATAGGAGCTACCATAGCCGAACAACCAACGATGAGCATAGAGTTAAATATGTTGCTTCCAACAACATTACCCACAGCCAAATCGGAAGTTCCCTTGATGGCAGAAACTAACGACACACAAAACTCGGGCATTGATGTGCCCAATGCCACAATTGTCAAACCAATAACCAGCTGAGAGACTCCCATGCGCTCAGCAAGCCCCACGGCACCTTCAGTAAGTCTGTCGGCACCCCAAAGCACTACGGCTACACCTGTTATAAGAAGAACAATATTTAATATCATTACTTTTCTAATGGGAACAATCCAAAGAGTTCCTGATCGATAAGATCGGTAATCTTTGAGAAGTCAGAATCGTTGTTCTCGAAGTCGAGATTATCACCATCAACAATAATTAGATGTCCTTTATATGTAGAAATCCAATCCTCATAACGTTTGTTTAGTCCCTCAAGATAGTCGATACGAATACTCTTTTCAAAGTCGCGTCCACGTTTCTGTATATGAGAAACGATAGTAGGGATAGATGAACGGATATAAATCATAAGATCAGGTAACTTAACAAGCGAGATCATGAGATCAAAGAGGTCGCTATAGTTGGCAAAATCTCTATCGCTCATCATGCCCATATCATGAAGGTTAGGTGCAAAGATACGAGCGTCCTCGAAAATGGTACGATCCTGAATAACATCAACATTACCACGTGCAATATCTACAACATCCTTGAAACGCTTGTTAAGGAAATAAATCTGCAGATTGAAAGCCCAACGATTCATATCCTTGTAATAATCGGCAAGATAAGGGTTGTTGTCTACTGGTTCGAACTGTGGAGTCCAATTATAACGTTTGGCAAGTTTCTTTGTTAATGTTGTTTTGCCACTTCCAATGTTTCCTGCTATTGCTATATGCATTTTTATATATTGTTTTTTATTGTTTTTACTTGAAAAGACCGAAGAGGTCGGCATCTATACGGTCGATGATTTCACCAAACTGTCGTGGTTGATGCTCATAGTCGATATTATCCACATCAATAGTCATCACCTTACCACCATAGTTTTTAAATATGAACTCTTCGTATAATTCGTTAAGATTCTCAAGATATTCCAAAGGAATCTGTTGCTCATAGTCTCTTCCACGTTTCTGGATGTTCTTAACTAAATGAGGTACGCTTGAACGAAGATAAATCATGAGGTCGGGATATTTCACCACATCGGTCATTTGTTCAAAGAGTTCCATATAAGTGGTGTAATCACGTTCATCAAGATTTCCCATCTTGAAATTATTAGCCATGAATACATACACTCCTTCGTAAATGGAACGATCTTGAATAATTGTAGTGTTTGACTGACTTATCTCCAAAAGATTACGAAAACGTTCTTTAAGGAAGAATACTTCCATGTTGAAAGACCAACGTTGAATGTCTTTGTAATAGTCATCTAAATAAGGATTGGAAACAACCGCCTCGAACTGTGGTTTCCAACCATAATGTTTGGAAAGCATGTTTACGAGGGTGGTTTTTCCACTACCTATATTTCCAGCTACTGCTATATGCATGTTATATTGTTAATTATTTTATATTTCTTCTTTCGCTTCTTTTTTTGAATTCGAATGGTTCGATGTCCGCAGGGGCAGTCAATTTTTAAGCGCCATGCGCTTCCTAACTTCTAACTCCTAACTCCTAACTTCTAACTCCTAATTCCTAACTCCTAATTCTGCAAAACAGCGTCACTGTTTTGCAGTAGTGCACTCATTAACCAGATAAGCAATGCTCACATAAGGTATGCCTGAGTTGCTTTGCAAACCAATCTCGCACGTACGGCTGTTACTGTAGCCTATCTCTATATGTTGCTGTTCTATCTGTGGACGAAGTTTGCGAAGAGCATATTCGTTAACCTCTGGATGGGTAAATCCTTTATCACCAGCAAAAGCACAGCACCCTACCCCTTCTGGAACAAGGACATTGTCTGAGCAAAGCTTTGCTAAGGCAACGAGCTGATCGGCAAGTCCCATCTCACGTGTTGAGCAAGTGACATGAACAGCAATACGGCGATCAATAGGATGGAAGTCAAGTCGATCTTTTAAATAGGTCATGATAAACTCTACTGGTTCAAAAAGCTTCATGCGTGTTATTAGTTTACGCATACGATGGAGACAAGGACTTTGGTCGCATAGTACAGGATACTCACCATGATTACTTGCTTCCCATAGTGCCTCTTCGAGTTCACGCGTTTTACGGTCGGCAATATCTACCATTCCCTTGCTTTCCCATATTTGACCACAACATAGATTCTTCATGTTCTCAGGGAACACAACCTCAAATCCTGCCTTATTAAGCAATTCACACATCTCGTCAACAAGCGAGTTCTTTACAGGAGCACCTTTGGCGAGTCCCATTGTTTGGTTTAGACAGCTTGGGAAATAGACAACCTTAAGTTCTGTGTTAAGTTTACTTAGACTTTTTTCCTGTGGTTGTTTAACAGCCTTAGGCATGGCAGAAGTCCACAGAGGCAAGCCCAACTGGTGAATACGTGATGTAATATTGGTCATATTGGTTGTACCCAATATATCATGGAAGAAATCGGCTACACCAAGGATAAGACGTATAAATTCTTTCCAACGCGATAAATTATCTGCAGCATTTTTGCCAATACAACGTCCTAACTGATTATGCTGCATATTGAGTTGCCGAACCATGTGGGTTACGTCACCAGTATTTATCTTCATAGGACAGCTGGTTGCACAAAGTCCGTCAGCAGCACAAGTGGCATCGCCATAGTATTTATATTGCTTACGCAAATCGTTAGCATGAGCAAGGTTATCGGCCCCGCCTTCGGCTTCAAGACGACTAATTTCTCGCTGTACCGCTATACGCATACGAGAAGAAAGGGTGAGTCCACAAGAAACACAGTTTACCTCACAGAATCCACATTCTATGCATTTATCTGCTTTCTTTACGCCTTCAACCATCTCCTTTGCACTATCAGTATCAGGCATCTTGGAATAATCGAACCCAAGAACAGGAAGTGGCTTAAGATGCTTTATGAAACAGTCGGGATCATCGTTAAAGATAACACCCTTATTAAGCATGCCGTCTGGGTCGAAGATTGTCTTCAACTCTTTCATCACCTCATAGGCCTCGTCGCCCCACTCGTACTTCACAAACGGGGCCATATTTCGACCTGTGCCATGCTCTGCTTTAAGCGAACCATGATATTCCTCCACAACAAGTTTCGCCACATCCCTCATCATAGAAGCATAACGGGCTATCTCGTCTTGGGTTTGGAAACTCTGATTGAGAATGAAATGATAATTGCCTTCAAAAGCATGACCATAGATACATGCATCAGAATATCCGTGAGCTGCAATGAGTTTCTGTAATTTTACAGTAGCTTCAGGAAGGTCTTCTATATGGAAAGCAACATCCTCTATAAGACACGATGTGCCTTTAGGGCGCATACCACCCACAGCAGGGAAGATGCCTGAACGAATAGCCCAATATTTCCCATAGATGGCTGGATCTTCTGTAAATTCAGCAGGCTGATATAACTGAAAATCAGAAAGAATTGCCATGATAGCGTCTATCTGATTCTTTAGTTGTTCGTGGGTGATAGCCTTTGTTTCGGTAAGAATAGCTGTCAGATTATGATAATCACCAGGCTGCACGCCTTCTATCTTACCTGCATCAACATCTTTCTTGTACTGTAAGAACACAGGATCGTCAACAGAAGCAAGAGAAAGATAGTCGAGCATCTCGGCACTTTTCACCATTAGATCTTCAGCACTTATTTCAATATCTTCCTCAGGTCCCTTCAACTGCTTTAACTTCACAACTGCATTACAGCTTTCCTTCATCGAAAGGAAATACACCATAGCCGATGCCTTGTAAGGATAGTCATGAAGAGTACGCATATTAACCTCTGAGAGAAAAGCGAGAGTACCCTCAGAGCCTACTATTGAATGAGCAATGATATCAAAAGGATCATCATAAGCAACAAGAGGACGAATATTTAATCCCGTTACATTCTTAATGCTGTACTTATAACGAATCAGTTCGGTTAATTGTTTGTTTGCACGAACCTTGTCACGAAGTTTTTCTATACGTTTAAGGAAATCAGGATGACTTTGACGGAAACTCTCACGACTTTCTCTATTGCCTGTATCGAGCACTGTTCCATCAGCAAGCACTATGCGAGCACTGATAAGCATATTATCGCTATTGGCATGAACGCCACAGTTCATTCCAGAAGCATTGTTATTAACAATACCGCCTATCATTGCACTATTGACAGACGCTGGATCAGGAGGAAGAATTCTTCCAAAAGGTTTGAGTATACGATTTACTCTACCTCCCACCAATCCTGGCTGCATACGAATACTTGCATGATCAGGAGCCACCTCATAGTTTTCCCAATGCTTTCCTGCAACGATAAGCACAGAGTCGGTACAACTCTGTCCCGAGAGAGATGTGCCAGCCGCACGGAAGGTATAAGGGTTTTTGTATTGACTACATACTTGAACAATATGCGAAACTTGCTGTTCATTCTCAGCACGGATTACAATTTTTGGAGTCATGCGGTAGAAACTTCCATCCGTACCCCAAGCTAATGTTCTGAGTTCATCGGTATAAACCTGGGTACGAGGCACATACTCGCATATCGCGTCCAGGAAACCATCTTTAATTGTAGTCATAGGTTATGCAGTTACAAAAACGAATAAAAAAGGTTCGTTAAAATTCTCTGCAAATGTAGCCATTTTCTAAAAATTCTGCAAGCAATTTATTATCTTTGCATGCAAATAAAAATTAAAAAACAATGAAATACTTACTCGTATCAGACATACATGGTTCGTTGCCAGCCCTAAAAAAGGCAATAGATTTTTACAAAAACAACAATTGCGATATGCTTTGCATCATGGGCGACATATTAAATTACGGACCAAGAAACGGACTCCCTGAAGGTCTTGACCCTAAAGGGATTGCCGAATTGTTAAATGAAATGAGCGACGACATTATCGCCGTAAGAGGAAACTGCGATTCAGAAGTAGACCAGATGTTGTTGAACTTCCCTATTATGCAGACATATATGCTTCTTGTTGATAATGGCAAACGCATTCTTCTAACCCACGGACACGAGTACAACAAAGAGAACCGTCCAAAGGGTAAGTTTGACGCTATAATATATGGACACACTCACTTATGGGAACTATCAAAAGACGAGAATACAGTAATATGCAATACAGGTTCAATCACCTTCCCTAAAAACGGAAATATTCCAACATTTGGAGTGTTAGAAAACGGAACTATCAGCATTTACAGTCTTGAGGGCAAGAAAATAAAATCACAAGAGCTGTAACATCTCGAACGCATCTCGAAGGCATCTCGAAGGCGAGAGCAGAGCAAAATTTTATTTTGACTATGCCGAACCAAGAGATGGCTCGATGAAATCAACGGCATCTCGAAGGCGAGAGCAGAGCAAAATTTCATTTTGACTATGCCGAACCAAGAGATGGCTCGATGAAATCAACGGCATCTCGAAGGCGAGAGCAGAGCAAAATTTTATTTTGACTATGCTTTGTTTTCATCAAGAATTAGAGAATTCGAGAATTAAATTCGTGCTATTTGTTTCATTCGTGTTCTAAAGACTCAAGGGCACAAGTCTAAACGTTCCCCGTCCAACATTCGACATTAAGGGGCACAAGCAAAAAAAATCTCTAATTCTCTAATTCTTGACTCATTTTTTTTAAGGGCTGTGCGCTTCTTAACTACTAACTTCTAACTAATCTCACCTTAATATATAAAATTTTGGCCGTTTATTTTGTTCTGCACTCGTTTTTTAGTAACTTTTCGTCAAAATACGAGAAGTTACTGACACTCAGCATAAAAAATAAACAAGTTTATTTTGTTCTGCACTCGTTTTTTAGTAACTTTGCACCCAGAGAAATTTTCGAAAATTAAAATATGAACATTTTAGAGTTAAGCGAGCAGGAAATTGTTCGCAGACAAAGTCTTCAAGAGTTGCGCAATATGGGTATTGATCCATATCCTGCAGCAGAGTTTCCAACCAACGCCTATACAGACGAAATAAAGGAAAACTTCAAAGAAGATGAAAATCGTGAAGTAGTTATTGCAGGTAGAATGATGACCCGTCGTGTGATGGGTAAGGCTTCTTTCGTAGAGCTTCAGGATAGCAAAGGTCGCATCCAGGTATATATCACACGTGATGATATCTGCCCAGGCGAAGATAAAGACCTGTACAACAAAGTATTCAAGAAACTTTTAGATATTGGCGACATCATTGGCGTTAAAGGTTTTGTGTTCAAAACACAGACTGGCGAGATCAGTGTACACGCCAAAGAGATTATATTGCTGAGCAAGAGCATCAAGCCTCTACCAGTAGTGAAATACAAGGATGGTGTTGCATACGATAAGTTTGACGACCCAGAGATGCGTGCTCGTCAGCGTTATGTTGACCTCGTTGTTAACGACGGCACAAAGGATACCTTCCTCAAGCGTGCTATCGTTCTTCGCACTATGCGTAAGTTCTTCGACGAGCATGGCTACACTGAGGTTGAAACACCTATTCTGCAGTCTATTGCCGGTGGCGCTTCCGCACGTCCATTCATCACCCACTTCAACGCTCTTAACGTGGATATGTACATGCGTATCGCTACAGAGCTTTATCTGAAACGTCTTATTGTTGGTGGTTTCGATGGTGTTTACGAGATTGGCAAGAACTTCCGTAACGAGGGTATGGACAAGTCTCACAACCCAGAGTTTACATGTATGGAGCTTTATGTTCCTTACAAGGACTATAACTGGATGATGAAGTTCACAGAGGAACTGCTCGAGACTATCTGTATTGCAGTAAACGGCAAGCCAGAGGTAACATATCCAGATGGTAAGGTTATCAGCTACAAGGCTCCATTCCGTCGTCTGCCTATTCTTGATGCTATCAAGGAAAAAACAGGTTTCGACTGCAACGGCAAGAGCGAAGAAGAAATTCGTGAGTTCTGCCTCTCTAAGGAGATGGAAGTTGACGAGACCTTCGGTAAGGGTAAGCTCATTGACGAACTCTTTGGCGAGTTCTGCGAAGGCACATATATCCAGCCAACATTCATCACCGACTATCCTGTAGAGATGTCACCACTTACCAAGATGCATCGCTCTAAGCCAGGACTTACAGAGCGTTTCGAGCTGATGATCAACGGTAAGGAATGTGCAAACGCATATTCAGAGCTTAACGATCCAATTGATCAGGAACAGCGTTTCGTTGACCAGATGAAGCTTGCTGACAAGGGTGATGACGAGGCTATGATCATTGACCACGATTTCTTGCGTGCTCTTCAATATGGTATGCCTCCTACATCAGGTATCGGTATAGGTATCGACCGTCTTGTCATGTTGATGACAGCCAACGAGTTTATCCAGGAGGTAATGCTCTTCCCACAGCTAAAGCCTGAGGTAAAGATGCCACAGAGCAGCATAAAGGAATGGGCAGAGCTGGGTGTAGCAGAAGATTGGGTATACGTATTGCGTAAAGCAGGTTTCAACCTTATCAGCGACATCAAAGACCAGAAGGCTCAGGGATTGCAGCAGAAGCTCGGTGAGATTGTGAAGAAATACAAGCTCGATTATACCAAGCCAACTGTTGACGAGATTCAGACTTGGATTGACAAGGCTCAGTAATAAGAAGTATAAACAAAAAAACATATCTACCTCTCCTCCTTCGTAGGAGGGGCAAGAGGTGGGTTTCAATATGTACAACGTAGGAAAGATAGCAGTCATTGGAGGCGGCAGTTGGGCAACAGCCATAGCCAAGATTATAGTGGGGCATACGCATCATATAGGATGGTATATGCGTCGCGATGATCGTATTGAAGATTTCAAGCGTCTTGGCCATAACCCTGCCTATCTTACCGGTGCACGCTTCAATGTTGACGAGATATTCTTCTCGAGCGACATTAACAAGATTGTGGAGAACTACGATACATTGGTATTCGTAACCCCTTCGCCTTATCTGAAAAATCATCTCAAGAAACTAAAGACAAGCATTCGAGATAAATTTATCGTAACAGCCATAAAAGGTATTGTACCAGATGAAAATCTTGTGTGCTCGGATTATTTCCACCGCGTATATGATGTACCATACGATAACCTTGCAGTTATCGGAGGACCTTCACACGCTGAAGAAATAGCAATGGAGAGATTAAGCTACTTAACTGTAGGTTGTAGCAATCATGACAAGGCCGAAGCATTCCTTGATGTACTGACAAGCAACTACATCAAGACGAAGACATCAAGCGATGTTGTAGGAATTGAATACAGCTCGGTATTGAAGAATGTATATGCCATAGCTTCAGGTATATGCAACGGTTTGAAATACGGAGATAATTTTCAGGCTGTGCTCATTTCAAATGCCGTACAGGAAATGAATCGTTTCCTTAATGCCGTTCATCCTATAGAACGTAGCATCTACGATAGCGTATATCTTGGTGACCTTCTTGTGACCAGCTATAGCAATTTTAGTCGTAACCGCACATTCGGTACGATGATAGGAAAAGGATACTCTGTGAAGAGTGCCCAGATCGAAATGGAAATGATTGCAGAAGGATATTTCGGCACAAAGTGTATGAAGGAGATTAATCGTCACATGCACGTTAATATGCCTATTCTGGATGCAGTATATAACATTTTGTACGAGAGGATAAATCCACAGATAGAGATAAAGTTATTAACAGATAGTTTTAGATAAATAGTTATGATGAACATTAGCTTAGACACAAGCAAAGCTGTACAGTTTTTGAATGCTGGTGCAGTAGAGGCTTACGAGTCAAAGGTAAAAGAAGCACAGAATGCTTTAGAGAATGCAACATGTGCTGGTAATGATTTCCTTGGCTGGCTTCATTTGCCAACTGAGATTACAGACGAATTCCTTAACGAACTACAGGCTGTAGCTAACACTCTTCGTGAAAAGTGCGAAGTAGTAGTTGTTGCAGGTATTGGTGGTTCTTATCTGGGTGCTCGTGCCGTTATCGAGGCATTGGGTAATTCTTTTGCATGGCTCGTTAATGATGATACAAAGAATCCAAACATTGTTTTCGCAGGTAACAATATCGGTGAGGATTATCTTGCTGAGTTAACAGAATACTTGAAGAACAAGAAGTTTGGTGTAATCAATATTTCTAAGTCTGGTACTACTACCGAGACTGCTCTTGCTTTCCGTCTACTGAAGAAGCAGTGTGAGGCTCAGAGAGGTAAGGATGAGGCTAAAGAAGTTATCGTAGCTATTACAGATGCAAAGAAGGGTGCTGCTCGCACTTGTGCAGATAAGGAAGGCTACAAGAGCTTCATCATTCCTGACAATGTAGGTGGTCGTTTCTCTGTTCTTACTCCTGTTGGTTTGTTGCCAATCGCTGTTGCAGGTTTCGACATCAAGGCCCTCGTTAAGGGCGCTCAGGATATGGAGAAAGCTACAGGTGTTGATGTTCCTTTCGCTGAGAACATTGCTGCACAGTATGCAGCTACTCGCCAAGCTCTCTATACACAGGCAGGCAAGAAGATTGAGATTATCTGCAATTTCCAGCCAAAGCTCCACTTCATGGCAGAATGGTGGAAGCAGCTCTATGGAGAGAGCGAGGGTAAAGACCTTAAGGGTATCTTCCCTGCAGCTTGCGACTTCACTACCGACCTTCACTCTATGGGTCAGTGGATTCAGGAAGGCGAGCGTTCAATCTTCGAGACTGTTATCTCTGTTGAGACTCCAGCTAAAAAGTTGCTCTTCCCACACGATGATGAGAACCTCGACGGTTTGAACTTCCTTGAGGGTAAGCGTGTTGATGATGTTAACAAGATGGCTGAGCTTGGTACTCGTCTTGCTCATGTTGATGGTGGTGTACCAAACATGCGCGTAAGTGTTCCAGAGCTTAATGAATACTATCTTGGTCAGGTTATCTACTTCTTCGAGAAAGCTTGCGGTATCAGCGGTCTGCTTCAAGAAGTTAACCCATTCAACCAGCCTGGTGTAGAGGCTTACAAGAAGAATATGTTTGCTCTTCTCAACAAGCCTGGCTATGAGGCTGAAAGTAAGGCTATTCAGGAGCGTCTTGCCAATGAGAAGTAATATTAATAATTACATACAAAACAACGGCTTTGAGGCGTTCTGCCCCAAAGCCGTTCTCTTTGATATGGATGGAGTGCTATATAACTCCATGCCTAACCATGCTGTTGCCTGGGAAGAGTCAATGAAGAAGTTTGGCATTAACATGACAGCTTCAGACGCCTATGCTACCGAAGGCGCACGTGGTATTGACACTATTCGTCTTTTTGTAAAGAAACAGAAAGGCATAGACATCTCGCTTGAAGAAGCGCAGATGATGTATGATGAGAAAACACGCATTTTCCATAGTATGCCTGAGGCACCTATCTTTGATGGCGTTCTCGATATCATGGAGAAGATTCATCAGGCTGGGATGAGCGTGAATGTTGTTACAGGCAGTGGTCAGCGTCCACTTATAACACGCCTGCTCAACGATTTTGGCAAGTATCTCGACGAGAGTCACATCACAACAGCATACGATGTGAAACGTGGAAAGCCAAATCCAGATCCGTATCTTGCAGGACTACAGAAAGCAGGAAATCTAAAGCCATGGGAAGGAATCGTTGTTGAGAATGCTCCATTAGGTGTACGTGCAGGAGTGGCTGCCAAGATATTTACGGTAGCCATAAACAGCGGTCCCCTACCCGACGAAGAACTGAGTTCGCTCGGTGCAAACATTCTCTATCATCAAATGATTGACTTTGT
>JAEEGL010434247.1_pt1 | contig 12389 bp, 11 predicted proteins | sample 9134231 | NCBI WGS metagenome assembly JAEEGL01 (sample SAMN16246548, study PRJNA631951) | gut metagenome | biome: gut microbiome; feature: rumen; material: fiber-attached | host: Bos | place: Iran: Karaj | collected 2018-10 | reverse complement strand
GGCCTCGAGGCTTAAGAAAATATGGGAAGGGAACAAATGTCTTGTCAGGCACGTATCCACTTACTGCGGGCAAGTTGTAAAGCTGAAACTGCCTGTGTCGGTAGAACTTCCCGACTATGATTTTTTGCACCTGGCATTTACCTTCAACACAAAAAATGAAATCAGTCCCATTGTCCAGAAAAACGATTTCGAGGGCAATGACGGCTCAGTGGAATGGTGGACGCGCGTATATCCATTTTATAGAACCGGCGCAACGAATGCCTATGGCGAACCCATCTCTTTCCGTCACGTCCTGAAAGAATATGATGTCTCCTATATCAACCTGGCAGAATTGGCTTTCAACATCGTGGACGCTGACGACAATATTATGGATTATACCGAAATCGAAGCGGCGGGGCTTTCCGCCAGGTTTGAATATGCAGACAAGACCCTCGGAAAACGCCAGTTGCCGGATGAGGACGTTACATCTAATTATTCCACATACAAAGACCTGTGGATCGACAAGACCATTTTCTACTACCGGACCAACGAGAAACCGTTCATTCCGGTCCGCGGAATCCTGGAGGTCACGTCCGGAGATGCCGTTTTTGAGATTCCGACACGTTTCGACCGTCCCAAGAAATCTGTCAAGCACCCCGAAGTCCAGCTGGACTACAGTTCCTTCGCCGTGGTCGGATGGAATCCTTTCAAGCCCATTGAAGCGGAAGGCTTCACCATTGTCCTGGACGAAAATAAAATCTATCAGGAGCCTGTTCTGCAGTTTATGAATATCAAGGACAACCGCCCGAACGGCGTGTCGTACGATGTAATGAAGAATGGCAAATGGGTAAACGGCAATGTCCTTTCATACAATGCAGAAGCGGGCACCTATCCGTCAGGCGGAAACGGATACCTCTTTGGCACCCGCGCTGACGCTGCGTACGGCATAAACATCGCTTTCAATTATGACGACGATCTCATTCCAAACGACCTGAAGAAACTGATATCCGTAAAACTTGTCGGCAATGACCCGCATATCGTCGTAGATTATACCAGCGAAGTCCAATTCCAAGAAAAAATCGAGATACCGGTTACCGTGGAATTGCACAGTCCCTGGGCTGAAGCCAGCGCGGAATATACCATTACCATCAAGGGTATAGATTGACTGCGACGGGAGACAGTCGTAGTCGGCCAGGACCTGGTTTTCTCCGAAATCAAGAACGTAGTGCGCGACCTGATGTCTTCAGTGCCACGGGGTTCAACTCGCCGTCGCAAAGAACCTGCCGGCCGTTTATGAAGACGCGGCGGATGCCGAAGGCTTTGGTTTGATCGGGGGTTGCGGCTGCCATCTCCGCCTCGTCGAAAACGGTGAGATCGGCGTAATATCCAGGCTTGACATAACCTCGCTCGGGGATTGTGAAGCGGTCGGCCACCGCACCCGTCATCTTGCGGATGGTATTGGGCATAGTATCGCCCTTACCAAGCAGGGAGCAGCGGATAAACTTTGGGAAGCAATCGTAAATGGCCGGGTTCTGGATGCCGAATTCTTCTACCCACGCATCTGTCATATAAAGCACATTGTCTCGCCTGGACTGCCATTCAATGATTTCTGGCGTACTGTAAGGACCCATATTGGCGCGACCCTTGAAATCGGACATCTCGCAGAGCTTCATATATGTTTCGAAGCACGACTTATGCCACTGCCTGGCAATCTGACGGACGTTTTTGCCTTCGTACTCCTCCAATCCCGGACCGAGGTAGGCAATCTCGATGTCTTTCCAGCCGAATCCCAGCATTTTCAATATAATACCGTTGCACACCGTAGCCAGGCGCAGCTTGTTTTTGGGTTTGAGCCTTTCCTGTTTCGGCAGTTCCATAAACCAGCTGGGCAGGAACACCGTCATCACGGAAACACCCAGAAGTTCATTGTAGATATCGAACCAGGCATCGACACCCTGTGCGCGAAGGTCATCCAGGATACGGTGCAGTTCGTCCTTGGTCTTGAAAGTGCCGGTTCCCACAAATATGGCGTGCGAATACTGAAGCTTGAGGTGAGTGCCTTTGGACATCTCCACCAGTTCGTCCAAAGCGCGGAGGTTGTGAGCCCTGCCGAACATCGGATAGTCCATCGTGATTGCAGAAAGCGCCCTGGCGTGGACTGTCAATGGCCGGTCGTACTTCTCAGCCAGAAGAGCCACGTCGCGGGTTTCGGCCACGGAGGCAAAACGTCCCGGCACATACATCATACCCAGAGAAAGGCCACAGGCCCCATCTTTCAACCCTTGCTCCATAGTGTCCAGCATCCTCTTTTTCTCTGCCCCGGTCAATTCACGGCTGTCATAACCGGCCACGCTGGCACGCGCGCTACAGTGTCCCACCAGGACCGCGATATTACAGGGGTTGTTGCGGTCGATGGCATCAAAAAACGATTTGACGGTGGGATATACGCCGGTCTTGTCATCGCCATAGCCGAAAAGTCCACCGCCAACCTTGTCCACATTTGGGGAATCTGATTCAAAGCCAACCGCAGAGAGACCGCAGTTGCCGGTGATAAACGATGTGATACCCTGCCGGATGAAGGGTTCGAAATACTTGAGCGGCTCTTTTTTGATGCAGAACCAGTCGTTGTGAGAGTGGGCGTCAAAAAAGCCGGAGGATAGGCTCAGCCCGCCAAGGTCGATGGTCTCGTCGGCCGCCTCGCCAAGATTCGCTCCCACGGCCACTATTTTTTCGTCCTCCACCAGAACATCACCCGCGAAGGGCGCGCTTCCGGTACCGTCGTAAATCTTTCCGTTTTTGAGTAAAGTGCGCATATCTTTTTTAGGTTTTATGCCATAAAGATATGATTTCTTTTGCTAAATTTGGGTATATCCCTAAATATTAAGATTATGAATATTATCCTCGCATTACTTTTCGGTGCCATTGGCGGCTGGCGGCTCGGCAGGCAAATTTTACCATAAAACCCATAAGGTGATTCTGTTTTTGCATATCCGGAAGTTTTACAAATAAGTAGTGCAGGTTAATCATTATTGGGGAATATCCTAAGTTCGGTCCCCTTACCGTCGTTCTCCCTAAAAAAGTCTTATATTTGCAACTTAATAAGAGCCACCTCAACACTATGATTCCAGGTGAGATAAACAGTGAAATTGCCCAGATTTGGGATTCCTTCTGGAACGAGGGTTTACTGTCGCTATTGTCAATAGTCTTGGTGGTCCTGATTCTTGTGGGACTGGTCAAGTTGATAATCAAAGGTCCTGCAAAAAACCCCACCTGGAAGGGGATTATCATCAGTGCACTTATTGGATTGCTGCCGTTGTACCTAGTATTGTGTTTCCTGGGATGGATGGGCGCAGAGCGGCAATCTGATGATACGCTTTGAGTGTCCGTGTGAAGAAATGGCCAAATCGCACACCCACCCATATTTTTTGCTGCCTGGTGCGCAAAACAATAGGATTTGCACACCGCGCCGATATCTTTACATACGAAAAAAGTCCTGCAGCTGCTGGACTTTTTGAGAGCGGAAAACGAGACTCGAGCCCACGTCTGCGACGCTGGCTTTACTCGCGCCTATAATGACCCCCTGGACGCTTCGCGTCGGCCCCTCAGGGGGCTGCGGGGTCGCTCGTTCGAGCCGCATCTATTCAAAACAAAAAACGCCAACCAAAGGGCTGGCGTTTTGTTTTGAGCGGAAAACGAGACTCGAACTCGCGACCCCGACCTTGGCAAGGTCGTGCTCTACCAACTGAGCTATTTCCGCAAAATTCCTTTGGAATTTTGCGCTGATTTTGGCTGCGCACCGGAAATGAAAGTTCGCTTTCCTTTCGCTCGGCTTGCACAAAATCTCCGCTAATCCAAAGAACTGTTACCGTCTGACGGGACTGCAAATGTAGTAATAAAAATCTGCCCCGCAAATTTTTTTACACTACTGTGGCAAATTCTTTAAGGAAACGGACGTCGTTCTCGAAGTATTCACGGAGGTCCTTGACCTGCCACTTGAGCATTGCGATGCGCTCTACGCCCATTCCGAAGGCGAATCCGCTGTAAACCTTGCTGTCGATGCCGTTGGCCTCGAGCACGTTGGGATCTACCATACCGCAGCCCATAATCTCCAGCCAGCCGGTACCCTTGCAGATGTTGCACCCCTTGCCCTTGCAGATGTTGCAGCTGACGTCAACCTCTGCGCTGGGTTCGGTGAACGGAAAATAACTCGGGCGCAGACGTATCTGAGTATCAGCCCCGAACATCTCCTGAGCAAACAGCAGAACCGCCTGCTTGAGGTCAGCGAACGAAACGTTCTTGTCGATATACAGACCCTCCACCTGATGGAAGATGCAGTGAGCGCGGGCACTGATGGCCTCGTTGCGGAACACGCGGCCGGGGCATACGACGCGGATGGGCAACTGTCCTTTCTCCATAGTGCGGACCTGGATGGAAGATGTGTGGGTCCTGAGCAATATGTTGTTGTCGGTCTGGTTGTTGATGAAAAAAGTATCCTGCATGTCACGGGCAGGATGCTCCGGCGGGAAGTTGAGGGCGCCGAACACTTGCCAGTCGTCCTCTACCTCCGGCCCTTCGGCAACGGAGTAACCGAATTTTTTGTATATCGAGAGTATCTCTTCGCGGGTAATGGAGATGGGATGGCGCGAACCCAGGGGCATATCGTCGCCGGGCATTGAGAGATCTTCGCCGCTGCCGGCCGCATCACCGCCGCCGAGAGACTCACGAAGCGCTGCCAGGCGCTGCTGCGCCTCGTTCTTGAGCACATTGAGCCGCTGGCCGAACTGGCGCTTCTGCTCTGCCGGAACGGTGCGGAACTCCTCAAAAAGTCTGGTGATTTCGCCTTTCTTGCCCAAAAACTTGACCCTTAGGTCCTCTATCTCCTGCTCTGTCTTTGCCGAAAGTTCTTTGATCCGGGCAGACAGTTCGTCAATAATGGTTTCGTTCATCTGAAAAGAATTAGGCTGCAAAGATAATATTTTTAGAGATATTCGCCCTTATCCCCCGCAGTTAAGTCAACCAGTATCTCTTTCACGGCATCGTCGGCGCGCGGACATATCATAAGCACGTTGTTGCTGTCCACCACCATATAATCCTTCAGACCCTTTACAATCACCAGTTTCTGCTTGTCGGTGCATACCACTATGTTCCTCTCCACACCGCCAAGGACAGTGTAGTTGGCGTGCACTATGTTGCCGTTTTCGTCTTTGGTCCGGATGTAATTGTAGGCCGATTCCCACGTCCCGAGGTCGCTCCAACCGAAGTCGGCAGGGAACACCCAGGCCTTGCGGGTCTTCTCCATAACGCCGTAGTCGATGGAAATGGAGGGGGAATTGTTATAACTGTGCTGTATGAATTCCGCCTCCTGAGGCGTGTTGTAAACATTGCGGCCCTTGGGATTGAACAACTCCGTCATCTCCGGCAGGTAGCGTTCCATCTCCTCTTTGATTGTACGCAGGTTCCAGATAAAGATGCCGGAGTTCCAGAGGAATTCCCCGCTCTCGTAAAACACGGTGGCCAGCTCGCTGTCGGGCTTCTCGGTGAAAGTCTTTACCCTGAATCCCTCCTTGGGCGTTCCGGGCTCGGTATGCTGGTCTTTGTTGAACTGGATATAGCCGAAGTTGGTATTGGGGCTGGTAGGTTTGATACCGATGGTGAAAAGCTGGTCGTGCTTCTCGGCATAATCCATCACCGCTGCAATGGTCTCCACAAAGTTGAACTCATCGGTGATGATATGGTCACTGGGGGCCACGGCCACCACGGCATCGGGATCCTTGCTCAGCAACTTATATGTCGCATAGGCGATGCAGGGGGCGGTGTTGCGCTTGAACGGTTCGAAGAGGATATTCTCCTCGGGAATGCCTTCGGCCTGCCCGATGGCCAGGTCCCGGTACTTCTCTGCCGTGACAATCAGAATGTTCTCCCGGGGGACGATCCTGGCCGCCCTGTCTATTGTCATCTGCAGCAGCGTGCGTCCCGTGCCCAGAAGATCTATGAATTGTTTGGGTTTGGCATCCCGGCTCAAGGGCCACAGACGTCGGCCCACACCCCCTGCCATTATTATGCAGTATCTGTTACTTCTCATTGTAAAAAACAGCTTCGGTATGACAATATCAAAGATAATAAAAATACCTCAACGACTGCAAAAAAGAAGCCGTAGTCACAAAAAACAAACTGCCGGGAAAGATTAGTACTGGGACAGGTAGAAATGGTCGGAGCCACCGTCTATCTTGAAATTGAGAGTGATTTTCCGTGCCGAACCGGTGGTATTGGCGGGCACCCTGACCGTCACGGTAAAATTGCCTACGGTTTCCGATTCGGGGGAAAACTCAACTCCGGGAGTGTCGCAGGAAGCCTGCCAGGGGGAATTGGAAGTAACGGTGACGGTTACCAGCCCACCTTCCTTGGGAAGGGTGGGTACAGATCCTTCCGCGATTATCAAAGGTTTGAACTCCTGGGTAATATACGCCGTCTTATAGACGTTGGCGCTGTTACTTGACGCATAGAACTTGACAGTAACACAGCCGGTAGTCAACCTGTCGGTTTCGGCAACGGTCACGGTGACAACGTCATCTCCGATACCGGTGCTCTTGGAAAGCGTTGTGGTGACGTCGTCTTCTGCAAGGACCGCTTTCCAGGGGAGATCGGTCATAACCCGGATATCCACGCTGCCGCCGGTGCAGGGAACGTTGGACAGGCTGGGCGTAATGCTTATGGACGGGCTGAAGCTCTTGGAGCAAGAGCAGAGAATCAGCGCGGCCGCTTCAAGTATCAGGAGGGCTTTTCTCATATCAACGGCAAAGATATTAATTTTTTATAACTTTGCTGCTGATATGACAAAGTGGATAACAGGTCTTTGCATCATCGCGGCGCTGGCGCTGCTGATGTTCGCCCCTTCTTGCGAGAAATATGTCCTGCCCAAACTGGAATGCTCTCCTGATACCATCCAGGTCCCTGTCCAGGGAGGAATATACGAAGTGGTGCTCACCAGCAATGTCAAGTGGATATTCGACCGCGTAAGGATTCCAAGCTGGATCAGTGTCGATGTTCCCGGTGGCCAAAGCGACTATGTCGAAGCCAAATACCACGTACATCTCACAGTACAGGAGAACCCCGGCAGCAACGCAAGGACTGCCCAGATAACGTACTCTTCTGCCACCCTGTCAAAAAAACTTTTCGTGGAGCAGGCAGGGTCCGGTGAGGAGAGCCCCGAAGGCGGGGAAGAAGACATTGACACTCCCTAGGCCGGTGCGGACCTTAATCCATCCGGCAGATTTTACGGCAAATGTCTTTTGAGTCGAGTTTTTCCCAGGTGAAGAATTCGACCTCTTTTTTATACTCCCTTTCACCGTCATAGAAGCTGACCTCTTTGGTGTAAGGCTTGCGCCCGAAATGCCCATAGGCAGCTGTGGGAAGATAAATTGGGTTCTTGAGGCCGAACCGGCGTATTATGGCTGCAGGGCGAAGGTCAAACTCCTTGCCGATGGCTTCCGCTATCTCTGCATCACTAAGGGGCGAATGGCCGGTACCGAAGGTGTTGACAAAGATACTGCAGGGTTCTGCGATACCTATGGCGTACGATATCTGCACCATCATCTCGTCCGCAACGCCTGCCGCTACCATATTCTTGGCGATATACCGCGCCGCATATGCTCCGCTCCGGTCCACCTTGCTGGGATCTTTGCCGGAGAAGGCGCCGCCGCCGTGGGCGCTGCGGCCGCCATAGGTATCAACAATTATTTTTCGGCCGGTGAGGCCCGTGTCGCCGGCGGGACCGCCGATTACGAACTTGCCTGTGGGATTCACGTGCAGGATGAAGTCGTCTTGGAACAGCGCGGCAGTCTGCTTTCTCAGACCGGCTTTCAGCCTGGGAAGCAGCACGTTTTTGACATCGCTCAGGATACGTGCCGCCATAGCCTCGTCACTGTCAAACTCATCGTGCTGGGTAGAGAGCACTATGGTGTGAATCCTCACCGGACGGCGGGTTTCGGCATCGTATTCGATGGTGTACTGGCTTTTCGCATCGGGACGCAGGTAGGGCATCGGAGAGTCTTTTTCACGCCTGATTTCGGCCAGCGTCTGGAGCGTCTTGTGTGCCAGTATTACCGGCAGCGGCATATATTCGTCGCCCTCTGTGCAGGCGTAGCCGAACATTATTCCCTGATCCCCCGCTCCCTGCTCGTCTTCGCTCCCGCGTTTCACGCCGCGGGCGATATCGCAGCTCTGCTCGTGCAGGGTCAGCAGCACCGAACAGGAGTTGCCGTCAAACTGATAGTCGCTCTTGGTGTAACCGATACGGTTGATGGTCTGCCGTGCGATGCGTTCTATATCGACGTACGCGCTGCTGGTGGCCTCGCCGCCTATAAGCGCCAGGCCGGTGCTCACATAAGTTTCGCACGCCACGCGGGCGTCGCAATCGTGCCGCAGAAATTCGTCAAGGACGGCATCAGAAATCTGATCCGCCACTTTGTCGGGATGCCCTTCGCTCACCGACTCCGATGTAAAGAGGAAATGTTTATCCATATTTTAGCATTTTTTAGTGGTGGTTGCAAGCAATGCCAAATCTGTCCACCTCATCTGTTAAACAACGGCGCGAAGATAGTAAAAAGTGTTTATATTTGTGGTATGGCAAAGAAAATCACCGATAATATTTCCTGGGTCGGCAAAGTCGACTGGGAGCTCAAGATGTTTCACGGCAACGAACTCTCCACCCGCCGCGGGTCCAGCTACAACTCATATCTGCTGCGCGGTGCGGCCAAAACCGTCCTGATAGACACCGTATGGGGGCCGTACGACAAAGAGTTCGTGTCCAGGCTGAAGCTGGAAATCGATCTGTCCCGGATCGACGCGGTGGTGATGCAGCACAACGAATGCGACCACTCCGGCGCGCTGACAGAGTTGCTGCGGGAGATTCCCGGCACTCCTGTTTACTGCACCGCAAAGGGCGAGGCTATCCTGCGCGGGCACTATCACCAAGACTGGAATTTCGTAAACGTGAAGACTGGCGACAGACTGGACCTGGGCGGCGGCGAGAGTCTCACCTTCATCGAAGCCCCTATGCTCCACTGGCCCGACACGATGTTCAGCTACTACGACGGCTGCGGCGGCATACTCTTCTCCAACGATGGCTTCGGCCAGCACTACGCCAGCGAAAGTCTCTTCAACGACGAGGTGCCCCAGGCCGAGATGATGCGCGAGGCTGAGAAGTACTTTGCCAACATTCTGGGCCCCTTCTGCCCTATGGTGACGCGCAAGGTAAAGGAAATCGTGGCGATGAATCTGCCGCTCGCGCTTATCTGCCCCAGCCACGGTGTCATCTGGAGGCGCGACCCCTCAAGCATCGTCGACAAGTATCTGGAGTGGGCAGACGCCTATGCAGAGAACCAGGTCACCATAGTCTATGACACTATGTGGAACAGTACCCGGCTGATGGCGGAGGCCATCGCGCGCGGCATCCGCAGCGCCGCTCCTGACATCACCGTCAAACTGTTCAATGCCGCCAAATTCGACAAGAACAACATACTCACCGAAGTTTTCCACTCCCGCGCCCTGCTTCTGGGTTCTCCAACAATCAACAACGGCTACTCCTATGCAATTGCAGGTCTGCTTGAGATGGTCAGGGGGCTCAAACTCAAAAAGAAAACCGCCGGGGCATTCGGCAGCTACGGCTGGAGCGGCGAAGGGGTAAAACTGCTCTGTGCACACCTTGCCGAAGCCGGCTTTGCCCTGGCCGACGAGGGTATCCGCATCCAGTGGGTTCCCGACGAAGCCGCCCTTGCACAATGCGAAGATTATGGCCGCACCTTCGCCGGCAAACTACAATAGAAACAATTCACAATCTGCACTTATGAAAAAGTACGTATGCAACATCTGCGGGTATGAATATGACCCCGCAGCCGGCGACCCCGAAAGTGGCATCGCCCCCGGCACCGCCTTCGAAGACCTCCCCGCAGACTGGGTCTGCCCCCTCTGCGGCGTAGGAAAGGAAGACTTCAGTCCCGCCGAATAACTACTGCTTGATCTTTATATAGCCGTCGGCCAGCGCCTTCTGGGTGATACGCTGGATGCGTGTCTCCATATCGGGGTGGGAAGAGAACATCTGGCTGATGGCCCCCGCCTTCGAAGATGATTTCTGCAGGGACATCATCTTGGTGAAACATTTTATCATCACCACCGGGTTCTTGCCGTGCGCCTTGAGGAACTCGTATCCGTAATCGTCGGCCTGGTTCTCCTGCTTTTTTGAATATCTGGCCCTAAGGGCAGCCTCTCCGATTGCGCCAAGTTGCGAGTCGGTCAGAACCGCCACCGTGGTGCTGGTTGCAGCCACAGCATCCAACGCCGCACTTCTGAGGTAGGCGGTCTGCACCTCTTTCTTTGAGTGCTTCAGCGCTACGTGGCCTATCTCGTGCCCTATCACGCCCAGCACCTCTTCGTCGGTAAGCAGGGCCATCAGCCCGCTGTAAACCCTCACACTGCCATCTGCACATGCGAATGCGTTCACCTGGTCGGTCTCATAGACTTTGAAATTCAGGGGCACCCCCTCGACGTCCGTCAGCCCCTTGGTGAGATTGGCCAGGCGCCTGCTGTAGGTACTGTTGGCGGGACTTATCTTGCTCTTGGCGTCCAATTGATTTATATACTGACGCATATATGTCTGTACCTGGGCATCGGTAATGCTTGCCGCCTGCGCCACTTTGGCAGCGCCCATCATTACGCGGTTCTGGTCGAGGTTTGTCAAAACCGAACAGGAAGAGGTCAGGGCGACCACTGCAAAAAACAAAAGAAATCTTTTCATACCACTAAGTTATAGAAATTATTCGTAACTTTATACTTTGTACAGTTAACCATTTATTTCTGACACTATGAAAGGAATCGGCATCATCGGCTGCGGCAAAATCTCACAAATCAGGCACATCCCGGAATATTACAGCAATCCCGACGCAAAACTCATCGGCTATTTTGACCTGGCTGGAGAGCGCGCTGCACAAATGGCAAAGCGTTATGGAGGCAAGGTGTTCGACTCTGTGGAAGCATTGCTCGCTGATCCCGAGATAGATGCCGTGAGCGTGTGTGTGGCCAACAATATGCACGCAGATGTCACCATCGCCGCCCTCAAGGCGGGCAAACACGTGCTGTGCGAAAAACCTATGGCCACCAACATAGAAGACTGCGAGCGTATGGTGGCTGCGGCAAAGCAGTATGGCCGCTATCTGATGATAGGGCAGAACCAGCGCTTCGCCCTGGCACACGCCGAAGCCCGCCGCCTCATCAAGCAGGGCCGCATCGGCAAGGTCGTTTCTTTCCGCACGACATTCGGCCACTCCGGTCCCGAGACCTGGAGCATCACTCCCGGCCCGGGCACCTGGTTCTTCGACAAGAAGGCGGCCGTGATGGGCGTACTGGCCGATCTGGGCATCCACAAGACCGACTTGATTCAGTATATCCTCGATGACACTATCACCGCCGTCACCGCACGCATCTCCACCATAGACAAGAAGTACGCCGACGGCAGCCCCATCGGAGTGGACGACAACGCCATCTGCATCTTTGAGATGGCCGGCGGCGCTGTAGGCACGATGACAGCCAGTTGGACCTTCTATGGACAGGAAGACAACAGCACCATCATCTACGGCACCGAAGGCATCATCCGCATCTACGACGACCCCGCCTGCTCACTGAAGGTCATCGGCAGGGACGGCAGCGTGCAGACCCTGGACATCGACCGCATCCAGACCAACGACAACCAAACCAAGTCGGGCGTGATGGACGCCTTCATAGACGCCCTGGAGCGCGGCGTCCAGCCACCCGTAAGCGGGCAGGAGGTCCTGTCAGCTATGCGCGCCATCTTCGGCGCACTCGAATCGTCGGACAAAGGCATCCGGGTAGAGGTCAACCGGTAGGGACTTCGTGGGCGACCGCCACTAGCCCCGCCACACCCCGATATCAACCTCTGGCGCGGATACCCCCTCGCAGGAGTGACTCTGGGACACATCAACCCGCGCCACTTTGTCAAAGAGCCTATAGCGGCAAAGGTCGCACCACAACGTCTGACTGCTGAGCCGCATCTTCAAGGCTCCGCCGAAATTATCAAAACTATCATCTGCCTGTCAATTATTTCGGATTTTTCATTATTTTGACTATATTTATAGAAATTTATACGTGAGGCAGATGAAAAAATTTTTTTTATGCATTTTTGTCCTGTTGGCTTTGGTTTCCTGCGGCGGCAAAGGGTCTGACAAGTGCCAGGCCGGAGACGACCCTGCAAGGGCTGCCAATTTCGACAGATCTTACCCTATAGTGGATTCTCTGCTGAGAGTGATGACACTGGAAGAGAAAGTCGGCCAGCTGGTGCGCTACACCTCCGACTGGGATGTCACAGGCCCGAGTATCCGTGACGGATATGTAGATGATAT
>JAEEGL010394491.1_pt1 | contig 12389 bp, 11 predicted proteins | sample 9134231 | NCBI WGS metagenome assembly JAEEGL01 (sample SAMN16246548, study PRJNA631951) | gut metagenome | biome: gut microbiome; feature: rumen; material: fiber-attached | host: Bos | place: Iran: Karaj | collected 2018-10 | reverse complement strand
GCCCATGTGGAGAACCGGAACTTCTTCAACGGCGACAACACCGTGGAGGTCACCCTCACCGACGGCGCCGTCTGGAACGTAACGGCTCCCGGCATCATCAACAAGCTCACCGTGGGCGATGGCTGCACCGTCAACGGCGTCGTCACCGAGAACAGCGACGGCACCCTGACCGTGGCACCCAAGGCCTGACAGAAAAACAGAACCGGCAGCCGCAAGGCTGCCGGTCTTTTCTTCCTCCGCGCGGTCCGCTGCAGGGTGCCCTGCCTGTCCGGGCTCCCGCTGCCTGCTACGGCCTTTCCACATGCGAAAGGATGAACGCCGACCAGTCTCCCCGGTCCAGCCCCCATCTGGGCTGCTCCGTGAAATCGGTGCCGATCCATCCGCAGGAGCGCTCCAGGAAAAGCCGCAGATACGTTTTCCAGCCGGATTCCGTCTCGGGGACTTCAAGGCTGCCGGACACAAAGTTATAGGCTTTCTTCCCGTCCTCCTCGCCCGTCATCTTCTCATATTTTCTGGGATCGTCCGGATCGATCAGAGTGACAGAGGCCTGCATGTACAGACGCAGATGCCGCACGTCCTTCACGTTCCTGTACAGGGCATAGGCCACCGGCTTTTCCGTGTTTCCCTTTTCGTAGACGGCATAGCCGAGCTTGCAGCAGTCCAGGACTACATCATATTTGTTGAACTTGTAGTCGTAGTCGTATTCCTTCCCGGCCTCCTCCCGATAGTGCTCCTCCAGCCGTTCCCTGACGATCCTGCCGATGCGCTCCATCTCGTTCCTGGTCGCCAGCGCCTGTTCCGAGAGTCCGGACTCTCCCGGTGCCTTCGGGGAAATATCATCGATGTACCGGATGAGCTCTTCCACCTGCCGGTCCCTTTCATGCATGACTCTCTCAAACACGGGCCTGGGCATGAGCCTGAAGTCATCCGGTCCCAGGGTTTCCCTTTTCCCGTACCTTCTGAAGTTGGCGTTACGGGAGACCTCCGCCTGGCAGATCCGGTATGCTCCGCCCTCCCGGATTCCTGCGTCCCCGTTTTCCGTCAGGATGTAGAACCGGTCCTTCTTCGAAAGCAGGGCCCTCACCTGCTCCGCGTCGGCGTCCGCCTCCTCCTGGTCCCTGTTGAGGAAGAAATAGGCTCCCTGCAGGCTGGTATGCCGGATCTTTCCGTGCCAGCCGGCTGAATATTCCCTGGATCCGGTACCGGGGATATCATGCCACCATCTGGGCACCTCCGGATGGTCTTTGGCCAACTCGTCCAGAGCCTTTGAAAGGTCCGCAAGCCTGTTTTTCTCCGCGTTGTATTCCCGCAGCTTCCTGGCGTCCCGGGCCTTGAGCAGAATGACGGCCACGACCGCAGCCAGGATGATCAGGATCATGATCAGGTTGTCCGGGAAGAACCGGATGAAGCGCCTGAACCCCGATACGAGAAATACGAATCCGTTTAAAAACAGGAAAATGCCCACCGGCAGCATGAGGATCACGGATGCCATGCCCATGGGCTCCGGCGGGTCCATGGGTATGCTGACATAGCCGTGCTCCTCGTCATACCTCCGCTGTATGAATTCCGAAGCGGTCTGCCTGAAGCTTTCCTTCCAGTCACGCATAAGTACGCCCTCCTTTTTCCGCCTGATGAATCAGGTTTTAAAACGTGTTCCTACAGGTAGATTATACCAGAACGCCGCGCAAAAGCAAGCGGCCGGCCGTGCGGGATCCAGGGCTCTCCGTTTCCGCACACCTTTCCCTGCGGCTTCCCCCGGACGCCTTCTTTACAATGGCTGCGATATCCATGCTGTCGTATCTGATCCCGTCAGCCGGGGAAACATCCACATAAAGGCATGCGGCGCACAGGGATTCCGTCCGCGGAATCCCTGTACTGTCTTTTCGTCCCGCGGACAGGAACTCTTGCATCCGGGAAAGCCATGGGGTATAATCGTCCGTGAGATACTGACAGAACCTGCTGCGCTGCACTGGAGGTGAAATCATGCAATCCATCCGGAACTATCTCCGTGCCTTTACGCTCCGGAGGGGCGTCGTTTACCTGATCGGCCTCTGCTTTCTCGCCTGCGGCATTACGATGAACACAAAGACGCAGCTGGGGGTATCCCCGGTGATCTCCGTGGCCTACAGCATCGCCGTTCTTTTGGGGATCTCTTTCAGCGTGATGACCTTCCTGTACTACGTGTTTCTGATCCTGGTCCAGCGCCTGATGCTGCGGGAAAGCTTCGAGAAGGTCCAGTGGCTGCAGCTCCTGGCCAGCCTGATCACCAGCGCCATGATCGGCTTCTTCGACCGGGTGCTGCCGACGGCGGAATCCATCCCCATGCGGGTCTTCCTTCTGCTCCTGGCCATTGTGCTCACGGGCATCGGGATCATTCTGACGGTAGGCGCGGACTTTGTGCCGAACCCGGCGGACGGCACCGCCCACGCCATCTCGCTCTGGACCGGAAAGAGCCTGGGGCTCAGCAAGAATCTGCTTGACCTGATCAGCATCGCGGTCTCCCTTGCCATCGGGCTGATCTTCCGGGGACAGATCCTGGGAGTCGGCGCCGGCACCGTGGTGACGATGCTCCTGACCGGAAGGGTAGTCGCCCTGCTGCAGAAGCCGCTGCTGCGGCTGTCCGGTCTGTCCTGAGCGGAACGGAATGACCGCATAACTGTATATGCCATTCCGCATGCATCACAGGCATGGAATCCTCTGAGGGGTTCCATGCCTGTTTTTTTCAGACGCTTCCTGTCTGACCGGTCCGAGAAGCTGTCCGCCTGCTCTTCGTGGATTTGAGAATCGGGAAAGGGATTTGAGAATGTTCCGCGGGCCCTGCCATGATATGATAGTTCCGCATTATGACAGGGATATCCGGGGCATGGGGATATGCGGTCTTCCCCAGGTTCCCGCACGTCTGCCCCTCCCGTCAAGAAGGAGTGAAAAAACATGAAAACAGCAAAAAAGCCCCTTGCTCTGCTTCTTGTGCTTATGCTGGTCCTGTCCGCCCTGGCGGGCTGCGGCTCACAGCAGGCTGCCGAAGCCGGATCCGCTTCCGCGGAGGCCTCTGCCGAGGCTGCCGGATCCGAGGCTGCCGCACCCGAGGCCCAGGAGGCACCGGAAGCAGCGGCCGAGGCAGAGAGCTCTGTTTCCGAAATGCCCTCCGCCGCGGAGGAAGCGGCCGAACCTGAGGTCGAACTGGGCGAGGTCACCTATCCCCTGGACGCCGAGGGTCAGCGTCTGAGCTACTGGCTCCCCTGGATGCCTGCGCTGAGCATGCTCTACACCACCTATCTGGATCATCCCGCCTATGCCGCGGCCGAGGAGTTCACCGGAGTCCAGGTGGACTATGTCTCCTGCAGCCAGGACAGCGCCGCCACAGAGTTCAACCTGATGGTCGCGTCCGGCACGACCTATGACATCCTTTCCGGCGCGGCGAACTACTACAACGGAGGCGTCGCCGCGGGCATCAACGATGACGTGCTTCTGGACCTGACCGACCTCCTTCCGGAGTACGTGCCGGATTATTACAGGGAATTCATCACCAACCCCAGCTGGGTGAAGTTCGCCACCACGGATGACGGCACCATCGGCGCCATCTACTGCTTCAACGCGGTGGAGCTGGGCCTGTCCTCCGGCAACTTCATCCGCCAGGACTGGCTGGATGAGCTGGGCCTGGACACCCCGGTCACCATTGACGACTATCATGACGTGCTGGCCGCGTTCAAGTCCCATTACAACATCAGCGATCCCTATGTGATGAACGCGAACCTGACCTCTCCCCTGTCCTATGCCTTCGGCACCGCCAGCTTTGACGTGAACAACGCAAGCTCCCTGGCCTTCTTCCTGGAGGACGGGGCCGTCACCAGCGTCTTCACCTCTCCCAAATATGAGGAGTACATCGGCACGCTGGCCTCCTGGTTCCAGGAGGGTCTGATCGGCAGCGACTTCTTCAACCGGGCCAGCGATCCCATGAACTCCGCCAACACCTCCATCATCCTCGGCGGCCAGGCGGGCATCTGGAATACGGTCATGAACAACCTGGTGGACTATCCCAAGCAGGCTACGGATCCGAACTTCGCCTGCGCCGCGCTGCCTGACGCGCTTCCCAGCGACGGCAGTCTCCTGACCTTCTACAAGTCCGATCCCGGCTCCGCGGGCAACGCCAGCATCGGCGCCGCCAGCGACAACTGGGAGCTTGCCCTGAAGTGGATCAACTTCTGGAGCACGGAGCAGGGCCTGCTGCTGGCGCGCTACGGCGTGGAAGGCATCTCCTACACCATGGAGAACGGCCAGCCCGTCTACACCGACGTGATCTACAACAACCCGGACGGCTTCATCTTCCAGCTGGCCAGGATCATGTACTGCGCGGCCTCCGTTCCCACCTTCGGCGATCCCCGGATCGTGCGGGACAACGTGTATTCCGACGAGGTCATCGCCTGCACCGCCGTCTGGGAATCCGCCTACGGCAGCAGCGACAGCTATATCTCCACCTCCGTCACCATGACCACCGATGAAAGCGACCGCTTCTACGGCATCTACACCGACATCGGCACCTATGCCCAGACAGAGCTGATGCGGTTTGTGGTGGGCGAGAACTCCATGGACAACTGGGGCGACTTCGTGGCCCATGTGGAGGATATGGGCATCGATGAGTGCACCGCGATCTATCAGGATGCCTATGACCGCTACGAGGCAAGGTAACCCCTGTTCCGGCGGATAAAATGCAGATACCGGGCTGCTTCATCTGCAGCAGCTCCGGAACACAGGAATGAACGGCCGTCCGGAGAATGCCAGCTGGCATTCTCCGGGCGGCTCTGCATATTCCGCAGATCCTGAGATCCGTTCAGGAGCAGCAATAAGTTTACATAAGTCTCATAATATGCAACCTAGATTCCAGCCTGATCAGAACCCGGAACTTTTTTTAAAAATTTCATATTGTATGCAGCGCGCAGACCTGCCCCTCTGCCGGATGCTCTATACTGGCCATGACAGCAAAACAGTACCGATTACTGGTTTGAGGGTGAACAGATTGAAAAGTGTTCTTTTAATCCGGTTCAGCATTGAAAAGCTGAACGAACTCCCCGGTCCCTATGATTTCCAGAAGGGATTCCTGGTCGGAAGGGCTGTTCCTGCCAGACTGCTGGAGGGAATGACGATCCTCTCGGGAGATACCATGAAAACGATCCGGGGGCGGGAGTATTCCACCCTGGTGGCGATCGAGGGAGACAGGCAGACCCTGCAGGAGGAAATCGAGCCCAGGATCATGCTGAACGAGGCCATCTTCAGCCGGAAAGCGTCACCGCTGACGCAGCTGGTAGAGGAAACAGAAGAGCCGCTGTCCCGGGTCGGGGCCGTGCAGGCCGGGAAGCTGAACGATTCCGGCTGGTGTTCCAAAGGATTTCTCTATGCGTGGAATTAAGGCAGTACAATGACAATCGAAAATGCCAAGGAGTGTGAATCATTATGAAAAAAACTGCGATTATTCTCTCTGTTCTTTTTCTGCTGAGCCTGTGTGCCGCCTGCGGCACGCAGAGCGCGGGCACGGATGTCAGCAGCAGCGGCAGCGTATCCGCCGCTGAAGCTTCAGCAGCCGCGGAAGAGACTCCTTCCGAAGCGCCGGACGGAGGCCAGCCGGAGGCGCCTGAAGCGGCCGCTCCCTCCGAACCGGAGGAAACTGTAACGGAGGCGGCCGGGCCGGAGATCTTCTCCTGGAAGGGCTACTCCATGACATTCCCCTTTATGACCGTGGATATGGCCGGGTACGGAGTGGAGGATTTCCAGGGCGGCATCGTGCTGGTCCGCCTGGCCCCGGTGGAGGGAACCATTGCATACGATGATTTCAAGCAGAACCTGTTCGAGCTGGTAGATCCGGAAGGCAATACGCATTCCTGTAAGTTCTATATCGTTGCCGACACCATCAGCTCTCCTGTCATGGAGGGGATGCCGGCGGATGAGCAGTCCTACATTGATATGCTGTTTGAAATGAGCGATGCCACAGCAGAGGAACTTGCAGCATCGCATGTGAATGTCTACGAGGAAGAAGGCGGCCAGCCCCTTGAGGTTCCGCTGCAGGCGGTGTCCCAGGAACTGCCGGAGTAACGGAACTTCCGGAGTAACGGAACTTCCGCAATATCCCGAAAGCAGATACCCGAATACTGATATTACTAAAATGAGGTGAAATAAAATGAGTTTAATCGCAAGAATCGTCCCGGTCGTGATCGGATGCATCATCTGGAAGAAAACAGGAAACATTTTTATCGGTGCGTTTGTCGCTTTCATTCTGGAGGGTTTTATCGGTTCCCTGTTCAAGAGCAAGGAATGAGCGCAGCCGCCGGAGCCGGATGAAAAACTGCAGAATAAGGAGATGAATCCATGAAACGGATGATCGTAAAAGATATCATTCTGGCGCTGCTTCCTGTCGGACTGCTCCTCATCTTTACAAATGCCTCGCAGTCCCTGCGCTTTGCAGCTGCCGCATCGTTTGATCTGCTGCCCCTCCTGCTGTTTAACCAGTTCGTACCGGTTCTGGCGGGGGCGATCCTCTGTGCCGCGCTGTACTATGCCTGGAAAAACCGTGCTTCCACCGTGTTTGTCACGCTGTTCTGCGGTGTGTTCATGAAGAATCTGTTCATTGCACTCTGCACGGCAGATGTGATACGCGGAATCGGAGCGCTGAGTCTGGGCAGGACCCTGCTGTACGACGGAACAGGCATTGAGCTTGCAGGAGTGTTTGACGGAACCTATATCGTGATGTTCTGGGTGTCGCTGATCAGCTTCATCAGAGCAGTAAAACGCAGAAAAGCAGGATCTTACGCGGATACCTCGAACTGAACCGAAGATATGGAGGAAACGAATCATGAGTAGTATTGCAACACTGAAAGATCTCAGATGTCCCAAGTGCGGAAGCGACGACATTCTGCCGGTGGGAAAAAAAGGTGCGGCAGGCGGCGAAATCGCTGCGGCGCTCCTGGGCGGTGCCATCGCGAACCTGGCTGTAAGCAGCAGCGCCTCCAAGCAGACCGCGGTTGCTGCGGAACCTCTTGCTTACCGGTGCAGGGCCTGCGGGAACAAGTTCACCAGCCTTCCTCTGGAGGCAGCGGATGAAGATGTCCTCCCCTCCCCGTGCACGATCAACTTCACAAGGAAGAAATCCTTTGTCGGGGCGGCGGTGGTGCAGATGGTATACCTGAACGGGATCAGCTGCGGCCCCATAAAAAACGGGAAGACAATCAGCTTCCAGACAGAAAACAGATGGAACACACTGTATGTAACAGACGCGTATGGAGTGGCTTTTAAGGATATCTACCGGTTTGAGGCGGTGCCAGGCGGAGAGGTCAATGTGAGCTTCAACAGAAAATTCCTCTGATCCCTCCCCGGGACACGCCCCGGGTCTCAATTCACCACGAAAGGAACGGTGTCAAAATGATCAAGGCCTATAAGAACTACTGGAAAGGATATGTCGACTTTACAGGCAGAACAGATCTGTCCGGATTCTGGCTTGCGGTCCTTGCCGGTTTTATCGTCGCAATCGTGATAAACATCATCACCCGGCTGGTCTTTTCCCGTACAGGCAATACCAGTATTTTCGCCCTCGTAACGGCATTCTCCGTTATCACGTTCCTGCCCTCTCTGGCCATTATGGTAAGGAGGCTCCGGGACGGCGGAAAGAGTTGGGGCAATATCTTCTGGGTATTCCTGCCCATCGCCGGACCGATCGTCCTGATCGTAAAGCTCTGCGCCGCTTCCGTGCCGGCCGGCGCATCTCAGGCAGGACCGGCCGCAGTCTCAAGCGAGGCGCCGCTCTACCGTTCCTACCAGCCGCAGGCAAACACTCCGGCTGCGGCAGCCAGGCCCGCGACGCCTGCCGTATCGAAGCCTGTGTCCGCTCCCGTGCGGACAGCCGGCAGCGGGAAGGTGCCGCTCTCCTCCCTGCGCCCATACCATGGAAGCGGTGTGTGCGACGTCTGCAACCGCAGCCTTTCCGAGGGAAAGGCCTATATCGTGCCGAACAATGTCTTCTACGCTTCTCCCGAATACCGGAAGTACTACGCCGACATGAACGCGGTCCTGATCTCGCTTACAGGGCAGTCCGCCGAACAGGCGCTGCGGTATATGCAGCTCAATGACCACTCCCAGGGAAGCGCCGTATGCGAAAACTGCATTCACATGTTCGCGGAGCTTCCGGCACCCGCGGAACCCGCCCCGGAGGAGAAACAGCCGGAAGACGGTGACAGTCAGAAGCAGAACCAGGACACCTTCTATGTGTTTGCCGCAAAGGGCGCGGCCTTCGGAAGCGCCCCCGTGGATACGGAGGCAGTCATCCGGGAAAAGGCCGAAGCGCTGCGTGACGGCTATGAGCCCGCGAAGAACATGGCGCTGTCCGTGATCCGTCCGGCTGCCTGGGGAGGAACGATACAGTCATCCAGCCGGAACGGCATCATCATGTCCTCCATCCGGCTTTCCGATCACAGGCAGTCCATCCGGAGCTATCTGGAAAAGGCGGGCGTGGACAGCGCTCTCATCGAGGCAGGCATCGCGGAATCCGAGAAGAAAAGCCTGATCCTCACCAACCCCATGAGCGGTATCACAGTGATCGGGATCCCCATCACGGCAGGAAAACCGGTCGCGGCGGCAGACACACAGGAGCCGGAGCCGGTCAGTGAGACCGCGGCGGTGCCGGAGACGGGCAGCGAGGAGCTTCCGACCCACCTGCTTGTCCGGTTTGACATCGATAAGCTGGATGCCCTCGGCGGGGCGTACGGCCTCAGCGCTGGGAGGCTTCTAGGCGCCGCGGTGCCCTCTGAGCTGATGGAAATGATGATCATCAGCGACGGAGACTCCATGGCCGCCCTGCGCGGGCAGGAGCAGGTATATCTGATCGATATTTCCGCATCCGGCTCCTCCCCGGAAACGCTGAAGGACAGGATCCTGCCGCTGATACAGCAGAACGGGGAGCTGATGAAGTATACGGCACAGCCGCCTGTCGTGCTGTGTTCCGATACTTCCGCAGAACCGCTGGTCATCAGCGGCGTTGTAAGAAACGGACAGATCTCGGGAGCCGGAGGCCTGTGCGCCAGCGGAATGGTCAGCGCCTGGAAGGAAAAAAAGCCGAAGGGCAGCTTCTGCATGCACTGCGGAACGAAGCTTCCGGAAGGCGTCGCCTTCTGCCCCAGGTGCGGAACAAAGGTCCTGCAGAACCGTTAGGCGGCGCCTGCGGCAGGACGGAACAGACTGCGGAGAGAAAGGAGAATCAGGGATGAAACGCCACAACCTGATTAATTGCTATATGAAGAACTGGATATCCCTGCTGCTGGCCCTGGCGCTGATCTGCGGCACGGCGGCGGGATGCGGCACCAGCGAAGGCGCTGCCACGAAAGCGAAAGCGGAGGAAAGCCGGGCATCGGAAACAGCCGGGAGCGAAGAGACGGCAGAAGAAAAGACCGAGATGCTCTCCCAGACTGCCGAGCAGGCAAAAAGCGCGGCAGATGAAGCGGCTCAGATGCAGGCGCAGGCACAGCAGGTCAGCGACCTGATTGACGGCATCGGGGAGATCACCCCCGGCTCCGGCGCCGAACTGGACGAGGCACGCATCGCCTATGATGCTCTGCCGGAAAACGTACGCGCCATGGTGAGCAACTACAGCCGGCTGGAGGATGCCGAGGCTTCCTATCTGGAAGCAACATCCGCCGTGGCCGCAGCAAAGGACGCCATCAGCGGTCTGGGTGAGATCACGGTGGACAGCCGTGACGCCATGGACGCTGCCTGGGACCTTTACAACGCACTTCCTGAGAACAGCAGGGAATATGTTGACAACTTCTCAGACCTGGAAGCTGCGGAGGACACCTACAAGACCCGTGTGGAGGAGCAGGGACTCGCGGACATTCAGGCGCTGATCGACGCAGGCGAGTATCAGCAGGCCATGGACGACGGAGAGGCATTCCTGGAGGATCATGAGGTATCCGACGAGAGCGCATTTCAGGAGCTCATCGACAGCGCTCACCTGGGTCTCATCTGGCAGGCCTACGATGCCAACTATCTGGAATACACCCAGAATGAGCTGGACAGCCTGCGGGATTCCACCGACAGCGACACCGTGCTTGCCGGGATCGAGTATCTCCAGGGCAAACTGGACGGATGGCTTGCCTATATCCAGCCTGAAAACAGGCATATTTTTGAGGATACCACAGGGAGCGGATATGGAGAACTGACAGTAAACTCAGGAGACACGCCGCTGTTTGTCCGGATCGAGAGAGTCGGCGACCCGGGTTCCTATCTGACGTTCTACGTCAGGGCAAATTCCGAGGCAACGATCCACAGCCTTCAGGACGGCGAATACTATGTCATCTACGCCACAGGCGACACCTGGTACGGGGAATCGGAGCTGTTCGGCAGCGAAACCGCCGCCTATCAGACGGATGAGACCATTTCCTTCACCACCAGCTACTACAGCACCTACATCGAATACAGCATCGTTACACTTACGCTCTATTCGGTGCCGAACGGGAATCTCACAAAGACCCCCGTGGATCCCGGCAAGGTGAAGGGGCAATGATCCCGCGGTGAATGCCTTTTCCCGAACGCATATGTCCTCCTGCCGCTTCACGGCGCAGGGCATATGAAAACCCAGAAAGATGCTTTCTCATCAAAACAGCATGACAGACTCCCTCCGGGAGTTGCCATGCTGTTTTGCGTGCCGGCGTGCCGTCTGTCAGCCGGATAATGGGAATGTCGGGCTATTCACCGGTTCTGTTAGGAAATTATTGTCAGATTCTCGCAGGTTTCACACGCCGCGTTACTTGATTATTATCTGTGAGAATGGTAATATAAAATTGGGTTTGTATGTTCTTTTAATCATGCGGCGGCTTCCCCGGCCTGCTGCGGATTCCCATGGTGTTCACGTGAAAACGAAAAGGATGGTCTGCTATGAGAAAAGAAGATTCTCTGAACACAAAAAAGATGAATGAAACGCTCAAGGGCGATACGTTTCCCCAGGACTGGGATAACTTTCTGGATGAAGATATCCGGGCCTTTTTCGATGAGCTTCTATTCAGCACCGGGCAGAAAAAAAGCGAGATCATTCTGAAGGCGAACATCCCCCGCACCTACGGCTATCAGCTGATGGAGGGCCGCAGGAGAGGAAAGCGGGACTATTATATACTGATCGCCCTCGCGATGGGTCTTGACCTGACCGCGACACAGAGAATGCTGGCGGTCACCCAGTGCGGCGGGCTTCATCCGCTGATCAAGCGGGACGCGGCGATCGTCTTTGCGATCAACCATCACTATGACCCGATCCGGACCTATGAATTCATGTGTTCAGTGGATGTAGATCCCCTGGACGACGGGACGGAGATCTGAATCCGGAACGGAACGCACGGAGCAGGCCGGAACTGCCGGTTCCCGGTCTGGCGTGCAGGACGTCATATAGACAGGAGTTTTTTGTATGGGCAGATACATGAAGCATATGCGGCAATATGTAAGTCTCGGACTTCTCGTTGTATTGCTGTTCCTTCAGGGCTGCGGCGCTGAAGGAAAGATCGAGCCGTCGGCGGGAAGCATTTCGGAGAGATCCACTGCCGCGGGTTTCCTCGCAGAACTGGTCGAGGAGTCTTCCGGCTTTATCGGCGCTGACACAAAGACGGAGGAAGCATACCTGTACGACAACGCCATCGCCCTGTATGCGCTTTCCGAAGCCGGCGCCTCGTGGCACGCGGAAAAGCTGGCGGACGCCATCGTCTACGCGCAGGAGCATGACCGGACCTTCCACGACGGAAGGCTCAGAAACATATATCTGTGCGGGGATCCCCGGGTCGATTCGGGACGCGCTGTGGCCAAGGGGACCGTACCGCTGCCCGGCTTCTGGCAGAACGGGAAGTGGCAGGAGGATTACTACGCTGTTTCCTCCTCCGCCGGCAATATGGCCTGGGCGGTTCTGGCGCTCTGCCGGGCTTCCGGGATCGTATCGGAAGAGAAGAAAGCGGAATATATTGCAGCAGCCGAAAAGGCGGCGGACTTCCTGCTGAAGCTGGCCGCGCCGGAGAAGGGCTTTACCGCCGGCTATGAAGGCTGGGACGATGTTCAGAAGAAGGCCGCCTATCAGTCCACGGAGCACAATATCGCGCTTGCCGCTGCTTTTTCCGTTCTTGCGGACGTCATAGAAGCGGACGCTCCGGAGAAGGCGGACGCCTACAGGACCGCAGCGGAATCCGCCCGCGATTTCGTTCTGTCCATGTATGACCCGGATCTCTGCTGCTTCTATACCGGCACGGAGGAAGACGGAAAAACCGTCAATGTAGGGGTTATCCCCCTGGATTCCACCGCTCTATCCATTCTTGCTTTCGGGAATGAACTGCAGAACGTGCCGGACATGCTCTCCTTTGTGCAGGAGAACATGTCCGTCGGAG
>JAEEGL015478524.1_pt1 | contig 12390 bp, 11 predicted proteins | sample 9134231 | NCBI WGS metagenome assembly JAEEGL01 (sample SAMN16246548, study PRJNA631951) | gut metagenome | biome: gut microbiome; feature: rumen; material: fiber-attached | host: Bos | place: Iran: Karaj | collected 2018-10 | reverse complement strand
GGGCCTGACGGGCGTAGGACGGCTGCTGCTGGTAGGCTTGCGGCTGTGCCTGTCTGGGTGCCTGACGGGGAGCGGAAGCCCTGCGAGGGGCGTAGCCAGACCATGAGTTGACGCGGGTGACGGCGGGTGCGCCATCATCACGGACTACTGTCTGTCGCTGGTAGCCTGCGGATGCCTCCTGCACGAACGGCGACACCAGGTCGCGTGGCGGATGTGCGTTCATCGGCACCTGTCGGGCGGTCTGTCCGTAGGCAGCCTGTCCCCGGTTCGTGGATTTTCCCTGACCGTCGGGTGTCGAGCGGTAGGCATGCACGCTGTTCTGCCGCTGGCGCATCTTGAACGAGAAGCTCTTGTGCGCCGACTGCGGCGACTTGTAGCCCCGTCCGTTACAGGTGTCCACCTCCTGCTGCGTCTGCTTGTCGATGATGACATAGCGCGTGTCGCCAGGCTTCGAGAGCCGCTGCGAAACGATTGCAATGTAATTTTCTTCCTGTGCCATAATTTTCTGTTCTTTTGTTGTTCTGTCTAAAAAGCGTGGGGCCGGGCTTCGCAGCGGAGCCCCACTTATAAATCAATACCTATAAAAAACAAAAATGTGTGTATGGGAAAATATATCGAGTGGGGTTAACTCAGAAATTGTACGTCAGTGTGCCGTCCCAGCCCGTATCGAGCGTGATGGTGATGCCGCCAGAAGTGATTTGTCCACCGCCACCGCCGAAGAGTGCGCCCGTCCATGTCGTAATCTTGTTGCGCGTCACGGGGATGCCCTCGAATACATACTGATAGAGTTCGTCGTCCGATCCGCTCAGGGCCGTGATGGTCAACTTCAGCACGTCGCTTTCCTCATGGGGCAGGGTGTAGAGTTCATAAGTCGTCACTTTCTGACCGTCCTCGCCGATGCAGTCGCGATATTCCGTCTGCTTCGACTGCACGCATCCGTAACCCGTCGTCGGATTCAGCGTCGACGAACCGCCCGTATAATAGAACTTCATCCTGTCGATGCCGTCAGGTAGTGCCGCGTCGGTCAGCGTCAGGCGTACCATCGCCACGCGCCGCGTCATCTGCAGCGTCTGCTCGGTCGGCTCGTCACCGACGGTCAGCTGGCCGCAATAGACGAACGTGTCGGTCATCTTGTTAGAGGCGAACGTCACCTTCTCCGTCGAGGTGATAGTGGCGGTTCCGAGGCCGTTGTGCGCCACGGCCACCACGGTATAACTGCCCGTTGCCAGCGATACCGCTACCGTCCCGAAATCGTCGTTGTCGCTGTTCTGGAGCACGCTCTTCACCTTCGTTCCGTCGCTCTTGAAGATGGCCACCGACAGTTTCGAGCACTGGTCTGTCAGTGCCGATGCCGCACGGGTGAAGTCCTCCTGCTGATATGGCGAGAACCGCAGCGTCACGTTGGCGTCCTGGTCGCCGCTGCCCTCCACGGCCACCTTCTCGCATCCGAAAAGGGCGACTGTCACAGCCGCTACCGCGACCGCCAGTCCCACGAGTCTAACTTTAAATTTAATAGTATGAAAAGCCATAATCTTCATTTTTTAAATTTTCAATCTTCAATGTTCAATGTTCTATGTTCAATGGTTAATTCACCATGAGCCGAGGTAGTCATCGTCCCAGTTGTCAGTCAGCGTCATGGCGAAACCGCCGCCGGCAGAAAACAAGCTGCCGCTGTAGGTCGTCGCCCTGTTGGCCTTGAACGGTGCTCCCGTGATGGTCGCCGTACCGATAACATTATCGTCGCCGTCGCGGGCTGTCACCGCCACGTCGGTGGTCCACTCCGTCGCGCTGCTCAGTCCGAAGATGTTCAGGTTCGTGCCCGTCTTGCCAATGCGCGATTCAGGGATGTTGATTGTCCGCGTGCCAGCTGTCTGCGCCGCCGTCGCCTCGCCCGTCAGGTAGTCGATGCCATAGTACCACGTCGCAGGTGTAATCGTCACATACGAGGTTCCCTCGGGGATAGCGTCGGCGATGGTGATACCCAGCTTCGTCACCACGCGGTCGAGGGTCACGCTCCTGTTGGCCGTCGAGCCTGATGTCACGTTGGCACTGTAATCTTTATAGAAGGTGTCCGAGGTCGTCGTCCAGGTGATGCTGTGCGCGTCGGTCGAGAGCGTCGGTTCCGTTCCGCGAGAGCAGACGAAGTAGATATGGTGCTGGCCGAGACTAAGAGCCAGCGTCGGCGAGCCGAAGTCTTCGTCCTCCGATGTCTGGTGAAGCTGCTGAACCAGTGCGCCGTCCTTGTAGTCGAGCACCCACAGGTCGGTCATCGCCTTCCCGTCGGCGGTCAGTTCACCACGGGTCATCGCTTTGAACGCAGGCAACTCGAAGTCGCCGCCCACGGCAAAGGTTGTCACCACCTCGCCCTGCTCTTCAGTCCCGAACTCGTCTGCCTCCTGCGTGCAGCCCGCTGTCATCATCGCAATGGCCATCGCCATCAGTCCGTAATAATTCTTAGTCTTCATAATAGTAAGTTTTAAATTGTTGTATAAAAAAGTATATCTGTTATTACAGTTTGTTATTCTGTTACTCTGTCTTATGTTTCTTATGTTCTTCTGTCTAAAAACTATCCTTTCAGCAGGCCGCCGCAGAGCAAGCCGAACACCGCAGGGCCGAGCAGTCCGAAGAAATAAATCATCACCAGTGTCACCGCAGCCGAACCGACTGCCGCGAAGATCTTACGGCGCTCCTGCTGTCGGGCGTACTCCTCGGCCTCGCGTGCCTCGCGCTCCATGCGCTCCTCATAACTCCGCTGCATTCGTTCGCGCTCCAGTCTGCGCTGGTGCCGACGCTCCGCCAGAATCTCCCGCTGCGACCTCGGCACTGCGGGGACTGGCTCCACGTGTGCTGTCTCAGCGTCAGATGATGGCACACTGGTGCCTGTCCCCTCTGTGCCCGATGTCTCCACCGCCGACACCTCGGCAGCTTCGACCGTCGTCACGTCATTCATAGTTGTCAGATTCAAGTCAAGGTTGGGTTCGTCAAAATCATTCGCGGCATCGTCACCGCCATCTATCTTGGGAAGATTAGATTCGTCTGAAACTTCGGAAACCTGCGTGTCCTCGGAGCCGACCTCCGCAGCAGCTTCTGCCACCACCTCGGCCTGCTCCTCCTGGACACGCTGATTTCCTGCATCTACTATAATTTGGGAGAGTGTAGAATCTTCATCGGTCGCTGATTTCTCAGGCTCCGTATAACTGGCGTTGTCTGTGCTCTCAATCACCCGATAAACCTTCGGGGTTACGTCGTTCGACAGACCAACCTCTACCAGACAACCCTCTGTCACGCCCAATTCCTTCATTTTGTTTTCCGAACCAAGCGAAACGGATTTCACCTCGCGACCTAATATCATCACCGGCACAAGAATGGCTCTCGGCGTGCGACGGCCTGTTGTGCCAATACTGATTTCAATACCGATGACCTTTGTCACCGTAGTCTGTGCCGAGAACTTATAGGCAATCGACCCCTTCGGATGGTGCTCCGTGAAGCCCAGCGACACAGCCAGCGGACGATTGTCAATCTTGATCACCACGCCGTCGGTAGGCCATTCCAGCGCCTCGCGCTTTGCGGCAAACTCGTCGAGGTGCTTCAGCACGTCCTCGCCCCAACAACCCGTGTAGCCACTGGTCTTGAAGCCCTGCTCACCAGCCACGACCATCGCAGCCGTTTCCGTGCCGATGCCGTCCGTCGTGTCGAGTTGCCACGCCACGAAATCCAGTCGAGACATATCCCGCGAGGGTGTAGCCTGGTTGCAGAGCGCAGCCGCCGCCGTCCGGCAGTCCTTGTAGCCGAGTGCCGCAAGGTTCGCCTTCGGACACACGACCTCACCGCGCACCTCCACACGACCGTCCATCGCGATCGACTGAGGCACCGACGGCATCCGCTGCACATGAGCCAACAAGTCCTGCCCCATGATGCCACCCTCGCCGCGGGTGCTGGCCTCAGTAAGTATGCCGTCCTGATAGACCAGCGAACAGCTGATGCCGTCGAGTTTCCACTCCAACACATAATGAACATCGTTCACTTTCTTTATCTTCTTTTCAGAGGTCTTCATCCACTTCGCCACCGCCTCCTGTGTTTTCGCCTTGTCGCACGACAGCATCCGTGTGCGGTGGCGGATCAGCCGCCGACCGCTCTTCGGGTCCACGTCGCTGCCCACCATCTGCGTCGGCGAGTCGGCCAGCGTCCATTCGGGATGCTCGCTTTCAGCCTGTTCAATCTCGCTGACCAGCGCGTCAAACTGCGCGTCGCTCACCGTCGGCTGTGCCAACACGTAATATTCGTAACTCAGTTGCTTGGTTCTGTCAACCAGTGCAATGTAATCTTTCTGTGTCATAGTCTCACTCTCCCTATATTATATTAATAATGTGTACTATTTCTTGTCATCGTTGGCCATTTCGTCGAACGGGCGCAGCAGTTCCAGCAGCACGCGCACGTCGTCGAAGAAGAACGCCACCTCTGCCGGCAGCAGAATCTCCCCGTTCTTGCAGTTGCAGCCCATCGTCATCATCATCAACGCCTGTGTCTTTGCCATTTTTTCGTAGTGGTCGGCCAGCGTCGCCGCTACGCTAAAGTGTTCAACCAACTGCTCCGCAGCCTCATTAATCTTCTGCTGGTCTTCCAGCGATTTCTTGAATTTACTCATAATCTTCATTCTTTTGTTGTTTTATGGTGCAAAGATATAAATATTTGTGGTAACTTCCAAACAAAACCACAAAAAAGAATAGTTTATTAGTATTAATTAACACAAATATCTATATTTTCTTTTAAAAACGACCACAAAATAAAATATTATTTGTATCTTTGCAGCCGATTTGGATATAAAAATATATATGGATATACGTTCAATCATTGAATACAAGATAAAGGCTGCAGGGATTACGAAGCGTGAACTATGTAATCGTTGCGGGATTCAGCACGCAAACAATATCAACACGATGTTGGCTGCACCCAGCTGGCCTACATTAGAGAAGATGGCAGCAGCTCTTGGGATGTCGGTTGCGGAACTGGTCACAGACAACAGCACCGACGAGCGGGAATCTGAATCCAAGCCGGTGTTTTCCATTATCACCTGTCCTTATTGTCACCGCGAACTGAAACTGACCAAGGCCGATGACGAACCAAACCCAAACCGCAGTAATGCGAGTAGTTAATAAATCAAGTGAACTTTTCGAGTAAGCGAGCTCAGACGAAAGCCGCGCTTTCAGTATGACGAGCGCGAGAAAAGTCAGCGAAGCTAACTCATGAAACCATTCCGACGATGATACCCACCGTCGGCAAGACTCTCAAAAAAGAGCGAGGCTCCCATTCAGAAGCCCCGCTCTTTTTTTTCATTTTCCAGACTGCTTGATCAGCTCGTCGATAAACTCGCTCTGGTTCGGCTGTCGTTTCAGGATTTCCGCAGCCTCCGGCGTCACGCGCACCATCACGCCCACCTTGTAGGGCGTCACAGGCCGCCCCCGCCTTCTCTTCTGTTCGTTATCTTTTTCCATAATATCCCTGCTTTATAGCCGCCCCTTATCAAGGGGCTCAAAATCCATATTCTCGTCCTTTCTATTATTATATCTTTGTATTTTCAGCATCAGCCTTGGCGGCTTTCTCCATTTCCTCCCACAACTTCTGGTTACTCGTGCGACAGCAGCCGAACGGATGCTTGCCGAACTCCCAGTGGTCGCAGTACAGGAACTCATACTCGCAGAGGTCGTCGTCGTTGAACTGTTTCATGTCGCGCAGCACTTCGCCGATGGTGTTTCTGATCCACCGCTTGTCCACGTCCAGACTGCTCACGTCCACATAGTCATCCAGCTTTTCGTCCACGCACAGTGTCACGTAGGTACGATAGTGGTTGTGGCCCTCATGGCATACCTTCAGAAGCCCGAACACGTATCTATTCTCGCCCAGCGCCTTCAGGTCGATGCGTGCCCGTGCCACCGTGCCAGGCTCAGTGCCCAACCGCTTTTCGTACTCCTCGCACTCATACGGGTCGTTGAACCGCCGACCGTCCTTCGCCTTATATACAACGTCAATATCCATATTCTTGCCCTTTCTGTAATTACTTGATTATACCTATAAACTATAATGTATCACTCTCGCTGCGCTCTTTCTCGGCCTGGGCGTAAATCTTCGCTGCGGTCTCGTCGAGCAGACGCGCCATAGCCTCCTTAGTGGTGCCATGCTCGCGGGCATCGTCCATCTTCTTGTAGAACTCGTCGAGGATGGCCTCCAACTCTTCCGACGGGTAGTCCTCGCAATATTTGTCATCATCGTTGAATCCGAAGTAGTCCAGTATGTCCGTAATCGTCACGATGTCATCATCATCGTCAATCATGTCCTTCATCGTGCCGTACCAGTTGATCAATATCATGCGCGGGTCTTCCTCTTCGTCATCGTCGTAGTCCATCAGTTCTGCGGGAGGTTCTGCCAGCCGCTTGTCGCAGATGGTGCGCCAGTCCTTCATCGTGATATCAACCACGGTGTTAATAGCCAACCCCATATAGGCTTCAAACGGAAATTCATCGTGACAGCCGTAGTGCATCGTTTCCAGGTTGAACAGCACTATCTGCAGCGCAGCCTCCTGTGTATCGTCCAGCGCAAACCTCTGTTTCATCTGAGCCACCGTGCGCTCCACCACGTGACGGTTGCCGTCCTTCAACTCGTTCATAAACGTAGTCATATAGGGCACCACAGCCTCCATATATGCGTCAAACTCACTCTTGTTTTCAATCTTTTTCATATCGCCTTAATTTTTAATTATTATGTTCTTTTGTTCTTATTATCTAATCACGATGCAAGGACGGTGCAAACCGAGTGCAGAATCAAGCTCGCTTGTTATGCCGAGGTGCAGCCCGTTCTCGCTGATGAATCATTTATTCATCGGCAAAGGTACAAAAAATATCTATTTGTTGCAAGCATTTAATATGAAAAGTTGCTGTGGCTTAACATCTTTTAGATGATAGCAACAAACAGACACAATTCCTTCACATCTATTCACAATTAATAATAGCAACAAAAACGAAAAACCCGCGACCTTCGCAGGCAGCGGGTAAGGAAATGATTTACAAACTAAACTAATAAAGTTGAATAACTAAAATTGTATAACTAAAAAACAATTAACGTATTGTGGGGCCGCTGCCCCAGAGTAAACCTAATAATTTAAAAGATTACAGAAAGTCGCGGCCTCGCTCGGCCACTTTTGATTCATATTATACTGACCTAAAACAAAATGAAAATATTAATCTGTTATTCTGTCTTTATGTTCAAGACATACGTGGCGCCGGCCTTGCGCAGCACGCCCGAGCAGCGCGAGTCGCCGGTGTCGAGCGTCACCGTGGCCGCAGGCGACCAGTCCTTATTGTTGTAATGCCTCTGGTCATACACGCGGGCATCCTCAATCGCCATGCCGTCATAGCCGTCGTCGATAGTGAAGCCGTTGCCGACGCACTGCGTATCGTACTCGTACTCACCGTTAGCAGGGATGGTAATCGCCGCACCCACGCTCACCGCGTTCGGCGTATAGACGTTCACCCCGTCGTGACCGGCCACGTACAGCCGCACCTCACCCGTTGACTGAATCTGTCGGCCCGTGCGGTTTTTCAGAATCACGTGCGCATCCCAGTTGCCCGTCGGCTGTGGCTCAGGGGCCAACACGAACTGCCTCGTGGCCTCGTAGCCGTTCTTCAGACCCGTCATGGCGTTCACGATAGGCAGCGTCATAGCGCCGAAGAGTCTGCCGTAGATGACGTCAGACATGTGATGGTAGCGGCCAATGCTCCTGCTGACGGAATACTCGTAAGCCTTGCGCACCCAGTTCTCCGAACGGCTATTGTCCATCTGCGAGAAACACAAAGCAAGGAACCATATCTGTGCTGAGTGTCCTGACACATACGAGCGCGGAGAGTCGGCTGCGAATCCGTCTTCTGCTTTGTTCCTGCTTTCTTCAGTGTCTGCAACGATACGTGAGAGGTCGATGTTGTAGATTTCGTTTTCTGGTGCTCCGTTAACAGGATTGCGTGAACCGCCTTGAAGCGTTGGTTTACAACCCGGGCGGCAGCGACCGTAGTTCGGGTCTTGGGTGGCGAAGCGTCCGTTGTCGGCGATGTCACAGCCAGAGTCCACGAACAGCTCTCTTGCATTGAGCGTGGCGGCATTGTAACGCCACAGTCCCTCAAGGTCTGAGAAGCATCCGTCGAGAGCGAGCCCCGTGTCTTCCTTCGTCTCAGAAAAACAGAAGTAGTCAGCCCATGTGTCCTTGTAGTAGCACTTTCTCTGTTTCCCGTCGAACCGAACGTTTTTTTTCGAGAACATGTACATCTTCGTGCAACGTGGTATTGCGCCAACCTGTATCAGACGATTTTTTTTCTCAATCGGGTAAGAGTTCCATTCTTCAATCGGCGTCTGTGACATCATATTCCATGACTTCACCATCTCCTTATATATGTACTCGTCCCATAAGTAGTTGCCCGTCTCAGGATTGAACTGTTCCTTCTGCTGTCCTTGTTCCCATGGTTGTGGCAGTGAGCATACGGTGGTGCCAGGAACACGCTCTCCAGGAGCGTCTGGCAAGAACAGGCGCGTGTTGATAAAATAGCCGAGATATTCCATCTTGTAGCCGAGCCTTGTTCCGTCGGCATTCGTGATAGTCTTATTTTTGTACCCGAGATCCTTCCAAGTCGTTGCGTTGATGGCCTTGCCCCCGAGTTCTGAGCGGAACGTTTCGATATTTTCATCACTATACGAATCCCTACAGATAGGATAGATGATGCTTGCCGCGTCGCGCATTGCGTACGGGTCAGCCATGAGTGACTTACCTCCGAACAACGGGAACGACCTGCTGCCGCCAATTTCGTAAGCCAGCTTGAAAAGTTCAGTCTGCGTGTTTGTCGTCTCTCCGCTATCTGGCACAAGTTCAGCAAGTTCCATAGCCATCAGCCACGCTTGCATGGCATTGCGAGCTATCTTCACTGTGTCGTCGCGCTGTCCACGATAGTCAACGACGAGCGGATAGGTTGACTCATTGAACATCCATTCTTTTTTGTTGTACAAGCTATTGGCGAAATAGTTCGACCACTCCAAATAACCATAGACTTTCATCGAAGACGTCACGGCTTTGTATTTTCGGCTTGTTAGAACATTGTTGAACTTTGCAAGCAACTCACCGAACGTCAGAATGGACGCCTCTGGGTTGTAGTCAGGCACAGGTATTACTGGCACAGGCTCTGGCGTCGGCTCCACTTCCTTTTCTTTCGCCTTGATGGTGATTTCCTCACCTATCTCAAGGGTAATTACATTTCCTTCAATTTTCATAACTTTTACCTTTTAATATATTATTATGTCCTTATGTTCTTATGTCTTCTTCAAGAGATTATCAATCACCTGCCGGCGGTTCTTGCCGTCCGCTCTGAAGCTGACATGCACCCAATAACTGCCCTTTGCATTATGCTCAAAAATAAGCTGATCAAAGTCGCAGTTATCCATAATCCACTCCATCCACTTGCGGCCCTTCTTCTTGTCCCCGTCGATGCAGAGGTCAGCCGCCTCGCCTTTCATGTGCTGGCTATTCCATACTCCGCCAACGGCTTTGTTCAGTGCAGGGCAGCGATAGCCTGAACCAATCTTGATAGGCTCCTGCATCGCATCGCGCAGCGGCTGCAGCACGTTGAACACCAGCGCACACAGCGCCACTACCTCGGCGTTTGTCGGCACATTTCTGATACCTTGTGCCTTCGCCGTCTCGCTTGCCAGCAGTTCCTCCAGCGAGAAATTCTTTGAAATCATCGTTGCCATGTTCTCTTTTTTTGTTTATAGTTTATTGTTTATAGTTTATAGATGATTACATCCGAGCGGTAGCAAATTCTTCACTCTTCACTCTTCACTCTTCACTTAATGAGTCACAAACCTTACTCCGTCGATGCTGATGATCAGATAGTCCCTGATGCGCCGTATTTCGTTCGAGGCCGTGAACTTCACAAGCCGCTGGTGGTTCTTCAGCACTTTCAGCGTGATCACCTCGCCCTCTATCAACTCCCCTTTGCCAGTCACCGCTCTCAGATAAAACGGCACCTGCTTGGCCGACTTGCGGGCCGCTTCCGGCACGTTGAACCCTACTGTGCGTATTGGCTTGCCGTCCGCGCCGTGAGTGCCAGGCACCTCATACGACCAGCGTTCAGCGTAGTTCCTTATCTGTGTCCACGAAAGGACGGGAGTATTCTTCGGCATAACTTTTTCTTTTAAATGGTTTCACAGTACAAATATAAAGTTGTCCCGAAAAATTTTTGGGACTATTTTCTTATCTGTGCGCAGCCGATAAACAATCCATCGCGTGTCCCGCGATACTAAAACGGAGAACTGACGGAGCAGCGAGAGCAGTGCGATGCTCGCATCAGCATTGCCGAGTCGCGACGGAAGAAGGCCATAGGCCAAAAGTTGTCGGTTTCTGCAACTTTTCGTGTTAAGTCCTTCCATATAGGGAAGGATTTAGGTTAGGTGGATGTTTCTTTTAGTTCTTTTCTTTGCGCCAAAGAAAAGGACGTATCCTTTTGCTTCTTTTCGAAAAGAAGAAAAAAAAGAAGGGCTGCCGATCCTCACGGACGGGCAACCCCGAATAACAATTTAATCCTCAGATATAATAGTGTAGTGACGTGTCACGGACTCGAACCGTGTGAGGGATCCACTAATCTCCCATACAGTCTATAACGGGCTATAAAGAGCGGGGAGCCTGCAACCCCTCCCCGCTGAAAAGGGGCAATATGCGGTCAATTACCGCTCAACCCAGAAACAAAATACCTTGCGCTTTCGCGGAAAGTAAATCTTACCATTCTTCCTGACGTAGCGACAGAAGATGAGCCTTCTGCCAATTCGGGTGTGTGAAGTAATTTTTTTGCTACTCATGACAATGAATGAATTAAGTTCCTGACATGCCGCCAGACGGCCCGTTGCAGAATTACAACAAAAAAGCCCAAGAGTGTAGGTCTCCTGGGCTCAATGTCTTTTGCTCCTTTCGGAATTTTCCATCCCTGTCATGAGAAAAAAACTACTTCACGCTGCAAAGGTAGGACATTCTTTCGTAACTTGCAAGCATTAGCCCGTTAAAATATCAAAATAAGTATAAGATCGCTTGTGGCACTGATTCCGCAGTGATGCTATAACGTGCCTATATTATATATAAAGGTGGATGCGGGATTAATACCCGTCGTTGTAGATGTCAAGCACGCGGCCCGCGTTGATCATGGCGTATGCCCAGCGGGTGACGTTGGCGGGGTGGGATGAGCGGCAGCACAGTTGTTTCGAGCTGTCGGCGTAGCCCTGGGCGCTGCACCAGTTGGGGCGCTGCACCTCGAAAGGACTTGTAACGGTGTCCACCCGCGTCACTACCCACTGCCCGGCGTACTCGATATAACACTCTTCGCGCTCGCTCCCGTCCACCATGTAGTAACGTCCGAAGGCGTTGCGCGGTGCGCTTGGGTCCTGTTGACCTTCGGTCGAGCCTGCTTCCGCTCGGCTGTCTGAAAGCGAGCTTTCGACCGCTCTCGCTTGCTCGCAGCCTTCCTCGGGAGTCTCGATGATTACCCGCGTGCCCTCGGGGTCTCGCTGTGCCGCTGCCCATGCCTCGTCCCAGTCGCGGCGCTGTCCGTCGGCGAACTCCTCCCACTTCTGGCGGGCTGCCATTCTCGCGTATCGGTTATAAAGGGCGGTCTCTGGGTGCGTGCCGTTGGCGATGTCGGCGATGAGTCGGCGCTCCCACTCCGTCGCGTCCTCGCTCTGGTAGTCCGTCCAGATGAAGGGGTAGCCCTCGGCGCAGTCGTGCCACTCCGTCGGCGTCACCTGCTCCAGCAGCCAGGGCACCAGCTCTTGCACCTGCTCGCGCTCCTCGCGGCGCAGTTCCTCGGCGGTCAGCTCGTGGCTCTCTGCCACCTTCTCGCCTGCGTCCTGTCGCTCTATGGCGGCGCAGAACAGGTTCATCTCCTTTGCCCTCTGGCGTGCTATCTCGCGGGCCTGCTCCTCGCTCTCTGCTATAATACCGTGCATCCTGATCGATGCGTCGAAATGTACGTCAATATCGTAAGTCTTCATAATCGCCTTGCGCTCGTCGGCGGTCTCTGATTTGGCCGCTTCCGTATAACGTGTAATCTCGTCGCAGCGGCATTCGATGAAGGTCTGCGGCATACCCTTCCAGCCGTAATTGTACGTCATCTTGTCGAGACGCACGCAGACGCTCACGGCCTTGTTGTATTGCGGCTCGTGGGCGGTCACGGTGCCCAGTCCGTGAATCGTTCTCACGCGGTCGCCCTCCTTCAGGTCTGCGGGCTTCTGGCGCAGGTGTTCGCCTCCCTCGGTGCTCTGCTCGTAGCGGTCAAAGATGGCGTGGTTCACGCGCTGCACGTACTGGACGGC
>JAEEGL013460304.1_pt1 | contig 12390 bp, 17 predicted proteins | sample 9134231 | NCBI WGS metagenome assembly JAEEGL01 (sample SAMN16246548, study PRJNA631951) | gut metagenome | biome: gut microbiome; feature: rumen; material: fiber-attached | host: Bos | place: Iran: Karaj | collected 2018-10 | reverse complement strand
GGTGTTCTTATCAGTCCAGCTGTCTTCGTCCAGGCGTCCCGTCAGGTTGATGAAGGAGCCCTCCTTGAGCTGCATCTTCTGGATGCGCTCGACGAGGCTGCCGAAGGCCTTGACGGTCATGTTGACCCAGCGGTAATTGCCTTCGGCGCGGGAGTCGTAGACCTTCTTGCCGAAGCGGAAGCGTGCGCTGCCCTTTTCGGAGTACTGCACGGCAGGGGTGTTATCGAATCCTCTGGAGACGACGGCGTTGGTGATGATTGCGTTGAACATGGTAATGCTCCTTTCTGCGGTCTAGCCGCGTTCAAAAAATATATTTCAACCGGCGTAGCCGGCCAAAACCGGAAACAAAAAAAGCGCCAGAAAGCACACATGTGCAAACTGACACTTTGAAACAGGAAACTGTGGATTTTCCGAAGAAAACCTTGAAACTTACGAACTAAGTATAGCACAATCTTCACTGTTCGTCAATCATTTTTTCTTCCGGGATTTAGAGCCTTAGAACCGATGGCGTTTTATAATTTCTGTCGTTGAAGTCAGCTTTCTCATATGGTAAAATACTTTATAGAAGCATCCTATATCTGCAAATGATACTATGGTTCAGTTGCCGTCGGTAAGCAGATGTCGGAGGAACTGAATAAAGTGTATTCAAAGAAAAGGTCGTGATAGATATGCCTACTTCAATTGCACAACTTGGGATAGAACTCCGACAAATCGTCTCAAAAATCCATCCGAATGTGACCTTCCTTGAAACCGGCCACTACACGCTGGATGACATTATAAACCAGCTGATTTTCGAAATACTTATTGAAGAATACAAAGAGTATGCTGATCGCCATCCGATTCAGTATTATTTGAATTTGTATGACGAGGACTACGCTGGATCAAGTCGGAAATACACTCGTGCGGTTCAGTATGCTCAACATTTCAGAGACTATGACAATTCCAACATCGAAAAAGCTCATGGATTCAGGCTTCCAGAATTAGAAGCACAGGACATGAGCGGTGGAAAAACATTTGAGGGGCACCATCTTACTGAGCAGGAGTTTCTCCAATACAAGTTAAAAACGGACTGTGCGCTTTTGACGAAACTTCTCGGGAGGCAGATAGAGAGCTCAAAAAAGGTGCCAAATCCAACATTTGAAGCCTTGTTCCAGGAATACTACGACCAAATAGGCAGCCTCGAACCTCCTGTGAATAATGCCGTGCAGATCGTCAGCGGGACCTACACATACTACGCAACAGAAACTTATTTTTTGACAGAATTCCTTTATCACATTACACTTGCAGCTGAGAGGAAAGGCTTTCCCAAGGAAATCCCGTTAGAGCGTATCCTCGAGATATGCTCCCCAACACCTGAAATCCCAGCTACAGGGTGGTGCCCTGGGGTTTATTATGCAACTCTTTTTTGTCTACCGAAATGGGCTGCATATACCGACGACTTCTTCTCTGACTCCACGGATGCATGGTTAGTAAAGGAATGTAGCTTGTGGGATTGTTTGCAAGTAAAATCCTTTGTCCTTCAGCGAGGACGTGATTATTGGGTGGAATACATGCATTCCTGTACTGCTCAGGACAAAGCTGACTTTATTACAAATAAGTATTGGATTTGGGAATGTAGGCCTGAATTCAAGTGGACACCAGATAGAATACGATACTACCGGAAGCTCCATGCAGCTATCACTAAAGATTTCCCAAAGCCCCACATCAAATAGCATCCCGTTTTTTGATTAAATGGCTTGCAGAAAAGTGTGGTAAACTCCAGCTATCGAGAGAACACAGCGGTTCTTCTCGAAAAAACATTTGTTGGAGGTATCCAAAATGAACGAAAACACGCTGGTAGTACGACACGAGTGGCTGAACACGCTGCTGGACATCATCCACTTCTTTTTGAGGCACTCAAGAATCGAATACGATGGAGCAAGGCGAATGGCAAAGGTGACATACAACGGACCGAACGGCTGGAAGGTTTCGCTTGACACATCATTCGCCCCTGATGTTGAGGTGCCTGAGTATGAGGAGGTGGAGGAATAATGGTGCGGTTGACTAAGGCAGTGCGGCAGCAACTTCTTAATCAGAATGAGGGTTTCACTCGAAGGACATATTTTGAGTCTCGAAACTCCAGAGAGGAACGCATCTACAAAATTACAGGCGGTCAACTTCAAATCAGAGCCATTGGAAAAACATCGTGGGCCGATAGTCGGTATGACGATGAATGGATCGCAACAGATGAAGAGACCCACAGGTTTTTATACGAGCACCGGTATGAATTGAACACCGCCGGATTGGAGTAGCGTATGGGTAGAATCTATGAAAAAGCAGAGCGCGAGAAGGAGATAGAAGATCTTCAATCGCTCCTGAAAAGTTTAGAAGCATTGCGTCAAGGTGATTCGAGAGAATTAGATGCGTATTTAATCGAATTGAAAAAACAGATCGCCCAGAACAATGCGCAAAATGGTGTCGGAAAAATCTGGGACTTCTCCAAGGAGAAAAAACGTGTAGTTTTCAGTCGGGATGATCGGGTGATTCTTCGCCCGGTCGTTCGGGGTGATCGGGACTTCTACCTCCACATCAAAACGCAGTATTCGATGATGTATCGCTCCATTGTCAACACGGAGCCGGAGAGAGTCCCTAAGCTGCTTGATCGGGATCTTCGTCAACCGGAATCCTTTTTCTGCATCGTTGAAACGCCGGAGCACACGCCAATCGGCTATCTCGGCATAAAGAACACGCGCAAAATATGCTGGGAGATTGCAATTGAGTTGGACGGAGCCTATACACATCAGGGATATGGCTCCCACAGCATTCGGATGTTTCTGAACGAAATCAGCCGCATCACCGGGAAAACAGAGTTTTGCGCAACCGTTGAAGTAGATAACATCCCTTCACAGCGGTGCTTTGAGAGCCTTGGTGCAGAGCTTGTCGGATTATGCGACGGGGCAATCTTACGGACGCCGGAGGACAAAGCCCGCTTTGAGGAACAAAACTTGAATCTGATCGACGACCACATCCGGGCAGTAGCGGCACGCCTTTCTGTGGAGCCGCGAAAGCTGCTCAGCCACTTGTTGGAGTACAGATTGGCCTGCCCATTGTAATGACTCTGTCTGAAGATTGTATCCAAATCAATTAGTGCTCGCCCCGCTGGTCGTCCTTGCAATCGCCAGATAACTGCTTACAACAAACCCATCCTCGCTCTCGTAGAGCATTGCGTTGTCCGCGAGATAGACTGTGAATACTTCACCGACCTCCGGTTTTCGGATCCGCTGCTGGATCCGGAGCCGGAGGTCGCCTTTTTCTGTGGAGAGGATCAGCGCCTTGGGACGCTTTAGGATCGCCGTGGTGACGACCTGCTTGCAGACGGCATGGACACGGGAGTATTTCCCGTGAAACACCGTCAGGAACGTTTGCACCGCAGAGCCACCCATCCAGAGTGCCAGCAGTAAAAACGGCGCACCGAACCAGAACGCCGAAGACAGCGCCCAGAACAGCCCGAAGGCCGCCAGCCCGCCCAGCGTCAAGCCGCAGCGCAGCAGGATCTGGTGCTGGAGGACTGCGGGGAAGGTCCGGAAGCTCTCCCGGATCGATCTCAGTTTCACAGCAGCACCACCCGCTTCTTTTTCAGCAGGCCCAAGACCGCGTCGACGACGACATCCCGCTGCGCTGCGTCAGCCATCTTCGCCTCCAGAGCATGGTCCTCAATCTTCTGATCCCGATAGATGCGGTCTACAAGGGCTTGCATATTCTCCTTGCCCAGCAGATCCTTGGTTGGCCTAATTCGGTTGTCGAACAGATATACCAGTTCTGCCAGACTCAGACGGAAACCCGCTCCGAGCATCCAATCCAGGAGAATCTTTTCATCCTGGCGGAGGGCATTTCGCTTGCTCGGTTTGGCGGGGACGATCATGCAGCGGCTGAGGAGGGTGTAGCGCGCAGCCGGGTCCTCCATCGAGGTGTACTCCATCAGACCGAGTCTGAGCATCTTGCGGACAGCTTCTTCCTCCTCCGGAGTTGCCGTCGCAACCACTTCAAATCTGGCTCGGAGCCAGAGGGTTTCATCCAGACCGAACAGCGTGAAGATCTGCCCGCCGGTCACAATGCGGAGCTGAGCGGTGATGCCGCCCTTTTCGGGGATGCCTTTGGAAATGTAGTACATAGTCAATCACTCCTATTTCATTACACGGTTTCAAGTCACGGATTACAACACGGTCATCAGCACCACGCAGAGGGCGATGGTCAGCAAGGCACCTGCAACCAGAAGCACGATCTTCTTGATCATCTCCCGATCCAGACCCGGTCTGACAACATCAGTGTCCAATGGTGCGACATCGTCGTAGTACCCATCGTAGTCGTCTGCCAAGGCGCCTTCCGGTGCAGCATCCTCCCCAGACCGAAATGAGAGCTTCTCTGTGGGGGCGCCTTCGATCGATGATCCGGGATCATTTCGCGGCTTCCGTCTCGGTTTGACGGGAGCCGCCTTTTTGCGTGTTTCCCGGGGGCGGATCTCTTTTCTCGAGGGCTTCTCCGGGGTGGGCTCCGTCTCAGTCTGACGTGGGCTCCCGGCCGGCAGAGCTTTTCCACACTCTGCGCAGAACGAGACCTCCGGACTCAGCAGATCCGCACCGCAGAACGGGCAGTATTTCATTTGCACGATCCTCCTTCGTAAAAAATTGCAAAAGAAAACACGCGAGCCCGGAAGGACCCACGTGTTTACAGTAGGAGTATATCATATTATTTCTGCCATGTCATTGGCAAAACTCTGCCAAATCTCTGCCATTTTTGTGCCATTTCATTTTCAGCCCGCTTTTTTCTACTCCGGGTCGTCTTTTATTGCACCCGCTTGTTCGATCAAGACCATCAGTTCACTCGGCTTGACGCCAAGTGCCTCGCAAACGCGCACAAAGGTTTCCAGGGTCGGTTTCCGAAGGCCGCGCTCTATCGCACTGAGATGCGTCCTACCGATGCCCGCAAAGCCGCTGACAACATCCTGCGACAGCCCTTTCTTTTCCCTGAGGTCTTGAATCACGTTTCCGACAACAACTGCATCCAGCATTTATCTGCGCCTCCTTACACGCAAATTCTACTGGAAGATCAGAGTTTTTCTGAATACATATGTTGTCATTTGAACGCAAATGTGTTACTTTTATCGGGGAAACATCAGAAAAAGATCAGTGGCAATCCAATAATTGCCATCAGGAGGGAACAAAGATGAAAGGAAAAGCCTGGTTTGTATTTGAGCCGAGACGCACAGATGATCTGGCCTTTGGCCGCTGCGAGGGGAAGTGGATGGAATACGAGGTTGTTAAAACGATTTGTCTGGACAAAATCGACTATGAGAACTTTAGCACAGATCTGCTGGCCGACCGCCAGTTCATTGAAGATAACATCGCCCTATGCCAGAAACCTGGAGATTGCTTCCTGGTTACCAACCGCCACCGTACTGAGGAGATCCTCGTCATTCCCTGGCATGACTGCTTCGTGCGCTATGCTGCATTGCGTCCGCCGGTGCAGCTGCTGTGACAGAATCACAGGGTTTCAGCACCACCATCACGGAGTTTTAGCGCCAGTGTCACGCGGCAACTGCGCCACTCGTTACCTATGTCTCATACCAGACCGGAATAGTGGTATGCGATAATATATTACGGTAAACTTTGGCCGACTATAAATGTGCCGGATTGCCTGATTGTAGGTTTCCGGCACATTTATTTGAAGCCTGCTGTCATTCTCCATCCTTATTTCCCGCCGTGGCTGTAGTAATAATCCTCTGCGTCTTCATAGTCGAAAAAATCGTCCCAATACCAATCATAGAAATCTTCGGGATGAGAAAAGCCATCCACACTGGGTTCATTGTTGAGACCGCCTGTTCCGCTTTTTCCTGTGGAAGGGCCTGAGCTGTGATTGCTTAAGAGCTTTACGACTTTCTTGATGCAGTTGTAATCTGAAACCCACAGCCGATACTTTTCCCCACCACTGCTGGTGTAAAGGTACTTTGTTGTATGGACATCGCACGTCTTGTTGTCGTTTCCTTCCCAATGCATTTGATCCAGCTGCAATTTGCTGACATATTGCCCGGCTGAAGGGAAGGGCAAGCTCTGAATCCGCTCGTATTCTTTTCGACTGCGCTCTGCCTGTTCGTGGATGTACGCATCATACTCTGACTGCAGCATCTGCCGGAAGGAATCAATCTTCTCTGTTTGATCTGCCGGCATGTGATAAAAACGGGCGTCCTGCATGGTGTAATACGCATCTATCGCTCGACCGGAATCATATTCCTTATGCGCCTTGCAAAGCAGCAAAAGACTATTTGTATCCTTGTATCCGTCTTTTTCAATCGGCTGTAGGGTGACTGACGCCTGTGCATAATCCCCGCTTGCAATTTGTTCAAGGGCGTTGCTGTAAATCGAAGCAGTTCGGGAATGGCTGATTGCGGAAACAGCGATCAAGATGAGGATGCCTGCGCCGAGAATGGAGAAGGCCACAACCTTTGCCCGCTTCTTCTTTCTCTTCCGCAAGGAGAGCTCCTCGTCAGCAGCGTTTGCCAGATAGATTTCTTTTTCTTTTTGCAGCTGCTGATACTTATCTGGTATCCCGGCAAACATGCCCTTTGTGACGGCCCCTAAAATGAGCAAGCCTGAGAATATAAATAACATTAACACAAATCCGCTTGCGCTGTTTTTGGAATCGTAGGAGGTGATTGCAGCATAGATGATTCCGACTCCGGGAAATACGCCCAGAAGCAGAGCAAGAACGGTTGAGATTACGCACTCTCGAACAAAGGCAGCTCGTCGCTCTTTATATTCGGGGAGCGTAAGTTCTTTCGACGGTGGTTCCGTCACGGGAGGAATAGTTGTGGATGCCTGCTTGGAGGGAATAGACGTTTGCTGTGGTATATACGGAAGATAATCGTCAGCATCGTCATTCAGATCCGTATCGACATATTCTTCGTCAAGTTCCTCATCATCGGAATTGTCCCGCATTGTTTGCTCAAAGATTTGGTATGCAAGAAACTGCTCTCCCAGGTCGGTCTTGCCGTCTCCGTTAAAGTCAAACAATCCGCCGAAATCATCGCCTTTTGTTCCCATTGATCTCACCTCCGTAGGTGCGATATGTGGCGATTGTCAAATCATGCTTAGCAGTAATAGAATCCTTTTGCCACCAGGTCAATGGCCGTCATATTCTGGGCTATTTCAAAAGGCAATCTAATCAAGTGGGATCGCAACAGAGCAAATCCCGTCTTTTGGCTTATACCCCAGTGCAGAGAGCAAATCCTCCTCCTGGCTATGCCAGACTGACAGCGTGGCAGCTCTGATCTGATACTCATTTCGGACCCAAACAAAGAAGTCCTTAAAGACAGTCATGTCCATTTCAAAGCCTCGCCGGATATATACCGATATCTCGTCCTTTCCTTCGGGCAATTCACTCAGATCAAACACGCCAAGCGCCTGCTGGTCTGTACGGCGAAACAACAGGTAAAAGTGATCCGCATACGGATACCAGTGTTGAATTATTGTTGCGTCACCCTTCGGGGTCCCATCATCATCTGTGTATTCATTGAGCGCAACATAGGTACGGCCAAGGGGCCCGAGCTCATACATGAGCTCGCAAAATGCCTTTTTATCCTTCTCCTGGAGCCTTCGGATGTAAAAATCCTGTGTTTCGACAACTGCATCAGTGGTTTTGATCAGTTCCTCCATCGTGATCGAAAACAGATTGGCCAGCCTGGCGATGGTGTAGATATCCGGCATGCTTTCGCCTTTTTCCCATTTTGCAACGGCCTGCCGTGTAACAGAGCACCTGTCAGCAAGTGCTTCCTGCGACCAATTTAATGACTTCCGGCATTCTGCAATTCTTTCACCAAAAAACATGGGAATACCTCCTTCATTGTTCTGGCACAAGCATACCCGACAGACTTCGAAATGTCTACTCACCATTTTTTGCGGGAAGGCTACTGCTGGTTGCGTTTGCCAGACGCCGGTATCTCAAGTCTGTTTCTCAGCATTCTGATGCTCTGTTTCTGATAGCATCCCTTCGCATCAAGAGCTCTTGCAGCGTCAGTATCTCATCCTCGCCTGTGCAGGCTGATGCCAACGCGGTCAGCGCCTCAACAGATTTTTCTTTCCCGATCAGTTTCTCCGCAAACAGGTCAGCCTTCAACTCCATCTCAAGGACCGTCCCGTTTTCAATTGCTTCCATGCGCATATTGTCATATGAGCTTGAAGTGAAGTCCGGATTCCTCAGATCTCCGTTGACATAGTGACCGATCTCATGAAAAAGCGTGAACCTCGCCATGGCATCGCCTCGGAGGAAGCCGTAGAAGATTTCTCGGTCCATCGTGATACGGGGATGTTCGCCTCCGGGCGAAACCGACACACACGCATAGTCGTAATCTCGATCTTCCGGGTCTCTCGGGTCTATCATTAGAGGGACTTTTTCCGAGAACAGCGGGCTTCCGACGATCCCAATGAGCCCTTTTCTGTGTTTTCGGGGCTTTTTGAAGTATCCGACCACAATCGAAGTCGGCTTTTCCCCAAAGCGCATTGTGAAAACTCTGTTATTGTTCATGGGCGTCTCCGATAAATTATTTCGCCGCAGAGGAGAAGCGCAGCGCATCAATCGGCCAGTGGGATTTGCAGCTGCACGCCTTCTTGCTTTTCGCACTCATAGCAGTAATCTGCATACCAGCATTCGTAAGGAGTGATGCACTGCAGACCGCGAGGGCATTTGACTTCTGCCTTCTGTGCTGCAATGACACCGAGTCTGTCGATGTTTTCCGCAATCATAGGGAATCGGGAGAATGCACGATCAGTGACATCTTCGATCATATAGGGGCTGCCGGGATCGCCGCTGTTATACACAATGGACACACGGGTGAGCTCCAGGCCGATTCTCTCTCTGATCAGATAAGCCTGGAAGGCAGCATCGGTGATAAACCGCTCTGCAACCTCTGGTGAGTTTTTCACCTCGTACATTTCGAAACCGGCGCCAAATCTTCGAAGGATGTCCACAGCGCAGTAGTTGCCAGCATTGTCCATGAAAGCGGCCTCGCAGATGACCGGCTCTCCGAAATCGATCAGCTCCAGGGTCTTCTTTGCCATCCTTCTCTTATCCGGATGTGTGGTTCCGGGGTAATACTCCCGCACTTCCACATACGGTCCGAACAGGCCCATCGCTCTGTCGCCAAACTCATTTCCCAAATCAAGTCGCCGCTGGACCTCCGGCGGTATTGTTTTATGCTCCGGGTGATGTTTGTCCAGCCAGAGCATCCTGGGGCATTGCAGTCCCCGGACAAAATCAGTTTTTGTCACTCCCATTTCTTTACGCCTTCTCTGATTTTTCCATTATCACAGGAATCTTCCATAAGCTGGAAACACTAACTCAGGCACACTGAGTTTACCGCGATGGAACTCCGAGCGGTACAATCTTCCGTGCTCCGCCATGTTTTTGCCCTTTGGGTCTATGCCGTTGTCCTCACAGATCTTCTGGAACAGCGTGGACAGGGCGATCCCGTGGGAGCTGATCAGAACGCTGCCGATGCCTTTTTGCTGCCGCAGAATATCCGCCAGGGCTTCGATCATGCGGGCTTGCAGGCTGCGGAAGCTCTCCACGCCCTCGGGCGGCTCGACGTGATACGGGTCCTTCAGAAAGGCCCACATCGCCTCATCTGACGCCATGATCGGCTTTCCCTCGAAAGGGCCGTAGGCAATTTCCGCAAGGCGCTTGTCCAGGATATACCCCTGCCGTGGAATTCCGGTGACGAGCTCGCAGGTCTCTACTGCCCGCCCGAGGGGGCTGCAATAGACCTTGTCAAAGGAAAGCCCTGCCGCCCGAACATGCCGCCCCTCGTCCTCCGCCTGCTGCCGCCCCTCCGCATTCAGAGAAACGTCGATCTGGCCCTGAAAGAGGTAGTCCCGGTTATAATCCGTCACGCCGTGACGCAGAAAAAACACGTTCATGATTGGCAGCTCCCATATCCTTGTCGACCCGGGTTCTGTCAGGTTGCCTGCGGCAGACCCAGCTCCACAGCGTGGGTCGTCATGCCGTCGATGCAGGCCTGCATCACGACGGAGGGCTCCAGGCCCAGCAGGGCGAAGCCGCGATCGATGATCTCCCGATTGCAGCCGGCGGCGAACTTTTTGTCCTTGTACTTCTTTTTGAAGCTCGAAACCGTCATGCCCTCCATCCCGGTGGGGCGCATCTTTGCGTTGGCCAGGATGATCCCGCTGAGCTCGTCCACCGTAAACAGGCTCTTTGCGACGTCTGTTTCCGGCGCGACCTCGTCGGTGGTGATCCCGTAGCCGTGTGAGATGATCGTCCGAATGTCTTCCTCGTCCACGCCCTCCGGGGCCAGGTATTCCCGGACGTGGTGACAGTGTTCGGTTTCTGACGGATAGTCCTCATAATCCACGTCGTGCAGCCAGCCGATGGCCTGCCAATGCTCAGCGTCCGCGCCGAACAGGGCCGCCATCCCGCCCATACAGGCGCTGACCGCAGCAGCGTGCTGGAAGAGATGTGCCTGGGTCGTGTGTTTTTGCAGCAGCTCTTTCGCTTTCTCCAATGTCAACTTGCTCATGGCTTGCCTCCCGTATTGGTTATTGTTCAAAGTACAGAATGCCGCATTTTCCGTATTTCGCCAGAAGCGGCGTCACGCCGTGCATGGATACCGGCTCGCCCCGGAGGCTCCCGTCCCGGATCCCCCGGACGCAGGCGATCAGATCCTCCACTGTATCCGCAGAGATGGGGCAGGTATTGTGGCAGCAATAGACCGTGTCGAAGACGCCGCGATCCTTCATGTCCCGCAGCAGCTCCAGCGAGCGCAGATAGTTCTCCATGTTCCGCTTCGGGCCGAACATATAGACCGCACCGTAGGAGACTGTGTCGCCGGAAAAGAGCAGCCGGTTTTCCTCGTCCAGCAGGCAGACGGAGCCGGGAGTGTGGCCGGGGGTAAAAATCACCTTGAGGGTTCTCCCGCCGAGGTCAAAAATCTGCCCATCTGAGAGCGGGTGCAGCCGCACGCCGCCGCAGCCGCGGAAGCTCTGCACGGCGGCAAGATCGTCCTCTGCAACCCAGGCCTCCGGGAAGGCGGGCAGGTTGGCAAGATGATCCCCGTCGCTGTGGGTCAGCACGACCGTCACAGGCAGGCTCGTGATCTTGCCGATGCGGTTCAGAATATCTGTGGGCGCAGCTCCAACGTCCAGCAGCAGCGCCCGCTCCGTTCCGACAATCAAAAACGCCCGCACCATCTCCTGATCGATGGCATAAATACCGTTCCCGTAGGAAATCGTTGTGGTTTTGAGTTGATCCATTGTCGTTCTCCTTATACAGCTTACGCTTCGATTTCGTCCAACATCTGCTGCGGGTTCTCGGCGGCCTTGACCTTCTCAAAGGCCTTGACGATCACGCCGGTCTCGTCGATCAAGTAGGTTGTGCGGACGACGCCCATTGTTACCTTGCCGTAGTTCTTTTTCTCCTGCCACACGTCGTAGGCCTTGATTGCCGTCAGCTCGGGATCGGACAGGATTGTAAACGGCAGGCCAAACTTCTCCTCGAACTTCTTGTGCGAAGCCACAGAGTCCTTGCTGACGCCGACGACCACAGCGCCCTTTTCCCGGAACAGCGGGTAGAGCTCGCCGAAATTGCAGGCCTGCTTTGTGCAGCCGGGCGTGTTGTCCTTCGGGTAGAAGTACAGGATCAGCTTCTTCCCGGCGTAATCGCGCAGCGAATGCAGCGCCCCATTCTGATCTGGCAGCGTAAATTCCGGCGCTTTTGTTCCAATGGTCAGCATAGTTGTGTCCTCCTGTTTTGATAGATTATAGATCCCTAAACTCCTCTGCGTGCTCCCGGAAGAAGTCGTACAGGAGACGGACATTTTTGAGCTCTGTCCAGGATTTCGTACAGGGCGGGTCTGCGTCCAAGTCGTAGATCCTTGCGCCAGGGATTGAGAGCAGGATCGGAGAATGGGTCGAGATGATAAACTGGCAGGCGAAGCTGCGTGCAGAACCAATCAAGAAGGTCTTTAGCTCCTCTTGGAATTCTGCGGACAGGCTGTTCTCTGGCTCGTCCAGCAGATAGAGGGCGCTTTCCCGGATCTCCTCTGTGAACACCATCAGCGCGCTCTCGCCGTTGGAGTGCTCACGGATGTTCTCCATCACGCGGTCGCGAATATAGGCTGTGGGGCGTGGCTTCTTGGAGCCTCTTGCATCGGCGATTTCCCGCCATCGGTCGTAGTCCTCCAAAGATTGAAGACGAAGCTGCGGATCATCATTGTCAATCTTCCGATAATCAAAATAGGTTTGGAACAGCTCTCCGCGCTTGTTATCGATCCCGTTGTTAATGTTCCGGATGTCCAACAGGTAGTCGAACACATCGTCGCTGGTGATGATCCGGCTCCCCTTCGGG
>JAEEGL012342575.1_pt1 | contig 12390 bp, 7 predicted proteins | sample 9134231 | NCBI WGS metagenome assembly JAEEGL01 (sample SAMN16246548, study PRJNA631951) | gut metagenome | biome: gut microbiome; feature: rumen; material: fiber-attached | host: Bos | place: Iran: Karaj | collected 2018-10 | reverse complement strand
TGCGGATCGTCCTCGAGCTCGGCCACGAGATGGTAGTTCACGAGCGTCGCGCCGAACGTCTCCAGCGCCCGAGCGGGCGCCCGGACGACCTTCGTGTTCTGCACGGCGTACCAGAAATTGAATTGTCGCGAATCTGCTGACATGTCCTGTTGGCAAATATATTAGCATAGTATGGCGCAAACTGCAAGCCGTAACCAAATTTCACGGATTTCGCAACTTCACGGGACAATCGCGCCGGAATCTTTCAATGAAAGACGCAGCATGTCCAGCGAGAGTTTTCGCACGTCACAACCTTTCGCCGCAGCCAAGGCTGCCGCCTGCCCCGCAACCTGTCCCATGGCCATGCACGACCCCTGGACACGCAGCCCCGACGCCGCAAGACGGTCGGCTGAAACACAACGTCCCGCCATAAGCATATTCGACACGCCCTTCACGCACAAAGCACGAAAAGGTACGGTCGGCACCAAACCTTCTGGCAGTTGCTGCGGTTTAACCCCTTCCCTTACGGAATGAAGATCAACCGGATAGTATGCGTAGCACACCGCATCATTGAACTTGCGTCCCGATACGTAATCCTCGTGTGAAATGACGTAGTCACCCTCCACACGCCATGTCTCACGGACACCGACTTCCGCGCTCACCATTCCAAGGCGAAGATTCTCCAGCCCAGGCTGACGGCGCAGAAAACGGTACAGACGCAACATCGAAGCCCTCCCCCGCATGTTCGTATCCGTACGCTTCTCGGCAGTGGAAGCATCGGCATCCGGGACGTAATTCCACGACGTTCCCGGCAATCCTTCGAATATCGTGCGCAAGCCGCGTACGGCGTCTTCCCGCTTAAGCTCGCCTGTCGCCATTGCAATCTCAAACGCATTGGTCAGTTTGGTCTTGTCGCAACGATCCCATAGTTCGCGCCCGTTTTCGAAAGAATAGAGAAACGACCCTGGCGACCTGACCGAATCGCGCATGCGTCTCGCGCCAGCCAGAGCAGAAAGCGTCCCATCGCCCGTGCAGTCAACCAACACCTTTGCCGCGATCCGGGACGAAACCCCGTCTGCGCAAAGCGTACATTGCCACACGCCGTCTTCTCGTTTGACGTTCGATGGCGCCGTATGGTACCGCAACGCTACTCCTGCCCGCGTCAACGCCTCTTCCGCGACTGCAACATACACGGGGATATCCACACGGATCTGATTTTTCCAGTGCGGAACCGTTCTAACCGTGAAATCTGGCAAGGCAAATCCCGAAAGCGCAACCGCGTTCGTGAGAATCTCGTATGCGCATCCGTCGATTATCTGCCGACCTCCGGCATGGAACAGGCCTGGGAAGTTGACGCCGCCAGTAGTCATGTTGCCGCCGACTTGCGAACCTCGTTCGACCAGTACCGTCGAAGCGCCGGCACGCCCGGACTGAAGCGCGGCGGCAATGCCGGCCGCTCCGCCGCCCACAACCAGAACGTCGCACGACTTCTCTGCCGCAGACGACGAAGCACACTAGCAGCCCAATGCGACGGCAAGCTGCAGGCAACACTTGATCGATGTTATTTTATTTCCCATGTGCCGAAATTGTCGAAGTCACACGGACCGGAGGCGTAAGGCCCCCAGATATAGCAGTCCCCCGCCTTTGGATTCCCGCCCTTCAACAGACGGTTTCGGAATAGTTCGGCGGGAAACCTCCTCGGAAGCCCATCGCGAAAAACAGAATGGGGAATCCATATTTCACAAGTCCAGCGGTCGTCGAAACGACCAACCTCCACTCTCGCGCCAGAGTTCCATTTCGCGTCCGCATTCCAATTCCCGTCGGCATCCTTGGAATGCAGCAAGTCCGCCCAGCTGCCAGAGGAATTAACCATGAAGTGCATGGACTCTCGCCTCGCCCCGGTCGGATCGACCATCAGTTCGATAGAATTATCCACCCATATACCCGTGTCGTCGGGTTGCCGCTCTGGAGCAGCCACATCGACCATGCGAGGCTCGTATGCCGTGACGCTCACGAGAAGCCCGCCGTTCTTCTCCTCCGCCGTCGCCTCTGTGCGCATGTTCGCAGGGACAGGAGATCTGCGCGCCTTGAGATTCTTCAGCGTCAGCGGCCTGCCGCCATCAAACTTGAAGTTGACGGCGGCAAGCCTTCCAGCACGTCCTGCGAACGCCTCCCGTTCCGCCGCAAGCGGCTCCAGCATCTCGCGTCGCATCAGCTCCACGCGGCGGCGCTCAAGCGACCCCTCGCGCGTCTTCGCCTCGGCGGCATGAAAAAGTTGCTCGTATTCCGCCAGCAATCCCGCTGTATAGACTTTGCTCCACCGTTCTCCCTCGCTTGCGACACGGAAGGACGGCCCCCACACCGTATCTTCCCCACGCGAAAGAAGCCCTGTTGTCCACTTCTCCTCCAGCGACTTGAAGAAGGCTTTCATCTCCGTCTTCGCCGGACCGTACATGAGCCTGAAGTATTCGTCAATCACCGCATCCACATCCACGCTTGCGTCCCACGCCACCCGAGAAAACACATACAGGTCAAGATGCGTGTACATGAATCTGTCCGTATGCGACTCAGGATAGATGATGTCCGCCCAAGGGAATACGCCTTTGTAGTATTCCCCCCACATCCACGGAGACGGGTTCGGGATGTTGGGGATGTCGCGCTTCCCGTATTTGCATGGATAAGTCCAAATCGCGACCTTGTGTCCAAGCTTCTTCGCCCAGGCCGCAATCTCTCCGTAGTCTCTCCTGAGTTCGTCAGGGTACGGAATTGACCACGGTCCGCGCTCGGCCACCATGACGAGTACGTTGGTCGGAAGTTCCACGTCCGGCACACGTCGATACGGCTGATAGGCCATCTGCGTGACATATCCCGGCACCACCTCGGCTATGAGACGGTTGCCCACCTTTGCCATGTTGGACCACATCAAAGTATCCATGTAGTTGCCGGCGTCGTCCTTGTCAAATGCGGCCTTGCATTTCTCGCATTCGCACGGCACCATGCCGTCGTGAGGCATGAGGTCGACATACTTTCCCTCCTGACAGGAATACCACCATCCAATTTTGCCGCTAGGATTTACCACACCTCGGATATTGGCGCTTTCGCCTTTCAGGTACGATTTCGCGTCCTGGTAGATTTCCTCCCATACTCCGGAGGTGTAGCAAAGCTTTCCGGAACGGCTACCAAGTACGAGATTCATGTCACGCGAACCATCCTTGTTCAGGCGGAAGTATTCAGGATGCGAGTCGCCGAATCTTTTAAGGTATCCGCGATGGCTCAAACCGTGGTTGAACGGCGTGTAGCGTGTCTGCATGCGCAGACGATAGGTGTGCAGCCAGCGCAGACGCCCCGTGGATTTCGCATCGCGCTTTTCGCCCTCGAACCACGTTCCCTCGCCGAAATACGAATAATATCGTCCTGAGAATGATGGTGCGCTGGCGAAGTCCGTCGGCGGCACTTCCACGCGATCCCGCTTTGGCACGATCTCGCCCAGTTCGCCGGGGAAATACATCCTCACGCCTACATACCGCTCCAAGAACTCGTACACTCCGAAAAGCGTCGCCCTCTCGTAGTGTTGAGACCAGGCGTTTCGCTGCAGCGCCCTTTCTGGATTTGCTTTTGGATCGTCCCGACCTGCGATGAATACCGCCTTGTCCGTCGCGACGATCCTAAACTCGTCCCGTTTCATTCCGTCCACGGAGATCCCAACATCCTTCGTCCACTTACTCGCACCCATGTAGATTGGCGTGCGCGTTCCTGACGGCGTTTCCACAACGGGCACGTCGCATGAAAGTACACCGTCAAGGAAATGCTTCATCTCGTTGGCGGCAAACTTCACAACGGGCGCGGCCCGTTTTTCCACGACGATCTCTGTGCCGCCGGGAGTCAGTACCGCCGCAAGCGAACATCCGAACGAGGCAAACGCGATAATAGAAGCTATAACATGTTTCATATTCCCCATCCCCCCAAAATTACGAGCCTTTATTCTCCGATCTTCCATGTTCCGAACTTGTCGAAATCACAGGTGCCCGAAGATAACGCCCCCCAATTGTACTTGCCTCTAGCGACACCCGCCTTCGACACCCGGCGGCGGAAAATCTCCGCAGGGAACTTCCGCGGAAGCCCATCGATGAACACCGCAGAAGGAATGAATATTTCGCAAATCCACCTGTCATCGAGACGACTCACCTCCACTTTCGCGTCCGAATCCCATTTCGCGTCGGCTATCCAGCCGCCATCGTCCGACTTCTGGTGTTTGAGGTCGGCCCAGCTTCCTGAGGAATTGACCATTATGTGTACGAACTCGCGCCTAGCCCCAGTCGGATCAATCTGCAACTCTATCCCGTCGTCCTGCCACACGTCCTGGTCATCCCATCTGCGTTCAGGGGCTGACACTCCCGCAATGTCGGGTTCGCAAGCGGTGATGCGAACGAGAAGTCCGCCGTCCTTCGCCTCGGCGCCCACCTCCGTGCGCAGATTCGCTGGAACCGGGCCTTCTTTTTCGCCATACATCTTGAGCACAAGCGTCTTGCCCTTGCTGAAATCAAAGTTCACGGTAGCGAGCCGTCGCGGCAGTTCCACGAACGCATCTCGTTCTTCTGCGAGCGGTTCGAAGAGCTCTTGGCGCATAAGCTCCACTCGCCGCCTCTCAAGCGACCCCTCCGCCGTCTTCCTCGCAGCCTCCGCGAAAAGCTTATCGTATCCGGCCAGCAATTCAGCCGTGTATATCTTGTTCCACCTGTCCTCTGGCGACGCGACGTTGAAGGATGGCCCCCACATCGTATCCTCGCCCTGGGAGAGAAGCCCCGTTGTCCACTTCGTCTCCAGCGACTTGAAGAACGTCTTCATTTCGCCAGCGGCTGGGCCGTACATCAGCCGGAAGTATTCGTCTATGATGGCATCGGAATCCACGCTCGGATTCCATGCAATCCGCGACAGCACATAGTGGTCGAGATGCCTGTACATGAATCTGTCCGTGTACGATTCAGGGTAGAGGTTGAAGACCCATGGGGACACATCCTTGAAATAACGCCCCCACAACCACGGCGAGAGGTCTGGGATGTTGGGAATCGTGCGTTTCCCGTATTTGCAAGGATACATGCCGACATCAACCTTGCGCCCAAGCTTCTTCACCCAGGCCGCGATCTCCGCGTATTCTCGTTTAAGCTCATCTGGATACGGAATCGACCACGGTCCGCGCTCGCACACCCTGACAAGTATGTTTGTCGGCAAGTCTATGTCTGGTACGCGGCGGTAGGGCTGGTACGCCGTCTGCGTCACGCACCCCGGCACGCCCTCCGCAATCAGTCGGTTGCCGATCTTCGCCATGTTCGACCAGATCATGGTGTCCATGTAGTTGCCCGGATCGTCCTTGTCGTACGCCGCCTTGCATTTCTCGCACTCGCATGGAACCATGCCGTCGTGAGGCGAAATGTTGACGTATTTCCCATCCTGGCAAGTGTACCACCAGCCGACCTTTCCATGCGGATTGAGGACGCCGCGCACTTCCGCGCCTTCGCCTTTCAAGTACGACTTCGCGTCCTGATATATCTCCTCCCATATGCCAGAGGAATAGCATAATTTCCCGGAGCGTCTGCCAAGCGCAAGGTTCATGTCGCGCGAACCGTCCTTGTTCAGGCGGAAATACTCCGGATGAGTCTTCCCGAATCGGTGCAGATATCCCAGCTTGTCCAATCCATGCGAGAACGGGATATAGAAAGTCTGCATCCGGAGCCTGTACGTCGTCAGCCAGCGAAGAGGGCGTGTGGATTTTGCGTCTCGCTTTTCACCTTCGAACCATACGCCCTCCGCGAGATACGAATACATCCTGTTCGGCATGTATGGCGCTGAAGTGAAGTCCTCCGCATAGATATTGATCGTATCCGCCTTCGGGATTATCTCTCCCAGCTCGCCGGGGAAGTACATCCTTACGCCGGCGTAGCGCTCAAGGAACTCGTACACGCCGAAGAGCGTGGCGCGCTCGTAGTGCTGCGACCATACGTTTTGCGTCATCGCCCGCTCTGGATTTGCCTTTGGATGATCGCGTCCCGCGATGAACACCGCCTTGTCCGTCACCACAATCCTGAATGCGTCGCGCGGCAATTCCTCCACGGAAATGCCCGCCTCCTTCGTCCACCTGTCGCTTCCGAGGTGGATGGGTGTTCGCGTTCCCGACGGCGCGTCCACAACGGGCACGTCGCACGAAAGCACGCCGTCAAGGAAATGCTTCATCTCTTTGGCGGCAAACTTCACAACGGGCGCGGCCCGTTTTTCCACGACGATCTCCGTGCCGCCAGGCGCCAAGGTCGCGGCCAGCAAGACCCCGCCGCAAGATGCAGCTGCGGCAAACGTCAACAAACGTTTCTGCATGCCTAAAACTCCTCTGCCGCCTTATTTGAAAGACGCGATGAACCCGCGTCTGCAGATTCTGATCGACGTAGGCGACACCGATGCGACACGGAATCTTCTCGAAACGGTTCCATCAATGGCGACCGACCATCCCTTGACATTGGCAAGATCGGCTGCGTTTCTGATGTCGACTGGTATCGTGGCAACCGTAGCGCCCTGCGGCATTCCCTCAATAGACAAGACGCCACCAGTGCCAAACGAAAATCCGTCAATCGTACCAGAACCTGCCGCATCAACTTTCAAACCGGACACAACTGGCGCGGCAGTCCCTGCGTACTTCAAGGTCGATCCCGACGCCACCGAGATGGAGCGGACGTTGTTCAGCACATTGTACGAGGTCTGTACGCGCGAAGCCGGCAACGGCAACGTCGCATGCGCCGTAGTGGCACCGATCGCCCCGTCCGACAGCCATGCGTAGTATGTGTTTTGCGTGTGCATGATGTCGTTCGTGGAGGCTATTTCCTCGTAGTTAAGCCCGTCGGCGGATCCGAAGATGGAAAATGCCGTCGGCGTTCGGATAAAGCCGCTCTCGCCGGGGTAAGACGTGAAATTCAAATCGTAGCGTGTAATCGGGTCTGCACCATCCTTTATGCACATGACCACGGATATCCACGTCTCAGGGTCGGCCAGACGCGGCGCTTTCGTCACGTCCTTCCACTTCGCGCAGAGATGGGTTCCGCCTGAATTTCCGTTGTCAAGAACCCGCCAAGGTCTGTAGTCGCGGTTGTTGTTCGTCCAGAACACCAAAAGGTCTTCAGATTCCACTGCGATATGGCCCGGCGTCAGCTGCGCCGTGGTGTCAGACAAGGCAGATTCGGAATTATGTATATTTTGGCGCGTACCCGCAGCATTGTACAAGCCAAATTCATTGAGTGCCACAAATCGCGAACTTGCATTGGCGGAATTGTTGTCGTTGTAGGCCACGGAATAACCGGAGTACGCCGCATTCATGGAAGTTCCGACCGTCTCCTTGAGAGTGAGCTTGTAATAGCGGTACAATTCGTTGGAGATGTCTCGCACGGTCAACGTGCCGCCGCCGGAGACCGACAGATCGCCGCTAAAGGAAAGCTCGCCGGAGAGAACAAGATCGCCCGGTCCCGCCTTGGCAACGCTTACAATCCCGTCGCCGTCCGTAATGTTGGCAAAGTGGTTCGTCTGTCCTTCGGCGCCGACTATCGCAAGGGACTTTTCACCAACGCCAACGCCGGTTACACCCTTCCATTTCAGAACGGCACAGTTCGGAGCCTCGATGCGTCCTGCTCCCTTGAGCGCAATTGGACGATTCTCGATGGAGTGCGAAACGTTTCCGAGATAGCGCATGGTTCCAACCGTTCCGTCGCCGCCAAGGAAGTGCGCATATCCGGCTGGCGCGAGGCCGGCGGCCACGGTTTCGCATCTGTCCTCATACAGTTCGGTCGCATAGCCAAGCGCACTTGGCAGCCCCACCTCTCGCAAGGTATCGAACTCAAGTACGCCTTCTTCGACCCCGACCACGCCCGTCAGCTTGTTGTCGCTTCGCTCCATGAAACGCCAAGTCCCGCTTCCTTGTTTCGTCACATGAAACGAACATCCTGCGCCATCAACCGTTTTGAACATGTTTGAAACAACCGAGACGACGGTGTTCGACCCAGTGAACGCCACCCGCTGTTGTTTGCTCGATCCCTTTGTGGCATCGAAAGTTCCCGTCAGAACGAGTCCGCCATACGCGCCCGCATCCCATGTTATCGGCGCACTTGCCGTGTTCCATATCGCGCAAGCACGTTCGATGGTCTCCCCCGTGGTTCCAAGATAGAGCAATCGGGCCGGATAGCGTATGTCAAGGTTCCCGTGTCCAAGGGATGACGGCATGGTCGAGGGACCGGCCAACGTCATGAAACCGGTGATCCCGACGTCGCAAGAACCCGTATAGCCGTATGGCCGCAAGGCGGATCCGCCGGTGTTGGACGTGCCGGTGAAATACGTGTGGCCATGCGGTGAGAAGATGTTGAAGCCGCCGATCACACCCGAAAACACGGTTGGAGCCGCCCGCACACCGGTTATATGGAACTCTGAACTGGCAGCTGTTGCAAGATTGGTGACATTCCCAGACCCTGCAAGTGTCTCGACCCATGTGATTCCGCCATCCACACAATAGAGCGTGCAGTTCTCGCCGACTATCACGTCCTTGTACGTGTGACGAGTCGTGGTCGCTATAGCCGGCTCCAACGCGACGTCGCCGCAGCGGATGTCGAGACCTACATTGTAGTTGTAGGCGTTTTGCCCGGAATCGTTCGTTCCCGCAACTCCGCGTTTCGACAAGGTGAGCTTGCCAGGCCCGTCTTTCACGATGAACGAATTCGTGAAGGAACGTTGACCCAAATCCCCGAAGTAGCAGTTCAGGTTGGCGTTCGTCGTGAGATTGAAATAGGCGCTGATATTCGATCCCCTCACATAGACCTGTGCGATAGTCGAGAAGAAGGCGATCGTCGTGTCGTCGACATAGACCTTCTGCCCCTCACTGAGTTGCAACGTGTCGTCCGAACCCGGCATCTGGGTGTTGGGCGTGTCGCCGGGCGTCTGCGTCTCCGAATAGCTGGCGGCGTTCCACCAGTCGTTTGACGCGCCCACGTAATACCATATTGTGCCGCCGAAAGAAATGGCAACATGGAGAATTGAAATGGAAAGCACGGCGGCCCTCGCAATTGCACGTGCCCGGCTTGCCTCTCTGCAGATCGTTTGCGTCATGACGGTTCCTTTCTTTTGCTGACGGAAAAATTGTAGCAAAAGCCGTCATTCCGCACAATTCCACTTTAGGGGGCTACGCGAAACGCCGCCGATTTGATAAAATAGCGTGCAGCCATGCTGACCTTTTCCACAATTCTTCTGGCCGCGTCGTTGATCACCAACGTTGCCGACCTAGCCAACGTTGAAGTACCAGGCGTACGTTTTCGGGTCGAGGGCGTGGTAACGTCCGCCCGTAACGAACTGGGGCAGCACATCGCCATCGAGGACGGCAACGGGAATGCCGCCCTCATCGCTAACGAAACTGTCGATCCCTTCCACAAGGTCTCCCCTGGCGACGTGATCCGTGCTTCCGGGCGGACTGCGATCGGCAGCAACGGGCTCATCCGGCGGAATTGCTCGCACATTGACGCTATCGGCCAGCGTACGGCCCCGGCACCTGTCGCGACATCGGTCAAGTCTTTGGCGGACGGCAAGATGGACAACCGGGTTGTGCGTATCGAAGCGACATTGCGCGACGTGTTCCTCGATGAACTCGATCCAAGCACAATCTACTTCGTGCTTCAGGACGGCGGAGACACGGTGACAAGTTTCAGGATGCGCGAAAAAGGCGCCGCCCAGCGTCTTTTTTCCATGATCGGCGCGCGCCTTGAGGTAACAGGATTGTGTACGTTCCTAGGCGGCGGCAGCAGAACGCGTCTGGGCAGAGTTCTGCGAATCGGAAAGAATGATGATTCCGTCAAGGTTCTCGTACCGCCGCCAAAGGACGATTTCGACGTGCCGGGGATAGACGAACTGGGCAAGCAAGATCCCTCGCGCATCGCGCAGACGGGGCGTTGCCGGACGATCGGAACAGTCATCGCCACCTGGGGACGAAACAAGCTGCTAGTAAAGGACAACTGGGCCAGACTGACCGAAGTGGAGCTGGCGGATCAGGAACTGCCGCCCTGCGGAATAATGGCGGAAGTGGCAGGGCTCCCGGCATCCAACTTCTTCCGTATCAATCTGCTGCGGGCCAAATGGCGCAAGGCATTGGGTCCGCCAATGAAATCCGGCATGGCCGAGGACATAAAGGTGAAGTCCCTTTTTACCGACGAGAAGAACCGCTTCCGCTACGATTCGACCTGGTATGGACATGTCATACGAATTCGCGGAACCATAAAGGCCATGATGTCCGGCGACCACAGCGACAGGCGGTTCTTCCTGGAAAGCGATTCGTTCATGATTCCCGTGGACACCACGCCTGCGCCAGAGACGCTCGAAAAGGTCAAAATCGGATTTGGCGTGGAGATCGTCGGCGTCTGCATAATGGACGGCGCAAACTGGAGTCCCTATTCGGCTTTTCCGCAGATAACCGGAATGACATTGGTGATACGTTCTCCTGACGACATACGTATCATCTCCCGTCCGTCGTGGTGGACGCCCAAACGATTGTTGACGGCTCTTGGGATAATGTTGGCCATCCTCGGCGGAATCGTGTTCTGGAACGTATTGCTGCACAGGGCGGTAAGAATGCGGGAGAAAGACCTCAAGCGGGAGATTTTCGCGCATGTCAATTCCGACATGAAGATGCGCGAGCGCAACAACCTGTCCATCGAGCTGCACGACTCGCTGTCGCAAGGGCTGACGGGGGTGTCGCTGGAAATCGACTCGGCCAGGCGCCTTGTCGGCGATCCGAAGGAAATGGATCGGCATCTCGACCTTGCGGCCAAGACGCTCAAATCCTGCCGAAACGAGCTGCGCACCTGCATATATGACCTCAGAAGCAACACGTTGGGCGATCGCGACATGAACGAGTCCATCCGTCGTACGCTCGCCCAATTCTCCGATGGCACCAGGCTGACCATACGCTTCAACGTGCCGCGCGAGCGAATTTCCGACAACGTCGCGCACAATATCCTGCGCATTGTATGCGAACTCGTGGCAAACGCCGTCCACCATGGGCACGCCTCATCCGTCAAGGTCGCCGGAAACATCGAAGATGCGACAATCCGCTTTTCGGTGCGGGACGACGGATGCGGATTCGATCCCGCGCAATGCCCCGGTGCCAGCCAGGGGCACTTCGGAATACAGGGGATAAGGGAACGGCTGAAACGGCTGAACGGAGAACTTGCATTTGAAAGCAGCGTCGGCGGAGGTACCAGGGCGCTGGTGTCAATCGAACTGCCGGATGACGAAAGCCTTGAGGAAAACGCATGAAGAAAATCAGGATACTTGTCGCAGACGACCATGCGATCGTGAGGACCGGGCTTTCGTCGCTGCTCGGTACGCAGAAGGATTTCACCGTGGTGGGCGAGGCGGACGACGGGGAATCCGTGGTGGTTCTGTCGCGCGAATTGAACCCAGACGTGATCATCATGGACTTTCGCATGCCAAAGCTCGACGGCGCGGCCGCCACAGAGAAGATACATGAGCTCCAGCCTGACGTCAAGATTCTCATACTTACAAGCTACGGAGAGGCCGAGGGCATCGCCCGGGCCATACGCCATGGCGCAGCCGGTGCAATGATGAAGACGGACGACAACGACAACCTTATCGCCGCCATAATGGAGCTCGCAGCCGGCAAACAGGTGTTGACCCCGGAGATAAGGCGCATCCTTGCCGAGAATCCGCCCGACCAGAAACTGACCGGCAGGCAGCTCCAGATACTCGACCTTGTGGTAAGAGGGCTTTCAAACCGCGACATCGCCGAACTTCTGAAAATACGCGAAGACAGCGTAAAGAAGCACACGAACGCCATCTACGCGAAAATCGGCGCGTCAAACCGCGTGGAGGCTACCGCAATCGCCATCCGAAAGCAGTTGCTGGACTAGTGGTGCTCGGTTCCTGCATCCCGACCCGCCGCCGATCAAATCCCCGCCCCGCTTAGCAGATCAGCATTGCCGCCCCACAGCATGTGGCGTGCGGTTGCCATGAGGTTTTCACCTCTGCCTTTCTCACGCCATCGATGTCTGAAGCTTCTTGACCTGCGCGAGCGAAAGGCCGGAAAATTTCGCGATGTCCTTCAGCGTGAGCATCCCGCTCTTCAGCATCCGCTTCGCCGTCGCAAGCATGGTTTCACGCCGGCCTTCGGCCTTACCCTCGGCTCTGCCCTCGGCCTTGCTCGCGGCCGCACGGCGTTCAGCGAATTCTTCTACTGCTTTGCACATGATGCGCCTCCCTTCTTCTGAATCCTTGAACTGACTACTTCGCGTACTCCGTACAGCGCAATTCGCGCACGACGGTCACGCGGATCTGCCCGGGGAAGCGAATCCGGTCAGAGATTTCGCGGCAGAGCTCACGCGC
>JAEEGL011930610.1_pt1 | contig 12390 bp, 9 predicted proteins | sample 9134231 | NCBI WGS metagenome assembly JAEEGL01 (sample SAMN16246548, study PRJNA631951) | gut metagenome | biome: gut microbiome; feature: rumen; material: fiber-attached | host: Bos | place: Iran: Karaj | collected 2018-10 | reverse complement strand
AGCTTTCCGCGCAGCGGCGGCGCTTCCTCATTCCGCGACACCCGGAGGGCACGGCGCAGACGCGGCAGCAGTCCCGCGAGCCCCGCGCGCAGGGACGGCCTCATTTTCGCTCCTCCACCCGCACGGCCACCACCGTCATGTCGTCGTCGGCGCCGTAGAGCTTTTCCGCCTCCTTGAGCACCGCCCTGGCCAGGGCCTTCATATCCTCGAAGCCCTGCAGGAGGATCGCCCGCAGCCACGCGTCCTCCGCGTCGGCGATCACGCCGTCGCTGGCGATGAGCGCGGTGCAGCCGGGCTTGAGGCGCATGCGCACCAGGTCGGGCGCCGTCCCCTCCCCGGCGGAGAGCCCCGCGGCCAGGGTTTCGCCCTTGACCCGGCGGATGCTGTGCTTTTCCTGGACGTAGGAGGGCGCGGCGCCGTATTTATAGAAGCAGGTCTCCCCCGAGAAGAGATCGACGCACATCAGGTCCACCGTGGCAAAGCCCCAGCTCTCCGCGTCCCGCAGGAGCAGCACGGAGTTGAGGATGCGCATGGCGACCGCGGGGTCGACCCCCGCGCGCAGGAACTTCTCCAGGATCCCGACCACCCTTCGGCTGTCCTCGGCCGCCTCGTCCCCGCAGCCCATGCCGTCGGAGAGGATGACGCAGAGCACGCCCGCGTCGGTCTTGAAATAGGTGCCGCGGTCGCCGCTGACCTTCTCCCCCTTTTTCTTCAGCGCGGCGATCCCGACCGAGACCGCGAGGGGCTCGGCCTCCAGAAGCTCCAGGCGGGCGCTGTCCTCCGACGCGGCGATGGGCTCGCACAGGCGCGCGCCGACGATCTCCGAGAGCTTTTCGAGATAGTCCCCCTCACGGAGCAGCGGCGCGAGGCGACCGCTCTCGATCACGACGCGCAGCCTCCCGCTGCCGTCCCGGTAGACCGCCGCGTCGGCGTCGATCTCCAGGCTCCTCAGATAGCGCAGGAGCCTGCGCTCGGCATGGGGATCGGCGCCGCTGAGGCTGCCCAGCTCGCCCGAGATCTGGGCGAGCATCTGCGACATGTCCGCGAACTGTCCCCAGGCGACCGTGCGGTTCTCGCTGAGCCTCGTGCGCAGCTGCCGCCGGTAGCTCATGCCGCGCAGCTCCCCGTTGACCGCCGTGACGAAGGCGGGCATCCGGCGGCACTTGTCGCGGAAGTACTGCGGCACGTCCCCCAGCTCCAGGCTCCCGTGCTCGATCATGGCCCGGGTCGCGTCGTTGAGGGCGTTGAGCGTGTCGAGGTATTCCGCGTTCCAGCAGCGGTTCTTGAACTTGCAGGAGACGCAGACCGCATCGGCCGCGCGATCGAAGATCCGCGCGATGTTCTCGTCGTTGCAGGGCTCGGCGACGTTCCTGCGCACGGTCTCGAAGAGCTCGCCGTAGGCCTCGCTGAGCTTGCGCACGCGGACGGCCTCATAGCGCCGCAGCCCCGATTCCCCGCAGCCGCGCTCCATGCACTGCAGCGCCACGCCCGCCCTTCGAAGGAGCGACGCGGGCAGGAGCATGAAGATCACCGAGGCGCAAAAGCTCTCAAAGAGAGCGCTGATCGGAAAGGCCCCGTCCCAGGCGCAGACCGCCGTCACCGCCCCGGCGAGCACGAAGCTCAGCACGAAGAGCACACGCCCGTGCCGCGAAAAGACGCCGGACAGGAGCCCCGCGAAGGAATAGGCCATGGAATAGTAGATCGGCCCCTCGCCCGCGGCGTCCATCGCAAGGCCCAGGACCGTGCCGACCGTCGCCCCGGTCAGCATGCCGCCCTTGTTGGCCGAGGTCATCACCAGGAGCAGGGCGAGAAAGCGCCCGATGGACACCGTCTCAAAAAGCACGAGCCGGGACAGCGACATGAGCACGCAGGAGGCCAGCAGCATCAGCGACACGCTGTGCCGCAGCTCCGCCGTCTCCGAGCTTCTCAGGCTCCCGTCCAGGGCGTCCCGGAAAAAGAATGCCCCGGCGAAGGCGAGCGTGGTCTCCAGCAGCAGCTCCGCGACGAGCGGGATCGTGCCCCCTTCGACCGAAAAGCTGCCGAGCCAGCCCGTCAGCCCCATGACCAGTCCCGCCGCCGCGGGCATGAACCAGGCGCCCCTGTATACCTCCAGCTCATGAAAGACGAAGGCGATCGTATACACCAGCACCGAGGCGGCGATGTAGCGAACGCCCCACTCGATCCCGCCGCCGATCAGATAGCCCAGAGACGCACCGATCAGCGCGAAGACCCCGCTGATCCCCGCTCCCGCGCAGGCCACCATCGCCATGCCGAAGGGCGCGCCGTTGTGAAACACCCTTGCGCAGGCCAGGCTCATCCCCAGCAGCAGATACAGCGCGCAGCGTCCCGCCACGAGAAAACGCGCGTCCAGCGCGCCGGCCTGCGGCAGTCCGGCCGCGCTCCTCCCCTGTCCTCCCAAGTCCATTGTTGCTCCTCCTAAGTTTACATAAGGTATGATTATTATAGTTATGTAATATGGAGAAGCGCGTCAGACCCTGCTGTTGTATCTCAGTTTTTTCGGCGGGGAAAGCCCGGGAAAAGGCAAAACAAAAAGCCGCCGCCCCTTATGATTTTTCTTGTCAGGCGCGGCGCGGCGTGTTAAACTATATATTTGTAGAATCGAATCAATCGGAGGTACGATATGAGCCTGATCAAAGACATCGCCCTCGCCCCCTCGGGTGAGAAGAAGATCCGCTGGGTCGAGCGGAACATGCCCGTCCTGCGCGGCATCGGGGAGGATCTTCAGAAGGAAAAGCCCTTTGCCGGGCTCCGGATCGCGCTCTCCGTCCACATGGAGGCCAAGACCGCCTATCTCTGCCGCGTCCTCGAAATGGGCGGCGCGGAGATGTACGTCACCGGCTCCAATCCCCTCTCGACGCAGGACGACGTGGCCGCGGCGGTCGCCGCCGGCGGGATCGAGGTCTTCGCCCGCTACGGCTGCAGCATGGAGGAATACGAGGACTGTCTCTGCCGCGTCCTCGAGCCCGGCCCCAATCTCATCATCGACGACGGCGGCGACCTCGTGAAGCTGATGCACACGAAGTACCGGGAGCTCATCCCCGGGGTCATCGGCGGCTGCGAGGAGACCACCACCGGCATCCACCGCCTGCGCATCATGGCGCGCGAGGGGACGCTCGGCTTCCCGATGGTGATGGTCAACGAGGCCGACTGCAAGCATATGTTCGACAACCGCTACGGCACCGGCCAGTCCGTCTGGGACGCCATGATGCGCACGACGAATCTGATCGTGGCCGGCAAGACCGTGGTCGTCTCCGGCTACGGCTGGTGCGGCAAGGGCGTGAGCCTCCGGGCCAAGGGCCTTGGGGCGAAGGTCATCGTCACCGAGACCGATCCCGTCCGCGCCCTCGAGGCCGTGATGGACGGCTACGAGGTGATGCCCATGGACGAGGCCGCAGCGCGCGGCGACATGTTCATCACCGTCACCGGCTGCTCGGGCGTCATCACCGCCGAGCATTTCGAGCGCATGAAGGACGGCGCCATCCTCTCCAACGCCGGGCACTTCGACGTGGAGGTCGACATGGCCGGGCTCGCGAAGCTGGCCGTCGAGCAGTACGAGGCGCGGCACAACATCCGGGCCTACGTCCTGCCGAGCGGGAAAACGCTCTTCACCATCGCCGAGGGGCGGCTGATCAACCTCGCGGCGGGCGACGGGCATCCGGCCGAGATCATGGACATGAGCTTTGCCGTGCAGGCCCTGTCCGCCCGCTGGCTCGCCCGGCACCGCGGCGAGCTGCGGCCGGGCGTGATCCCCGTTCCCCGTGAGATCGACGAGGCCGTGGCGCGGCGCAAGCTCCGGGCCATGGGTGTGGCGATCGACTCTCTCTCGGACGAGCAGGCCGCCTACCTCGGCCTGTAAGCCCCGCGGAAAGCACACTTTGCTCAGGAGGTGAGTTCCCATGGAAGAACTGGACAGAGAGGAGCTCGAGGAAGGTCTTGACTATGAGGCCATCGTAGAGAAGCAGACCGACGAGCTCAACGAGCTGCTCGACCGGCACGACATGAAGACCCTCCAGCGGCGCATGGAGGAGCTCAACGAATTCGACGTAGCCGAATTCCTCTCCCAGATCGACGACAACCGCATGCCCATGGTGTTCCGCCTGCTCTCGAAGGAGACCGCCGCGGACGTGTTCACGAACTTCGAGGCCCCGGAGCAGGAGCGCATCATCAACTCCATCACCGACTCGGAGCTGGCCGGGATCGTGGAGGAGCTCTACGTCGACGACGCGGTCGACATCGTGGAGGAGCTGCCCTCGAACGTGGTCAAGCGCGTCATGCGCGCCGCCACCCCGCAGACCCGGAGCCTGATCAACCAGTACCTGCGCTATCCCGAAAACTCCGCCGGCAGCATCATGACCGCGGAGTTCGTGGATCTGAAAAAATACATGAGCGTCAAGGAGTCCATCGCGCGCATCCGGCGCATCGGCGAGGACAAGGAGACCATCTACGTCTGCTTCGTCGTCTCCGCCGACCGCAAGCTCGAGGGCATCGTGACGGTCAAGGACCTGCTGCTCAACGACGACGACACCGTCATCGAGGACCTCATGGAGACGAACGTCATCTTCGCCTCCACCACCGAGGACCAGGAGAGCGTCTCGGAGAAGTTCTCCGACTACGACCTGATGGCCCTGCCCGTCGTGGACAAAGAGGGCCGCCTCGTCGGCATCGTCACCGTCGACGACGTCATCGACGTCATGGAACAGGAGGCCACGGAGGACATCGAAAAGCTGGCCGGTATGCTGCCCTCGGACAAGCCCTATTCCCGGACCGGCATTTTCGAGATCTGGAAAAACCGCATCCCCTGGCTGATGTTCCTGATGCTCTCGGCCACTTTCACCAGCATGATCCTGACCTCCTTTGAGGACATGCTCGCCGTGCAGGCGGCGCTCGTCGCCTTTATCCCGATGCTCATGGGCACCGGCGGCAACTCCGGCGCGCAGGCCTCCACCGCGGTCATCCGCGCCCTGTCGCTGAGCGATATCGAGCCGCGGGACGTCCTCGGCGTCGTGTGGAAGGAGCTGCGCGTGGCCCTTCTCTGCGGCCTCTCCCTCGCGCTCGTCAACTTTGTGAAGATGCTGCTGCTCGACGGGATGCTGCTGCACAACTCCGCGGTCACGGTCTCCGTGGCGGCGACGGTCAGCATGTCCATCGTTTTCATCGTGGTCTTTGCCAAGTGCGTCGGCTCGACCCTGCCCATCATCGCCGAGAAGCTCGGCGTCGACCCCGCCGTCATGGCCAACCCGCTCATCTCCACCGTGACGGACGCGGTGTCCCTGCTCATCTATATCTATGTCGCCAAGCTTATCCTGCACATCTGAGGAAATGCATCCATGCTTGATTATTCCGCGCTGATCGAAACCATCCTGATCTTTCTCGCGCTGATGCTCGTCGGCTATGCCGCCGCGCGGAGGGGCGTGCTGAACGAGGGCTTTTCCCGGGGCGCCAGCTTCCTGGTCATGAACTTCTTCATCGTCGCCGCGATCCTCCGCTCCGTTACGTCGGAGGATGCGGCGCTCTCCGGGGCGGCTCTGGGTCATGTGATGCTCATCCTCTCGGTGACGGCGCTGCTGATCTACCTGCTCGCCTTCGCCGTCCTGAAGCTCCTCGGCCAAAGGCTGGGCGACCCCGCCATGATGGAGGTCCTGTTCAACCTCCCGAACATCATGTTCGTGTGCCTGCCGATCCTGCAGGAGATCTACGGCCCCGCCGCCGCCCTCTATGTGGCGCTGAGCGGCCTGCCCTGCAATATTCTGATCTACACCTATTCCGTCTGGCGTCTCAACGCCATGCGCGCCGACGGCTCCAGGACCGCCGGCCTTCGTCTGCGCGACATCTTCAGCCCCCCGCTGCTCTCGGCGATCGCGTCGCTGATCGTGCTGATGCTCAGGCCGCCGCTCCCCCGTCTGATCCGGAGCTTTTTGGACATCTCCGCACCGGCCTGCACGCCGCTGTCCATGCTGATCATCGGCGTGACCATGGGCTCGACCGAGCTCCTGTCCGCCTTCCGGGAAAAGCGGGTCTATCTCGTCGCGCTGATCCGGCTGGTCCTCGCGCCGCTGCTGGTCTGGCTCGTGATCGCTCCGCTCACCGGCAACGCCCTGCTGCTCAAGACCTGCGTCGTCATCGCGGGCGCGCCCTGCGGGATCCTGACCACGGTGCTCGCGCTGCAGTACGGGCATGATGAGCTCCTGTGCTCGAGGAGCATCGTGGTGACGACGCTGCTGTCGATGATCACGCTCCCCTGTATTCTCTATCTTCTCGGCTGAGGAGGGCTGTGCATGCATATCCCACGGGGCGCGAGCCAGACGATCGAGGTGCTCGATTTCGAGACCGCCCTCGCCCTCTCCGGTCAGGGCGACGCCTACGACCGCGAGACCTGGCTCTATGTGCCGGACTTTTATACCGAATACCGTTACATCCTCGGCACGCGCGGGCGCGATCCCCTGATCTGCATCGGGGTCAACCCCTCCACCGCCGAGCCCGGAAATCTCGACAACACGCTCAAATCCGTCGCGCGCATCGCCGCCGGCAACGGCTACGACAGCTGGATCATGTTCAATGTCTACGCCCAGCGCGCCACGCGCCCGGACGACATGGACCGCAGCCGGAACGAGGCGCTGCACGCGGCCAACATGGCGGCCTTCCGCTACGTCCTCTCCCGGGTGGGCGAGGGCGTGTCCCCCGCCGTCTGGGCCGCCTGGGGCGCCGTGATCGAAAAGCGGGACTACCTGCCCGACTGCGTGCGCGACATGGTGCGCATCGGGGAGGAATACGGCGCGAAGTGGCTCTGCGCGGGCAAGTGCTCCGTCAAGGGCCACCCGCATCACCCGCTGTATCTGCGCAGGGACGAGAAGACCGTCCCCTTTGACATCAGACGCTATCTGGAGGAATGCACATGATCAAGCTCGCCGTCTGCCAGGTCAAGACTCTGACCGACCGGGAGGCCACCATGGCCCGCACAGCCGAAATGCTGCGCGAGGCCGCGGCAAACGGCGCGGACTTTGCCGTCCTGCCGGAGATGTTCAACTGCCCCTACTCCGGGCGATACTTCCGCAAGTACGCCGCGGAGGGACACGAGAGCAGCGTCGAAATGCTCTCCTCCCTGGCGAAGGAGCTCGGCGTCTATGTCGTCGGCGGCTCGGTCCCCGAGAGTGAGGACGGGAAGATCTACAACACCTGCTTCGTCTTTGACCGCGAGGGCAGGCTCATCGCGAGGCACCGCAAGGTCCACCTCTTTGACAGCGACATCCTCGGCTTTCCCATCCGGGAGTCCGACACCTTCTCCCCCGGCGACCGGATCACCGTCTTCGACACCGAGTTCGGTCCCATGGGCTGCGCGATCTGCTACGATGTGCGCTTCCCGGAGATGTTCCGCGCCATGGCCGAGCGCGGCGCGCGCATCGTTTTCGTGCCCGCGCAGTTCAACATGCAGTCCGGCCGCCATCACTGGCAGAACATGCTCAGCGCCCGGGCCTTCGACTACCAGTACTTCGTCGTCGGGGCCGCCGCCGCAAGGAACCGCGACTTCCGCTACGAGTGCTACGGCCATTCCCTCGTGATCGACCCCTACGGCGACCTGCTCGCCATGGCGGGCGAGGACGAGGAGATCGTCTATGCCGACGTCGACCTTGGGCGCATCGACGAGGTACGCGGCATCCTGCCCATCATCAAGGGGCAGCGCCGGGACCTCTATACCATTTCGGAGTGAAGCATGGACATTGTGGAAGCGATCCGGGCCTATGCGCCCGGCAACGAGCAGGAGGCCCGCGACAAGGCGGTCATCCTGCGCTTTCTGGAGGAGCATGACGACGCCTTCGAGCGCTCGAACCTCCTGGCCCATATGACGGCCTCGGCCTGGGTCGTGAACGCGGCGCGGGACAAAGTGCTGATGGTCTATCACAAGCTCTACGACTCCTGGTCCTGGACCGGCGGCCACGCCGACGGGGACCGGGATCTTCCCGCCGTCGCCCTGCGCGAGGTAAGGGAGGAGACCGGCGTGAAAAGCGCGCGGCTCGTCTCCGGCGAGATCCTCTCCCTCGAGATCCTGACCGTGGACGGGCACGAGAAGCGCGGCGTCTATGTGCCGAGCCATCTGCACCTCAACGTGACCTATCTTGTCGAAGCCGACGAGCACGACGCGCTGAGCGTCTGCGAGGCGGAAAACAGCGGCGTCGCGTGGTTCTCCCTCGACGACGCCCTCCGCGCCTCGACCGAGCCCTGGTTCGTCGAGCGCATCTACAAAAAGCTGAACGCTCGAATCTGACAGATAAAGAAACACTCCGGAGCATCCGGAGTGTTTCTTTGTTATGGAAATAATATTATGTCAACTTATTCCACGCTCTTGAGAGATTCGGCCATGTTGACCTTCTCGAGCTTGCCGCGCATGACGAGGTTGGTCAGCGCGGTGAACACGAGCGTCAGGCCGAGGGCCAGGGCATAGCTCTTCGGTTCGATGCGCTTTTCGCAGGTCATGTTCTCCACGACCAGGGCGCGGATGATCAGACTGTGCAGACCCTTGCCCAGGAAGAGGCCGAGGACCGCCCCCAGGAAGGACAGCAGCAGGTTCTCGCGCAGGACGTACTGGGCGGTCTCGCCCGGCGTGAAGCCCAGGACCTTGACCGTCGCGATCTCCCTTGTGCGCTCCATGATGTTGATGTTGGTGAGATTGTAGAGCGTGATGAAGGCCAGCGCGGCGGAGCAGATCACCACCAGCAGCAGGATCAGATTGATGCTCTCGAAGGACTGCTCCATGCTCTCCCGCTCCTGCTGCGTCAGGGTCACATAGCGCACGCCCTCCTCCCCGCGCAGCTTTGCGCCGAGGCGGGCGGCGTCCGTCTCCCCGGTCGTGCGCAGCAGGGCGGTGTTGCTGCGCGGGAAGCCGATCGAGGCGGTGCTGCAGTAGATGTAATGGCCCAGATAGTTTTTGCACACGCCGCTGACGCGGAGCGTACACGCCGTCCCGTCGTCGAGGCGCATGTCGAAGCGGTCCCCGACGCGCAGGTGCAGCACGTCCGCGATCTTCTCGGTCACGACTGCCTCGCCCTCCCTTGGGAAGGGCAGCGCGCCATGCTCGTCGTACAGCCGGATCAGATCGCCGAGGCCCGTATCCCCGGCCGCGATCGCGTGCGTCTCCTTGGTATAGTCCCCCGCCGTAAGCGTGACCGGCTCCTGCCAGGTCATGAGGTCCTCCGCCTGGCCCGACCACAGGCGCTCCGCCTGCGCGTCGGAAACGAGCTTGTCCGGGTCGATGCTCACCGCGAGGTCGTAGAGGAAGATCTCTCCATACTGATAGTCCGAGATATGCGCGACGGAGTCCTTCGCGCCGAAGCCCGCCACCAGAAGGGCCGTGCAGCCGCCGATGCCCAGGAGCATCATCATCACGCGGACGGGATAGCGGAAGGCGTTGCGCAGACTGACCTTTGCCAGAAAGCCCAGGCGCTTCCACAGCGGCGTGATGCGCTCCAGGAGGATGCGCTTGCCCGCCTTCGGCGCCTTCGGCCGGATCAGCTCGGCCGGCTTCTCCCGCAGCTCCAGGCGGCAGGCGAGCCAGGTGACGAACAGGGTCCCGAGCACTGCCGCGGCCAGGGACAGCGCGCCCATCAAAGGGCTGAAATAGAAGTCGAGCTTCGCATAGTCGTAGATGATTCCGTAGGCGACCCAGACGATCCAGGGGATCAGGGCGCTGCCGAGCAGGAAGCCCGCCATGCAGCCGAGGAAGGCCGCCGAGCCGGCATAGAGCAGGTATTTGGACGCGATCGTCCCGGCGGGATAGCCCAGGGCCTTGAGCGTACCGATCTCGGTGCGCTCCTCGCCGACCATGCGCGTCATCGTCGTCACGCAGACCAGCGCCGCCACCAGGGCGAAGAAGATCGGGAAGGCGTCGGCCAGGGCGTCGATGATGCGGATGTCGTTGTCAAAGGTCACATAGCCGCGGTTGCTGTCGCGGTCCAGGGTGAACAGCTCGAGCTCAAGGGACTCGTTCGCATCCTTTACCGCGTCGGCGTATTCCTCCTCCGCGTCGAGCAGTTCCTCTCTGGCGTCGGCGAGCTCCTGCTCCGCGTCGGCCTTTTCCTTCTCATACTTTGCGAGGTTCTTTTCGTATTCATAGCGGCCGGCCCCGACCTGTGCGCCGGCGTAGTCGAGCTGGGCGGAGTACTTGGGGTAGTTCCGCTCCGTCTCCTCGATCTGCGCGGCAGCGGAGTTGAGCTTCTGCTCCTCTTCGTTCAGTCTCTGCTCCCCCGCCGTCAACTGCGCATCCCAGTACGCAAGCGCCTGCGCCTCCTCCGATCCGTCAATTTGGGCGGCGGTCTCTGCCAGCGCCTGTTCCTTCAGTCCGGGCATCGCCGCCTGCTGCTGCACGAGCTGTTCCAGTACAGCACGGAGCTGTTCGATCAGCTCCTGCGTAGCCTGGTCCGGATCCGGGATGGAAAGCAGTCCGGCCAGCTGCGATTCGAGTCCGGATATCTGCTCCGCCAGCTCGGCCTCCTGCTGCGCAAAGCTCGTCTCCACCTCGGCCAGGGCCTGCGCCCTGGCCTGGGCGAACAGGCCCTGCTTCTCCGTCAGCTCCGCGCGCTGTACGTCAAGCTCCGCCCTGCCGTTTTCCAGCTCCGCGCGCCCGGCCTCGACCTTGCGCTTTGCCTCGGGAAGCTGCTTCCTGCCGTCCTCCAGCTCCTTGCGCTTTTCATCGACCTCCGCCTGTGCGGCGTTGATCTCAAAGAGGGCAAGGCTCAGCTTCTTTTCCGCGTCGTCGAATTCCTTCTCCGCGTCGGCTTTTGCCTCCTCGTATTCGCGCCAGCCGTCGTCGATCTCCTCGCGCGCGTCGCGCAGCTCCTCCTCCGCTTCGGCGCGGAGCGCGGCCCGACGCAGATTGCCGCGTCGGTTCAGAAAGCTCTCGACGAGCGGCTCCATGCGCGCGTGCGCGGCGTTATAGGTCTCGGAATAGAGCTCCCCCGGGCTGTCGCACCAGAGGCGCAGCTCGTGCCAGGCCTCGCTGTCGAAGGCCGAGGCCGGCAGGAACACAAAGGCGGCCAGCTTGCCGGCGCCCAGCGTCGTGTCTCCGCGGTTCTCGCTGAGATAGCGCGGCGAGCGCGCCAGCCCCACGATGCGGTATTCCCCGCCGGGCAGCAGCTCCAGGACATCCTCCTCGTTGTCCTCGCACAGGCGCAGCGTGCCGCCGAGATCCGCCTCGCCGAACAGGCGCGAATCGGCCAGGCACTCCCCCGCCGTCTCCGGCAGACGCCCCGCCGTCAGAACGGGGAGGTCCACCTTCTCCGGCAGGCTGAGCACCGCGAGGGCCATGCGGTGTCCGTCCCGCTCCATCCAGGCGTCGGCGAAGTATCCGCCCTCGGCCAGGGCCACGCCGTCGAGCGTCTCAAAGGCGGCGGCGTCCGCATCGGTAAAGCCGAGCGTCGACAGCAGGCGGAAATCGTGAAAGCGCTGTTCGCGCAGATAGCGGTCCGCTGTTGAGAGCATGGCGGGATATGAACTTTTCAGCCCCGCGAAGAAACCCACGCCGAGCGCCACGATGGCGAGGATCGCCAGATAGCGCCCGAGACTCGCGCGGATGCTCCGCAGGAGCATGCGGGAAGTACAGCGGTTCATGCTTTCACCATTCGATCTCTTCCACCGGAACGACGGTCTCGTTGATCTCTTCCGAGAGGATGGTCCCGCTCTTGACGCGGATGACCCGGTCGGCCATGCCGCACAGCGCCTTGTTGTGCGTGATGATGATCACGGTCATGCCGCTCCTGCGGCAGCTGTCCTGCAGGAGCTTGAGGATGGCCTTGCCGGTCTGGTAGTCCAGCGCGCCCGTCGGCTCGTCGCAGAGCAGGAGCTTAGGGTTCTTGGCGAGGGCCCTTGCGATCGCGACGCGCTGCTGCTCGCCGCCGGACAGCTGCGCCGGGAAGTTGCGCTCCCGCTCTTTGAGGCCGACCTGCTCGAGGACGGCGGCGGGATCGAGCGCGTCCTTGCAGAGCTTGGCCGCGATCTCCACATTCTCAAGGGCCGTGAGGTTCGGGATCAGATTGTAGAACTGGAACACGAAGCCCACGTCCGTGCGGCGGTAGGCGGTCAGGCGCCGTTTGTCGTAGGCGGAGACCTCCTCCCCGTCGACGAAGATGCGCCCCTCCGTGAGGGTGTCCATGCCGCCGAGGATGTTCAAAAGCGTGGTCTTGCCCGCGCCGGACTCGCCCACGATGACGCAGATCTCGCCCTTGCCGATCTGAAAGCTCACATCGTGCAGGGCAGTGACCTCCACCTCGCCGGAGGTATAGATTTTTTTGACGTCTTCAAAGCGGATAAACGCGTTTTCCATGGAAATCATCCTCCATTTTACAGAATAACAGCCCCCGGAGAGGCTGTCAATCCCCGGCT
>JAEEGL010748203.1_pt1 | contig 12390 bp, 7 predicted proteins | sample 9134231 | NCBI WGS metagenome assembly JAEEGL01 (sample SAMN16246548, study PRJNA631951) | gut metagenome | biome: gut microbiome; feature: rumen; material: fiber-attached | host: Bos | place: Iran: Karaj | collected 2018-10 | reverse complement strand
TGCAAAAAAAGCCATGCGAATTTGGCATTGAAACAGCTTTTGATTTGTATCAACTTGCCATTGAAACTAAGATTATTTCCAGTTCTTTCTCAGAGGATGTTGCTTGCCAATTGTTTCCATTGGATGCGTTTTCTGCATTTGCTATCACAACGGCTTTGCAAAGGTATGGCCAAAACGAACGGTCACTTTTTACTTTCCTAAATAATCGTGGCAATAACTCCCTTTCAGAGTTTCAACCTAAGCGAAACCTTACATATCATTTGGGAATAGTTTATGATTACCTCAGTTACAATTTCTACTCGTATTTGAAAGATGCCAATGCAGATTCAATGAGTTGGGGGTCTATGCAGGCTTCTATTGACAGAGTAGAAGGTCTGGGGTGGGAATCGGCAGGCCAATTGAATGATGCAATTAACATTGTAAAAGCCATAGGAATACTCAATTTGTTTGGCGTCGCAAGTTTTCAGCTCGATTCGGGCCAAATGGTTAGGTATGCCAAACTTGCAATGGATGTTGAAAATGCCCAAGAACTGATAGAAAAGTTAATACGGTTGAAGATTGTAAGGCTCGCATCTTATAAAAACCGCTTGATGCTGTTTGAAGGAACTGATATAGACATTGAACTTGAAATACAAAAAGCGGGTGCTATTGTATCGAAGCCAGTATCTTTTATTGATGATTTGCGTCAATTTATCAGCAAGAGGGTTTCTCCTGTAAAAGCACATTGTTTTCATAGTGGCACACCGCGTTATTTTGAATACGAGATTCGAGAGGAGCCTTTGGATATGGTGCCAACAGGAGATACGGATGGATTTATTGAGTTGATATTTTCGCCCAAGCCAAGTGCTTTAGAGGAAATAAAAACTTATAGTTTAAATACGGAACATGCTATTATCTATGCGTATTTCAACAATACGGAAGAAATTATCAATCATTTATATAATATCAATAAATACGACTATATACTTACAAAAGTCTTGATTGACAAAAAATCCGATTATGTGGCTTTTAGTGAAATAATGAAACTAAAAGAATATGAAGAAGATTTATTAAACAAGACCATTTCTGACAACCTTTTTGCCTATAAGAATAGGGTTAATTGGATTTTCGAAGGTGAACAGAAAAAAGTTCGTTCGTTGAAGGAATTCGATGAGTTGCTTTCCTATGTTTGTGATAAAGTGTATTCGAAGTCTCCTGTGATGAAAAATGAGTTGTTTAATCGACACAAGTTAAGCAGCCCTATTTCTATGGCACGGAAGAATTATCTGACGGCTCTTGTTGAACATTATCAGGAAGATGATTTAGGTTTTGACAAAGATAAGTTTCCACCCGAGAAAACAATATATTACTCATTGCTGAAAAATACTGGATTGCATCAAAATGGCGTGTTTTCTGACAAGCCAAACAACAATGGATTGGCCGAGGTTTGGGACGAGTGTATTCAATTTATGCAAAGTTCTACAAACAAGCCTCGGAGAATCTCTGAATTAATCAAAATTCTTAGCAATCAGCCATACAAATTGAAACAAGGCTTCATTGATTTTTGGATTCCTTCTTTTTTATTTATCAAACGACAAGATTTTGCTTTGTCTGACGCCACTTCAGGTGCATATATTCCGAATATGGACATGACATTCTTCGATTTGCTTCAAAAGCATCCTTCGGATTATTGCATAAAAGCCTTTGATGTTGACGGAGTAAAACTTGACTTTTTTAATCAGTATAGGCGGTTTGTGAATTTGAACGATGAGATTTCTGTTACAACAGATAGTTTTGTGGAAACTATAAAACCTTTTTTGTTTTTTTACAAGAATTTGAATGATTACACGAAACATACCAAAAAGTTTACCCATAAATCAACCATGAAGTTCAGGGATGTTTTGGCTACTGCAAAAGATCCCGAAAAAGCTTTCTTTGAAGATTTACCAGAGGCATTAGGCTTCTCGATTACTTCTATTAAAAAAGGAGAGAGTATAGAAGAATATGGCAGGGTCATACAACGAGCAATCAGAGAATTACGGTCTTGCTATTCACAATTGATTGACCGCATTGAGGAGAGGATTGTTGATGAATTGAATTTGGAATCGTCAGATTACAATGAGTATGTTTTGGAATTGAGAAAAAGACTTGAAAATGTTAAGGTGTTTCTGTTGAACACTCAACAGAAAGAGTTTTACAACCGTGTAATGACCGAATATGACAATCGCATATTATGGTATCAATCAATTTGTTATCCTGTTTTGGAACATAAACTTGAGGCAATGCGTGATGAGGAAGAAGAAAAATTGTTAGACGATATTGTGTTCCTTTTCCGTGAATGTGAGAAATATTCTGACATCTCCAAAAAAACAAAAGCGGATACTGATGATGCCTATTCTTTTGATTTGGTTACTAACAGAGGTACAAGCATCAGAACTCAAACCTTTATTTTGCCCGAAAAAGAAAAAGAACGTGTAAATGAATTAGAAAAGAAAATAATTAGTATCTTGCAGGGCGAAAGCGACATAGAAGTGTGTGCGTTACTATCTATTCTGAATAAAAAGTTAAAGTGATGAATATCAGACATATATTAGGAATATCAGGTGGAAAGGATAGTGCGGCTTTGGCCATCTATATGAAGCAAAACTATCCGAAATTAGGTATTGAATACTATAATTCAGATACTGGATGCGAATTGGCTGAGACAGAACAATTGATTGAACGATTGGAGGCGTATCTTGGCAAGGAAATCAAGCGTTTGAGAGCAGCCGAAAATAGTTCTGAACCAACACCATTCCATCATTTTTTAAAGGCTATGGGTGGATTTCTTCCATCTCCACAAGCTCGTTGGTGTACCAAGAAGATGAAGCTCGCCGAGTTTGAACGTTATGTAGGCGATGATTTAGCTATTTCCTATGTCGGTATTCGAGGTGATGAGGATAGGGATGGATACATTTCTACAAAGCCCAACATCCAGGCAATCTTTCCTTTTCGAAGGAACATCTGGAGTATAGATGTCATCAGCAAGTTCCTGAGCAATGACAATTTGGAGCAAGTGGTTTCGTTATACGATGTCATTTGTCCTGATGACTTCGTGCGTGATGAAGTGATGGAGATAGTTAGGCGGCCTATTACGAAACAATTCTACTACTCCAAGAAAATGAATGCCTTGCTTGATTACGATGTCAAGATGTTTAATCAAGCGGTGTTTGCATTTTTGAAAACGACAGATTATCCAGTCGGTCAATTAGATGAATTTCCGTTGATTGATAACACGGATGTGCTTGTTAAAGAAGACATTTTCAATTTATTGCGAGAAAGTGGTGTTGGTGTTCCTGCCTATTATGAAGAGATTCCATTTGAAGTGGATGGGAAAAAGGGAACTTATTGCCGTAGCCGTTCGGGATGCTATTTCTGTTTCTTCCAACAAAAGATAGAATGGATTTGGCTTTATGAGCAACATCCAGACCTTTATCAAAAGGCTATGGAGTTTGAGAAAGACGGCTACACATGGAATCAAGGCGAAAGTCTTGCCGACTTGTGTAAACCTGAACGTGTTAGACAAATCAAACTAGATATAATAAAACGTCAAGAAGAGAATCGCAAGCAAAGCAAAGGAACAACACTTGTGGACATTCTTGGCGATGAGATAATGTGTGCTAATTGTTTTATTTAAGTACTATGGAATATAAAAGCAAAGAAATCACTATCAAAGAGTTGATAGATTTAATTGAGAGTAAAAAACTAAATCTTAATCCTCCATATCAAAGACATTTTATATGGACGCCAAAAGACCAGAAACTTTTAATCGATTCTATTCATAAAAGTTATCCCCTGCCGAGTTTTTTTATTTTAAAAAAGGATATTGATAGTTTTGAAATGGTTGATGGACAGCAAAGAGCAAATACAATTTATAAATATTATCGAAATGAGTTTCGTGATAGTGATAAGAGATTGTATAAAGAAACAAACACCGAGGAATTTCTCAATTATCGTTTAATTGTTATTGAAATAACAAAAGAAAACTTCAGTGCGGGTGAATCTATTGAAGAATTCTTTTCTCTTGTGAATAAAAGAGGTGTACATTTAAATCCTTCAGAAGTCAATCAGGCACAATATCATGATTCGGACTTTTTGTCATTGGTAAACAAAATGATGGATTATCAACCACTTATTAATCTGGATATATTTACAGACAAAACAAAACTTCGAATGAATGACAGAAGTTTGATTGAGGAACTTGTTGCATATTTAAAATTTGGAATTACTGATAAACGTAATGCAGTAGATGAACTATTTAATATGCAAATTGCAGAGCAAGAACAAGATGCATTATACGAAAAATTCACTTCTGTAATTGATATTATAGAGCATTTTAACACAGAGTATCCTATAAAAGAAACAAGGTATAAGCAAAGAAATGATTTTTATACATTGTTTTGTTTTGTTCATCGTCATACGGCAGAGCCCCAAACGGTTTTGTTAGCTATGTATAATGAGTTGGTGGCAATAAGTAACAATGAGTTTATTACGCCCTCAAATGATGATTGTGAACCATTTAAAAATTATGCATTGAATTGTGTCAGCCAATCTAATTCAAAAAAAGCTAGAGAGAATCGATTGATTTTTTTTGAAGAATTATTGTGTAATGAGGATAAAGAAGGAAATGATATTATTTCTGAAATCAATACGTTTTTGTACCAAGAATATGGCTTTGACAAGGAGTTGAAGAAGGTTGGAAATTATTATATTATAGATTTTGCTAGTTTCAAGAAATAATATGAAATATCCATCTACAACGATATCAATTACAAATACAGTCGTACCAGGCATTACGTCTCAAATAGACATGATACCTATTAGATCTTCCTTCATATTTGAGAAGTCTTCTATCTCAATTAAAAATGACCAAATCTTAACAATAGACAATGTAGATTATTTTGTTGAACGTTTAAGCGATAAAGGAAACAAAGGTGCTCATTCTATAATCTTGAAATTGTTTATCAATAATGATGGAGAAAGGAAAGACTCTGGTTTGGTTCTAAAGGTTTCTAGTGTTTTTGATAATTGGACACCCAGACAATTCAAGGTTAACAGGGCAAATAATTCTTTTTATAGAGAGATTGACTGTTTACGAAAATGCAAAAAACAATATTCAAATTACATAATTCCGATTCACTATTGGGGGCACCTTGTATGTGAAAAGAAAAACGAAAATGGTAATTATTCTTATGTGCTATTTCCGTTTTATATGATGGATTGTGCCGATTGTGATTTAAAACAATTCCTTGAAACTAATGATTTGGATAAAAAAGAGAAAGTATTAATATGTTATCAAATTGCTTCAGGGTTAGGAGAACTTCATGCAATTGATTGTTATCATAGGGACATTAAACCTGATAATATTTTATTGTTTGATAGAGAATTGAAAGTTGGTGATTTGGGATTAATTCGTTATCGGAATGAGGACACTGAAGATGCCAAAGGACTTATTGGACCTAAAGGTTGGATCTCTCCAGAAGCAATGAATAAATATTTAAATGAAGAGAAAAAGTTTGACGATAGAATTAATACAATAATAAATGAGCAGTCGGATATTTTTCAGTTAGGAATGGTGTTTTGGTATATTTTTCAAGGGAATGCTCCAATAGGTTGCATTAAAAGAAAAGATTTCTTTGATGATAATGAGCTGATATTTAGTTTGATTAAAAGAATGATATACCATTCAACGGAAAAAAGAATAAAAAGTATCGGTGAAGTAAAAGAGGAGTTGTCGCATATTATGGAAAAATTTAATTATGCTTAAAGATGTCGTATACCCACCACATCGCCGCTACAAATCGCGCACTCAATGGGAGCCAGTAGGTTTCTTTTCAGAATGCCTATGCAATGCGAACCAGTTTGATTTGATGTTGGGCTTTTTCTCATCATCAGCAATCAATGTGCTGGCCGATGGCTTTGCATCTTTTCTATACAACGGAGGTCGGATGAGGCTTGTCATTAACGACATCTTGACCGAACAAGATAAAACTGCTTTTGCCAATGGTACATCGAACACCCTTCCATTTTTCGACCTTACCGATTTGGAAAAACTAAAATCCACCCTTTCGGAACGCGATGCACATTTCTTTGAGTGTCTTTCTTGGCTCATCAAGAATGACAGACTTGAAGTGAAAATAGTGGCTCCAAAAGAAGGTATCGGTATCTCACATACGAAAAGTGGCGTTTTTGGCGATGGAGAGGATTATGTAGCGTTTGATGGTTCATGCAATTTCTCTCGAACAGCGTTGGTTGATAACATCGAAAGCCTTACGGTGTCCTGCGAATGGGACGGAAGCATTGAAGCTGAAAAGGCAAAAGACATTAAAGAAGACTTTGAAAAGGTCTTTAATGGTAAGGACGAAACAGTTGTCTATATGACGACAGAGCAAGTGAGAACTCAACTCATAGACGGTTTCAAAGACAAATCCTTAACCACTTTGCTTGAAGACGAATACAAGCTGATTGAACGGCACACCAAAGAAAAAGATTTGCCCTCCTCTGTGAAGCATGCCTTGGAAAAAGCCAAGCAAAGAGTCTCAGCGGTCATTGACAAATTGAAAGAAGAAAAGATAGAGAAGAGAGAAGACATTATAACACAAGAAATTGAGCCGTGTTTCCCATATCCAACAGGCCCCAGAGACTATCAAAAGCAAGCTTTTGAAAACTGGAAAGAAAATGGTCAGAAAGGTCTCTTTGCAATGGCTACTGGTACAGGAAAAACCATCACTTCGTTAAACTGCTTGTTAGAGATATACAAACGGAATGGTTATTATAAGGCAATCATTCTGGTGCCTACTATTACGCTTGTAAACCAATGGGAACAAGAATGCGAAAAATTCCATTTCTCCAATGTCATCAAGGTTTATTCTAAAAACTCCGAATGGCGTTCAAGGATAGAACGTCTTCAAATGGCTGAAGAGTACAAAAAAGCAAAAGAGCCTTCGCCAAACTTTATCATCATTTCTACATACGCATCTTTCATAAGAAGCAATGTCTTTGATATCCTTAATGGATTTGAAAGGTCAAAAGTTTTATTGATTGCAGATGAGGCTCACAATATGGGTTCGCCAACGATGATGAAACGCATCGGCGACATCAAGTATTTGCGCCGTATAGGACTATCAGCAACACCAGAGCGACAATTTGATGACGATACAAACAGGAAATTGTTTAAGTTCTTTGGGGCAGAGAAACAATATACATACGAGTATTCGATGGAAGAAGCCATCGAGAATGGTGTTCTTTGCCGTTACTTCTACTATCCCCACTTGGTCAGATTGACCGATGACGAGTTCCAAAAATATGTGGAATTGTCGTTGAAGATCTCCAAGTATTTCAATTTCAACACTAACTCTTTTGACAAGAAGGATGATATTTTGATGAGTATGTTGTTGGCTCGCAAGCGTATTGTTCATAAGGCGGCCAACAAATTAACGGCATTCAATCAAATCATCAATGAACGCTATCAGAAGAAAGGTAACCTAAAATACTCTCTTGTTTATGTTCCTGAAGGAACCAAGCCCGATTACATTGCCGATTCGGATATTTTTGACAGCACCGACCAAGTGGACGATGATATTGTTTCCGACCATTTAATAGACGATTATACGGAAGCGGTGATGAAATTGGACAAGTATATTACGGTTAAAAAGTTTGTCTCAGGACAAAAAGACAGGGACAAGGTTTTGAGTGATTTTGCTTCTGGTAAACTGCAGGTACTGACCTCCATGAAGTGTTTAGACGAGGGCGTTGATGTCCCTCGGAGCGAATTAGCCATCTTTTGTGCCAGCACTGGCAACCCTCGCCAGTTCATCCAACGCAGAGGGCGTATTCTTAGAAAACACGAAGACAAATTCATGGCCGAAATACATGATTTGGTCGTTGCTCCAGAAGTTAATCCTGGTTCTGACAGTTTCAGGATGGAACGAGCACTGCTGAAAGGAGAGCTTATGCGGGTAAAGAATTTCTCGTTGCTTTCAGAAAATCCGTCTTTTTCCCAAATCGAGTTGAAATCCGTCATGGAGCATTACGGTTTGAATATGTATAATAATGATCATATAGTATGACGCAGAAAGACAAAATGTTACAAATGGTCTTAGACGACCCAAGATTGCAAGAATTTTATGAATACACTCGTAAAGATTATGACGAGGGTGTTTATGAAGCGATTAACTCTGACAATGCAATCGTTGCATCCGTCGCCAAAATCATCGTTGAACTCAATGGCTCTGATGACCCAAGTGAACAAAAGCGTGTGTATCAAACTATTTTCAAGTATTTAAATGACAGGTTGTTAGCATGATTATCAAGAACATAACCATAGAGAATTTCAGGAGTTATTATAAAGAGAGCTCTATTGATATTGGCAACGGTTTGACACTTATAATTGGTTCAAACGGCGATGGAAAAACGACATTATTCGAGGCTGTCGAATGGCTATTTGATACCGTTGGATCTTTGCCTAAAACCGACAATAAATATATCTCCAAAAAAAGAATCTCTGAACTAATGGATTCCGAATCGGACTATGTCAGAGTTTCCATGACTTATGTAAATGATGGCAGCGAAAGGCTATTTCAAAAATCCTTCAAATTCACAAAAAGCCTCAGCGGTGAAATTTCCACTTCCAATTTCTCATACGACTTGTATATACAACAAGGAGTGGAAAAAGATATAAAAAGCGGTGAGGCTGCTATTCGACAATTTGACAGGGATTTTGCGCCTTCCATTAGGAAGTATTGCTTGTTTAAGGGTGAACAGAACTTGAACATTTTCAACAATGATGATGCTATGAGCTATCTTGTTGAAACATTTAGCCAAATCCGTGATTTCGACCCCTATCTATCTTTCATGGAAAACGCAAAAGTTTGGGCGGAAAAAGCTACTGATAATGCTATCAAAGCGGATAGGAAGAATTCTAGTGAGGCACAACGCTTGCGCAACTTAATTACTGGTGAAGAAAAGCAAATTGGGGAATTGGAAACCGAGCTTCAGAATAAAAGGGATGAAGCCATCAATTTTCAAACCTTACTGGAGGACCTCGAAAAGAACAAAGATGCATCGAGTCTGTTGGTTGACACCAATTCAAGACTTGCAAGCCTAAAAACACAAAAAGAACAGGTGCAAAAAGAACTCAATGAGAATTATACCTTCCGTTTGTTGGATGACATGTGGATTCTTATGGGTTATGAGCCAATCGCTGAAGAATACAGGGATTTGGTCGGGCACCTTGATAAGGAACAAAGAAAACAACAAAGCAAGTACGACCAAGAAGTTGGTGCTAAAAAGGTCATTGCTCAAATCAACAGGGATTTAAGTCACGGTCATGTTCCGCTGGCGATAAACATTCCCGATGAGAACACCATGCGCGAAATGCTTGACGAGGAGTTTTGCAAGATTTGTGGTCGCGAAGCACCTAAAGGTTCCGAGCCTTATCTCTTCATGCAAAAGCGCCTTAATGAGTATTTGGCCTCATTGGAAAGTGAAGAAGAAAAAGAAGTAGAGGTTGAGCCATTGTTCAAATATGCTTTCATCAAGGAGCTTTATGACAGATATTCAGTCCTTCACAACAATATGAAGTTCCTGAATAGATTGAATGGCTTTATTGACTCTGCGATACGAGAAAACTTGAAAAAGCATGACACCATCGATAGCTTGTCTTCAAATATTGAACAAGCAGAAGAGAAGAAGAAACAGATTCTTGCCCAAACAGACGGACTTTCAGAGGATGAACTCGTTTCAGCATACAACAATATATCTGAATGGTGGAAAGCAAGGTCTGATGCAGAACGTCGTTCCGATTTCTTGGATGCACAAATCAAGAAGCATAACGAAACCCTGGAAGGTTATCGTGAGCAGTTCTCAAAGATTTCGGAAGACTCTTCTGCTGCAATGTATAGTAGAACAAGCCAAGCCATCAGGAGAATACTTGATTCGTTTGTATCAGCGAAGAAGAAAAACAAGAGAGAATTTTTGGACCAACTCGAAGAGGTTACCAATGACTATCTTGCGCTCTTGAACAAAGGCGATTTCAGGGGCTATGCACAAATCATCGAAAAGCCGAATTCAAGTGCTGAGATTATTCTGATAGATACAGATGGCTCGCGCATATACAATGCCAACACGGCTTTGAAGACCACTATGTATATGTCGTTGCTGTTTGCGGTCGCCAAATTGACCACCGTCAAACATGAAAACGATTATCCTCTCATCTTTGATGCGCCTACCTCATCGTTTACAGCCGCAAAGGAAAGCGACTTCTTCGGCGTAATTGCAGGAATCAACAAACAGACCATAATTGTCACGAAGAGCTTCCTTGTTGAAGACTCCGAAGGAAATTCCACTTTGGACAGCCTGCGTCTAAGTGAGATTGACGCAAAGAAATACCGCATCGAAAAGGCACGGCCTTTTGATGAGAAAGACCTGTCCACCATCCAAACCTATGTTGAACCCATCTAAATCCAAAGCCATGGCAATTACTAGCAACAACAAATTCCGTGAAGACATTTTTGATGTGTGGGGAAGAAAAACCCCGTCATACGAAAAGCATTATGAAAGCGAAGTGATTAAGCCGCTTGCTGATTTTGGCATTGGAACAAACGCTGTTTCAGATGCAAAGGGCAAAATACTGGGCGCTGCCTACGAGGTGCTTATCATGGCCTATTTCATCGGATTGTATTCAAAAAGGCAAAAGCCCTTTGGCGAATATGTTGACTTAAAAGATTGCGGCCAGCCCATCCAATATTGGGGCAATGTGGATTCCAAGAAAGGGAGAAAAGCATATCCGAAACTGAGGGAGTACATGTTTATTTCATTAGTAGCCCGCACGCCTGATATTGATTGGATTGCCCTCGACAAAGGCCAACGGACTGTAAATGAGACTGTGAACATGCTGATGATTACGATGGAGGAGTACATCAACTACGGCCTGTCGGTATTAGCTGAAAAACTCAAAGAAGACGAGGGCTATTTCTATAACAAGAACTCGTTCTTGGACATCTTCAAGGACTTAAATCGTCCAAAACGAGACGAGGCTGAGGATGAAGACGCCCCCGAGTCGCTTGATTGATTGTCCATCCAGCCCCGAAGGGGCCTGCTGTTCATGTGTTCCAAAATGGAACATGAGCCAAATCCTTGTGGAACAAATAGTTTTTCGCCCCATCCCCTTGCGGGTTCACGGAAAAGTTGTAATTAATCTCGGCCTCGTGTTTGGCTATGATATGGTTTTTTTGGTATTTTTGCGGGAAAACAAATATCCCTTGAAACGCCTCCTATACATTGTCTCCTTGCTCTTCATCGTCGGTTGCCAAAAGCAGTCCCCAAAGCCGCAATGGAATCTTACCCACACCGCCCCCGCCCAAATTTGGGAGGAATGCTTCCCTTTGGGCAACGGCCACCTCGGTATGATGCCTGACGGTGGGGTGGAGGAGGAGACCATTGTTTTGAACGACATCACTTTATGGAGTGGTGCACCAAGCGATGACAGCAACCCATTGGCCTTGCAATCGCTGCCGGAAATCCAAAGGCTGTTGAAGGAAGGCAAGAACGACGAAGCCCAAAACCTGATGTATGAGACTTTTGTCTGTGGCGGCAAAGGCTCAGGCCACGGACAAGGTGCCAAGGTGCCTTTCGGCTGCTACCAGACTTTAGGCAACATGACGATTGAATACCATTATCCCAATGACGATTCCGTAACGAATTATAAAAGAACACTTTGCCTCAATGATGCCACGCACAAGGTTTCTTTCGAGAAAGGCGGCCAACGCTACGAGCGTGAGGCTTTCATCTCACGCTTGGATGATGTTGCTGTGGTAAAAGTTAAGGTCCCTGAGCCTGTAAAACCTAAGGTCCCTGAGCCCGTCGAATCTAAGGTCCCTGAGCCCGTAAAATCTAAGGTCCCTGAGCCCGTCGAAGGGCCGACCATAAACAATAACGTCATTTCGACAGGCTCAACGACCTGCACCCTATTTTCTATAACCCTCTCTCGTCCCGAAAAAGCCCAAGTCATCACCGATGAAGATGCCGTAATCATGTTCGGCCAGTTAGACAGCAACGTGGAAGGCGTGGAAGGGATGCGATACTATGCCAAAGCACAAACGGTCACCACGGACAACGAAACGGTCATCTATTTCTGTGCCGCTACCGTTTTCATGTGCGCCGACCCTCCCGAGGTCTACGTCAATGAACACCTGCAAAAGGCCATCGCGAAAGGCTATGATGCCGTGAAAAGCGACCACCTGAAAGCCCACCATGAATTGTTTGACCGTGTGGAGCTGGTAATCGGTAATCCCAAAGAGAAACAAGACCTTACTTTGGATGAGCATTGGAAAGACTTCCTCGTCAACGACGACCCTTGGCTGCCAACTTGTT
>JAEEGL010604746.1_pt1 | contig 12390 bp, 9 predicted proteins | sample 9134231 | NCBI WGS metagenome assembly JAEEGL01 (sample SAMN16246548, study PRJNA631951) | gut metagenome | biome: gut microbiome; feature: rumen; material: fiber-attached | host: Bos | place: Iran: Karaj | collected 2018-10 | reverse complement strand
GCGGTACCCTGCGGCTCGCCGTCGTCAGAGTATCTTGCGTAAGTGCCGAAATCGATAAAATACCCGAACACGTTGTGAGTGGCGTCGGGGTATTTCTTCTTTATTTCCGCGACAAAATCAAGCGCCGATCTCTCGTCCTTCACGGGAGCGAGATTCGCGATAAATCTCGATTTACGTTCGACGATCTCGCATTCGACGGGTTCTTTTACCGTGATTCTCATGGGAGTGGATATTCCGGAACCGTTGTTTTTCACAATGTCCTCCGCGATCATTCTTCGATCACATAATTCTTTATCTTTCCGTAAACTCTGTCGTCTACGGTGGCAACACAGGTAACTCCCTCCGGGCCGTATTCGGTTTCCACGGAATCGGCTTCGGAGTACAGAAGATTAACAAGGGCTCCCTCGGAAAGGGGGAGAAGGCAGGTTACACGCCTCTTTCCTTTGTTGACAAGGGAAAGAAGTTTCTCTGTCATCAGATCAACGCCTTTTCCTGAAGAAGCGGAAATAAAGCAGCATTCGTACCCGGACGTGGCAAAGGAAGAGAGGGACGAGAGCATTTCTGGATCTGCGGCGTCGACTTTATTGAACACGAAAAGCTTAGGTTTCAGCCCGGCGCCGAGCTCGTCAAGCGTGTCGAGCGTAACGTGGAGCTTCTTCTCACACTCCGGGTCTGAAATATCGGAAACGATAAGTAAAATATCGGAATAGGCGGCTTCGTCGAGAGTCGATTTGAACGCTTTGACAAGATGGTGCGGGAGTTTATTGATAAAACCGACCGTATCCGTCAACAGGATCTCCGTCCCTTCCCGGAAAGTGTATCTGCGCGTCGTTGTGTCGAGTGTTGCGAAGAGCTTGTTCTCCGCAAGAATATCGGCAGACGTCAAATAATTGAGCAGGGTTGATTTACCGGCATTTGTATAACCTACGATACCGACGCGGCAAAGACCGGACCGGTCTCTCGCCGCCCTCTGCGTAGCCCTTGCTGCGGATAACTTCTCGATCTTTTCTTCAAGCGCCGCGATCCGGGCTCTCGTCCTCCGTCTGTCGATCTCGAGCTTCGTCTCTCCGGGACCTCTGGAACCGATGGACCCGCTGGCCGAGCCGCCGAGCCGGGACATGGACTTGCCTTTGCCCACCAGACGCGGGGACGTGTAGTTCAGCTGTGCGAGTTCGACCTGGAGACGTCCTTCGGCAGTCGTAGCATGAAGGGCGAAAATATCGAGGATCAGCATACTGCGGTCGATCACCTGAACGTCGCCGCCCAGTTCGTCCTCGATATCTCTTATCTGAGATGGAGTAAGTTCCGAGTCGAATATGACCATATTCGCCTTTTCGCTCTCGCAGAGAGCGGCCAGTTCCTCGATCTTACCTTTTCCGAGGACGGTTTTCCCGTCGGGCTTGTCTCTCATCTGCGTGACGCGCGAGAGCGCCTCTCCTCCGGCGGTATTCAGCAGTGATTCAAGTTCGTCGAGCGACGCCGCGGCGTCTTCCTCCTCGCCCTGTCCGTAAACGGCGCAAAGGATGGATCTGTACCCGTTATCTTCTTTATTTTCCGTCATTCTGTTATCTTCCATGAAACCTCCGCTGAAAAAGGAAAAACCGGACAGGACGTGGGTCATAACACCTCGCTTATCCTGTCCGGCAGAATCCCGAACAAAACAGTACGAAAACTGTCAGATTATTTACCGCTCTTTTCGAGACGCTTCTTGAACTTGTCAACGCGTCCGCCGGAGTCGACAAACTTCTGCTTACCGGTGAAGAAAGGATGACACTTGGAGCAAATATCTACCTTTATCTCATTTCCGGCGTCACATTTTGTTGAACGGGTCTTAACTGCTTCGCCGCAAGCGCAGCGTATAGTTACTTCCTCATACTTCGGATGGATACCCGATTTCATCGCCTTCACCTCATTCCTCGGAAAATCATGCGGGAAGTATTATATCACATAAAAGTCACGTTTGCAAGAGTTTTTTTGTAATTATCGAAAAAAAAGAGCGGCATTTTTCGAACAATGTCCTGTTTTTTACCGATTTTGTTGATTTCATTGTACCATTATGTTATAATCTATACCGAGAAGGATACATTGTTTTCAGTTTTTGCTCTCTCAACCGGGTCGATCCACTCTTGACGCAGCATCTCCCTCCTCCGTATACAGGCGGGATCACGAAAGAATGATGTATAAAATTCAAGTCCGATCTAAAAGGAGACAACGATATGTCAACCAAAACGAAAATCCTTGTCGTTGACGACGACGCCAATATCTGCGATCTTCTCAGAATATTTTTCGAGAACGAGGGGTACGAGGTAAAAACTGCGAACGACGGCTTTGAGGGAGTTAACTTTTTCAAGATGTACGAGCCGGACCTCGTCCTTCTCGACATTATGCTGCCGAAAAAAGACGGCTGGCAGGTTTGCCGCGAGATCAGAGAGAATTCGTCAAAACCCGTTATCATGATTACCGCAGAAGGAGAGGTTTTTGACAAAGTTCTCGGCCTCGAGCTCGGCGCGGATGACTTTGTCGTCAAACCTTTCGACATGAAAGAACTGTCTGCAAGAGTAAAGGCGGTCCTCAGACGTTATTCGGTCAAGGATACTCACGACGAGGACGAAGTCATAAAGTTCGAGAATATCGAGATCAGTCTCAGGAAGTATGAGCTGAAGCTCAACGGCCGCCCGGTGGATATTCCTCCGAAGGAACTTGAACTTCTCTATTTCCTCGCTTCCAATTTCAACAGAGTTTTCACGCGCGATCAGCTTCTCGACAAAGTATGGGGTTTTGATTATCTCGGCGATTCGAGAACTGTCGACGTCCACGTCAAACGGCTTCGCGAGAAGCTCGAGGGAGTATCCGATAAGTGGTCTCTGAAAACCGTATGGGGCGTCGGATACAAATTTGAGGTCATCTGATCTTCCCTCCGGATATCACCGCAGCAAAGATTCACAAATTCATGAAAACGACCGGTGCGGTTAGAATAAGCACCGGTCACGGTTTTTAGTCAGAAAGGCACGGTGCCCGATGTTCAAAAGCGTATTTTTGAAATACATCAGCGCATTCATGCTGATATACATAGGCTGTATGCTGATCCTGTTTTCCGTCATCAACTCGCAGATCAACATATACAGCGTCAAATCCAAAACCAGCATCTTGTCCAACGCTTCCCTTTTTATTGCTGAAGCAATAGAAGACGATTACAACGCCTATCAGGAGCGTACATCCGTCGGCGGTACTAATTTCATAAACTACGTTTCTTTCAACTCAAAGGAGGTACTGCACACCGTCGGAATGATGAACGCCAACCCGGACAAAATACTCGTGTTGATATCAGATATACACGGGAACGTCCTTCTATCGGGCGGATATGACGGCGCGGACGAACTCCTGAACGAGATCCTGAATAAAAAGCTGAAATTGCCTTCCGATGTGATCCACAATCTGAAAAGCAACGGAAACGACAACATCGTTTCCAATCTTAACGGGATCCTCGAGGAAGACAACGTAATCTACGCAAGACCTGTCCGGGATAAGGTAGGCGATCTTATCGGCGCGATCGTCACCTGCTCCGCCAAGTCCGGCGTAAACCAGCTTCTTCAATCGACCGTAAAGGCGATCCTCGTATCTTCATTGTGGCTGCTTCTCGCCGGGCTTATCGCCGTTTACATCATCAGCGAAAGGCTCGTCTCTCCCCTTCGCGCCATGAGCCGCGCCGCAAAAGAATTCGCCGCCGGAAGATTCGACGTGCGCGTGCCCGCCCACGGGAAAGATGAAGTCTCGGAGCTTGCGAAGGCGTTCAACAACATGGCGTCGTCCCTCGAAACGAACGAAGAGACAAGGCGTCTCTTCCTCGCAAACGTTTCTCACGATCTGAGAACGCCGATGACGACCATATCCGGCTTCATCGACGGAATCCTCGACGGAGCCATACCGGCTGACAAGCAGGAATATTATCTGGGAATCGTCGCGGGCGAAGTCAGGCGGCTCTCCCGTCTTGTCAGCGCTCTGCTTGATATAACGCGTATACAGGCAGGCGAGAGGAAATTCAACAAGACGAATTTCGATATATGCGAACTATGCAGACAAGTCATGATCTCCTCGGCTCAGAGGATCGAAGAAAAAGAACTGGACGTCCGTTTCAGTTTCGACCAGGACAACATGTTCGTGTTTGCCGATGAAGACGCGATCCACCAGGTGGTTTACAACCTTGTGGACAACGCCGTGAAATTCTCCTGCAAAGGCGGCGTCTTCGAGATCAAAGTCGAAGAATCACAGCAAAAGATCGAGGTCAGCGTTTTTAACGAGGGCCAGGGTATCAGCGACGAAGATATGGCATATATCTTCGACCGGTTCTACAAGGGCGACAAAAGCCGCGGCCTCGACAAATCGGGAACGGGACTCGGGCTCTACATCTCCCGGACGATCATTGAAGCTCACGGTGAAAAGATAAAAGCGGAAAGCGAATACGGTTCCTGGTGCAAATTCACGTTTACGCTTGAGAAAGGCAAACAATCAAGGAAACTGCCCGGACTTCGGGTAGATTCAGACATATAGAAAAATAGTCGAAGAAAGGCATTTTTATGAATACTCTTACTAAGATAAAAAACGGGGTTTTGGGGTTCTTTGAAAAATTCATTATCTCAAAGCCGGTAAAGCTTTGGAAATGGATAAAGCCGAAGCCCCTCAGATTCATCATCAAATTCGCCGCGTTCCTCTGCGCCGCGGTATACCCCGTATTATGCCTTCTCGGACTCGAGTACATGAACTACGGCAACAAAGAGAAATTCATGACTCTGTTCAAAACGAGGCCGAAGGTCATCGCACTCGACCTTATCATATTCTATCTGTTCTTTGTCGTTCTGATCCTTCTTGTGAAGCGCGTCTGGATCGCGTGCGCGGCAATGGGTACGCTGTCGACGGTCCTTTCCATTGCCAGCTTCCTCAAATACCGCAACGTCGGCGAGTATCTCTACCCCTGGGATCTTCAGCAGACCGGCAACGTCGGAACGCTTACGGAATATATCAATACGCCGCTGTATAAGTCGTATTTCATAATTATAGGCGTACTTGCGCTGACTGCGGCTTTCATAGGATTCTCGAGGTTGTCGCTCAGGATAAGGTGGAACTTCAGGATCCCGGCCGCCATCATCACCGTTTTGACCGTCTTCAACGTGTGTTTCACGCCCGAAATGTCAACGAAGATCCTGGTCAGTCACTCCATGTCTCTCGTAGACGGAGCGCTCCAGACTTCAAACTACGACCAGAACGGATTTGTAGGAGCAACCACGGTCAACATCATGTCCGATATACTGGCGGAACCGGAGGGATACAGCGAGGACAGGATCAACGAGATCCTTGCCGGATATGAATACAAAAAAGCGGGCGAGAATTTCAAAAAGCCCAACGTCATCCTCATCCTGCAGGAAAGTTTTTACGATATCACAAAGCTTCCCGGAATAGATTTTTCGGATGATCCGATAAAGAATTTCAGAGAGATTTGCGGAAGAGACAGAGCATATTCCGGAGTATTCATTTCCAACGCCTTCGGCGGAGGGACGGTAAGACCCGAATTTGAGGTCCTGACAGGAATGACGACGGACGCTCTCCCCGGGGGATGCGTTCCTTATCAGTACCTGAAAAAGAACATGGAAAGCTACCCTCTCATGTTCAAGAATATGGGATACAAAACCATGGCGCTTCATCCCTACATTCCTTCTTTCTATCTGAGAAATACAAAATATCCGCTTATAGGATTCGACGAAACGTATTTCGAATCGGATCTTCTCCGCGATAAGCCGGAATACTACGAGGCGAGAGGCGGCAACGTGTCCGACAACAGTTTCGTTAATTATCTGGAATACTATATTGACCAATGCGGGGACGAACCTGTCTTCATGTTCGGTATCAGTATGGCAAGCCACCAGCCGTTCGACAACAAATTCAAAGAAGAAGAGCTTGAGCTTACCGTAACGAGCGACGTACTCGATCCCGGGACTCTCCATACGGTCAAGATGTTCACGCAGAGAGACGTGGACGCGGACAGAGCGATCGCAAAGCTTGTCGATTACGTCGATAACTGTGAGAGGGATACGGTCCTCATTCTGTTCGGAGATCACGCTCCGACTCTCGGCGCAGAATACGCCGCGTACGTGCAAACGGGGATAAGGCCCGCGGATTCCATGCTCACTCTCGAGCAGTCCCTCTACGTTTCGGGAACACCGTTCCTTATCTACTCCAATTTTGATCTTGAACCCTCCACGATGATCGAGAAGACCGCGGGTGCAGATATCGGAGACCAGTATATTTCTTCGTACAATCTGTTTAACGCTGCGATGGAAATGATGGACGGTCCCGAAACCCCGCTGATGGGGTTCCTGAGAGATTTTCACCAGGTCTGCCCCTACTACAATTCAAGAATGCACGTGGTCGATACGGAAGAGGTGCTGGAGTTCTTCAAGGCGCACAAAATGATCACCTACGACAGAATGAGAGGCAGCCGCTTCTCGCTGAAAGAATTTGATGAATAAAAAGATCGCTCCCGAATGAATACTTTAGAAAGTACAGTTCGGGAGTGATTTTTTTGTTGGAACCAAATACCGTTTTGACAAAAGCTTACGGGGACAACGTCGCCCTGATGGACTCTTCCCTGCGGATAAACGGATCATTTGACCTGAAGAAACGGTCGTTCGCTATCGGGAGGAAGAGCGCGACACTCTATTACGTCGAGGGATTCACAGATTCTCAGGCGCTCCAGAAGCTTATGTCATACTGGGCCGAGTACAGACTTGTTCACGATGAGACGGACGCGGAAACGTTTCTGTATTCGTCTCTGCCTGTCCCGGATGCAAAGATCACTTCATCCGTCAATGACCTCGTTTTCAACGTGATGAGCGGCAGAGCCGTTCTGCTCGGAGAATCGTTCGGGGACCGGGCTGTTGTCATCGACACGAGAACATACCCCACTCGCTCCATAGACGAGCCGGAGAACGACAGAGTCATGCGCGGAAGCCGCGACGGGCTTGTAGAAACGCTGATGACGAACGTCGCAATGATAAGAAGACGGATCAGGGACCCCGATTTGTCGGTCAAACACGTAAGCGCGGGAAGAAAGACAAAAACGGACATAGCGCTTTGCTATCTCACGGGAAAGGCAGACGAGAACTACGTCGCTCAGCTGTCGGAAAAACTCGAAAAACTCGATACAGATTCAATAGTACTCGGACATCAGAACGTGACAGAGACGCTGATCCGTACAAACTGGTACAATCCGTTCCCCAAGGTCAGGGCCACGGAACGCCCGGATTCCGCGGCCGCGGCAATCCTGGAAGGAAGGATCATTCTCCTGTGCGACAACAGCCCCGAGGCGCTGATCTTTCCTACTTCTCTTTTTGATTTTCTTCAGGTGACCGACGACTATTATTTCCCGCCGCTCACCGGCTCGTATCTGCGCATCCTGCGCCAGGTCATATTCTGGTTGACCGTGTACCTTATCCCTGCCTGGTATCTTCTTCTGAGGCATCACAGTTTCCTTCCCGACCAGCTCGGTTTTTTGATTCCCGCAGACCCCGGTGATCTGCCGATTTATTTGCAGATCCTCCTGACTGAATTTGCCATCGACGGGCTGAAGCTCGCGTCCCTCAACACACCGAGTATGATGACGAATTCCCTTTCCATCGTCGGAGGTCTGCTGCTGGGCGATATTGCGGTGAAGGTCGGGTGGGTCTCCCCCGACGTTATACTTTATATGTCGTTCGTAGCCATCGCAAACTTCACTCAGACGAGTTTTGAGCTCGGTTACGCGTTCAAGTACCTTCGTGTGCTTACGCTGACTCTTGCGGTTTTATTTGACGTCTGGGGTTTTATCGCCGCCGTTATGATCGCCATATTCCTTATACTGACAAACAAAACGGCGAACGGAAAAAGAAACTACCTTTATCCGCTTATCCCGTTCAACGGGAGGGCTCTGTTGAGACTTATGTTCCGGATGAAGAAGGACGATTAAAAAAGTACCGCGAAACACGTTTCGCGGTACTTTCAATAATACTATCTGTCTTCCCGGAAATACGGGAGTCCGAGATGAGCCGGGGGCTGATTCTCCCGTTTTTTTCTTGCGCTGGTGATGATAAGAACTATTATCGTCACCGCATAAGGAAGCATCTCGAGGAGGTCGGTCTGCGCGAAGGAAATGTTTTTGATGTACGCACTGGCGTTATAAAGCATTCCGAAAAGAATTGATCCGAAAATACCGATATTCGGCTTCCAGACCGTGAAGATCACGAGCGCGATGGCAAGCCAGCCCATTGCCTCGATGGTGTATTCCCACGAACCGAAGAGGTTGTCCATTATGTAACAGAGTCCGCCGATCCCGGCTATACCGGAGCCGACCATGGTCGTGACGTATCTGTACTTTGTTACGTTGATACCTGCGGCGTCCGCCGTCGCGGGGTTTTCACCGACGGCACGGATATTGAGCCCGATCCTCGTTTTCGCCAACACGATCGACGATACGATCGCTATGGCGAGAGCCAGGTAAACCAGTATACCGTATGAAAGGAACAGTTTCCCGAACCATCCGAGATTCTTTGCAAAAGGAAGTGGCTTTGTAAAGTACTTTGCCGCGAAGGCGAAGGATCCGGTTTTACTGATGATGTACCCGGTAAGGCCCGTTCCGAGAGTAGTCAGAATAAGACCGGTCACGTTTTGATTAGCATGAAGGGTCACGGTAAAGAAACAGTAGATCAGTCCCATCAGCATACCGCCGATAAAAGAAACAAGGATCGGCAGCAAAACGGCGATCAATGGATTGACGTTAAGCTTCCCCACGGCATTACCGTATGCGTATTCGACAGCGCACCCGAAAGCGGCACCGGCGGACATGATGCCCGGAAGACCGAGGTTAAGATGCCCCGATTTTTCCGTCAGAGTCTCTCCGGTGGAGCCGTACAGGAACGTCATTCCCGTGCGGACCGACTGAGTAAGGAATTCAATCATTGCCAATCTCCTCCTTCTGATTATGTTTCCTGAACACGATCTTATACCTCAGGAAGAACTCGCATCCGACGATGAAGAACAGGATGATAGCCGTAGTGATATCCGAAACGTCGCTGATATTGAAATCGGATTTGACCTGAATGGCGCCTTTCTGGAAAAACACGATAAGAAGAGACGTCAGCACCATGTAAAGGGGATTGAACTTCGCAAGCCAGGAGACCAGGATCGCTGTAAAACCGCGTCCCTTCGCAGCGGTGGTCGAAATGGTATGGTTGATCCCGCCGCAGATCAGCACACCGGCAAGACCGCAGAGCATACCCGAGATCAAAACAGTCCTTATAATGACTTTCTTTACGTTTATTCCGATGTATCTCGCAGTATTTTCGCTCTCGCCGACGACGGATATCTCGTATCCGTGTTTGCTGAACTTCAAATAAATGAACATAAACACGGTCATCGCGAGAATTATGAGGATATTGAGCAGCCACTTGTTGCCGACTGCCGGCAGGCCGTAATCGTGCATGGGTTCCATGACGCCGGAACCGCTTTTGACCCAGGTGTCAAGCGCAAAGCAAACGAGCTGGATCGCAATGTAGTTCATCATCAAGGTGAACAGCGTCTCGTTGGTGTTCCATTTTGCCTTGCAAAGAGCCGGAAACAACGCCCAGACCGCTCCGGCAAGGAGACCGGCGGCGATCATTATGACCCACAGAAGAGGATTGGGAATCCTGCCTCTGAGATAAAACATACAGGCGATGGAAGCAAGACCGCCGACAAGGACCTGTCCCTCGCCCCCGATGTTCCAGAACCTCATCTTGAAAGCGGGAGTCAGGGCGACGGCAACACAGAGAAGCAGCGCCGCGTCATGCAGGAATGACCAAAGGAGCGTAGGAGTTGAGAAAGCTCCGCGAAACATCGATTTGAAATAGCCGACGGGACTGACTTTTTCGGCGAAAACAACAACGAGAGAAGACACGATCACGGCTGCGAGGATCGCTGCCGCTCGGACAAGGATGCTTTTGAGGCCGGACAGTTCATCACGCTTTACAACGTGAAACAACGGCTCATGAACTCTTTTTGTTCCTGCAGAGTCTTTCATTCTCCGTCACCCCCTTCTTCGTCTATCGGTTGTATCTCGGGAGATTTGGTCATAAGAAGACCGATCTCTTCTTTCGTCGTATTTCTCGCGTCCACAAGTCCGGTAACCTTGCCCGATCCGATAACGAGAATGCGGTCGGACAGTTCGATAAGAACGTCAAGGTCTTCCCCGACAAAAATAACTGCAACGCCGTTTTTCTTTTGTTCGTTCAGCAGATTATAGATAAGATACGATGAGTTTATATCAAGTCCGCGAACGGGATATGCGGCCATCAGCACGGTGGGAGTAGACGCTATCTCACGTCCGACAAGAACTTTCTGGACGTTTCCTCCCGAAAGCCGACGGACCGGAGTGTTGGGACCGGGAGTGACGACCTCAAGACTTTGAATGATCTCATTTGCAAGGTCTCTCGGTTCTTTTCTTCTCAAAAATGCCGAGCGGCCTTTTCTGTAGCTTCTGAGCATCATATTATCGACGATGTCCATGTTGCCGACCAGACCCATTCCGAGGCGGTCCTCCGGGACGAATGAAAGACGGACGCCAAGCTGTCTTATCTGTATCGGCGTCTTATCTCTCAGATTCTCCTCCTTACCGGTGGACGGGTCAAAATAAGTTATCTTCCCCGATTCGACGTGCTGCAGGCCGGCAATGGCTTCAAGCAATTCTCTCTGACCGCTTCCGGCGATACCGGCTATACCGAGGATCTCTCCGGATCTTGCAGTGAAAGAAACGTCGTCAAGTATCTTCGTTCCCTCACGGTTGATGCAGTCAAGATCCTTAATGACGAGTCTGTCTTCCGGGTTTACGGGTTCGGAACGGTCGATATTCAGAGTGATCTTTTTTCCGACCATCGCTTCGGTGAGCGATGATACGGTCGCGTCACAGGTGTCAACAGTGCATATATACTCGCCCTTGCGCAGGACCGATACTCTGTCTGACAAAGACAGCACCTCGTGAAGTTTATGTGTGATTATCACGATGGATTTGCCGTCTTCGCGCATCCTTCTCAGAACGGCAAAAAGCTTTGACGTCTCCTGAGGGGTAAGGACGGCTGTGGGTTCGTCAAGGATAAGTATATCAGCGCCGCGGTAAAGGACTTTGATGATCTCGACGGTCTGTTTTTCGGATACAGACATCTCATATATCTTTTTCATCGGGTCAAGTTCAAAGCCGTACCTGGCTGCGATCTCGGAAACACGGCGCGCCACGTCGGAGATCTTATAAAATCCTTTTTCATTGAGACCCAGGATTATGTTCTCCGCGGCGGTAAAGACGTCCACGAGCTTGAAGTGCTGGTGGATCATTCCTATACCATACTTGAATGCGTCCTTGGGCGAACGGATCACGACCTCCTCGCCGTCGATGAAGATCTCACCGCTGTCGGGATAATAGATCCCGGCGATCATGTTCATGAGAGTCGTTTTACCGCTTCCGTTTTCACCGAGGATCGAAAGGATCTCGCCGCGTCTGACGTCGAGACTGACGTTTTTGTTGGCGACGATCTTTCCGAACGTTTTGGTGATGTTCTTCAGTTTGATGGCAACGCTGTTTTCCATATTGCAACTCCGTGTATGTATGATGGGAAAATGTGTTGTTTGACGTTTTTAATTGATAATGGGCGGAGCGCATGGCGCCCCGCCCGCAATCAATCATTCTGTTTTACTGGATGGTGATACCGTCGATATCGATGTCAAAGTAAGGAGCGGATCTGTATTCAGACTCTGCAAAATAACCGTCCTTGATGACCTCGGTCTCAGGCGTGAAGGTGCCGTCGTCGTCAACGTCGGCTTCGTAGGAGGTAAGTTCCTTGCCGTCAACCTTGAAGGAAGCGGTAGCGAAAACTTTGAGATCGCCGGACTTCATCTTCTCGATGGCTTCCTTGATAGCGTCAACGGTGCCGTCAGCGGCAACGCCGAGGTTGATATCGGTGAGTACGACAGATCCTTCTTCGATTCCGCCGCACCAGTCGTCAGCGATGGCAGTGCCTTCAACGTAGGACTTGATGATGTAGATGAAGTAAGGAGTCCAGTCGATTCTGGAGGAGACGATGAAAGTCTCGGGGCAGTCTTCATAGGTGCTTCCGTTGTAGGAGATATCCGGGATACCCTTCTCTTCGCAAGCGGAGGGAGCGCCCATGGAGTCGGCGTGCTGGCTGATGAGAACGCAGCCGTCGTTGATAAGAGAAAGCGCGTTCTGACGCTCCTTATCAACGTCGTACCAGGAGTTCGTGAAGTTGACCTTCATTGTAGCTGTCTCGCAAACGCTGCGGGCGCCGAGGAAGAAGGATGTGTAACCGGACTTAACTT
>JAEEGL017224707.1_pt1 | contig 12391 bp, 6 predicted proteins | sample 9134231 | NCBI WGS metagenome assembly JAEEGL01 (sample SAMN16246548, study PRJNA631951) | gut metagenome | biome: gut microbiome; feature: rumen; material: fiber-attached | host: Bos | place: Iran: Karaj | collected 2018-10 | reverse complement strand
CCTGACGTTCCGGTCCTTGAGCCAGTCCGAGCACCTGCTCATGGAGTTGCTGCCCATCGGGACGTGCGTGCACATCGCCACAAGGATCCTGCTCATCGGGACACCGCATTCCTTCAAGGTGTCCGCATAGTCGAGGATGCCGACGGAGCCGAGATAATGTTCGACGGTCTTGACGAGCCCGTAGGCAACAGATATATTCTCATTAGGGGTAGGGACGAATGCCCCTGTCCTGAATGTTGTTTGAGTCACGACTGCGCATTGAGGCGGGGCGCTTTTAACCTCACTGCTAACAGGGGTTCAGATGCCCTTTCGTTCATCATGTGGCGAGGTCAGGATAAACTATTAATAGATGCGGAACGGCACTTCCTTTCTTTAACATTTACAACAGTAGAGTATGGCAGCGATGCAAATCTGTTTATGTTCATTGATGCCGGCGCAGTCCATGGTCTCTTGCCTCGTTTTGTTCTTTCAAAGGAAGCAAGAGACCACTTCTGACGAAATCGTTTCAAACGGACGATGCGGAATCGCCGGTAGCATTCGAATTTGTCATATTATCTTCCACTTACTCGTCAATTCCGCATAATCCTTAACTGATTTAGCATAGGGGTTGCCCTGTTTTAAATCATTATTGCCCCCCAGGTAGGCATTAGTCTCTAGGTAAGGATTGCCATTGTTGCCAGAGATTGTTGTGCCATTGGTGACCGCTCCAGCGACAGATCCGGCGTATCCCAACCCATTGTTAGCACTGTTTCCGTTACACCGAGCAGTGGCATGGTAGTGTCCGGCGACCGTGCAACCACTGATTTGTGATTTTTCCATGGCAACGCCGGCGATGCCACCGCAGTATGCGGCGCCCCCTCCTGCTTCCAAATTCGTACTCACTGTGCATCCATAGATTTTAGTATTGCCCTCGGCCAATCCGACAATGCCTCCGACAAGCTCGCTTCCCCTGTCGAAGCCACATTCATTCTGATGGCCCGTCTTACCGCAGTATATATGCCCTCCTTCCACTTTGCAATTGATTATTTTTGTATTGTCATAAGAATTGCCGACAACCATTCCTAGACGTATCTGCTTCCCATTCCCGTTGCTGATATAAATTGAAGCATTGGAAATTGTAAGGTCCGTAATCTCGGCATCGCCGCGAGTGGCGGAGAAGAGCCCGTATCTGACAACGCCGTCTGCAGGATGACCGCTGACGCTGCCACTGTAGCTAAGGCCGCTAATCGTATGGCCGTTTCCATAGAACTTTCCATAAAACTCATTCGGATACCAGTTGCCGACTAGGCTGATGTCATTCATGAGCCGATAGGTTGCGTCTCTGTATGTCATGTGCTTCAGGTTTTCGGCTGTCCTGATTGGGAGATCGATGTGCCCGGATACAGTTCCGACATACGGATTCGTCATGCATGAAGACCAATTTCCATAATCTCTCCAGTAATAGCAATTCGATATTGTGTTGCCATACTTTGTATAATCTCCGGTAAGCTTGATATTATCCCCGTAGCCTACAAGGAACCCGTGTTTTCCGGATTTCCCGAGAGTTATGCCATCCACAGTGCAATTCTTAACCGTTATCCCTTCCGCATAGCCCACTATACCTCCGACGTAAACATTCACGTCGAATATGCTATTACTGTCGTGCGTATATCCACTGTCGGATATCTCGACATCCCCGTTTACATACCCGACTATCCCGCCGAATATACTGCTGGATGCGATTACGGTTCCGCTCACTGTGCATCCGCTGATGTTACCCGAGCCAGCGCTGCCAGCAACACCCCCCGCACAATAGCCTTTTACTGTTGTGCTTGTTGTCGTATTATCTATTGTTAATCCAGCCACCGTGCATCCGCTGATGGCCCCATAGCAATTGCCGACAACCGCTCCGGCATCCCTGGTCGCTATGACCGTACATCCGGCCACCGTGCATCCGCTGATGGGCCCCGTGGATTTGCCGGCGATAGCTCCGGCATAGAGGTGATGTTCGTCGCTGTACGACTCGTCATTATCCAGAGTAAACTGGAGTCTAGAATTTGACACCTGGACATTATCAATCGTCCCCGAATTGTACCCAACGAGGAATCCGGCGAAATGATATTCCTTTGATACGTCTTTAACGATAAACTTGAACTCAGATATTTTCAAATTGAAGATCTTGGCGTTTTGCCCCAGTTCCTTGAAGAGTCCATAGTTTCCACTGTACTCAGTGTTTACGGTAAGTTTGGATATTGTTTTATTATTGCCGTCAAGGGTGCCGTTAAAGTATCCAATCGGCTCAAAACCGTACCCCTCCATGCTCAAATTCTATCCAAGCTTGAAAACTCCGGCTGGGTCACGTGGTATCAGGCTGAGCTCGGACGGCTTGCAGATGATGTACGGGTCATTAGTTGTCCCAGAACCAGTCACACCATACAGTTGGGCCAATGCCAAACGATCATCATTTATTCTACCAACATTAACAGAATCAGTCGCTATCGGCGCTCTGAGAATGACACGGTCAAAACTATTCGTGGGCGAGGAAACCCATTGCCCATCGATATTGTCGGCATAATTGCCTACTTGGTCTTTGATGCCCAGGATGTTATATTCGTAGTGTGTCCCGACACATTTTCCATTCTTAATTTCCAAGACTTGGATAACTTCCACATCAGCCAGCATAACAAATTTGAGATACTGGTAAGGCGTAGTATTGACGAATTGGGTAGTATCAATTATCCCTCCCATCTTAGTTTCGGACACTGTATTAATATCACTGAGGAACTTCAAATTTGCATTCAGTTTTGCAGTGAGGCTGGCGGTTAGATCGACAGGATGTTCGGTATCCGAAGATGCATCGATGGCATCCGCTATGCCGGATGTCATCTTGCCCAGTCCCCCTAATATCGTACCGGCGGCCTGTGCCCCTGGAATGGCTGACACCACGCCACCCAACCCCTCGATAAATACTCCTGCGGCACTAGCGACTCCCGCATCACTAGCAGGATCAGTGACGAATCCGTTAATGCCTCCGTCAATGTTCCCGTCGATACCACCTTGGATGCTTCCCTTCAGCGTCCCTGTAGTAATGGTAGCCCCACTAAGTTCAATATTCGAGACGGATGTTTGTCCGTCTGTGACGTAAAAGGCTTTTCCGTATCCATCGCATAAGATGACATCCTTCATCTTTCCGAGGGAATACATGTAGAAGGTGCTGTCATCCTTAGCCCGGTAGCCCAGATATATGCCCAGATCGGTTTCGTCGTTTTCGTCTCCGTAGTATTCCATCGTGGGATTGTAATCGGGAAAAGCTGTGGAGACCCAGCGCGGATAATATGTCTTGCTTTCGGTCGCCACCCAATCCCATTTGTCTTTGTATTCATGTTTTTTATCGTCGTAGTTCTCATAACACCCTTCTATTTTGTAGAATCTGACTTCTCTGTCTCCTGATTCTATTTTATGTTCCATCAGAACGTTCCTAATTCTTTCTTCGAAATTCGTCCCGTATTTAGTTTCGATTTCGAATGACTTGCTAAACAGAGATTCTTCGAATCTAATGGTTACAAAACGATCGAAAATGGCCTTGACCTCTGTGTCCTCGGTGATGGTTGATGGCAGGTCAGACCATCCCGAAAAACAAGTGCCATCTATCCCTGTATTGGGTACCGCTCTAATCGAAACTGTCCCTATCTTCAGTGTATCATTCGAAATAACAACATCGGACCCATATTCAACCTGAATGCTGGTTGGAGTAACATACCCATATTCAGCGGGCTCGGCAATTATTCTAACGGTGAATTTAGGAAGCGGATCTATGCAGGAGAGATGACCTGTTGAATAGCTGTATTCGAAAGCGTGCCCAACAAGGTTGGCTGCGGTAGGGTTGAGTCTGGTTCCAAACTGGTCCTCGAATATAACGTCTCTGAACGCATAAGATCCGACTTCGCGGAGATCATTTCCGAATACTACGCGCATAATCCCATCGCAACCGTGGAAGGCACGCATGCCGATCGATTCTATGTGAGACAGATCCAAGGTCTCCAGGGATTTGCAATCTTTGAACGCATATTCGCCCACGGTTTTCACGGAATAATCATGACCAGAATGCATTATCCTTTCAGAAATCTCGAGATCCAAGATCTCTCCTTCGTAGCCTATTACCGAAGCTTCCGTCTGGGATGTTACCTGATACCTAATTCCGCCGACTAAGAACTGCGTCCCAATCTCGTTCGATGGCTCGAACATGGCGTAGACCGTCATGTTGCCGCCCACGACTCCTGACGGGATGCTCCATCCGGAGAATACGTAGGAACCGCTCGCAGCCGCCACGGATCTGCTCCCGCCGACTGTCAGAACGTTCCCGTCCGCGGATATTGCCGCCCCGTACTCCGCCTCGATTGATGATGGGGAAACGGTCCCGCTCCCGGCGGGCTGCGCTATCACGGTGATCACATAAGCTCTGGGGGACCTATCAAACACGGCGGCATAGGCCGCGTTCCCCGTGACCTTTGCAACCTCCGGCTCCCATCCCCTGAACTCGTAGGAATACTGGCTGTCGGACTCCTTGACAGGAACCCAGGCGGACGGCATAGCGCCCCATTCGAGATACTCTGTCGATATGACACTTCCGTCCTCGTTCAGCCATGTGACTTCATACTGGTTGACCGCCCTGTAGAACACCGCCGCCACGGCCATGTCCCCGCCGACGACGTAGCTGGGGACGTCCCATCCTGCGAAGATGTATTCGTACTGGGGCGTGCTTATCGAAGGGTAGGCTTTCACGGTCGACGATCCGATCGTCAGCGCGTTCCCTTCCGCTGAGATGGAGGCTCCGGCCTCCGCGCTGACACGCGACACGGAGACGAACCCGTAGCCTTCCTCGCGGACCGTGATCGTGATCTCGTATGTCTCGGGGACTTCCGGGGATTTCTCGGTCAGCACTCCGGACGAACCTTCGAACGCCTTTCCGGCCAGGTCCTCCGCCGTCGCCCCCAGCTTCGTCTTCCCGTCGTAGAACGACAGGCCGAAGAACGCATATTCGCCAACGGAACTGAGGTTCTCCGCGAACTCCAAGCTGGCCAAAGAGGTGCAGTAGGCGAAGGCCTTGAACCCGATGTGCCTCACATTCTTCAGGTCTATGGAGGCCAGGGAGGTGCATTTGTAGAACGCCTTATCGCCGATTGTGGTCAAGGAGCCCCCGATTATGGACTTCAGGGATGTGCACCCGCCAAACGCATCTTTAACAATGGTTTTCACTGAATCGGGCAAGGTTATGGATTCCAGGGAGGTGCAGCCCGAAAACGCATTGTATGGTATGCATGTTGAGGATTCCGAAAGGGCTACCGACTTCAGGGATGTGCATCCTGAGAACATATAATCCGCAATATTTGCCGCAGGACTTTCTATAACCACTGATTCCAGGGAAGCGCAGTAGGCGAACGCCCAGTCATCGAATGATCTGATAGATCCGGGTACGGTCAGAGTTTTGATGTTCAAACCGCTGAACCCCTCGTAGATGACAGAAGTAACGTCGAACGTTAGGCCTCTGTATCCGACCTTGGCTGGGATGACCAGGTTCTCATGGGATAATTCTAATGATGATGCCGATATCGATACCTCGCAAGATTCTACGGATTTCACCCTGTATCTAAAATCTCCATCCACAAATTCTTCGCCCCCATTGATGACGCCTGTCAGTTTCCCGTCCTTCATTTTGAAAGATTTCCCCGCCAAAGCCTCGGCGGTGCACGGCAGGGCGGTCCCGTCCGCCTCGTAGAGCACGGTGCCGTGTATGGAATTCTTGTTCACGGATGCGAGGGATTTGCTCACGGAAAGATGGGAGAGGGATTTGCACCCGTAGATCGCGTACAGGCCCATGGCTTTGACCGAGTTTGGGAGAATAATTTTTTCGATATGGGAGCATCCGGAGAAGGCCCCGTCCGCTATCGTCTCTACGCCGTAAGGGACTTCCGCCTCGACCACGCCGGGGCCGGCGGCGCACGATACGAGAGAGGAACCGGCTACCAGCATCGTCCCGTCCGCTATCCCGGGATGGGTCCCGCCGATCGAATCCAGCGACGCGCATCCGGAGAAAGCCCCGCCGCCGATGGATTCTGTGGCGGAGGCTATTGTGAGCGAGGAGAGAGACGACAGCCCGAAGAACGCATACCCGCCGATTTCTTTGACGGTATCGGGGACCGTCAGTTCTTTTACGGACGCCGCGTTGGCGAAGGCTTTGAACCCCACGCTCTCGACGCATGATAGGTCGATGCTTCCCAGATTCGGGCAATTCATGAAGGCCTTGTCCCCCACGGACGTCACGGACCCGAGGCTGACAGATTCGAGGGAGGTGCAAGCATAGAAGGAATTCTCGCCCACGGACGTCACGGACAGCCTTGCGCCCATATATTCGACGTAGGCGGGAACCTCGAGGCGAACGGGGGAAGAGACGTAGCCCACAAGCGAAGCCTCGCCGAGGGAGGCGGATGCGACCCTGTAGACAAGGCCTCCGGAGGCGAACTCGTCCCCGTCCCTGATGCCGGACGAGACGCTGAGGACCTTCCCGGACCCTGTGAACGTGTGGCCGCGGAGCTTAAGGCCGTGCTCCATGGTTTTCCCGCCCTCGTCCAGGAACTTCAATCCGTAGAACGCGTTGGGCCCTATGTACACCAGGGACTCGGGGAGGGTTATGCTCTCGAGGGACTTGCATCCGCTGAAGGCGCTCCTCCCTATCTTCCTGACGCCGTCCTCAATGACGACCTCCTTCAGGTTGGCGCAGTTGAAGAACGCGTACTCCCCGACCGCGGAGATGTTGCTGGGTATCGTGACGGACCTGAGCCCGTAGCAGTAGGGGAAAGCCTTGAAGCCGACGGAGGCGACGGTGGACAGGTCAACGCTGGACACGCCGTTGTTGTTGTAGAATGCGTTCCTCCCGATCACCGCGCCGTGCCCGGTGAAGCGTATGTCGCTCATTTTCTTGCATGCACTGAAGGCGCTGGCCTCCAGTACGACGTCGTCTCCGGGGATTGTAAGGGACGTGAGCCCGCAGCAGAAGAACGCATACCCCCCGACCGATTTGACCGTCTCGGGGATGGTGATCGACGTCAGGGACGAGCAGTAAGAAAAGGCCTTCAGGCCGACGGACTTCACGGAGCCAAGATCGACGGACCTGAGCGAAGTGCACCCGTAGAACGCCTTGGCGCCCACGGAGACGACGCTGATCTCGGCGCCGCCGTAAGCGATGCTTCCCGGCACCGCGAGGGATGCCGGGGAGCCTGTGAAACCGACGAGGGACGCCTGCAAGGGGCTCAGCGATATGATCCTGTAGGTCAGCCCAGAGTCCTGGATGGTCATCCCGGCCCTGAGGGAGGATTCCCTGAGATCGCCGCCGGATCCCAGGAACAGCAGCCCGCGGAGCCCGTCGGGGGATACAGGAATGGCAGATCCGTCTGCGCCCCGGAACGACATGCCCTGGAAGGCGGAAGCGCCGACCGAAGCCAGCGAATCGGAGAATCCGATGCAGGACAGGCCTTTGCATCCGTAGAACGCATACGCCCCTATCTCCGACGCCGAAGGCATGGAGACCTCGGAAAGCGAGGCGCAGTTGGCGAACGCCTTCATGCCTATGGTCTCTACTGAACCCAGATCCGCGGTCTTCAGCGACGAGCACCCGTAGAACGCCTTGGCGCCGATGGATGCCACGCCGTCCGCCACGACCACGGACTCGATAGACGAGCGCTCCCCAAACCAGGGGCTCTCCGAGAAGTCGTACATGACGCCGGTCCCCGACACGGTCAGGACCGATCCGCTGAGATCGTATGTCAGGTTGTCGCCGCATCTTCCGGAGGATGCATCGGACTCGCTCGCCGCACATGCGAGAAGGATTGCCGCGACGGCGACTATGACGATGGCGGCTATGGCACTCCCCTTCAAAGGGAAGGCCTCCTTTCCATTGATTCATATAAACCGGAATCGCGGAACGATCCGCTCATTCCTAGGAATTGAGGCTCTCCCTCCCCCCGCCATTTTCTGGCGGGGAAGGCTGAGCCAGCATCATTACTTGAAATCATTCAATCAACTCTGGGCCGAGATTCGACCAATCTGCAGATTGTATGTTTATTATAAAATCAATCCCGAATTAATTAATAAAAAATTATTATTGACGATAAAATAAAATTCATATAAATTATAAATTCATTCTGTATGAAGGTTATTAATTATTGCCAGATTTCATATGGCATGCCATGGGCGCAGCGGGACAAGCCTCCGTCCGAACATCGGCCAGGGCCGGCACCGTGCTCAGGCAGAGGCTCGGAGAATAGAGATTTCCCCGGGGAAGGCCATAGCGAAGGAAAGGCCGGGAGCGCGCAACCGCTCCGCACAGACGTGCAGATCCTCACATATGTGTATTTTTGCACGGACATATTTATCTGCGGGAGCCCTATGCTCACGGCCATGACCTTCGATTTCCACAGGAACCGCTACCGCTCTCGCCGCGGGCCCAGCGACGCCGCCGTGACCGTGAGGATGCCGAGGTCGCTGAGCTACGACCTGACCTCCCTGAGCCTGGCCTACGAGGAGCCGAAATGCTCCATCCTCCTCCGCATCATCGAGCAGTACGTGGACTCCCACCGGGACGACGTCGAGCTGGGGGAATGGAGGCTGGCCCACTACAGCCCCGGCGGTTGGGGCGGGGATGACAGCGAAACCCGCCTCACGCTTTCCGAGGATACCCCAGACGAGGGCGGGACGGAGAATCGAGATGCGGGACATCCCCCGACAGAATAGGAGATATGGCTCCGGACCTCAGATTCCTTCCTGGCCCGGAGCCACTTCCCGTCGCCTGACAAAGGGGCAGGATAATAGTCTCTGGTGTCTATTGAATTAACTATTGAATTCTCATTAATACTCTATTCTATAGCGTTAACGTTTAAAAATTGACCAGAATGATTTTTTCCTGCTTTCATGCTTTTCTTGTTTCAGCAACCCGTCTATTTTGTTTTTGAAATCCTGCCTTGGATTGGGGCATCTATCTAAAGCATCAGCCGCCATTTTGACATATTTGGCCTTATTTGATTCGTCGCCGTCCTTATCGTATGATTCGGCTTCATTGATACAAATTAATATATATGCATCTAAGAGCCCATCGGGGAATTCAGAATTGCTATTGCAACAAGCGTCATAGCCCTCCACAACATATCCGCAGCCTTCATCATACCTGCCCATGGAAATGCAAATCGTTCCTGCTTCATAGCAGGCAAAAGCAAATGAGGTATTGTCACGAAGGTCTGAGCCCCTCCACATATTCATTGCCTCCATCGAGCATTCCAAGGCATTTAATAAATCTCCGGTATAACTCTATATTGAAGCGATGTTGCACAGCTGCTGCGCGATTTTCTGGTGCCCCTCTGGCAATAGTTTCCGGCAGATTTCTAATCCCCGCAGGGAATAGCGAAGTGCCTCTGGATAATTGCCCATATCGGCATATGTAGTTGCTATGTTGCTGCAAGAAAGCCCTATGTTCAGATCTTCTTCAGAAGAGAGCCTCTCACGCATTTCTAATGCACTAATCTGATAACTCAGAGCCGTCCGATAGTCTCCGATATCCGAATATGCAGATCCGATATTGTCCATGGACGTGGCGATAATAGGATGGTCTTTCGGCAACTTCGATTCGACAATTGCCAAGGATTTTTCCATGCATTCCAATGCCTCTTGGTATAATTCCAATCCTATGTAGTCTATTCCGATTTCATTCAGAATCGACGACGATTCGAAATCATCATTTGAGAATTCCTTTTCGTGTATTTCTAAAGCTCTTTTGTGATGATCAAGAGCTTTCCGATTGTCTCCAAGTTCGCTATATATCGATCCGATGGACCTCAGAATAACATCCATGCCGGACCGGTTCTTGGGTGGGTTCCGTTCAAGAATTGTTTTAGCCTTTGACAGGTTCTCCAGCGCCTTTGAATAATTACCGAGATTCAAATAGTCGTCGCCGATGCTGTGGTAATAATTCGCAACCTTCGGCTGTTCATCTGACAATCCTTCTTTGGGAAGATTTCTTAGCATCATCTCAAGAGCTTTCTGATGATAGTATAACGCGTTCTGGTAATCATCCATGTATGAATACTGTTCTGCAACATGGTCTATAAGATCAATCATTAATGCATAGTTTAATACTGATTCGCCCTCTTCCATTGCTTTAATCGCATATGTGAGGCTTTCGCGATGAAGCCCCAACTCGCTAAAACAATTGATTGTATATACGTACACCATCAGTTTTGCAGGATTTGCGATGTCCAATCCGTTTAATGAGGCTTCCATTGATGCCATGATGTCCTTGAATGGAATCAATTCTACCGGCGTTGAATTATCGATTATATCATCGACCGCATCGACGGCGTTCATTATGATACGTGAGCGGGGGTCATCATTCGAAATCGTTATAGGATAACGGACCCTTATGAACTCTGCAACCAGTGGATGCATCTGAATTATAATTCCTTCATCATAGTGTTTTTTTACCACCAATCCGAATTTTGAAAGCCTGGACAATCCTGCGCTATTGAAACCGGATAATGATAGAAATAGCTTCCTTTCAATTCCATCCGACGGTAGGATAGACAGGTCTTCCAGAATGCCCTCCTCCTCGTCAGTTAAATGGAACCCGTCCATCAAAATCTGGAAATGACCAGATACGTCTGTCTCACATATTTTTCCGTCTTTGACAACGCTAACAACATCTCTGAATCCGAAAATATCCTTAGCTAGCTGTTCTGGGTTTGGATGTTTTTCATTTATCAATCCTGCAATTATCGGTATCATTACAGTCAGACGACCGACATTACCAATAACTTCCAGAATTCCTTCGCGATTGTTGTCGGCCCATTGTCTCAGCGCCGGATCAATGCATCTGTTGAGGAGTTCAAAAGTGTCTTCGAGCGATAGTTCTTTCAGAATGATGGAGGTTCTTTGAACATCTAAATTGCGCGTGGTGATAAGTACCCTGCACGTTAGCATCTCTAAATCTGAAAGGTCCCCATTAATTTCATAATTGTCTATCACCAAAAGAACGTCCCTTTCTCCAGAAAGAGCCTTGATTTTAGCATAATAGATTTCGTCTTCGTTTTTGAATGTAGATTCATCAATTTGACGGAATCTCAGCCCCGATACTATGGTTCTTCTGATTGAATTGAAAAACGAAATCCACACGACCTTGCAACCTCTCCGCCTCCGCTGTCTAAATGCATATACCCTGCATAATTCTGACTTGCCGATTCCTCCGAAGCCTTTGACGAACACAACGTTCGATTCTTGGAATTTCTGATCTATGAGTGCTATTTCATTTTCCCTACCGACAAAATATGGTGTTGGCGATAAGAAGTTCTCCACCAATCCCAGGCTATTCGGACCGTCTGCATTTTCCAATGTTCTCCTGATATAGCTGACATCAGATTCTATTTTCTCGAACCTTTCATTGATTTCAGTTCTAAATTCCTGGAATTCGGCCCATATCACATCCTGAAATCTGTTGGAGCCCATCAACTCTTTGAATCTTTCATCTCCCCAAAGCCTATCTTTGATCGCGCGTATGAGTTTCCTGAGATCACTGGCCACACTTTCTTTAGTACCTTCTTTGCAAGGGGGCTCATCTACAAAATCATCTACATCATCACTTTCCCAGTGTTTCATGATAGTGTTGGCAAATACTCCCCTTATTTTCCTGAATTCACTGTCGCTCGATTTGAATACAACCTTTGTCTCTTCGCAAACCTGGATGGCATCGGCTGCTTTGATAGTTTCATCTAGAATATAAGTCGAGAGTTTCTTGTCGCCGATTCTGTCTTTTGTAGCGCCCGCCACCTTGGACATTATTTCTCCTTCAACGTATCCGACCACGGCTTCCGCGACCAGCCCCCCTATCAATGAAATCATAGTTGAACAACGCAATAATATGTGATAATGATTGCTTAATACCTGATACATGTCTTTAGCCTGAACTCACTATATGGTGCCCGAATTCACCATGCTAGCTCATTCGACATTTGGATACGGCGACAGCTGATGCTGGTGCCGATTAAGTCATGTGGGACCCAAGACGTGGACTCCCACCGGGACGACGTCGAGCTGGGGGAATGGAGGGTGGCCCACTACAGCCCCGGCGGATGGGGGGATGAAGTCGGGCCACGGGAGGACGAGAAGGACGCGGGCGGAGCGGAAGACCGAGGGGACAGGGCATATTACGGCTGAGGCCCCGGCCGGCGGAAACGCGCAGATAAGCGCCCGGGGCCCGAAGGCCCCGGCGGTTTCGGGCTCAGACGGCCTCGGCCAGGACCCTGCCCTGGCCGGAGAAGGACTTGCCCGCGAGGTTCCCGGGGGAGGCCTTGATCTTGGCGCCGCCCGCGTCCTT
>JAEEGL015940569.1_pt1 | contig 12391 bp, 8 predicted proteins | sample 9134231 | NCBI WGS metagenome assembly JAEEGL01 (sample SAMN16246548, study PRJNA631951) | gut metagenome | biome: gut microbiome; feature: rumen; material: fiber-attached | host: Bos | place: Iran: Karaj | collected 2018-10 | reverse complement strand
TGAAAACGCAATAAAAGAAAAGAACGATAATCATATTCACACAATCTATAAACAAACTTGGACAGATACAGGTAGACTCTCATCTATTGAACCAAATCTTCAAAACCTTCCATATAGAAACGAAGAATCTAAAGAATTTAGAAGAGTATTCATCGCAGAAGATAACTCATATCTTATGAGTTCAGACTATTCTCAAATTGAACTCAGAGTATTATCTCATCTTGCTCATGAGGAACATCTAATAAACGCATTCTTAAATGGTGAAGATATTCATGAAGCCACCGCTAAGGCTATTCTTCATAAAGATTCAGTCACAAAAGAAGAAAGACGTAGTGCGAAAGCCGTTAACTTTGGAATAGTTTATGGTATTAGTGCTTGGGGTCTTGCGATGGATCTTGATATATCCCCTAAAGAAGCACAAGACTTTATTAACTCATACCACAAAACCTTCCCAAGAATTGAACCATATACTGATTCATTAATTAGGATGGCCGAAAAAGAAGGTTATGTTAAAACTATGTTCAATAGACGTAGATATATAAGAGATATCAATTCCTCTAACTACAACATGAGAGAATTCTCAAAAAGAACCGCAATGAACGCGCCTATTCAAGGTAGTGCGGCTGACATTCTAAAACTCGCAATGGTTAAACTAGATAAAGCGTTAGATGAGAATCACCTACACGCTAAACTAATTCTAACTATTCACGATGAAGTTGTCTTAAATGTTCCAATCGAAGAAATAGATAAGACAAAAGAAATAACTGAAAAAGTATTAGAAAACGTAGTAAAACTAGAGGTTCCACTACTAGTTGAAACTGAATACGGAATAAATTTATACGAGGCTAAATAATATGCCAGAACTTCCAGAAGTCGAAACCGTTAAAAGGAGACTTACTCCATCTATAAAAGGTAAGAAAATCACTGACGTCAATGTATTTTACTCAAAATACAATCATTTAAATGATATTAAAGATGAAGTGATTTTAGATATTAATAGGAAAGGTAAATTCCTAATTTTCACCCTATCTAATCACATGATGGTTTCTCACTTAAGAATGGAAGGTAAATATAGAATTGAAAAGAATCCAATTAAAGATAAACATGATTTAGTATTCTTTAATTTAGATGATGGAAATACATTAGTTTATAACGACACAAGAAAGTTTGGAGTATTTAATCTGTTCCCAAAAGATACTGATGTATTTAAAGAAGAACCTTTAATTAATGTAGGTCCTGAACCATTCTATCTAACTAAAGAAGAATTACTAGATTCTTTAAAAGGCAAATCAACTCATATTAAAACGGCTTTACTAGATCAATCTATTATATCTGGACTAGGCAACATTTATGTTGATGAAGTATTATTTATGTCTAGAGTTAATCCGTTTAGGAAAGCATCATCAGTAACACCTGATGAAGCTGAACAAATAATTAAAAACTCTATCATTGTATTAAATAATGCAATAAACGCAGGTGGTACAACTATTAGAAGTTTTGAATCGTTCAATGGTGAATCTGGGCACTTCCAAGGTAATCTCTTAGTCCATGAAAGAGAATACGAAAGATGCCCAGTATGCGGAAACATTATATTTAAAGAGAAATGTAATGGTAGAGGCACATATCTTTGTAAAAGCTGTGAAAGACTATTTGACTATAAAATGTATGCTATCACTGGCACATTTGCATCAGGCAAATCTACAGTTTTAGATATTATTAGTGAATTAGGCTATAAAACCTATTCTCTAGATAAGATCTATCAAGAATTATTCTCAAATGATGAGAAGATGAAAAGAGAAATATTTAAAAATTTTAAAACTCTTGATAGAGCCGAACTAAGAGATTTAGTATATAATGATTTTAATAAGAATAACTTATTAAAGACCATTACACACAAATATGTATTCAAAGAACTCTTCAACCAAATAGAAAAGAATCAAGATTCTATTATATTTGTTGAAGTACCATTACTCTTTGATGATGGGTATGAAAAGGTGTTTGATAAGGCAATTGATGTGTATGTTAGTGAAGATGTAGAAAAGATTGTCTTAAAGAAAAGAAATATATCTAAACTAACTAAAACACAAACCGATTCAAATCAATTATCCAGGGAAGATAAGATGAAAAAAGCGGATTATGTCATTAATAATACCTCAACACTCACTCATCTAAAAGAAGAAACAATTAAAGTATTAAAGGAGCTAGGCGTATGGGATTTTTCCAAACAACAATAGAAACAAGAGAACTTCATAAGAAAGAAAAACTCAGAACTCATTACTATAGAAATAACTTCAAACAAATCTTAAAAGCTTTCCAAGAGATCGTAGAACAAGACAACATGGAAATCTATGATGTTAACGAAAGATACGGTGATGTATTTTTAGTTGGTGATGGATATGAAGTTATTGCATCAGTAATTCAAATTACTCCAATTGAAACATCGGTTGACTTTAAAGTTAACTGGTTTGCAACATTTGGGCTAAATCGTCCAGAAAAGAAAGCAGTTCATCTATACGAAGAACTAGATAAGAGATTAACATTCAAAGGAACAGTATTACATCCATAATGGCAAAACGTACAGACTTTACTATAAAAAGGAACAATACTTTCATCTTAAGCGATAACAATCGCCAAGTTTTGTCTTTATTATATAGACCTTTAATTGGTAGTAAAGCATCTGACATTTATAATATTTTCTATGAAATGACTAAGTCTACTCCAGTATTTACTGGCCCAGTAGTACTTTTAATCGATATGATGAGCGATTATTATTTATCTGATTCAGAATTAAATAATGGAATTAAAACTCTCTCAACATATAAACTACTAAAAGTCACTTCAACAACGTCTTTTGAACTATTCCCACCATATAGTTCTAGTGAATTTAAGAGTTCACCACTATATTCAAACTTAATTAACAATATTTCAAACGCACAATACGAATATCTATCAAATGTGTTTGGTTTTGAAAGCACAAAGCCAGATATGAAGCCAGAATCTTTAGATTCTTTATCTTATAAAGTTATTAAAAACAAAAAAGCTCCATTTACTTTTAGTGAATTTAAAGAATACTCTAAAGAAGCTGACTATGATATTAGGAGTGAGGACGAAGAATTCTTCACATCACTCGCTAAAGTATATTCGCTTTCGTTAGATGATGTGATGGTAATTTTAAATGAATCGTCTGATGAACATAATAATTATGATAAAGACAGTATTCTTGAAGGTGCATATAAGAAGTTTGAATTAAAGCTTAAGAAGAAAGAAAAGAAAGAAAACAATAAAGAATTAAATGATTCTGACTACATTAACTTCTTCATTGATATGAAGCCTGAAGAATTCTTAGAAAAAGAATTTGGTTCACCCAATGTTCCAGAATCTGATTTAAATATCATTAAGAGACTAAGAGAAGATTTCTTAATGAAAGATGAATTAATAACGATACTTCTTGCCTATTCTTTGGCGACTAAGAATAAAACAATTAGACCTTATTCATTCTTTGAAAAAATCGCTAAAAACTGGGCAAAACTCAAGATAGAAACCGCGGAAGATGCGTTCTATCATATCACAGATATGTATAAGAAAACCGGTACTGAAAAACCTAAAGAAACTACTGAAGAATGGTTTGAAAATTACTGGGAAAATATTAAGAAGGAGGCAGGAAAATAATGAGAGATGCAAGAAACTTATTTGATGGTGTTGAAACAGTAAAAGATTCTGATGAATTAGTTGAAACATTATTAAACAATCCAGATATAAGATCTTTTGTAATGAAATACGATTTATCAAATAAAGATATCGTATCTAATATGAATGTCTTCTTAACTTACATTGATGATGCTAAGAAAGATAGTAATGGTAATGTCATTTCATTAAATTATGAAGGTCTTTCACCAAAACTATCATTCTCTGATGGTATTGTCTCAATTAAGTATGCTCAAATTAAGCCTAATGAGCCTAAATCAAAAATTAAGAGCATTAAAATGCTTGATGAACTTTTAGATGCAAATCTAGAAGACTATTCTTTAGTCACGGACGAAAGAAGGATGTTATACCAATATGCACGAACGTTCATCAATTCATTTGATGATCCTAAACCAATGAAAGGATTATATATTTCAGGAACGTTTAGAACGGGTAAAACATATTTAGCCGCTGCAATTGGAAACGAACTCGCAAATAAAGGTTATAACGTATTAATGGCATATTATCCCGAACTATCATCACACCTAAAATCAACAATTGGTTCTGATGAATTCCAAGAGATTATTGATAGCCTTGAACACTGTGACCTATTAATATTAGATGATTTTGGTGGTGAAGCAGTAAATCCATTTATTAGAGATGAAGTATTAACTGTGGCTTTAAACTATAGAATGATTAAGAATAAACCAGTAATCTTCACATCTAACATACCAATGGCTAGATTATCTGATACATCACTAAGAAAAGATGGCTCTGAAGGCGAAAAGATTAAAGCCTTAAGAGTTATTGAAAGAATTAAAGAATTATCAACAGAATATTTCTTATTAAAAAGATACGAAGATTTAAATAAAAAGAATTACTAGTTTTAGTTAGTATATAGAGGAGAAGTTTATGAAAATCAAATTACTAGACAACGTTATGGAATTTGATGGCCCACTAAAAGCCATTGAAATCGCTGATAAGATTTCAAAAAGTTTAGCAAAAAAATGTATTGTAGTTGAAAAGGATGGTGAATTAAAAGATCTTTCGACTGTAATCGATAGCGACTGCAGTCTAAGATTTGTAACGGCCGACGATAGTGAATCTCTCCACGTATTAAATCACTCTACAGCTCATTTAATGGCTGAAGCTATAAAAGAATTATATCCAACAGCTTGCTTTGGTGTTGGTCCTGCAATTGAAGAAGGATATTATTATGACTTCTATATTGAGGGCGTTCAACTAACTGAAAATGATTTCAAACAAATCGAAAAGAAAATGGTTGAACACGCTAACAAAGCTGAAGCAGTAGAAAGAAAAGAAGTTTCAAAGAAAGAAGCCTTAGAGGAATTCAAGAATGATAAATTCAAATCAGAATTAATTAATGAACTTCCTGAAGGCGAAACTATTACTATCTATTCACAAGGTAATTATAGTGATTTATGTCGTGGTCCACACGTACCTAAAACATCATATATCAAGCATTTTAAGTTATTATCAATCGCTGGAGCCTATTGGAGAGGCGATGCTAAAAAAGCACAAATGCAAAGAATCTATGGTTGTTCATTCTTCAGTGATGAAGATCTAAAGAACTATCTTGAAATTCTTGAAGAAAGAAAAGCAAGAGACCATAGAAAACTAGGCAAACAACTTGGAATCTTCATGTTTGATGATTTAGTAGGTAGAGGTCTTCCTATGTGGCTTCCAAATGGATTCATTGTAAGAAGATTACTCGCAGACTACATCATGGATAAAGAAGTTGATCTCGGATATCAACACGTTCTAACTCCAGCACTTGGTAACGTTAAACTATATGAAACATCTGGCCACTGGGCACACTATAAAGATGATATGTTCCCTAAGATGGATGTTGATGAAGAATCATATGTATTAAGACCAATGAACTGTCCACATCATATGGTTATGTATAGAAGCCAACTCCACTCATATAAAGAACTACCAATCAAGTTAGCCGAAATAGCCGCAGACTTTAGATTTGAAGCATCAGGAGCTCTCACAGGTATTGAAAGAACTCGTGCTTTCTATCAAAATGATAGCCATATCTTCTGCATGCCATCTCAAATTGGTGATGTATTTAAAGAAGTAACTAAGCTAATACTTGATGTATATAATGACTTTGGTTTCCAAAACTATAGATTTAGACTATCTTTAAGAGACCCTAATGATGTAGAAAAATACTTCGGTAATGATGAGTTATGGGAAAAATCAGAAAACGAATTAAGAGTAGTATTAAAAGAACTTGGTGTTGATTATTATGAAGCTATTGGTGAAGCTGCATTCTATGGTCCTAAACTAGACGTTCAAGTAAGAAGCGCAATAGGGCATGATGTAACTTTATCAACAATTCAACTAGACTATCAACTACCTGAAAGGTTTGAATTAACTTATATTGATGAAAACGGCGATAAAGCAAGACCAGTAGTAGTACATAGAGCTATCCTTGGCTCAATGGATAGATTTATTGCCTTCTTAATTGAAGAAACTAAGGGCGTATTCCCAGTATGGCTTGCTCCTGTACAAGTTAAACTAATCCCAGTTAACCTAGATATTCATAAAGAATTTACTGATAATCTCTATAAACTCTTAAAGAGTAATAAGATTAGAGTTCAAACCGACTATAGAGATGAAAAGTTAGGATATAAGATTAGAGAAGCTCAAACACAAAAAATACCTTATCAATTAGTAATAGGTGATAAGGAAGTTGAAAGCAATACAGTAACTTATAGAAAATATGGTTCTCAAGAACAAGTAACTGTATCAGTAGATGAGTTTGTAAGCTTACTAAAGAATCAAATCCAAAATAAACAATAATAAAAGCGGGTTAATCCCGCTTTTAGTTTTCTCTTTTTGGATCTATGTATATAGTTTTTTGATGAGTATAAGATACAAAAGATCCTTTTCTTCCTGGAATCTTTTTAAGAAATCTAACTAAAGTGTAATCAACCGCAACGCTTGATGAATCTTTAGCTTCACTATATGTAGCCGCTAAAAATGCGGCTTTTCTAATGACGTCCTCGTTATTTTTAGTATCTCCAGATACAATAACGTGGCTTCCATGACCATCTTTTATATGGAACCATAAGTCATCTTTCTTTGCAACTTGATGAGTTAAGTAATCATTTTGTATATTATTCTTACCCACATATATCTTAGAGCCTTCATACTTAATCTCTAAGAAATTTGGTTTTTGTTTATTCTTTTTAGAAGATACACTTTTATCTTTAAGATAGTTATTATTAATTAACTCAGACTTAATCTCTAATATATCTTTTAAACTACCTGTCTTTAATTGATAATCTAAGAGTTTAAAGTATTCAAGCTCAGAAGTCGCGATATCTATTTGTTCGGTAAGGTGTTCTATTGCGGCTTTGGTCTTTTTATACTTTTTAAAGTATATAGTCGCATTATCTTTAATATTCTTAGATGGATCGATTTGAATTTCTATATCTTTACCATCGTAGAAATTGTTTAAGACGATAGAAGAAGTTCTAGGGAACTCTTTATAAGCATTAGCCATAAGGACTTCTCCTTTAATTCTTAAATCATCTGAATTAAGGTCTTTATTCAAATCGTTAGATAGATTAACAAGTTTTTTATTTAATCTTTTAATGTTTGAAGATACTGTTTGATATACTTTTTGGTTATTATCTTTTAGTATCTTTGCTTCAGCATTAACTTTATAGTAATGATTAAGTAATTCTGATAAAGTATCGAAATGTAATGAGTTTTTATCATTAAAGACATCAAAATAGTAGTAATCTTTATCGGTTAAAGTGGGATTAAAAGAAGAAGTATTCTTAATGAAGAAATCATAAAACTCTTCATTAGAATCCTTAAACTTATTAATTAAGTATTCAGAAATAAGTGGAGATAGTCCTGATACACTATCCATAAGCTTTTTAGGATATAGATTATCATTATTACTAAATAGTTTATTGATTTCATTCTTGCTTTCTTGAGATAATTTATCGTTTTTAAGTGGCGTATACTCTAATCCACGCATTATTCCTCTTGAATTATTCTCAAGAACCGATAATTGTTTAATAGCATCAATGATTTTCATATTATCATCGAGAAGAAGTATATTAGAGAATCTTCCAATTAGTTCGATTATTAATCTTCTTTTTTCGTTTCCGATTAATTCATCACGTTTAATAAAGTCAATTTCAATAATTCTATCATCGTTTAACTCTTTAATCTCAGTAACATATGATCCAACTAGGTATTTTCTTAAAAGCATAGTAAAGTTAGAAGCTACACTAGGCTTCTCAAACTTATCCTGAGTCATAAATACAGTTGGATTATTATAAGACGCACTCATATAAAGGTAATAGCTTTTACCAGGAACCCTTATATCAAGAACATAATCTGTCTTGTTTAATCCGAATGCATTATCGACTCTACCGTTATTTAAATTGTCGTCTAACTCTTTCGCTAGACGTTTAATAAACAATCCGTCTTGTGCCATAATTAATACCTTTCCTTTATTATATCACATTATATGCTTGAATTAAATAATGGATAAATTCGCTAAAAATAGCGTTTTTATGCTTATTACAAAAAGCGAAAAATAACAATGATATGATTTTTATGCCTCTATAAATATCCAAATAAAAATTATTTTAGATTACTTTTGCGTTTCTAATTTATTATGCTATAATAATTAGAAAATAGGAGAGTACTATGAAATTAAATGAAAGGGGACTGTTGGTAGTATTAAGCGGACCTTCTGGCGTTGGTAAAGGTACGGTAAGAAAGGCGCTATTCGACCTTGACGGAAATAATTTCACATATTCAGTTTCTATGACTACAAGGCCTAAAAGACCTGGTGAAGTTGAAGGCAAGGACTACTATTTCGTAACGGAAGAAGAATTTAAAAAGAGAATAGAAAAAGGTGGCTTTCTTGAGTACAACTATTTTTGTGGTAACTACTATGGAACGCCTCTAGATAAAGTTGAAGAAGCTTTAGATAGTGGCAAAGAACTCGTTCTTGAAATTGAGGTTAATGGTTGTAGACAGGTTAAAGAAAAAATGATTGATGCTGTTACAATCTTTATTGTTCCACCTACTAAAGAAGCCTTATATGAAAGACTAAAGAAAAGAGGAACAGAAAACGACTATCAAATTCAAGATAGAATCTTAAAAGCAAATGCTGAATTTGGCCTAGCATATCAATATGACTACATTGTTGTAAATGATAGTGTTGAAAATGCTGCTGATAGAATAAGAGCTATAATAAGAGCAGAACATGCTAGAACTAGACGAAGCATATACAAATATTATGAATTACTAGGAGATGAACAAGATGAGCAATAATAGTGAAGGATTAAGATATCCATCAATAGATGAATTATTAAAACACATTGATTCAAAATACAAATTAGCTTATGCAGCAGCAAAAAGAGCTAAAATCATTAAAAAAGATAACTATTCTTCTATGGAAGAACTAGGTGGAAATATCACTGCTAAGCCAGTTGGAATGGCTCTTGAAGAGATCCAAGCAGGTAAAGTTCAAATTGAATTTGCACCTACAACTTCAGATGCAGATGATATGCCTGCTCCAGTAAAATCATCTGATTCTGACTTATAAAAGAACAATTTTTCGTACAATAAAATATTTATTTTATAACACGCAAATTGCGTGTTATAATTTTTTTATAGAGGATATTTTATGTATATTAATAATTTATTATCACTAATTGGTTATAGTAGTGATTTCGTCAGCGAAAATTTAATATTGGACAAAGTGGTGCTAGACAAAAAGACTAGGACCGCGTTTCTTGAATTATCATCAAAAGAGCCACTTCCTTACCATGATATGAAGAACTTCGTGGAAGCGTTAGATACGGCAAACGTAGAAGGCATTAATAAGTTTGAATACTTATTCAAAATTGAGGCATACTCAGAAAACGATGTATTTGATTATTATTCATACATTGCTAACTACCTATCTCGTGATGATTTTTCTTTTGTTAGTGCATTGGCTTTTAGTAAGAACTACGAAGAAGAAACTAAGACATTATCAATTAACGTTCCATCATCTGATTCATCGGTTATTTTTTCTAAGAAAAAACTTGTTTCTGAATTTGAAAAATTTGGATTTAAAGATTTAAATATTAATTTCAACATCGTTGACTTAGATGATGCAATTAGAAACGATATTGAAGCGGCGAGAAGACAATCTCAAGAAGAAGCCAGAACATATGTTAATAAGGAATCAAAATACACTTATTTAATCCCTGGTAAAGATTTAGTTGGCGAACCTATATCTATTAGAGAACTCCCAGATAACGAAGAAGAATTCTATGATTTCAAAGGAAGACCTAATAGTAAGAACGCATATATAATTTCTGGAACAATTGAAATGAATGACGACGATACTCTTGAAAAAAGAGACGTTGCTAAATACATTGTTAAAGATGAAACCGGTTATGTTTATGCTCAAAAAAGATCAAGAAGCATAGAAGAAACCAAATTCTTATCTAAAGTACCTGTTGGTGCATATGTTGAGATGCAATGTTACCCTATGATAAATAAAAATGGCGATGTACATATGAACATCGTTAATATGAGAGTTTCAACACAAAAAAGACCGGTTACTGAAAGAGAAGATAATGAACCTAAAAAGAGAGTTGAGTTACACGTACATACAAAGATGAGTCAACTTGATGGTGTTCCTTTTATTAAACAATACTGTGAATGCGCTTTAAAGTGGGGGCACAAGGCTATTGCATGTACTGACCATGGTTCAGTTCAAGCATTCCACGACATGTATGAATTCTGTGAAGCGCACCCAGAATTAAAACCAATTTATGGTGCTGAGTTCAGTTATGTTGATGAAACCAGAGTACTTTGTGCTTATGATCCACAACATAAAAACCTAGATGATGCTACATACGTTGTATATGACTTTGAAACAACTGGTTTCTCAGTAAACTATGAAAAACCAATTGAACTTTCAGCTGTTAAAATACAAAAACACGTAATAATTGATAGATTTAGTGAATTAGTTAATCCAGAAAAAATAATTCCTGCACCAGTTGTAGAATTAACAGGAATCACTAATAAAGATGTAGAAAAAGCTAGATCTATAAGAGAAGTAATCACAGACTTCTATGAATTTTGTAAAGGATCTATCTTAGTTGCCCACAACGCACACTTTGATATTTGCCACCTATACCAAAACTTAGATAATCTTGGAATCAAATATGATAGATTCCCAGTAATAGATACACTCTATCTAGCAAAAGTATTATATCCAGATCACAAGAGTTATAGCTTGGATGCTGTATGTAAAATGTTAAATGTAGAATTAGAAAATCATCATAGAGCGCTTCAAGATGCTACTGCAACTGGTGAAATCTTCCTACATATGTTAGTAGAGCTTAAGAAATTAGGCATTCAATATCATGATGAAATCAATAGCCTAATTAATCCAAAAGATGCAATTAAACTTCCAGTTAGACCTGGACATATCAACATAATTGCAAGAACTCAAAAAGGTTTAACAAACCTATATCACATTACATCAATTGCAAATACCGAATGTTTCACAAGAGATCCTATCGCAACAAGATCTGTAATTGAAAAATATCGTGATGGTTTACTAATTGGTAGTGGTTGTAGAAATAGTTATTTCTTCGATGTTGCTATGAGAGAAAGCGAAAAAGACTTAGAAGATATCATTGATTTCTATGATTATATTGAGGTTCAACCACCATCAAGATTTGAATATCAAAAGAACAACCTTGATAACTGGTATTATTGCGTAACAGATACTATCAAGAGAATTGTAAGAGTTGCTAAAAAGCACAATATCCCTGTAGTTGCAACTGGTGACTGCCACCAAATCAACAAAGAAGATACTATCTTTAGAGACATCTTAATCAGTTATCAAACAAAATCTAGTGCCTATAGGCATTATTTGAAAGACCCTAAACGTGGCACTCCAACTCCAGATGAATACTTTATGACTACAAGAGAAATGCTAGATGAATTCTCGTTCCTTGGTGAACAACTAGCATATGAAATTGTTGTTGTAAATACAAACCTAATTGCTGATAACTGTGAATTTGTTAAATCATTCAGCAATAAACCTCTCCCACCGAAGGATGACTTCATGAAGGATAGAGGTATTCCATCTGCAGAAGCATATGTAAAAGATACTGTATATAATAAAGCCCACGAACTTTATGGCGAAATGCTTCCAGGAATTGTAATGGATAGAATTGAACACGAACTTAAACCAATTATGGATAATAAGTTCTCAACAATCTATCTAATCTCACAACTATTAGTTAATAAATCCAGAAGCGACGGATATGTAGTAGGTTCAAGAGGATCCGTAGGTTCATCATTTATTGCAAACCTAATGGATATTACTGAAGTTAATTCACTTCCACCACACTATAGATGTCCAAAATGTCACTTTACTGCATTCAAATACAACGAAGAAGAAAAGAATAAATATGGTATTAGAGCTGACGAAGAACAATACCAAGAACTTCTTCAAAAGACTCAAAGTGGATTTGACTTACCTGATGCTAACTGCCCAATTTGCGGAACTTTAATGGATAGAGATGGCCACGACATCCCATTCGAAACATTCTTAGGTGTTCCAGACAACCCTAAAACACCTGATATTGACTTAAACTTCTCAGGTGAAAACCAAGGACAAATCCACAAT
>JAEEGL011457927.1_pt1 | contig 12391 bp, 21 predicted proteins | sample 9134231 | NCBI WGS metagenome assembly JAEEGL01 (sample SAMN16246548, study PRJNA631951) | gut metagenome | biome: gut microbiome; feature: rumen; material: fiber-attached | host: Bos | place: Iran: Karaj | collected 2018-10 | reverse complement strand
GAATTCGTCGAGGCTGATCCTCCCCTGCCCCAGGGCCACCAGGCGGCCGGTGATGATGCGCACCATCTTGTAGAGGAAGCCGTTGCCCTCCACGTCGATGAGGACGGGACGGGAAAGGCGGGGCAGCGGCGCTATGGCGGCGTATTCATCCGGCTCCGTGATATCCAGCCGATAGACGGTGCGGGTGAAGGTCTTGGATTCGTTGCCGCTGACCGTGAAATGGCGGAAATCGTGCTCGCCGATCAAAAGCTCCGCCCCCCGACGCATCAGGCCCACGTCCGGATCGCTTTCCAACTGCCAGCTCCAGCGGCCGCCGAAAGCGGAAGCGGCGGCTCCCCGCTCCAAAAGGTAGCGGTAATGCTTGCCTTTCGCGTCATAGCGGGCGTGGAAGCTCTGCGGCACCTCCGCGGCGTCGACCACGCAGATATCCGGCGGCAGGCGGTGGCTGACGATGGCCGCCAGCCTGTCCACGGGCACCGCCGTGTCGCAGCGGAAATTGCAGCGCTGGCCCAAAGCGTGGACCCCGGCGTCGGTGCGGCCCGCGCCGGTGACGGAGACGGGGTGGCCCAGCACGTGGCTCAGAGCCTCCTCCAGCCTTTGCTGCACGGAAACCCCATGATGATCGGGCTGACGCTGCCAGCCCACGTAGGCCGTGCCGTCATATTCCACGGTGAGCAGGACGTTGCGGTTCATAGCACGCGCTCCAAAATGGCTCCCGCCAGCAGCAGCAGGAACAGGGCGAGACAGACCGTATCGCGGCTCTGCCATTTTACCACCTTCCAGCGGGTGCGGCCCGCGCCGCCCCGGTAGCACTTGGCCTCCATGGCCTGGGACAGGTCGTCGGCCCGACGGAAGGCGGCCACGAACAGGGGCACCAGCAAGGGCACGAAGTTTTTGACGCGCTGGGCGATGTTGCCCTGCTTGAGATCCGCGCCCCGGGCCCGCTGGGCCAGGACGATGCGGTCGAATTCCTCCAAAATGGTGGGGATGAAGCGCAGGGCGATGGACATCATCATGGCGATCTCATGGGCCGGCACGCCGATGCGGGAGGCCGGCTTCAGGAGAGTTTCCAGTCCGTCCGTGAGCTGGATGGGAGTGGTGGTGAGCGTCAAAAGCGAGGCGAAGACCACCAGCATGAACAGGCGAAGGGCCATGGCCAGGCCGTAGGTCAGGCCTTCCGCCGTAAGGCGGAAGCGGCCCAGAGTGAGGAGGACGTGGTCCCCCGGGTACATGAACAGGTTGAGCAAAAAGGTGAGCACGCAGAAGATGACGATGATCTTCATGCCCCGCCAGATGGCCTTGAAGGGCACCTTCGATATGAGCACCGCGGCCAGGCCCACAGCGGCCAGCAGGCCCCAGCCCAGCCAGTCGTCGGCCACGAACAGAGCCACCATATAGATGATGGTGACCAGTATCTTGCAGGAGGCGGTCAAACGATGTACCGGGGAATCAGCCGGATAATACTGCCCCAGCAGCAGCTTTTCTTTAAGCATGGCCGCCCTCCTTTCCGGAGGCGAGGTGCGACAATATCTCCTCGGCCGCGCCCTCCACGGTGACGGCCGAAGCCTCGATATCCCAGCCCCGGCGCTGCAGCTCCCGCACCAGGCGGGCCGCCGGCGGCGGCGTGAGATGGGCGGACATGAGGGTCTCTTCCTCGGAGAAGACCTGCTGCGGCGGGCCGTCCAGCAGGACGCGGCCGCCCTTTAAGACGATGACGCGGCGGGCCACCTCGGCGGCCTCGGCCATGTTGTGGGTGATCCACACCACGGTGCGGCCCTCATCGTTCAGGCGGCGCACCAGCTGGGCGATCCATTTGCGGCCGCCCTCGTCCAGGCCGGCGGTGGGCTCGTCCAAAATGATCAGCTGCGGGTCCATCACCAGCACGCCGGCGATGCAGACCCGGCGCTTCTGGCCCCCGGACAGGCTGAAGGGGGAACGGTACCACATGACGTCCGGGTCCAGTCCCACCTGTTCCAGGGCTTCTCTCACCTTCACCGGCAGATAGTCCTCGGCCGTGCCATGATTGCGGGCGCCGAAGGCCACCTCCTCAAACACGCTTTCCCCGAACAGCTGCTGTTCGGGGTATTGGAAGACCAGGCCTACGGAGCGGAAGGGGTGCTCCGGGTCCTTGCTGCCGGTGAGCTCCACCCTGCCGCTGCTGGGCTGGTAGAGGCCGGCCATGAGCAGGGCCAGGGTGCTTTTGCCGCTGCCGCCGTGGCCGATGACGGCCACCAGCTCGCCGTCGTCGATGGTGAGATCCACGTCCCGCAGAGCCGCCGTCTCGCTGACGCCGCCTTCCTGATATATATGATCTACGTGTTGCAGAGTGATTTTCATCTCGGTCAGATACGGCAGAGCCGGTCAACCAGCTCGTCCACGGCCAGGGCGCCGCGGAGGCTCTCGTAGCCCGCGTCCGCCAGACGGCCCGCCAGATAGCTGATCTGGGGCACGTCCAGGCCCTGTTCGATAAGATAGGCCGGGTCGGAGAACAGCTCCGCCGGGGTGCAGTCTTTGGCCACGCGGCCCTGATCCAGCAGGACCACCCGGTCGGCCAGCAGCACCTCTTCCATGATATTGGTGACGTAGATGATGGTCAGGCCCTGTTCCCGGTGGAGGCGGGTCAGACTGTCGATGACCTCCAGCCGCATCAGCGGGTCCAGCATGGCCGTGGGCTCGTCCAGCACCAGATAGGTGGAGGCCATGGCGATGGCGCCGGCGATGGCGACGCGCTGCTTTTCACCGCCGGAGAGCAGATGGGGCGGCTTGTCCCGCTTGTCGGTAAGGCGCATGACGGAAAGGGCCTGCTCCACCCGGTCGGTGATCTCCTCCCGCGGGATCCCTAAGTTTTCCAGGCCGAAGGCGATATCGTCCTCCACCGAGGTGGCCACCAGCTGGTTGTCCGGGTTCTGGAACACGAAGGCCACCCGCTCGCGGATGGGATAGAGCATGCTCTCCTCCGCCGTGTCCATGCCGTCCACCAGCACGCTGCCGGACTCAGGCAAAAACAGCCCGTTCAGACAGCGGGCCAGGGTGGATTTGCCGCTGCCGTTGCGGCCCACCACAGCCAGCCACTGGCCGGGTTCGATGCGCAGGTCCAGCCCGTTCAAAACCGGGGCTTCCTGCTTACTGTAGCTGTAATGCAGGTCCTTGATTTCGATCATCTATTTTTCACCACGGGTCGAAAAACGCGAAAACAGGGGCGGGTCATCCCGCCCCTACCTTCAAGCTGAGTACAAAATCAGACTAATTCGATGCGCGCCATCTGGGCGGCGTCGCCCCGCCGCTGTTCCAGCGGGATGATGCGGGTGTAACCGCCTTCACGGTCGGCATACTTGGTCGCCAGCTCGCCGAAGAGCTTGGTCACCATATCTTCCTCGGTCAGGAAGGCCAGCGCGGCGCGGCGGGCAGCCAGGTCGCCCTTTTTGCCCAGAGTGATCATCTTCTCGGTCATGGAAGCGATCTCTTTGGCCCGCTGTTCGGTGGTGTCTATCTTACCGTTTTTGATCAGGGAAGTGGTAGCGTTACGCAGCAAGGCGCGGCGATGAGCGCTCTTGACCCCTAATTTGCGGTATGCCATGATCTAATTCCTCCTGTTATTCCTCACTATTTCTCAGCGCGAGACCCAATTCGGCCAGCTTGGCCTGGACCTCTTCCAGGGATTTGCGGCCCAGGTTGCGCACCTTCATCATTTCTTCCTCGGTGCGGTTGGTCAGCTCCTGCACGGTGTGGATGCCGGCGCGCTTCAGGCAGTTGTAGGAACGGACGGACAGGTCCATCTCTTCGATGGTCATTTCCAGGAGCTTCTCCTTGGTCTCGTCCTTTTTGTCTACCAGAGTGACGGTGGGCTCGCCGCATTCGGTCAGGCCTACGAACAGCTCCAGATAGTCCTTGAGAATCTGCGCGGAAGCGGAAATAGCTTCGTCGGGCGCGATGGTCTTATCGGTCCACACGTCGATGGTCAGCTTGTCGTAGTCCGTCTGCTGGCCCACGCGGGTGTCGGTGACGGCGAAACGAACCTTGACGATGGGCGAGAACAGGCTGTCGACCGGGATGACGCCGATGGGCATGTCTTCGCTCTTGTTCTTGTCCGCGCCCACGTAGCCGCGGCCCTTGCCTACGGTGATCTCCATCTTGAGCACGCCGTCGCTGTCCAAAGTGGCCAGGTAGTGCTCGGGATTGAGGATCTCCACCTCGGGATCGCATTTGATGTCCCCGGCGGTCACCGTGCATTCGCCGCTGGCGTCCACGTAGATGGTGCGCGGCTCGTCGCAGTTCATCTTTACGGAAATGCCCTTCAGGTTGAGGATGATATCGGTGATATCCTCCACCACGCCGGGCGTGGTCGAGAATTCGTGCAACACGTCGCCGTCAACTCCGCTGATCTTGACCGAGGTAACGGCGGCTCCGGGCAGAGAGCTCAACAGCACGCGGCGCAGGGCATTGCCCAGGGTGGTGCCATATCCCCGTTCCAGCGGCTCGATCACGAAGCTGCCAAAGGAATTGTCCTCGGCGGCTTTGACGCATTGAATCTTAGGCTTTTCAATGCCAAACATTAAACCACTCCTTGGTTGTTTCCTGGTTAGTTCGGGGCATTAATTTGGGGTTTGTACGGTTTATCTGGAGTACAATTCAACGATCAGCTGCTCGTTGATGGGCAGATCCACGTCTTCGCGCTTGGGCATGGCGGCCACGCGGCCCACCAGATTGTCCTTATCCAGCTCCAGCCAGGAGGGCGGAGTGCGATGGGCGATGGCGGCGGCGATGGTCTCGAACTTGGGAGACTTGCGGCTGCCTTCCTTGATCTCGATGACGTTGCCTTCTTTTACCAGGAAACTGGGGATGTTGACTTTCTTGCCGTCAACGGTGAAGTGGCCGTGGCGTACCAGCTGGCGGGCGTCCACACGGGAGGAAGCCATGCCCAGACGGTAGACCACGTTATCCAAACGGCGCTCCAGCAGCTGCAGCAGGTTTTCGCCGGTGACGCCGCCTCTGCGGGCCGCCTTGGCGTAGTAGATGCGGAACTGCTTTTCGTTGACGCCGTAGATACGCTTTACTTTCTGCTTTTCTCTCAACTGAGTGCCGTACTCGGAAACCTTCTTGCGGGAAGTGCCGTGCTGGCCGGGCGCCATCTGCTTGGTGACGAAAGCGCATTTATCGGAATAGCAACGGTCGCCTTTGAGATAGAGTTTCATTCCTTCGCGGCGGCAAAGGCGGCAAACAGCTCCAGTATATCTTGCCATTATTTTGACCTCCTGAAATCAGACTCTTCTTCTCTTGGGCGGGCGGCAGCCGTTGTGCGGGATCGGGGTGACGTCTTTGATCATGCTGACCTCGAGACCGGCGGCCTGCAGAGCGCGGATGGCGGCTTCACGGCCGGAGCCGGGGCCTTTGACCAGGCACTCTACCTGACGCATACCGTGCTCCATGGCGTCCTTGGCAGCCTTGTCGGCAGCCATCTGGGCGGCGAAGGGAGTGCTTTTGCGGGAGCCCTTGAAGCCCTGAGCTCCGGCAGTGGACCAGGAGATAGCGTTACCGGCTTTGTCGGTAATGGACACGATGGTGTTATTGAAGGTGGACTGGATATGGGCCACGCCCACTTCCACGTTTTTCTTTTCTTTTCTGCGACGGGTTTGTCTGCGAGCCATGCTTTTACCTCCTCTCCCTTATTTCTTGCGCTTGGCGCTGACGGTACGCTTGGGACCCTTGCGGGTACGGGCGTTGTTCTTGGTATTCTGACCGCGCACGGGCAGGCCGCGGCGATGACGGATACCGCGGTAGCAGCCGATCTCGGACAGGCGCTTGATGTTCAGCGCCACTTCGCGGCGAAGGTCGCCTTCCACCTGGCAGTTGTTGGCGATGATCTCGCGGATGCGGGAGGTCTCGTCTTCGGTCAGGTCTTTGACGCGGGTATCGGGGTTGATATCCGCTTCGGCGAGGATCTTCTGAGAAGTCTTGAGACCGATGCCGTAGATATAAGTCAAACCGACTTCGACTCTTTTATCGCGGGGCAGGTCTACACCAGCTATACGAGCCATTTAAACACCTCCATTTATCCTTGAACCTGTTTATGCTTGGTATTCGGGCAGATGACCATCACCTTGCCGCGTCTTTTGATGATCTTGCATTTTTCACAAATGGGCTTAACAGAAGCTCTGACTTTCATGTTAAATCCTCCTCTAAATCGTAACCCTTATTTGTATCTGTAGGTGATCCGGCCCCTCTTCAAGTCGTAAGGGCTCAGTTCAACGGTCACCTTGTCTCCGGGCAGGATACGGATATAGTTGGTGCGGATCTTGCCGGAGATGTGCGCCAGTATCCGATGCCCGTTGGCCAGTTCAACGGTGAACATCGCGTTTGGCAGCGGTTCGACCACGACGCCGTCGATTTCGATAGCATCAGCTTTAGACATGTTCAGCCCTCCTAACTTTGGGGTCCACTGTGGTCCAGTGTTCTTGCTGCGGCATTGATAGCCGCTCTGATCTCTTCGTTCGTGATGCTCCTGCCATCTTCCTTATCCAGCAGGTCAGCCGCTACCTTCCGGACAGGCTGCAGATGGCGGACGTTTTTGCGCTTCAGGTCGTTCGCCGGGCGTTTGCGCCCGTCGGCCAGCCAGACAAAACCGTCCTCGGAGTCGGCCAGGACCAGGTAATACTGACCCTTATCCCGTCCGGCCCTGGAACGAACCAGTTGTCCGCGCCAGGCGCCGCGTTTAGAGGATAGCGCGGCGTCGCGGGACTGGCTATGCAGTGTGGAACGTCGATCTCTTTTCATATCAGATAGCCACCGGCGAGATCGGGCGGCAAAGCCGGCGCCGGATCAATGCAAAACGCCACGGTGCCGTCTGAAAGCGTCAGGCCCAATCCTGGCCCAGCGCCTTGCCCAGGTCGGCCAGAACGGCGTTGATGGGCTGGTCGCCGTTGACGGTGAAGAGCTTGCCCTGCTGTTCGTAGAAACCGATCAGCGGCGCGGTCTGCGCTTCATACACGTCCAGGCGGTTGGTGACGGTCTCCAGTTTGTCATCGTCACGCTGGTACAGCTCGCCGCCGCAGGCGTCGCAGACGCCTTCCTTGGCGGGCGCGTTGTACAGCATGTGGTAGATGGCGCCGCACTTGCGGCACATGCGCCGGCCGGTGAGCCGCTCCACCAGCTTTTCCAGAGGAACGCTGATGTTCAGCACCGCGTCCAGTCCGCCCTTATCTTCCAGGAGCTTATCCAGAGCTTCGGCCTGAGCGATGGTGCGGGGAAAACCGTCCAGCAGGAAGCCGCCGCTGCAGTCGGACTGCGCGATGCGGTCCTTGATGATGCCCACGGTGACTTCGTCGGGGACCAGCTGGCCGCGGTCCATATAGCTCTTGGCTTCGATGCCCATGGCGGTGCCGTTCTTGATGGCGGCCCGGAACATGTCGCCGGTAGAGATATGGGGGACCAGCAGCTTTTTGGTAAGGACTTCAGCCTGGGTGCCTTTGCCGGCGCCGGGAGGTCCTAACAAAACTATTTTCATTTTAGCTCTCCTTTGGCTATTATTTCATGAAGCCCTGGTAATGACGCATCAACAGATGGGATTCGATCTGCTTCATGGTGTCCAGCGCCACGCCGACTGCGATCAGCAGGGAGGTGCCGCCGAAGTACAGGTTCATGCCGGAAACTGCCATCAGGATATAGGGGATCAAAGCGATGATGGTAAGGAACACGGCGCCGGAGAAGGTCAGTCGGGACAGGACCTTATCCAGATATTCGGCAGTGGGACGGCCGGGGCGCAGGCCGGGGATGAAGCCGCCGTTCTTGCGCATGTTGTCCGCCACGTCCGCAGTGTTGAAGGTGGCTGCCGTGTAGAAATAGGTGAACAGGAAGATCAGCAGGGCGTAGAGGATGATGTAGACCGGGTGGGAATAGTTGAACACACGGTCGAACCACTGTGCCGCAGCGCTGTCCTTGGCAACCAGATCCACGATGACGGAGGGGAAGGTCAGCAGGGCCATGGCGAAGATGATGGGGATGACGCCGGCCTGGTTGATCCGCATGGGGATGTGGGTGCTCTGTCCGCCGTAGACCTTGCGGCCGATGACGCGCTTGGAATACTGCACCGGGATGCGGCGCTGGGCTTCCTGCACGGCGATGATGCCGGCGATCATCAGTACGGCCACCAACAGGAAGAGCAGGATGGTGAAGATGTTGACCTCGCCGGAGACGGCGTACTGATAAAGCGTGTTCAGGCCCGAAGGCAGGCGGGAAACGATGCCGGCGAAGATGATGAGGGAAATGCCGTTGCCGATGCCGTTCTCGGTGATGGATTCACCCAGCCACATCAGGAAGGCGGTGCCGGCGGTAAGGATGATGGTGGTAACGATGATGCTCCAGGGGCCGGGGTTGAGCATGGCGCTCTGGAGATAGAAGGCCATGACCAGAGCCTGCAAAGCGCCCAGCACCACGGAACCGTAGCGGATCCACTGGGTCATCTTCTTGCGGCCCTCGTTGCCTTCTTTGGCCAGGCGTTCGAAGTAGGGCACCACCATGGTCAACAGCTGCACGATGATGGAAGCGTTGATGTAGGGGATGATGCCCATGGCGAACACGGTCAAGCTCTTGAAAGAACCGCCGGAGAGGATGTTCATCCAGGTAAACAGATCGGAGGTGAACATCGAAGCAAGCAGATCCTTGTTGATGCCGGGCACCGGGATATGGGAACCCAGGCGGAACACGCCGATCATCAGCAGCGTGAAGAGGATCTTTTTCCTCAATTCCGGGATCTTCCAAGCGTTTACCAATGCAGAGAACATTTACTTCACCTCTACTTTTCCGCCGCAGGCCTCGATGGCGGCTTGTGCTCCGGCAGAAGCGGGAACGCATACGGTGAGCTTCTTGGTCAGCTCGCCTTTGTTGAGGACCTTGACGCCGTCTTTCATCTTGGTGATGATGCCGGCTTCCCACAGCAGTTCGGCGGTGACTTCGGTGCCGTCCTCAAAAGCGTTGAGCGCTTCCAGCGGGACTTCCGCGATCTCCTTCTTCCAGATATTGGTGAAGCCGCGTTTGGGCATACGGCGGGAAAGCGGCATCTGACCGCCTTCGAAACCGGGCCGCACGCCGCCGCCGGAACGGGACTTCTGGCCTTTATGACCGCGGCCGGAGGTCTTGCCGGTGCCGGAACCGATGCCTCTGCCTACGCGCAGAGGAGCCTTTTTGGAACCGGGCGCGGGAGAAAGTTCACTAAGATTCATGGTACACCTCCAAGTTAGTCGTCCAGCTTTTCTACGGTAACGAGATGCGCGATAGCATGGCATTTGCCCAAGATATCGGGAGTGTCCTCCTGGACGACGGACGAATGCATCTTTTTCAGGCCTAAAGAGTCGGCGATGGCTCTTTGCTTTTTGTTGTAGCCGATGGGGCTCTTGGTCAGGGTGATCTTGATCTTTGCCATTATCCGAGCCCTCCTTAACCCAGGATTTCCTTGGGATCCTTGCCCCGCAGGCGGGCCATTTCCTCCACGGTGGTCAGGGATTTCAGACCTTCCATGGTAGCGGCCACCATGTTGACGGCGGTGTTGGAACCCAGGGATTTGGTGAGAATGTTCTTCATGCCGGCCAGCTCGCAGACGGCACGGACGGGACCGCCGGCGATAACGCCGGTACCGTCGGCAGCGGGCTTGAGCATGACTTCGCCGGCGCCGAAGCGGCCGATGACTTCATGGGGGATGGTGCTGTGCAGCAGCGGCACGTTGATGAGGTTCTTCTTGGCGGCGTCGGCGCCCTTGCGGATGGCCTCCGGCACTTCGGCGGCCTTGCCGATGCCGTAGCCCACGCGGCCCTTGCCGTCGCCGATGACCACCAGAGCGGCAAAGCTCATGCGGCGGCCGCCCTTGACGGTCTTGGCAACGCGGTTGATGAAGACCACGCGTTCCTCGAATTCCGGCGGCTCTTTGACGGCGTCGCGGTCGCGACGGTCGCGGCGGTCGCGACGGTCACGGCGTTCACCGCGGTCGCTGCGGTCAGGTCTATCGTTTCTGTTGTTTGCATCGAATGCCATGATTTTTCCTCCTTAGCCTAAAAGTTCAGGCCGCCCTCACGGGCGCCGTCGGCGAGAGCCGCTACTCTGCCGTGGTAGACCAAGCCGCCGCGATCGAAGATGCACTCTTCGATACCTTTGGCCTTGGCGCGTTCCGCCAGGGTCTGGCCGACCTTCTTGGCTGCTTCGCAGTTGCCGGGGTAGCCCTCGAAGCCGGCCTCGCGGGAGGAGGCGGCGGCCAGGGTGACGCCGGCCGCGTCGTCGATCAGCTGCGCGTAGATGTAGCGGTTGCTGCGGTAGACGGCCAGGCGGGGGCATTCGGCGGTGCCGCTGATATGCTTGCGGATGCGGTAATGCTTCTTGGCGCGGATCGCTTTGCGATCGACCTGTTTGTACATGATTTCCTTCCTTTCTGCCGCGGGCAAAGATTATATCCCTTGCCCATGTGGCGCGGCAAACTCATAGTTGGATGAGTATTTCTCCGGCCCGAAGGTTCAGGCCGGGCAGCACCGGGGGTCTGCGCCTAAGATCACTTCTTGGCGCCGGCCTTACCGGCTTTACGCTTGATGACTTCATCAGCGTACTTGATGCCTTTGCCCTTGTAGGGTTCGGGCGGCCGGACCTCGCGGACGTTGGCGGCGAAGGCGCCGACCTTTTCCTTGTCGATACCGGAAATGATGATGGTGTTGGGCTGGGGGACCTCGACTTTAAGGTCCGGACCGGGATCCATTTCCACGGGATGGGATTTGCCCACGGTCAAAGCCAGCTTGCTGCCGTTCATGGCGGCGCGGTAACCTACGCCCACCAGGTTCAGCTTCTTTTCAAAGCCCTTGGACACGCCGACCACCATGTTGTTGATGAGGGCGCGGGTCAGGCCGTGCAGAGCGCGTTCCTTGGGATCGTCGCTGCTGCGCTTGCAAGTGATGGTACCGTTCTCCTCTTCCACGGCGATGTGGGAGGAAAACTCTCTTTTAAGTTCACCCTTCGGGCCTTTGACGGCGATGGTCTGACCGTTGATCTCAGCGGTGACGCCGGCCGGCAGCACGATCGGGAGCTTACCGATTCGGGACATTAGTGCACCTCCTATTGGCGTTTACCAGACGTAGCAGAGAACTTCTCCGCCCAGTCCCTGTTTACGCGCGTTCTTGTCGGTCATCAGACCGGAAGACGTGGAAACGACGGCGATGCCCAAACCGCCCAGGACCTTCGGCAGCTCATCCTTTTTGGCGTAAACGCGCAGGCCGGGACGAGAGATGCGCTTGAGCCCGGAGATGACCCGCTTTTTATCGGCGTATTTCAGATAAACGCGGATCACGCCCTGTTTTCCGTCTTCGATATATTCCACATCCTTGATGAAGCCTTCATCCTTCAGAATGTTGGCCAGCGCCAGCTTGGTCTTGGAGGCGGGGATCTCCACCTTGTCCATGTAGACCATATTGGCGTTGCGGATTCTGGTCAGGAAATCGGCGATAGGATCAGTAACGACCATTGTTCAAAAACCTCCTTAAGTCTCGGCTTACCAACTGGATTTGGTGATGCCGGGGATCTCACCTTTGTACGCCAGTTCGCGGAAACAAATGCGGCAGATACCGAGTTTACGAATATAAGCACGAGGACGGCCGCAGATGTTGCAGCGGTTGTAAGCTCTGACGGAATACTTCGGTTCGCGCTTTTGCTTGACCAGCATAGAAGTCTTAGCCATGATTTCCCTCCTCCTTTACTTATCGTTCTTGTCGGCGAAGGGCATTCCCATCAGCCGCAGCAGTTCCTTGCACTCTTCGTCGGTCTTGGCGGAGGTCACGAAACATACTTCCATGCCGCGAATACGATCGATCTTATCGTAGTCGATTTCCGGGAAAATCAGCTGCTCTTTCAGGCCGAGGGTGTAGTTGCCGCGGCCGTCGAAAGCGTTGGCGGACACGCCTTTGAAGTCTCTTACCCGAGGGATAGCCGCGGAGATCAGACGGTCCACGAACTCGTACATGCGCTGGCCGCGCAGGGTGACCTTGCAGCCGATGTTCATGCCCTGACGGACCTTGAAGGCGGCGATGGACTTTTTGGCCTTAGTGACGATAGGTTTCTGACCGGAGATGGCGGTCAGGTCGGCCAGAGCCGCGTCCAGAGCCTTGGGGTTCTGGATAGCTTCGCCCAGGCCCATATTGATAACGACCTTATGCAGCTTGGGGATCTGCATCACGTTTTCGTACTGGAATTTCTCCTGAAGCTGGCCTTTGATCTCAGCTTCATATCTTTCCTGGAGCCTTGCCACTGATTAGTTCCTCCTTTCCCTCGGTTTATTTGTCTAAGTCGGCGCCGCACACGGCGCAGACCCGGGATTTACTGCCGTCGCTGTTTACGACCTTCTTCACGCGCACGCCCTTGCCGCACTTGG
>JAEEGL015587268.1_pt1 | contig 12392 bp, 8 predicted proteins | sample 9134231 | NCBI WGS metagenome assembly JAEEGL01 (sample SAMN16246548, study PRJNA631951) | gut metagenome | biome: gut microbiome; feature: rumen; material: fiber-attached | host: Bos | place: Iran: Karaj | collected 2018-10 | reverse complement strand
CGACTCCGACGCGTTGCCCGCGCAATCCTGCCCCCAAAGCTGAACGGTATTGACGCCTTCGCGGAACAAATAGACCTCGGGCGTCACCAGGCGACCCGTTTCGTCCGTCGAGCCGCAATGCTTTGTCGAGCCGTTGACCTGATAGCAAATTTCGGTCGCGCTCGCGTCTTCAGCCTGCAAAGTCAGGGCCGTCTCAAGGCAACCCATCGAACCAAAAGTCCCTGAAATTAAGCCAGGTTGCGGATTCTCGAGGGAGAGAGCAGGCGGCGTGCGATCGATGCGCAGTTGCAGAGCGGGCGGATCCACCACCACGGCTTCTTCAGCGGTTTCACCCGAAACCGTGACTCGATAAAGCCCCTCCTCCAAATCAAAGACGGTCTCGTACTGGCCGTTTCCCAAGGAAGTCAGCGGCTGCACGATCGGCTCTTCGCTGCCCTCGCGCAAAGCCGAAGCGCTTAAACTGGCCGCGTAAGCTTCCAAATCTGCGCCTTCGCCGCTCAAAACCACCTGACCCGCCGCGCAAGCCTGGCCATCAGTGAGTTCCGGCTGCAGCAAATGGAAAATGGCGCCTTCCAAAAGCAGTTTAAAAACGAAGACTTCGCTGCGATTGCCGTTAATGCCCGAATCCGCCACCACCTTGCAGGCCAGGTCACCTTTTTCGGATGCGCCAAACGTTAAAACGGCATCCAGTTTTTGATCGATCGCCGCATTGCGACGGAGCTTGCTGACTAATCGAGAAGTCCAATGATCTTCATCATTTATGCGGCCACAAACGACGTCAATGAGGTAATCCTGCAGGTCAGGGCGCTCGTCTTGAATCTTTAAGGTCACCGCAACCTGCAAACCGGGTCTCACGGGATCGAGATCGTCTGTGGGCAAAATGCGATTGCCGCTCGCGGAAGTAATTGAAAACTCGGGCAAAATGCGATCAAAGCAAACCGAATAGCGCGCGCTCGAAGTCACCTGATTGCAGAGATCGGTTGCGCTCACCTGCAGCTGGCCGCAGCCGTAATCGATCCGGACGGGCAATTCAAAATAGCCATCCACCCCCATCAGCACCTGATCGGGCACCGCGTCTTCGGGCATCTCAGGATCATCGGGCGTCCATTGAATGAATACGGGCGTGCCCAGACTGATGCGCTCCGCCGTTCCCGAAATCACGAAATGGTCCAGGTTTTCACCGCGCAGCTGAGCGATACCCAGGCGGTTGATGGCATTGGGCGACAAATGAAATTCGATGGAAGGCAGACCGGCCTCGACGACCAGCGTCACCATTTCACTTCGGCCGCGCATCGAATCCAGGTGAGCGGTGGCGTAAATCAGATTCTGGCCATCCTTCAGGGTCACCAGCGTTTTGGCCAGATTGGACAAGACCTGTATTTCCTCTGAAGCATCACCGTTCACAACGAAGGTAACATTCGGACAATTGGAAGAAGCCGCAAGCTCGATTTGAATACCGGGGAGTTCCGGATCGAGATCGTCGAAGCTCACCACATCGCAAACGCCGTTGGAGGTATTCAAAAGCTTCACCTGGCAATCGCCTGGAGCCACAAAAATGAATGCCGACGCTTCGAGTGAAAGCCCCTGAACGGTTCTGGCAGCTGCCTTTAATTCATAATTTGCGGTCTGAAGAGGCAAATCGAGAGCAGGAAAGACGGCGAATCCATCGCTGGCCTCTGCTGTGAGTGGTTCCGCCTCCCCATAGGTGAGGGTAACGGGCCCATCGAGCTCACCGGTCACTGCGACTTTGACTTCGACCTGAAGCCCGTTGGAGAGATCCTGATCGAGATCATCCAGGGCAGAAATGGTTTGTCCTTCAAAGGGTTGCACAAAGCGAAGGGCGCCTGACGCAGCGCAGGGCAGAGGATCGGGATTGACCTGCAGCTGGCGCACGGCGCGCATCAAACGGCGTCCGTCGAGGCGCACATCCAGCAACAAATACGTCTCGCCTGCTGGCAGCGACATCGGGTCAAAATCGATGCGTCCAGTCGAAGAGATCGTACCGTCAATGCCTGCGGGCCAAAACTGCTCCATCACATCGACGAATTCGAAATCCGAAACGAGCGAGGCATATTCTTCCGCCGAAACGACCGAAAGTGAGGCCGTAATGGCTTCAGCACTCAGGACATCCAGCTCAATCTGAGCCACAGCGCGGTATTGAATGCCCGATGCGCGATCGTCGACATCGTCGCCACAACCGATCGACATCCCATCTTCTGCGGGCTGCACAAAGCGGACGCTCAGCTCAATGCGTTCCTTGTCGCCACCGCACCCTGTACAAATCATCAACAGCGCAAGCAAATGCAGCCAAAACAGCTGCACCAGCAAATGACCTTCATTTCGTCGGGATTGCGCCATCTCCGCCTCTCTTTGCGCGCTCCATTCAGCCCGATCAAACTATGGAGCCGTTGGTGAATCGATGAGTCCTTCATGGATCAGAGCTTCAAGATAATCCAGCAAATCGCTTTGCGCCTGATCGCGTTCGACTTCAAATTGCGCAACCAGGCGTTCGAGCAGCTCCGCCAAACTGCAGCGATCCTCAGCGATCCATTCCCAAATGCAGGTCCCTGTGCTGTTTAAGCGCATGAGGCGATCGATTTGGGGATCGAGGATCAGCATGCGACCCGAAACATTGCGAGCCGCCATTCTGTGCGAGATCCGGGGCCGCCATTCGGCATCAAAAGCAATCGGCATCGATTTCTCTCCAGGCCCTGCGTTTGTTATGAAGGATCTCACATTTTTTGGACAGGGCAATTTTTCAGAATCAGCGCGCGAAGCTCAGGCACCGCTTCTTTTAAGTCGGCCGCTAAGCCGAAGTCAGCCCATTGAAAGATGGGGGCATCGGGATCCTTGTTGATGGCGACGATGCAGCGCGCATTCTGAAGGCCGGCTACATGCTGGATAGCGCCGCTGATGCCCAATGCAAAGTAGAGTTCGGGGGCTACAGCCTTGCCCGTTTGTCCCACCTGCGCATCGCTCGAAATCCAGCCCTCATCCACCGCAGCCCGGGTTGCGCCCACTGCCGCACCGAGGTCATCGGCCAGGCCGTAGATGAGATCCGCAAAGCCCTGGGCATTCTGGCATCCCCTTCCGCCAGAGACCACGATGCGCGCATCGGTGAGCGCGGGCCGTTTGGAAGCGACGGACTCCTTTTTGAGATAGCGCGCCTTTGCAGGGGGAACACCGAGCTTCATTTGCGAGACCGGAGCCTTTGCAGAGGAAGAAAGCGCATCGAAAGCAGAGGCTCTGACGGTGATCACTCTGAGCGCGTTCTTGAACCGCAGATGCCCGAGGACGCGCCCGGCCCACATGGGGTGAACGAAGAGGATCTCATCGTCCTGTTTTTCAAAGCCCACCACATCGCCCGCGTAGGCGGCGTCCATCAAAACCGCAAGGCGGGGGGCGAAATCTTTGCCCATGCTGTCTGCAAGGGTAAGCGCGGTGCTCGCGTTTTGAGCCTTTAACGCCTTCAGGAATAAAGCGGAGGCAGTCTCTGCAAGGGGGGTGTAATGATCGCCGCTTTCGGGTGTCATCGCGATCACGGGGATCCCATAGGCAGAGAGAGCGTCCGCCTTCGCATGGAGATCGATGCCCTCCGCAAAGGGAGCGAGCGCGATCGCCAGATCATCGCCCGTGAGCTTGGCATAGAGGCTTGCGGAGGCTAAGAGGCGGAGTTCGGTTTTGGAAACCTGCGTAGAGGTTGCAGGCAGCAGGATCAGGGTCTTTTTCATCATCGCCTCACAAGCATTTTTGATCGATCAGTCTTTGAACGAGCTCTTCCACGCTTTTGACGCGAACACCTGCGGTTCGCTGGCTGGGCAGGCTCATCGAGACGGTTGATGTCTGGGTTTGCAGATCGATATCGAAGTCTTCCATTTCGCGGCAGTCGAGGGGCTTTCGCTTGGCTTTCATAATGTTGGGCAGGCTCGGATAGCGCGGTTCGTTCAGGCGCAAATCGGCGGTGACGACGGCGGGGAGCGGAAGTTCAAGGGTTTCAATGCCGCCGTCGGCTTCGCGATCCACTTCGAGCAGGTCGTCGTTTAACCTTAGAGCGCAGGCGAATGTGGCCTGAGGCCAGTCCAACCGGGCGGCCAACATTTGAGCGGCTGCACAGCTGTCGCCGTCTGTGGCCTGCTTACCCATGAGCACCAGATCCGGTTCCTCTTCCTTCACAATCTGCTCGAACACCCTTGAAACGAAATCAGCGTCTATCGTCCGCTCGTCGGCTTCGATCAAAATCCCACGATCAGCGCCCATGGCGAGGGCGGTGCGGATCTCTTTCTGAGCCTCATCGCTGCCGATGCAGACGGCGACCACTTCCCCACCAAAGTCTTCTTTTAGGCGGATCGCAGCTTCGACCGCGATCTCGCAAAAGGGATTTATCTTGTAGTCGACATCATCGCGGTCGATGTCGAGCTGATCGCTGGTCAGGGTGATGTAAGCGTCCGGATCTTCCACACGCTTACAGGAGACAAGTATCTTCATGGTTTACCTCACGCAGTCAAAGACTGACGAATATAAACATTTGAGTCCACAATCGCATTAAAAATCGTCACTAATGACAGATCGCGCGTCTGCGTTTATAGTGCGCCGCTTTGATTTGGAACGAGAGGGTTCGATGCTCGATTTAAAAAGCTTAAATCCGCCGCAACGCGAGGCTGTGGAGACCACCGAGGGACCTGTGCTTGTGCTCGCGGGTGCCGGATCCGGAAAGACGCGCGTCATCACGTTCAGGATCGCCCATTTAATCGACAGCGGCGTGCTGCCCGAACGCATCCTGGCCCTTTCGTTTACCAACAAGGCCGCTGGCGAAATGAAGGAGCGCGTGGCGCAAATGATGGGTCACGCTGCCAAAGGGGTCGTCACCTCTACATTTCACAGTCTGGGCATGCGCTTTTTGCGCGAGGAAGCTCAAAATGCGGGCTTAAACCCTGGCTTTACGATCATGGACGAGGGCGATCAGATAGACGCCGTTCGCCGTTCGCTCAAACTCCTCGGTTACGACGAAGCGAAGTTTAACCCCAAGAACGTCTTCGGTATGGTCAGCCATTACAAAGGCAGGCTCGAGCTGCCCGACGGGCGCAGAGGTGGAATGGAGGCGGTCGTTCAGCACGTGCTGCCCCTTTACCAGCAAAGGCTTCGCGCTATGAATGCGGTCGATTTCGATGATCTGATCGCTCTGCCCGTTAAGCTTTTGGAGTCGAACGCCGCGATCGCGCAGAAATGGGCTTCGCGTTTTCGCTACATTATGGTCGATGAGTATCAGGACACCAACGGTGCGCAGCTCCGGTTCATCAAAGCGCTAGCGAAGGGCTTTAACAACATCTGCGCCGTAGGCGATGACGATCAATCGATTTACGCCTGGAGAGGTGCGGTCGCCGGAAACATATTGCGGTTCAGCGAACATTTCCCCGGAGCCCGCATCATCTTTCTGACGCAGAACTACCGCTCGACCAACAACGTCTTAAAGGCAGCCAACTGCATCATCGCGCACAACTCCGCGCGTCACGAGAAAAACCTCTGGAGCGAAAACGGAGATGGCCCCCTTTTAAGGTTAAAGAAGGTCTCCGAAGGGAGCTCTGAGGGCGACTTCATTGCCAGTGACATCAAAGGATTGCGAAGAGGCTACAACCTTGAATGGAGAGACATCGCTGTCCTTTACCGCACCAACGCCCAGTCGCGGCAGCTCGAAGAATCGATCCGTCAGGCCGGCATCCCTTATCGCATAGTGGGCGGCACCAAATTCTACGACCGAAAGGAAGTGCGCGATGTCTTGAGCTACCTTCGCGTCATGGTCAACCCCGATGACGAAGCCGCCTACAGGCGCATCATCAACTACCCCATCCGAGGCATAGGCGACGCCACCATCGAGCGCATCAGCCAGTTCGCCACCCAAAACAAGATCAAATTCACCGAAGCTGCGACCCATCCCGAGCAAATCGCCGATCTTCCGCCGCAAACCGTAAAGAAGCTCAGCGCATTGAGCGAGCTCATCAACAAATACCGCGATCGTTTCAATTCCGAGTCGATGGCTGACGTTTGCAGAGACATGATCACCGAGGTGGGCTTTGCAGACGAGCTCTCGCGGACCTACAAGGACTTAAAACAGGTAGAACGCCGTTGGGATAACGTCCAGGAGATCGCGTCGGCCCTAAAGCATCTTGAAGACAAGGAACTCGGACTCACCCTTTCGGATTACGTCTCCAAGGTCTGCCTCGACTCGAGGCCTGAAGAGGACAGCGACAGCAATGCCGATGAGGTCTCTCTCATGACCATTCACGGATCCAAGGGTCTCGAATTTGAGGCGGTCTATATCGCAGGCATGGAAGAGGGATTCATGCCGCACAAGCGCGTCCTCGAAGGCGAAGGTGACGTAGACGAAGAGAGACGTCTGGCCTATGTGGCCGTAACGCGGGCCAAGCGCTATTTAACCCTGACCCTTGCAGAAAAACGCCTCCATTTTGGAAAGATCGAGCACCGCCGTAAAAGCCGTTTCCTGGACGAGATCAACGAAAGCCTCTTCTCGGGAAACAAGAGCGGCAAGAATGCCGAAGCGGAGGCCGAGCGCGATAAGCGCAACATCAGCGGTTTCGCTGCGATGCGATCGCTCTTCCAAAGCAAGAAGGCTGAATCCGAAAACAACCCCCAGTGATTCATATCCGAGCGATGCGCTTACATTGCAAGCTCAGATGGTCCATATTTCAAGCATCGCCTTCAGAATTTTGTCGTCTCCCATCCCAAATCTGAGCCCACTCTATTCGATCACCATCGCATCGCATTCAAAATCTGAGCACCGCGCTTTCATTTCAGACAGCCGCAAACGTTTTTGAAAGCGCATCCATTCCATTTTCAAAGAACCGGCTTTGCATCCAAAGCAGCCCCTTTTCAAACCGGGCACCTTCGATTCGCAATAAAAAAGCCTGCTTCCCAATTGAAGGAGGCAGGCTTTCAAAACGAAACGCTGCGCTTTTGATGCGAGCGGCTTCCGCCTTAATTCTTCTTCTTGAACTCGGTCATGAACTTGGCCAGGCCTTCAGCGCCTTCGATGGGCATCGCGTTGTACATGGACGCGCGGCAACCACCAACGGAGCGGTGTCCCTTCAGACCCGAGAAGCCCGCAGCGTCAACCTCAGCCAGGAACTTCTTTTCGAGCTCTTCGGTGGGCAAACGGAAAGGCACGTTCATGCGGGAGCGGGAGCCCTTCTGGACTGGGCAGCGATAGTAACCGTCGCTCGCTTCGATGACATCGTAAATGAGCTTGCTGCGGATGTCGGCCCTGCGGTTCATTTCGGCCAGGCCGCCCACTTCGTTGACCCACTCGAGGACGTTCTTCATCATGTAAATCGCAAAGACCGGCGGAGTGTTGTACATCGAAATCGCTTCACCGGCATGCGTCGAGTAACGCAGGTAGACCGGAAGGTCAGCGCGGCCCTGCTCCATGAAGTCCTTGCGGATCACAACGACAGTGAGTCCTGCAGGTCCGAGGTTCTTCTGGGCCCCGGCGTAAATGAGGGCAAACTTCGAGACATCGATGGGCCTCGACATGATATGCGAAGACATGTCGGCGACGATCGGCACGTTCGTGTTGGGCAGGTCGGTGTATTCCACGCCACCGATCGTCTCGTTCGTGGTCAGGTGCACATATGCGGCATCGGGGCTGACCGTTACGTCCTTCATATCGGGCGCTCGATCAAACTTGGTCTCTTCACCCGTCCAGATGACCTTGGTATTGCCGACGACCTTCGCGTCTGCCAATGCCTTTTTGGCCCAAATGCCGGTGTTGACGAATTCGGCCGTTTTGCCAGCATGAAGGAAGTTCAGCGGAACCATGCCGAACTGCAGCGTAGCGCCGCCCTGAAGGAAGAGGATCTCGTGGGTTTCAGGCACGTTGAGCGTGCTGCGGAAAAGCGCGAGGGCGTCCCTCTGGACCTTGTCGTAATATTTGCCGCGATGGCTCATCTCGAACAGAGACATACCCGAGCCTTGATATTCCACAAACTCGGCTTGTGCTTTTTCAAGAACGGGTAAAGGAAGCGTGCAGGGACCAGCGGCAAAGTTAAAGATGCGATGAGACATGAAAACCACCATCCGGGGTGAAGTCAGTGAAATGCTCGGCATTGCAAACGCCGACGTTAAAAAAATATCGCTGATGCTGAGGGCGAACAGCCCAGCCTTCAAAACTGCGCTCGATCGCCTACATCCGCGACGGCGCCTACTCTAGCGACTCTCACGCGCTGAAACAATACGGAGCGGACGCGCGATGCAAAACCGAAGCCCAAAGCAGCCCTCCAGCAAAAAATGAGCGCTTCCCGAAAAAAAATTGAGAAAAAACTTCAAACCCCTCGCATCGACCGACAAGGTGTTTATAATGCCGCGCCATGGACACGAACAAACTTCAAGACCGCGTGCAACAGCTGCACGCCCGCTATGCGCTGGATTTTGCCGGTCATCCTCGGATCACCCGCGATGCAGCGCTTCTCTCTAACCTGATTGCTGAAGGCGAAAAGCTCTGCGAGGAGTTGCGCGAGGCCGATCGTGCCGCTGAGGCCGATGCCCTGAAAGCGACCCTTGAGCGCTACAGCCAAGAACTCGACGCCATCAAAAAAGCCCAGGCCGAAGGTGGCAGGGACGCGATGGAAGCGAGCGATCTCGAAGAGTTCATGCAACTTTTTAACGCCCAGTATGCGCGTTACTTTGCCGGCCAAAACCGCGCGACCCGCGATCTCGGCCTGCTCGATGAACTCCTGAGCGAGATGCAGCGCATTTCGAGCCGCCTCGATCAGCTTTCCCATATCGGTGGCCCCGAAATCGCCAACACGCAGCGCATCGTGCAGCAGATGATCTCGCTGTATCAGAGCGAGCGCGACGCGATCGCCAAGGCCCGCATCGACGGCACTCTCGAAGTCCAGGCCGATGTTCTCGCCCGCGTCGCCAACGACCAGTTCGCCCTTTACAGCGCGCAGTTCGCAGGCAAGCCCCGCTTGTCCCGCCGTCCCGCTTTGCTTGAGCGCATCATCAACGTGCTCAAGGATCTCGTCGATCGCATGAACGCCCTCGAAGAGCAGGGCCTCAAGTCCGAAGCCAACGAAAAGAACCGCACCATCATCAATTCGCACATCAGCGATTACCAGCGCGAACTCGACCTGATCCGCAGCGAGCGTCAGGTGACCAGCTTCGACGCTTTGGTGGGCGCTCTCGGCGAAGCTGCCAACGTTCAGTTCAAGCGCTTCAGCGATGAATTCGCCGGCAAGCCCCGCAAGGACTGCGATTTGAACGCGCTGGCCCAAATCTGCGACGGCCTCTTCGACGCCGCCCGCCAGATGGACGAGCTCGACCGCGTCCGCGAAGACGCGATGAACGAGCGCAACCGCCGTCTGGTCATCGATCGTCTCCGCCTTTACACCAGCGAATTCGACATGATCCGCAAGGCGAAGACCCAAGCCTGATTCCCTCTCCCCTCCCTTCCTTTCAAAATCGCACCATGAAACACCGCTTGGCATCGCTTTGGCGAGCGCCGGTTTTCTGTTTATTTTGGGCCCTTTGCACGGCTTTAGCCCCCCAAAATGACGAGGATGCGCCGGAGCAGCCGAAGATCGATTTTTTGTATCCTTTAGATGCAACTCCAAATGTGACAGGCAGTTTTGGCGGATACCGGCTCTCGCATCACCACGCGGGCCTCGATCTCTATGTGAGCGAATCCGAAACGACGCCGGTTTACGCCGCTGCCGACGGCCTGATCTACAAACTGCGCCAAAACCACACGGGCTACGGTCGCGTGATTTACATGCGCCACAGCGACGGATACAGCACCGTTTACGCGCATCTCTCGGCCTTTGCCGGCCAACTCGTCGATTTTGCTCAGAAAAATGAAGCCGAAAAGGGCTTCCATTTTGAAGGCAATCCCAAAGTCAGGGTCAAACGCGGCGAAATCATTGGCTATATCGGCACGAGCGGCACAGATCTGATCCACCTGCATTTTGAAGTGCGAAAAGACGGGCAGCCTGTCAACCCGCAGCTCCACGGACTACATCTCAAAGACACGAAACCACCCGAAATTACACGGCTTTATTTAAAGCCAAAAGCGGCAGCGAGCCATGTGTTTCAAACGCACGACGCGCAGATGATCGATCTGCGGCAACAAAAGGATCCCATCGAGCTCGGCGGCGATGTCGATCTGGCGGTGGCCATCGAGGATCACATGGAAGGCTCGGTGCGCCAGCTGCAGCCGCGCAGATTCGAGTTTTACATCGACGGCCAGCTGCGCCACGCGGTCACCTACGATCAGGTGAGCTACGCCTCAAAAAAGGAGACCGAACTCGATTACGTAGCCGAGCTCAAAGCGCAAAAACAGGGCTTTTTTCACAGACTTACGCCCGAAGGCCCGCGATGCTCGCTGCACGATAAACAGGGCAAGCGCTCGATCCGCGATTTAAAACCCGGACGCCATCGCGCAGAGATCGTGGCCTGGGACGCGAGCGGCAACGAAGGACGCGCAAAGTTTACGCTGCAAGTGACCCCACAAAAGGATCAGGCGCAGTGGAAGAGCGCGGATTTAAAAAAGAAATCTGCCCTTTCGAAGAAGAGTTCGTACGTCTACCGAACGCCCCACTGGCTCAACAGCGCGATGGCCCTGCCCATCACCGCCTGCGCTGAGGGCGAACCGATTTTGCTGACGCTCAAAAGAGAAGGCAAAACCCTGAAGAAAGGCCTTCACATCACCCGGGTTCAGGGAGAATTAGCCGCGGTCTTCGACGTATCGCCCGACGGCGGGGTTTACGAACTCGGATCCGCATGCCCCGGACAAGACGCGATCTGGCAGGGCGTGATCACCTATGGGGTGAAAAACAAAAAAGAAATCGATGCGGGAGATGTCTCTTTCACCTTCGACAAAAAGGCGTTTGCCGTGCCCTTTGCCACCGCCCTCGACGTTCAGAAAAATCCCGGATGCCAGGCGCCCTGCGAGCTCGAGCCCGCAAGCGATCTCTACCTTTTCGCCAACGCCTGGCGCCCCGCTCAAGGCTACACCGACATCGGCATCAAACCTCGTAACAACGCAGAATCATTGGCAGTTTACTTTAAGGACGGCGATCGCTGGTGGTATCTGGGCCACCATGAGGACGAGCGACATTACATTCACGGCTCGACCGCTCACCCCCTCGCCTTCGCGCTCATGGCCGATCGCACGCCGCCTCAGATTGGGGACGCCCGGGTAGAGAACCATCCCGCAGGCCCGCGCATCATCGTGGAGACCTTCGATAAAGGATCCGGGGTTCGAAGCGCGACCATGACCCTGGACGGGCAGCCCGCTCCCGCCGAATGGCAAAACGCCTATAAACGATTGGTGCTGCTGGATTTACATCACCTCACTGGGCGGCATACGGTGGAGGTGACGGCCAAAGATTTTGCGGGCCACAGCCAGACGCGCACCCAGGAAGTCACCTTGCCGTAAGCTTCGAGATCGCCATCAGATCGAGGGCGCAATCGAGGGCCGTCCTGGCCTCGCGCCCGGTCACCACCGGCGCCTTCTGATACAGACAAGCGTCTGTAAATGCGCGCAATTCCGAAAGAAGCAGGTCGTCTTTGCAAAGGGAGAGATCGATCACCTCTCCGTCTGCATCGATTTGGCGCAGCCGTTTTGAGGCAGATCGATCGCAGTCAAGGCTCACCCGGGTATTCCCCAGCAGAAGCTCGGCCGAGGCCGCTTCCTCCGTCCGTTCCAATTCAAAAAAGCGTTCTGCCCGAAGAAGTTGCAGCTCACCAGAGCAAAACCAGAGCGCCAGATCCAAATCATGGATCATCAGATCGAGCAGCGCGCCCACATCGCGGTTTTTGGGGGAAGGAAGCACGGTTCGCGTAAACGAGATCTGCGCCGGTTTTTGCTTTGAAAATCGCTGCTTCAGCGCGCGCACCTGCGGATGAAAGCGCTCGATATGGCCCACCTGCAGCGTCAGATTGAGGCGATCTGAAAGCTCCAACAGGCGGGCGGCATCGGATTTGGTGGTAGCCAGCGGCTTTTCGACCAGGACGTGAACCCCCGCCAGAAGCGCACGCTCAGCCAGGGCCGCATGGGTCACCGCAGGCGTCGCGATCACCAGCGCCCGGCATTCCGAAAGCAGCGCATCGAATCGGTCAAAAGCTCTGCAACCGCAGAGATTTGCAGTGTTTTTAGCTACATCGGGATCGATGTCGTAAAGACCCCGAAGTTCGGCTTCGGGCAGATGGGCGAGCTTTTGCGCGTGCAGGCTTCCAAAATGGCCTACGCCGCAAACACCGATGGGGATGGGGTTCAAGGCTGCGCCGAAGCCTCTTTTTCGGCCTCGCGCAACAGATTCATCAAGCGATCTTTGGGCATCGCGCCGGGCACTTTGCGACCGTTGACATAAAAGGTGGGG
>JAEEGL015310571.1_pt1 | contig 12392 bp, 8 predicted proteins | sample 9134231 | NCBI WGS metagenome assembly JAEEGL01 (sample SAMN16246548, study PRJNA631951) | gut metagenome | biome: gut microbiome; feature: rumen; material: fiber-attached | host: Bos | place: Iran: Karaj | collected 2018-10 | reverse complement strand
TTCCTTGAGGTATCCGGAACGTCCGAATACCGCTACCCAAAGCGAGGTGAGGTCGTTTTGGGGCGTATCGGAAAGGGCCCGGGTGGAAGCCTGTTCCGGGAGGTCGAAGGTCATGCGTACCAGCACCTTTCCTTCCACTTCTTCGGGCTCCTCCTCCCCATCGAATTGCGGGCGGATCTCTTCCCTCGTGCAACAGAGAAGAAGAGACAGGGCCATCAATATGTAGAGTATCTTTTTCATCTTCGTTGCCGTTAAAGAGTGGTTTTATATCCGCCCCAGCTGGTCATATGGGCTGTATCCTGTTCGTCTCCCCAGTACCACACGTCGTAGACACAACGGGTGTAGACAGTATGAGTGGAATACCTGGTGCCGTTGATCGTCTGGTTAAAGGAGTAATACTGGGTGTAAGTGTTCTGTGTCCTTTCCGTCTTGCCTTCCATGTTCACGAAGAGGCTTCCACCATAAGCGTCATAACCTCCGGCCCAATAGTAGGAATAGGAAGAGCCGCTGGCGCCGGGACTGAACAAGGTGGGAATGATGCCCTGTTCGGAAAGGGTTACGAGGTACTCGATTTCGGCGTTCGTAGGCAGCCTCCAGCGTCCGGCCGGATAACCGTTCTCCTGATAGGCGGCGCACCTCGTCTGGGCGTTGCTGTACCATTGGGCATAGGTCTTTCCGTAAGAAGAGGCGATCTTCAGGGCCGGGGCGATATACTCGTGTGTATCCTCAGCGGTAGGCCTGTAGTTGGCGGAAGTGTTGAGCCCGGTGAGGGTGGTGACCTCCGCGGTGGAGCCGTCCGTCCTCGGGTCGCCGATTACGTAAGCGGCGTCGGCCGGAAGAACGGTTATGTGCACGGTGTACTGGTACTGGTTGTTGTTGTCTCCGGAGCCGTTCACGTCGCGGGGCCTCACGATGGCGCCGATGAGATTGTTGTTGTTGTCTCTTACAGTGACGGCGTCACTGTACCCGCTGTATTGGGTGTTATTGACGAACACCACGCCGTTCGACTTCTCGTTGGTGATGTAGATGGCCGGATACTGCGTGATCTTGATAGACTGCTTGTACACGGCATCTTCGTGGTGGTCTGCGTGGTACAGGTTGAAATGGATGATATAAGGCGAAGTATCAAGGTTGCTTCCCGCCGACAGGTCGTTGTTGAGCTCGTGGTAGAATCGAACGTATTCCCCGTCCACAATCACCCATTCGTTGCCGTTGTTGAGGGCCTTGCGCTGCGCAGCGGAGTATTCGATGTATTTCTGGCCCGATTCGTAGTCGGGGTCGTCGGCCGTGGCGGTGCGGATGGTGCCGCCCGCATAGTTGGTTCCGGCATTCGATTTGCCATAATAGGCACGCCTGGCCGTAATGTCCATGGTGGTTCCACCTTTGGTGGTGTTGACGGCCACGGGGTGGGAGGAGGTGTAGATCATGTCGAGGTCAGGCACGTTGTTCATGACGTACTCCTTGGGCTCCATGGAAAGGAAGCGGGCCGCGCCGATGGTGGCCTCCTTGATGACCACGTCCTTGTCCTGCCAGTCCACCACATAGTAGGTGCCGTTCATGAGCACGGCCGCCTCGTCGGTTTCACTGCCGAGCATGGCCACGTTCATCTTGAAACGGTACCAGTTGTTGCGCACGAAGTTCCTCAGGTAGGTGGTGTCGGTTACCGTCTCACGCGGGTCGTCGGGGATGATGATCTTGTAGTAGAACTGCTTCTGTGTGGCGGTGACATTGTTCTGCTCATCTTCCAGTCTTCTCCAGGGCAGGATGAGTTTGAGGGTGGGCTCCTTGGTGGGCGAATCCTTGGAAGCGTATTCCCAACGCTGCGGATACACGTAGGTGGGATCCGTCACAAAGGGGAAATCGGCTTCGTCGGGATCGGTGCTCTGTGTGAAGTACATCCGGTTATTCGTGTAGGAGAAATACACCGGGTTGTCCACAGGTTTAGCGGCGAGGGTGGTGTTCCGTACACCGTTTTCGATATACAGCTGGAGGCCGCCGAGCATGGGCTCCCACTTCTCCGTGTAGTTGATGATCTGTTCGTTCTCCTCGCGCGTCTTGGGCACTTCCACCTGATTGGCAATCCGGAGCTGGACCGAAATCTTGGAGGCGACCCGCTTGAGGTTGACGGAGCCCTTGGCTACGAGCCTGTTCTCTTTTTCGACGCCGGTCACCTGCGCCAGGCCGTCCATGACGAAGGAAGGCTGGAGGTGCGGGTGCTGTGCGTCATGGACTGCGGCGAAGTTGCCGTCGAGTGCGAGGGTCTTCAGCGCTGCCACCGAGGTGCCGCTGAGGTCTGATTCGTCCGCAACAATAGTCCCCGGATAGTTGGCTATCGCATATACCCAGAAGGAGTTGCGGCTGGTGGGGACGAGGGTGCCCGACACGAATTCGTCGGTCGTGTAGGTGGTTACCGTGGCGTCACCGTCGCTTTCGTTGGGGGTAAAGCGCTTGTGCAGCACGCAGTTGTTACCGGTCCCGTCTTCTGGATAGAAGAAGAGGTCGAGCGTGGAGATGAGGTTTTCGTTCCAGTTGTTCTCCCCGTCGCGGATGCCGTCGGTACCGGCCCTCCTCTGCGGGTTGGCGCAGCGCAGGTTCAGGACGATCCCTTCGCCGCCTTCCTCCCCGCCCATGGGTTCCCTTTCGCAGGAAAGCATGGCCAGGGCTGCGAAGGTCAGGAGTAAAAGTCTTGCTGTCTTTTTCATGTCTGCCTCCTCCTTTATTGCCTTGAGAACGTATAGTTGTGGTCGTTACCCAGCAGTTCCGAGTCGCCGTCGATTTCACGCCCGCTCGGCAGGTCTACCGAGAACGAGAGCCGGATCTTGCGCTCCACCCCGCCGGTGGGGATCGATGAGGGCTTGACCGTGAAGAACATGCGGTCGCCGGTAATCGTCATGGTTGACGGATCAACCACAAAGTATTCATTGTCGCCGATCATGTTGATGACCAGGGTCGCGCCCCGGAGCGAGGAGATGAATATCTTGCAGGTGATCTCGGGCTGAGCGGTGGTGAGGTAGATGGTGGCGTTGTCGGTCAGGCCCTCCATGTTCTCGATGGTTACCTTTCCTCCTTCGGGGACGATCAGCGATTCACCGTTGAAGTCCATCGTCTGCTCGTTGTAGTCCCAGGGCAGCACCTCCGACACCATCTGGATGGACTTGTCGGTAAACTCGATGATGAAACGCATACGGGTGCCTGCCTTCCAGTCGCGGTAGGGGAACTGTACGCGCACGGTTTCGGGCGCACCTCCGTCGGCCCGGTAGGTGATGGCGAGCACCTTGTCGTGCGGGTCCATGATGGGGTCGCCGAAGATGTCCTGCCCGATGATGTCCTGCGGTGAAATCTGGTCCTTGGTGAGCGGCCAGGTCATAAAGTAGGACTCCCCGGTGCCCGAAGTGACGTTGGCTCCGGTGAGCAGGTCGTAAATCTGGTCGGGCGCGACGGTGATGCCGTTCATGGCCGTGGCGTTGAAGAACGGATGGGCCGTGTCGCCTTCCAGATGATAGACCGGGTTGAGGTTGGCCGCGTCGGAAGAAAAATCCACCGTGGCGTAGCCCTTGTGCAGGAAGATGTCGTCGCCTTCGTAGATGGTGTTGATATCGGTAATCTGCACGTTGGTAGAGGTCGACGCATTTTTGAAGCACAGGCTCACGGCCGTGAACATGTGTTTCGTGGGCAGCTGTACATTGCTGTAATCACCCGTGGCGGCATCGCGAACGGTGACACTCTTCGAGTACACGAAATCGTATTGCGGAGAACTCGACTGGAAAGAGTACACCGGGGTGGTCATGGTGAGGAAGGTGTCCGACGAGGGATCGCTGTCGAGGGTGGGGGAACTCCCGAAGAAGTCTGCGGTGGAAAGCCCCGCTCCGCTGTTGTACGACTTGTCGTAGTCGAGCCAGCCGAAGAAACGGTGGGTGCCGGTCCGTGTCCACCTGTACTCGCGCGATGCGGTGGTGAACGGCCAGAATGCCCCGCCGTCGTACGTCACCACGTCGTCGATGTACTTCACATAGTCGGAACTCGTATATGAAGTCCCGTTTATATCGCCCGTGAAACCGGTGAGCCAGTCATAGACCTTCACCCGGGTCCCGAACACGTCAAGACCGTCGGCCTCCAGGAAAGCACTGGTCACCGGAGATCCGGAGAAGCGGATGGCTTCGTCCGAAAAACCGGATCCGACGCGGTCTTTCGCGCAGGAGGCCGCTGCGAGCAAGACGGGAAGGATGAGTAATAAACGATACTTCATAAACGATAATCTTGGTAACCCGGGGCAGGGTCAGCCGCCCCGGGCCAAAAGGATGAACTAGATCTGGAGTTCGATGTTGGTGGCAACGGTCTTGCTTTCCCATGCATCCACGGCCGGGTCGAAGGTGATCTGCTTGCCGGCAGGACCGATGGTGATGTTGTAGACGATGCTCTGATTCATCTCCCAGGCAAAGACCGAGGTGCTCGGGTTGCCGGTGTTGATGAGCAGGTCTGCGACAGCGGGGATGTCGGTCTGGGTGAGGTGCAGCGTGAAATCGGCGGCACCCGGAGCCTTACGATAGGTCTTCACGTCGAAGGTGAGGCGGATCTTCTGCTGGTTGGCGACCAGGGTCTGGGGCAGCATGAAGGTCTCGGGAATCACGGTCACACCCTGGTTCTTCACGAGGTTACGCACCTGATTGTCGTTGTACAGGCTATTCTCGGTGGAGTTGGTGAGGGTGTTGTTGGCGGTCCACACGGCAAATCCGTCGGCATCGGTGGGTTTGGTCCAAGGAATGACGCCGGTGTTGGTGGAGGAGAGGTTCAGTTCGCAGGTACCCTTGATGAAGAGGCCTGAGAGCTGGACGGCCTTGAGGGTGACATCCCACTTGGTGATGGTGCCGTCGTCCTCGGTCTTCTCGTTCTCGCCAAGGATCACGTTGATCTTCACCTTGCAGCCTGCGTGACGGAAGATGACGGGAACGCCTTCGTAGGCATTCTGGCCGTCTTCAACCTCGTTGGCGTTGTCGGTGAAGGCAACGGCCTTGTCGGAATACATGATGTCCACCTGGGTGGCGGAGTAGTCCACGTTGCTGTAGGTGATCTTATCCGCGGTCACGGTCGGGATGGCGCCCGTGGCGTTGTACGGATAGTAGCAGAAGAAGTCCACACTCTGGTTCTTGGGCCAGTAGTACGGGGTAGCGGTAGTCCACACGCCGTTGGCATAGGCCACTTCATTGTTGTCGATGAAGTAGGTGCCGGTGGTACCGGCGGTCCAGGCGTACACACCGAAGGTCTCGGTGGTGGGGAAGACGGAGCCAGTGATGGCCTTCGTCACGTGGTTGGCGGGCTGGAAAGCGATCAGATTGTTGCTAACGCTGTTCACCCCGGTCTTTGCGCAGGCTGCCATGGCCATGACAGCTACTGCAAGAAGGAAGAATTTTTTCATAAACGTTGATGAAAATTTAATTGGTTAATATTTTTTATCAGTTATTTCCAGGAATCTGAATATCATCGGAATAGACGTCCGTCCAGGAAACCACGGCCGGGTCGAAGGTGACGGGTCGGGTGTCGTACGGATTGATGGAAATCCGATAGGTGATATTCTGGTTGTCACGCCATGCGCTGATGTTGCCGCTGTTCAGGCGCACGATGGCGGTGAGGTCCTCGGTGGCCCAGTAGCCGGGCTGGTCTTCCGTGAGGGTGATGCTGGTGTAATGGATCTTCACGGTATAGGCGATGGTCAGGATCTGGTCGGTGGTGACGTTGAGGGCGTCGCCGCTGTTGAGCAACTCCTGAGGCATGAGGATGCGGCTCACGCCGAGGTCGGTGTAGTTGGTGGTGGAAGCCACATTGGCCGCGGTGTTCTCGATGAGCTCGAGCGAGAGGGTGCTGGCGGGCGCATACTCATAGTTCGTCGCTGCAGTGGCGTGACTGGTAGCCCATCTGGGCGTAGCGCTCTGGGTGAAGGTGCCCAGCGAATCGATGTGGCAGATATCCACATCGGTCACGTCGATCACGATCCGGTCCACATTGGGATTCTTGTGACCGATGGCGCGGAAGGCGAAGTTCAAACGGCAGAGGGCGTGGTTGAAGATAGTGGGGACTCCGGAGAAGCCGCTGTCGCCCTCATCGGTGACGGCGGTGCCGTCAAGATTGGTATCCTGATTGCAGTTGGCGGCAAGATCGGCGTACATGAGGTCCACGTCGGTTGCGGGAATGATGCTGTAGGCGTTGAAGACAAAGCCGTTGGCAACGTTGTAGACGGGAATCTGCGAGTAGCCCTTGTCGGTTCCTGCGGCCGTGTAGGGCGAGTAGGAGGCAAAGGTAATCTTTCCGCTCTTAGTCCAGTAATAGGTACTCGCGGGTGCCCACACGTATTGGTTGTCGATGTTCTGGTAAGAGATCTGCTCGTTGTCCATGAACACGTAATCCTGGTCTGCGGCGATGCCGGTCCAGTCGTTCTGGGTCCACCAGGCGAAGGTGCCGAACGGGACGCCGGTAGGATAGGTAAGACCGGCGTAAGGCAGCGTCTGAGCCCTGCGCTGCTGGGCATGGTTGATCACCGAAAAGCGGATTTCACTCTGCTGGGGCGAGGAGCCATTCTCGACTTTTGCGCAAGCCGCCATGGCTGCCACGGCAGCGACTGCAAGGATGAGAAACTTCTTCATAATGCTTTGTTTTGTCATATTTGGGACCCCGGGGCAGTTTCACCCGCCCCGAGGCAAAAGGGTTTAATTACGGGGTAACAATACCGTTGTTGTTGATGTTGATCACATCGTCGGCATTGGCCTCAACAGCGTCGTACGCCTCCACGGCAGGATCGAAGGTAACCTTCTCGGAAACGGGGTCGATGATGATGTGGTAGGTGATCTTCTTGTTGGACTCCCACTGGGCGAGGCTGCTGGTCAGGTCGTGAATGTCGGCGGCGGAATCACCGTTGAGAACGACGCCCACGGTGCGGATTTCCTCCATGAACACGGTGTCGCCGTGCAGAGCCTGCACCTTGTAGACGAGCTGAAGCGCCACGTTGTCGGTAAGCTGAGGCATGACGGTACGCCAGTCAAGAAGCTGTTCGATAGCGGTGCTTTCGGTGGCGCTCACAGGAAGGGTAAGCACGGTGGCCTGAGAGAGCTGGACGTTCTCGTTGGTGTCGCCGGGCTTCCAACCGCTCACCACGTCTGTATCGGGCGTGCCCTCGGTGGTGTAGTCGGCTTTACGCGTCCACTGCTGGGTGGTGGTGTTCAGGGCAGCATCGGCTGCGAGCGCATCGGCATTGGTGAGGGTGAGGGTGCCCTTGTTCACCGGGATGATAAGGGACTTCTCGCCGTCAGCGATGGAGCTGTCACCGTCGAAGTCGAAGCCGTCGAGGACCTGGACCTTCCAGATGGTGTTGCTCGACACCTTTGCGGCAGGGATCTGGATCTTCACGTCAACGTAGAGCTTGGCAAGCATGTGGCGGAACAGGGTGGGAACACCGGTGGTCACATGACCGCTTCCCTCGGTGCCGTCAACGGCATAGGTCTCCTGGTTGGAGTTGAAACGCAGAGCCGCATCGGCCACCATGAAGTTGTCGGTAGAGGCGATGGTCTTGTTGGCGTAGGTAAGGGTCACAGTCTTCTTGTCAGCGCTCACGGACTCGGCAGGAGCCTGGGTGCCCGCATAGGAGTAGAAGTTGATGTAACCGGTCTTGGGCCAGTAGTAGTCGTTCTCCGGAGCCCACATGTAGATTCCGGTGCCGGAAGTAACCTTCTGAGGTGTGGCAGCATTGTCCCATGCGAAGATATCGGTGTTCATGAATTCCACGGCGTCACCCTGCTTGGGGAACTGGTAGGCGTAGGTGTGGAACTCGTAGATGCCGTCTTCGGCATTGGTGAGTGCAACATTGGCTCTGGTCTGGCCAGGATAGTTGGCGACTTCGAAACCAATTTTCTTGTTGGGAACGGAATCAAGATTGAGTTCGTTCTTGGAGCAAGCGGCCATTGCTACAACGGCGGCTGCTGCGAAAATGAAAAACTTTTTCATAATGCTTTGTTTTTTGTTTTTGTTTGTTCTTTTCGTTTTCATTGGGACCCCGGGGTGGTTTCACCCGCCCCGAGGCAAAAGGATTTAGATTTCGGTGCTTCCGCCAGCCTCTTCAACCCAGTCTTCCACGGCGGGATCAATCTTGATCACGGTGGTTTCGGGATCGATGGTGATCTGGTAGGTGATCTTCTTGTTCATCCCCCAGGCGGCGATGGCGTCGTCAATGTCGTTCAGCTGAATGTCAGCGTGGGGTTTCTCATGCGCATACTCGACACCGTTGTACTTGTAGCTGATGTTGTAATCGAAGCTGAGGATAACGGAGTTGGTAACCGTCTGCGGAAGGACGTTCTGCATAGCGAGCACCTCGACGAAGCTGGTGGTGAGCGGAGTGGTCACGTCAGACATAGCGACGGAACCCACCGAACCGGAGGTGGCCCAGCTGCCCGTCCAAGCCTGGGTCCCGGTGGAACCGGGATCGGAATTGGTCAGGCTGAGGGTGCCCTGGTTGTACACGCCGGCAAGGCTAATGTTCTCGAGGGTGATGTCCCAGGTGTGTGCGGGAGAATTGCCATCGGTCACCTTCTTGGCCTTGGCCTTGATGCAGAGCTGAGCAAGAGCGTGGTGGAAGATCATGGGAACACCGGAGGTAACGGCATCGCCAGTGTACTGGGAAGCGTTGGTGGTGTTCTCCTGATAGTGCCAGGCCTCGTCTGCATAGAGGAGGTTGTCGGTGGTGAGAACCGTGTAGTTCGACCAGGAAAGGCTGGTTTCGGTAGCGGTGGTGGGAGCGGTACCCTTCGCATCGTACCAGGCCACAAAGTTCACATAGCTGTTAGAGCTCTTGGGCCAGTAGTAATCGTGGCTGGGAGCCCAGTAAGAGACATTGGACTCGGAGGTGGCGGCGCTGCCATTGCTCTGGTATGGAGTAATGTTTTCGCCATTGGCACCGAACATGTCCTGAGTGGTGGATTCATAACCTTCCGCGTGCAGGAAAGCCTTGCACTTGAAAGAGGTGATGGATTCGTCGAAGAGGGAACTGTTCGCCCTGGACTGGGGAACGTACTTCGCGGCGGTGAAGGTAATCTTCTTGTCCGGAGACGCGACGTTTTCCACCTTCGTGCAAGCGGCCATTGCTACAACGGCAGCAGCTGCAATGATGAAATAGTGTTTCATAATGCTTTGGTTTTGTTTTTTGTTGTTGATATTTGTTTTCATTCTTAAATATTATTCGATATACATGAGGTTGTTGGAATCGTTGGTCCAGCCTTCGTTGAGGGCGGGATCGAAGAGGATCTTGCCGGTGACGGGATTGACCGTAATGGTGTAGGTAATACGGTGGTTCATATCCCAGGAACCGATGTCTCCGCTGAAGTCGGAGATATTGATGCGCACCGGAACCGTCTCTACCATATAGGTGCGGTCGGCATAAGTGGTGCGTATGTTGCAGTTGCAAGTCAGGACCATGCCCTGGGTGCTCTGAGGGATGATGCTCCGGGTATCCATGATACTCACGGGCGTGTCGTTCACAGTCAGCGAGATGGTCTGGCCGTTGCGCGAGAGGGTGTCGGCCGTGCAGCCTTCGGTGCTCCAGTAAGGAGTGGTCGCGGCCGGGGTGGCCTCGTTGCTCATACTCCACCAGGCGCGGGTCTGGTTGCTGCCGGGATCGGCGTTCACGAGGCTGAGGGTGCCGGTCTTGTAAACACCGCTCACGCAGAAGTCGGTGATGGTGGCGCTCCAGGTGGTGCCGCCGTCGGAGACCGGAGTGATCTTGGCACGGAAGCGTACCTGTGCAAGCGCGTGATGGAATAAGGTAGGAACGCCCACCAGGACGTCGTCGTCGGTATACTGGGCGGCATTGGTGGTGTTCTGGTTGTAACGCCAGGCCTCATCGGCGAACATCAGGTTGTCGTTGGTGGCGAGGCTGCGGCTGCTGCCGTCGAAGGTCCAGGTAATGGCGGTTTCACTCACGCTGTTGGGCGTACCGTTGCGGTCGTACCACGAAACGAAGTTGATGTAGCTCTCGCTGCTCTTAGGCCAGTAGTAAGGATGGCTGGGCAGCCATTCAGAGGTGGAGGCGTTCCAGGAGATGGTCTCTCCGGTGGCGCCGAAGAAACTCTGGGCGGCATCCATGTAGCCGTCGGCATAGAGCCAGGCCTTGCTCTTGAACGAAGAGATGCCGCCGTCGGCTGCGAGCAGCGACGAGTTCCTGGCAGACGGGGCATAGCTGGCCACCGCGAAGCTGATACGGTCCTTCGGCGACGGGGTAAGTTCCGTCTTGACGCAACCCGTGAGGGCCGTCAGGACGAAAATCAGCGCTATGTATCCAAATCTCTTCATTAAATCGTAATATTTCCTTCTTCTTCTTCCCAGTTGTCGACCTTGGGCTGGAAGCCTCCGTTCCCTTCGTGGGGCGTGGTGCCCGGATCGGGAATGACGATGGTCAGATAACTCTTGTCTATGATGAGCCAGTGGTTCTTCTTGGCAAGTTCGGTCTCGAAGATGTCGTCCATGTTGGCCGTGAATTTCAGCAGGTTGCCGGCCGTATCGTACACATTGAAGGTAATGTACAGCTGGGAACCGGAATCCTTAATCTTTCCGAAAGTGTTGAAGACGGCGCAGAGCACGTCCTTGTTTTCTCCCTCCACGGCGGTGTCCTGGCCCTTGTGCATCTCGAAGATGACGGCAGAGGAGGGCTCCTCGGTACGCTCGTTGAGACCGATCTTGTTGGACGGCGACAGGCCGGAGATGACCGCGGTGGCCGTAGAGGCGAATTCAAGGCCTTCCACGCTCACCTGCAGATAGTAGGTGTCGATGACCGAAGACGCTTCGGTGTGGATGACGACCAGGGTATCGTGCGGCGAGATGCGGATGTTGCGATGGTTGGCCACCAGCAGGTGCTCGGGCTCGTAGTGGATATGGATGTCTTCGTAGGGATTCTCGGTCTCCTCGTCCGTGCCGCTCCTGGTTCCCAGGTACTTGGCCTTGAGGCTCGGGGAAATCTCTTCGGTGTAGGCGATAATCTTACTCTCGGTGTTCTCTTCGCTCACCTGGGTGGTGGGGGTATCGAAATTGTAAACCAGGAAGTTGTAATCGCCGTGGCTGATACCGAGCGTTCCGTTGAACACCTTGTTGCCATCTTCGTCAACGGTAGAGCTCGACACGAAACTCTGGGTAATGAGCTTGTCGGTGTCGGGGTTGTACACAAGGACGCGCATCGTCTGAGGATCGAGCTGGGCAAGCTTTTCTTCCCAGAGGGTCGTGGTCGTGCCGTAGAGCGTTACGGAGTTGCGGATGTTGGTGTTCACGTTGGTGACGGCGTTCACGTTCACCTTCACGCTCACGGCGATGGCCTGCGACGGCTGCTCGAGCGGACGACGTTCGCAGGAGAACATCATCGCGAGGCAGAGGACGCCAAGGAGTATGCGTGCAACAATCTTATTCATGGCGCGCCTCCTTTCTATATCTGCAACTGGAAATCGGTATCACCAGGCTCACTTTGGCCTTCGTGGGATACAGGAAGTAGTTGTAGAAGGTTCCTTCTCCGTCGTCGGAGGTATCTTTGATCAGTTTTACGTAGTCGTCGGTGGGGTAGTAGTGACGATAGGGCGCTTGGAGGTAGCCCATCGAGAGGCTGAACTCGAGGTTCATCTTCTTCCTGCGTCCCACCGGCATGCTGTAACCGGCAGTGCCGCCAACCGACCAGTACTCGCCCTGATAGTTGATGGACTTGTCGTTCTGGAAGTCGAACTTCGACGACATGCCATAGAGGCCCACGAACCAGCCACGGAGTTTCTCGCGACCACGCACGTCCCAGGGCTTGAACCAGTAACGGGCCTCGGCGCCTACCTCCCACATCTGGAAGCAGTATTTGTTGCCGGTCTCCCACCACGGGAACACATCTTCGAAATCGAGCGAGAAACGCTTCCAGATGGGGATTTCGATCTCGAAGTTGAGCGCGGAAACCACATCGTACAGAAGGTTGGTCTTGGCGGCGAAGATGAAGCCGTTGGGCTCGGGTTTGCTGCGCGTTACGGAAATGGTGGAAGGCTGCTGGACCGGAGCGGCGGGCTGGACCGGCGAAACGGTTTCCTGAACCGGAGCAGTCGCAGTTGCAAGGCTATCGGCTTTTTCGGTCACAGGCTTCATATTGCAACGGGCCGTCGCATAACGGGTCTGGGGCAGAATGTTGTCCTGCAGGTAGTTCCAGCTGTCGAGCTCCCGCAGCTTGGCCTCCTTGGCGTCGGCACTGTCGTTGGAATCGATGATCGCGAGAATGCGGGATTTGGCCTCCGCATCAAGTCCGTTGTCGGAAACGACATTCTCACGGAGTTCAGCCCAGTCTTCACCGCGGGAAACGAGGGTGATCTTACCCTTGTACTGCGGATAGTTGTTTTCAATCCACT
>JAEEGL015008867.1_pt1 | contig 12392 bp, 8 predicted proteins | sample 9134231 | NCBI WGS metagenome assembly JAEEGL01 (sample SAMN16246548, study PRJNA631951) | gut metagenome | biome: gut microbiome; feature: rumen; material: fiber-attached | host: Bos | place: Iran: Karaj | collected 2018-10 | reverse complement strand
TGACTGTTTTAGCCTCAACGGGAGTTGTTTTTAATGATTTTTATCTGAAAATCATGCTGAAACTTTATCCGTCTTATGTTGTGAGCGGAGAGTATGAAGGCACCGGTGGTTTCAGCATAATAAATGTATTACGGTCTCTGGCAGTTGTGATACTCGGATTGTATTTCTGGAAGGAATCGGTAAAAGATAATAAAGAATACGGCGAGGAAAACAGATTTTATTTTTATCTTAATTATGCTTCGCTTTTATATTTTGCTTTCTTTTCATTCGTGCCTTACGGTTCAAGGATCGGATATTATATGAGTATCAGTCAGATACTTTATCTGCCTTCGATTATTGAAGACATAAAAGATGAAAAGAAAAAAAGGATTGTAAAATGGGCGGTTATCGGAGCTGCAGTATTGTATCTTGGCATATATCTGATTAAAGCGGATGATCCGGGAGTTGCGGTACTGCCGTACAGATCGTGGCTTTTTGAAAATGTTACTTTTTTTAGGGATGTATGAAAAGGGGAGAGTAGAATGCGTTTTTCCATAATAGTCGTAACGCTAAACGCGGGAGATGAGCTTTTTAATACCGTAGAGAGCTGTATGAATCAGACTTTCACGGACAGAGAGATCATCATTAAGGACGGGATGTCATCTGATGATTCTCTGGACAGGGTAAGGGCACTCCCGTCAGATAATGTAAAGATTATCTCAGAGCCGGATCTGTCTATTTATGACGGTATGAACAGGGCGATTAAAGACGCAAAGGGAGACTATCTCATATTTATGAATGCAGGTGATACCTTTGCAGATGAAAAAGTCCTGGCTCAGACTGCAAAACATATGATAAAGCATAAGTCCGATATCTACTACGGAAATATGTACCGGAAGGGCAGCAATACTCTTATCTCATATCCAGACAGACTGACTATGTTTGGACTCTACAGAAACGTTCCATGCCATCAGGTGTGCTTTTATAGCAGGAGACTGTTTGAAAAGAAGGGATATGATCTTAAATATCCGATAAGAGCCGATTATGAACACTTCTTAAGATCTGTTTATGAATATAAGGCATCGCTCAGCCATATGGATATCCCCGTCTGCATATACGAGGGAAAAGGGTTTTCAGAGAGAAAGGATAACCGGGCAAAATCCGCAGAGGAACATAAAAAAATTACTTCAAAATATATGGGTAAACGGGCGCTGATATACAGGGCTGTAATGATTATCACTCTCCAGCCGGTCAGAGAAAAGATTGCCGGAAGCAGGAAACTGTCCGGTATATATCAGAAATTAAAAACGCTGATTTATAAAATGATCAAATAATCTATTTAACATTATTATGGAATTATCGGAAGAGAAAAATAAAATAAGAGTGCTGTGGCTGTGTAATCTCATGCCTTCATTTGTAGGAGATGCAATCGGTAAACCTGCGACAAATAAAGAAGGCTGGATAGCCGGGATGTACGAAGAAGTAAAAAGACATGATGAAATAGTCCTTGCCATAGCTTATCCTGATCGGGAAGTATACTCGGGAAGTACGAGTGATTATTTTTATTATGCATTTAGGGAAGACGGAAACAGACCGGAAGACTATGAATCAGAACTTAAAAGAGGAATAAATGATATATGTGAATCATTTAAACCTGATGTGATCCACTGTTTTGGAACGGAATATGCTCATACAAGGGCACTTCTTGAGAATGAGAAATATGCAGGTAAGGCCCTGATCCATTTGCAGGGTATCATGGAAGCCTGTTTTGAAAATTATTATACGGATCTGCCGGAAAAAGTAATCAATCATAATACCTTCAGAGATATTATAAAAAAAGATGGTATAAGGCAGCAAAAAGAGAAATTTGGTATAAGGGCAAAACATGAAGCAGTAACGATATCCAATGCCAAAAATATTTGTGGCAGAACAGAATTTGACAGGGAATATACAAAAAAGAAAAATCCTTCTGCGGTTTATTACAGATTAAATGAAACACTCAGGGATACCTTTTATGAAGGTGACTGTTGGACTCCACAAAAAAGTACAAGGCACAGGATATTTGTATCTCAGGGCAATTATCCTCTCAAAGGACTCCATACCGTACTTGAAGCAGTCGGAATGCTTAAAGATAAATATCCGGACATATCCCTGTATGTAGCCGGAGATGATATTGTCAGGGACAACTCCCTGAAAAATAAGATCAGAGAGCCGGAGTACGGGAGATATCTGAAAAAACTGATTAAAAAATACGGTCTTGAGGATATTGTATATTTTCTCGGACAGAAAAATGCATCTGAAATGAAAGAGCAGATGATGCAGTGCAATGTATTTGTACTGCCGTCGTTTGTAGAAAACTCTCCCAATTCTTTAGGGGAAGCCATGATGCTGGGAGTCCCGTCTGTATGTACGGATACATGCGGTATACCCTCACTTGCAGATGATAAAATAGAAGTATTAATGTATGAGCCGGGTGATGCAGCTGGTCTTTGCAAAAGGATAACAGATATATTTGAAGATGATTCGTTATGTATGTCTTTATCCGAAAAAGCAGTAAAGCGTGCAAATGAAACCCATGACAGACTGCAGAATTATAAGGATGCTTTAAAAATATACAGACAGATTGCGACATAAATAAGGAACACTCTATGAAAGTAACATTTGTTTTTAATTACATGACACAGCATCAGTATCCTTTTGCGCAGGCAATGTATGAACTGCTTGGAGATGATTTTCTCTTTCTGGAGACAGAGGACTTTGAAGAGGAACGAAAAAATATGGGATGGGATACTGACTACAGTAAATTGCCGTATGTCAGAAAGTACGTGAGTCCTGATGATGACAAAGTAGTTGTCGACAGTGATATTGTGATGTTCGGAGGAGTGCACTTTCTCTATATCAGGCAGAGACTTGAAGCAGGGAAAATGTCTTTTAGGTGTATGGAGAGACTGTATAAAAAGGGGAGGATTCATGCCCTTGCACCAAAAGGGTATATCAGGAAACTGAAAGAATATACAAAATACAATAATACACCATGTTATCTCCTTTGCTGCGGAGCGTATGTGCCTGCTGACTTTGATATGTTTGGAGGACATAAAAACAAAAGGCTTAAATGGGGTTATTTTACATCACTTAATAATAAGGACTGGTATGAATTAAGAGACCTTAAGAGCAGACAGGGAGAACCGGTCAGAATACTCTGGACAGGCAGGATGCTCGACTGGAAGCATGTGCTTGACGGAGTCAAAGCATTTAAAACCCTGATAAAGCATAAGAAAAATGTGCATATGACCGTAGTTGGCAACGGAGATGAGCATGCTCTGCTGGCATCTTACATAAAAGAAAACGGCCTTAAGGATCATGTAACAATGATGGATTTCATGCCGGCATCAGAGGTAAGGCAGCTTATGGAACAGAGTGATATATATCTGATGACAAGCGATTACAATGAAGGCTGGGGTGCTGTGGTAAATGAAGCCATGGATTCAGGGTGTGCTGTCATAGCGAGTGTCGGCGCCGGATCTGCATATTATCTGATAGAGGATAAAAAGAACGGCAGGATATATAAACCGGGAGACATTAAGAGCCTTGCAGCAATTATGGAAGAGCTGACAGATGATATATATTTAAGACAGAGTCTCGGTCAGCAGGCACACAAAACCATATCGGAAGTCTGGAGTCCGAATGAGGCTGCAGCCAGATTTAAACGGATCATAGATCAGGTGGCAGGAAACGGATATGATGCCATTTTGCCCGAATATACAAACGGACCACTGTCAAAGGCAGAGACAATACTGCCGGGAAAGAAGATTATCTAATAATTAATGAAACTCGTAATAGTCTCAAATTACATAAATCATCATCAGATACCTCTCGCAAATAATCTTTATGAGAGGCTTTCAGGGGATTTTGCATTTATTCAGACCATGGAGATGGAAGAGGACAGAGTCAGGATGGGATGGATGAGTGAAGTAAAAGACATTCCTTATCTGAAGCTTTTTTACAAAGACGAAGAAAACTGCCGTAATCTGATTATGGATGCAGATATTGTCATCTTTGGCGGTGTTGAAGATGAGAGCTATATAAAACCCAGACTGAATGCCGGCAGGATCGTCATCCGTTCAAGCGAGAGACTGTACCGTGAAGGACAGTGGAAATCCATATCGCCGAGGGGACGAAGAAAGAAATGGGAAGATCATACACAATACAGGGACAAGGATGTATATCTTCTTTGCGACGGAGCGTATGTTGCATCTGATTTTAATATTGTAAAAGCATATCCGAATAAAAAGTTTACCTGGGGTTATTTTCCGGAAATAAAAGAAAAAGATTTAAGCAGGCTGTTTTCCGAAAAAAATGTTACAGATCAAAACGGGAAAAGACAGATAAATCTGTTATGGTCAGGAAGATTTCTGACACTGAAACATCCGGAGTATGCCCTTAAAATAGCAAGAGATTTAAGGGACAGGGGCGTACCATTTCATCTTGACATGGTGGGAGCCGGAGACCTTGAGGAATCACTGAAAAAATACTCTGCAAAATATACTCTTGAAGATCATGTCACATTTCATGGTTTTTTAAATCCGTCCGAAGTCAGAGACTGTATGGACAAGGCAGATATATTTCTGTTTACAAGCGATTACAGGGAAGGCTGGGGAGCAGTATTAAACGAGTCCATGAACAGCGGATGTGCAATAGTGGCCTGCGCAGGTATAGGGGCAGTTCCCACACTGATTGAGCGGGATTATAACGGACTGGTTTACAGAAACGGTGATTATAAGGGGTTCAGGGATAATGTATTTCGTCTGTGTGAAGATGAAGGACTCAGAATCAGGCTCGGCAAAAATGCATATAATACTGTATGGACATTATGGAATCCGGCTACGGCAGCAGACCGCCTGGTAATATTCTGTGAAAATATTTTAAAGGGACAGATAAAAGTATGGGGTGAGGGCCCCCTTAGTTATGCACCTGATATTTCTCCCCGTAAAGGATATGAGTATACGGGCCGTAAGGAGAAAACAGGCAGCAGGATTTATGTATGCCATACGTTTTATCATGTATATATTTCAATGTTAAAAGAGTTTGCTTTGCCGGGGGAGGCAAGAGGCAGGGCACATATTGCTTTATCTACTATGTCATCGGATTTCACAGAACTTGAGAAAAGACTTGAAAGCGTGAAGCTCTTTGAAAAGATATACATGTTGCCGGAAAAAAGGGATTCCGATTTTCCGGGACTTATGAAATATAAAGAAAATCACGGTAATATACTGATCCATACTATCAACAGGATAATATATACAAAAAAGCTTGCCAGGCTGGAAGAACCATTTATGACAGTCGATTTTGCAAAGTATGATAATGTGTATGTCTATTGTGATTCCGATCCGATAGGATTTTATCTGAATGCAAAGCATATAAAATATCATGCTCTTGAGGACGGACTTGGCTGTCTGGAAAATCTGGATGATGCACATTTTTCAAACAGGGGTCATTTTAAACTGAAAGCATTTTTATCCTCAATGAATCTTATATTTATACAGAACGGTTATGGCCGCTACTGTATGGATATGGAGATAAATGACAGGACAAAGCTTGAATATGACTGCCCTAAATATAAAGTGGTACCAAGGAGTGAGCTTGAGGACAGACTCTCAAAAGAGGAAAAGCAGATGCTTGTGAAAGCATTCATTCCGGGGGCGGATGAACTCATTGAAGAGCTGTCAGCTGCTAAAGGAGAAAAATGTGTTCTGATACTTACAGAACCGTATCACTTTGATGAGGAGACCCAGACAAGGATAGTCGGTGATATTATTTCGGAGTATTGCAAAGGGATGAGAGTTGTCATAAAACCGCACCCGAGGGATACAATAGATTACAGGAAAGTTTATCCCGGCTGCATAGTCATAAACGGCAAGTTTCCCATGGAAGTAATGAATCACATGGATGTCATTACTTTTGAAAAATCAATTGCCATAGTAAATATGGCAATGTATACCCTTAAATTTGTTAAAGAAAAAATAAATCTCGGTCCGTCATTCTGGGACAGATATGAAGCGCCGGAAAAGCATGTCTTTAAATAAAAAGGAAGATTAAAAAACAGTTATGGTTAAGATTTTAAAGAAAATAAACATACTCATGGACGCCTCGCAGAAAAGGGCAATGTTTGGCCTGTTTATCATGATGGTGGTAGCAGCTTTTCTTGAGACAGCAGCAGTCTTTATGGTAATGCAGGTTGTGGCACTCATAGTAGATCCCAAAAAGCTCGAGAGCGGGGATACATACAGGATGATATGTGATCTGCTGAATATAGACAGTACAGTCACTTTTTCCGTACTTGCCATATTCGGATGTATCATGCTTTATGTCATCAAAAACGGTTTTCAGTTTGTGCTTCAGAAAGGTCTGTACAGATTTACATTTCAGAATCAGTTCACCACAGCCACAAAACTCATGAAGAGTTATGTCAGAAGAGATTATGAGTATTATCTGAATGCGGAGACGTCTGTTATCCAGAGGAGCATTACCGCAGATGTAAGCAATATGTATGCGCTGATACTGTCTGTACTTCAGATTGCTTCGGAAGTCATAGTTGCCCTGTTCCTCGTTGTATATCTTGCTACCCTTGATGTTATCATGACGATCATAGTCGGAACCCTTGTCCTCCTATCCCTGATAATCATAAAAAAAATAATCAAACCGATCATGAACAGGACCGGCAGGGAAAATCAGGATTACGGAGCGGCGATGTTTTCGTGGATATCCCAGACGGTTCAGGGTATTAAGGATATCAAAGTGGCCGGTAAAGAACAGTATTTTATAGGCCAGTACTGTAAAGTCGGAGAGGGTTATGTTAAGGCTATGGAGCGCCTTAATATTTTTAACAATACTCCCAAGCTCCTGATTGAGACAGTAGCTATCTCTGGTCTGCTCGGATATATTATGGTCCTGATAATTGTAGGAGAGGATGTTTCAGGCATGATATCTCTCTTATCAGCATTTGGTGTTGCGGCCATGAGACTGCTTCCGGCTGCCAGCAGGATCAATAATCAGATGACCAGTATGGCCTTTAACGAACCGTTTTTCTTTAATGTGAGCGACAATCTCGTTGAGGAGACGAGCGATGAGAATACGGATATCTCGTACGCGACTGTTGAGGAAAATAAGCTCCCAGTAACAAAAAAGGTTGAACTAAAAGATATTACATATCACTATCCGGGCTCTGACAAACTGATATTTGATCATGCCGGTGTGGTATTTCCCATAGGCAAATCTGTCGGAATAGTGGGAACGAGCGGTGCAGGAAAGACGACTATTATCGATATCCATTTAGGACTCCTAAAACTTCAGAGCGGAAAGGTCCTTGCGGATGAGACTGATACGGCAGACCATTACAGACAGTGGCTGGCAAATGTAGGATATATTCCACAGCAGATATTCCTGCTCGATGCTGATATCAGGAAGAACGTGGCATTTGGTGTGGATGAAGATAAAATAGACGAAGATAAGCTCCGGCATGCTCTTGAAGAAGCCCAGCTTGATGAATTTGTAAAGACTCTGCCGGATGGCGTTAATACTGCCATAGGAGAGAGAGGTATCAGACTGTCCGGCGGTCAGAGACAGAGAATAGGTATTGCAAGAGCCCTTTACAATGACCCTGAGGTTTTGATCCTTGACGAGGCAACGTCCGCTCTGGATAACGATACCGAGGCGGCTATTATGGAATCTATTAACAGGCTCCACGGCAAGAAGACGCTGATCATTATCGCCCACAGATTACAGACTATTGAGAAATGCGATATGGTCTTCAGGGTTGAGGGCGGCAAGATAGAAAAAGAGCGGTGATTATGGTATTATAGTCCCTGAAATGAGCGATTTGATGATATCTTCAAAAAAAGATAAAAATATCTCATATGAAATACTTCGCGTAGTGTCGATGCTTATGGTTATCACGCTCCATTATCTCGTGAAAGGAGGCCTTTTACGGGAGTCACTTGTCGGAGCATCTGCATCGGAAGGAGTATTCTGGTTTCTGGAGGCAGCATGTCTTTGTTGCGTCAATGTTTATGTACTCATAAGCGGTTATTTCCTGACAGAGAGCAACTTTAAAATAGAAAAGGTTATCAGACTCTGGGGGCAGGTACTGTTTTACAGCATACTTGTCCTTCTGGTACTTGCTGTCACCGGAGCAGTGGATTATAAAGATTTTTTAAATCTCCACGAACTGTTATTCTATTTTTGCCCTGTTACTATGGGGCATTACTGGTTTGCTACCACATATCTGATTTTCTATATTGTTTCACCTTTTCTCGCAAAAGGCATCAGGTCACTTGATAAGAAGCAGCATGGGATTCTGTGGCTTTTGATGTTTTTTTTCACATGTGTTTCAAAAACCGTCGTACCGTTTGAACTTGTATTTGATGATAAGGGATACGGTATTTTGTGGTTTATATTCCTCTTTGTGACTGCGTCCTATATCAGATTATACGGATGCCCGGCAATAAAGGGTAAATGGAGTGCATTGTCATTGTATGTCATGTCTGTTGCGGGAATATGGTTATTTAAATATGGCACAAGTGTAATAGTTGCCGATAAAGGCAAATATGAATACTTTTCAGATACAGCCGTTCATTATAATTCTATTTTTGTTTTCGGTGCATCAATAGGATTATTTATGTTTTTTGGAAACATTAAAGCGAAAGAAGGATTACTGTCATCGTTTGCGGTAAAGATTGCGCCGTTTACATTCGGAGTATATCTTCTCCATGTACATAACCTTTTGTTTTCAAGATGGCCGGAGTGGCTTAAGGTTGGGGATAAATACGGTCTGTTCAGACCGGTACACTTTGTTGCAGTGATTTTATCAATATTCTTTATTGGAATATTTGTTGATTTTATAAGAAGTTTAATCTTCTCTCTGATAATTAAACTCTGGGATTTTGGAATGAAGATTTATCATTCAAAGCAGGAGGTGTTTGATTATCTCGTTTTCGGATTTCTGGCAACGGTAGTAAGCTGGGTGGCTTACCTTGTTGCAAGAGATGCATTTATCAGCCATCTCTTTCCCGGGGAAGATACGACGATAGCACTTATTTCAAATTTGATTTCCTGGATTATTGCAGTCCTGTTCGCTTATGTTACAAACCGCATATTTGTATTTAAGAGTGAGGCAACGGAAAAGGATGCAGTTATAAAGGAATTCTTTTCATTTATAGGATCGAGAGTTACCACATTTCTGATAGATGAGGGGATGATGTTTATCTTTGTGGATATTGTAAAGATGAATGATATTATTGCAAAAGTAATAGTCAGTTTCGTAGTCATTGTACTTAATTATGTTTTCAGTAAACTGTTTGTATTTAAAAATAAAAAAGAGGTTGATTAAATGATTAATTTTAATGTCCCGCCTTTTACGGGAAAAGAAATGGAATACATCAAAGAGTGTGTCGATAATCAGAAGATATGCGGAGACGGAAAGTATACAAAAAAATGTAACGAGTGGCTTGAAAAAAAAACCGGTGTGACAAAGGCACTTCTGACTACATCATGTACACATGCAACAGAGATGGCTGCACTCCTTGCAGGGATTAAGGAAGGCGATGAAGTCATCATGCCTTCGTATACATTTGTATCAACAGCCGACGCATTTGTACTAAGGGGTGCAAAGGCGGTATTTGTGGATATACGTCCTGATACGATGAACATAGACGAGACAAAGATAGAGAATGCGATCACAGACAGGACCAAGGCAATCGTACCTGTTCACTATGCCGGCGTGTCATGTGAAATGGATACAATAACAGACATTGCAAAGAGACATAATCTGCTTGTCATAGAGGATGCTGCCCAGGGTATCATGTCTACGTACAAGGGAAAAGCTCTTGGCAGTATCGGTGATTTCGGATGCTACAGTTTCCATGAAACAAAGAACTACAGTATGGGAGAAGGCGGAGCCCTGCTCCTTAAAGGAGACAGGTATGTCGAGCAGGCTGAGATAATCAGAGAAAAAGGAACAGACAGAAGCAAATTTTTCAGAGGACAGGTGGATAAATACAGATGGGTTGAATACGGTTCATCATATCTGCCGAGCGATATGAATGCGGCATATCTCTACGCACAGCTTGAGATGGCAGATGAGATAAACAGCTACAGATTAAATATATGGAATACATATTATGAAGGTCTGAAAGATCTTCAGAGTGAGGGAATCCTTGAACTTCCTACAGTTCCGGAAGGATGTGTGCACAATGCCCACATGTTTTATATAAAGGCAAAAGATTTTGATGAGAGAACAAAACTGATTGCATTCTTAAAAGAAAACGATATATTATCGGTGTTTCATTATATCCCTCTCCATACAGCACCTGCAGGAATGAAGTACGGAGAGTTCAGGGGAGAAGACAAATACACAACAAAAGAAAGTGAGAGATTGACAAGGCTCCCTCTCTATTACGGACTGACAAAAGAACAGAATGAATATATTATCGATAAAGTCAGAGAATTCTATGGAAAAAAGTAAAAGCAACGGAACGTTTGTAATCGGAATTGCATTTACATTGATTTTTTTTACGGTAATATCCTTATTGTTTCCGTCGATCTATGTTCTGGATGACGATGTGATGATTCAGAGCATACTATCGGGCACATATTTAAGACCATATCCGTATACATATTATTTCAGTGCTGAACTTGGTTTTATGCTGTCCTTATTTTACAGGGTGGCTCCTACAGTGGCCTGGCTTGGATTGTTTTTTGCCGCTGTTTATATATGTTCATTTCTTCTGTTATTTATGCGAGTGATGAGAATGGGTGACACCCCTGGCAGAAAATGTATTTATGCCGGATGTGCGGTCCTAATATTTCTCGGCCTGTTCTTTGGTAATTATATAATGCTTCATTACACGGTTGTCTCTGCGACTGCGGTTTTCTGCGGTCTGTTTATGATGATCACATCAAAAGAAAAGAGAGACATGATTGCGGCAGCCGTGATGTTTATGCTCTCTTATCTCATCAGGGAAAATGTGTTTTTCATGAGCATTCCCTTTATGGGACTGGCAGGGCTGTATCTTTTATTTGCAGGCAGGAAAGAATTTTTAAAAAAATACGGTAAAATTCTTTTTATATCGGTTTTGGTTTTTGCATTATTATTCATAATAAACAGATGCCTTCCGACAGGGGAAAACTGGAGAGAATATAAGGAATATAATGAATTAAGGACTAGTGTATATGATTATGGTGTAATCGATACAACCGGTACGGAGTCTTTAAACTATTATGAAGCAAACGGTCTTTCCGGGGAGGACGTACTGCTTTATAAGGCATATGATTTGATATTGCCGATGGCCCTAAGTACAAACAGTTCTACGGATTACATGAAGGAATCCGCGACTGTTCTTGAAAAACTCAGAGGCTATAACGAATATAAAAATCAGGGAAATACATTGATACGACGGATAAAGGATGCTGTTTATACATATATTTTTTATATGCTTAAATATGAAACCATGAGATATTATCATTATTTTCTGATGGCTTTGTATATAGTATTTGCCATTGCTTCCCTGGTATGTAAGAGACCGGGATTCCTTGTGACGTTGCCGGCTGCTTTTGCGGAAAGGTCATTTCTGTGGATTGCCCTGGCATATATGGGGCGCTATCCCGACAGAGTCCTTGTGAGCTCTTTGCTCATGGAAGCGGCTGTAATACTTGGACTGATGTGTAAAATATCAGAGAAGAATAAACTGAAACCTTTATTTTCAGGAATCGTTATTGCAGGTTTTGCCGTAGCTGTGCTGTTTTCATTAAAATCTTCTGTAACAGATTACAGGGAAGAATCAGACAGAATCTTTGCGGATGATCCAGTGTATGAATATGTAAAAGAAAACAGAGACAGATTTTATCTCCTGGATGTATATTCTGTTGTAAATCACAGTATATATGCGATAAAGGACTATAATCCGTCATACGAAAACTATATGCTGCTTGGAGGGTGGATAACAGGACATCCGCTGATGAAGGAAAAGATAAATGATCTCCCACAGGAGCTGTATATAATCGTCAGGAATGACTATACAGGCAATAATTATATTCTGGAGAATGCAGTAAACGTAAGATTACAGCCCGTTGATGAAATTGGTGGCAGATATACCGTTTACAGAATAACAGAGTGATGATGGCCCCAAAGGATTAAAAATGACAGATAATAAATATATAATCTCACAAAACGGTGTTGGATTAAGGCTTATGACGGAAGCAGACACCGATAAAATAATAGGATGGCGCAACAGCAAATCTGTAATGGACAGATTCATTGTCAAAACACCGCTTACAAGAGAAATACACCATAACTGGATTGAGACAAAGATAAAAACAGGAATGGCAAGACAGTTCATTGTCTGTCTTTCGGATAATGA
>JAEEGL014782149.1_pt1 | contig 12392 bp, 9 predicted proteins | sample 9134231 | NCBI WGS metagenome assembly JAEEGL01 (sample SAMN16246548, study PRJNA631951) | gut metagenome | biome: gut microbiome; feature: rumen; material: fiber-attached | host: Bos | place: Iran: Karaj | collected 2018-10 | reverse complement strand
CTCAGCTATTAACAAACACACAGATCTCAAGAAGCTCTCCCCTGATCTGAAGGAAGGATTTTTGGGCACCAGCTGGTGGGATCTCAAGGACGTCTACAAGGAATTCGATGATTTTGCATTTGACCGTTAACAGCTAATTTGCTAAATTTTTCTAAAATTTCATACAAAAGGCTTATATTTTTATAGTAACATGCGATATAATATTTGGTAGTAGATAAAATCTGCTACCAAATATTTTTACAATTTGAGAAAGGAGGAAATACGTGTATGACAGCTACTTGTGATGCAAAAATGGAAGTCATGGACTGCATTCTGCACGACTGTGAGAATGAATATTATCCTGACCCTGAAAGAGTAGCTCACATTACGGGGTTACCGCTGGGGGTTGTATTTGATCTGCTTATTGAGCTGAAAAATCAAGGCCGACTTGGCAAACACTGATAATTGATTGGAGAACATCATGGAAGAACAGCAGTATTAAAGGTCCTGTGCATTTGATGCATAGGACCTTTTTTTAATACTCTTATGTCTTGTTTTATGTCTTTTAAAGCATTTCTACAGGCTCGTGGGTGAAGTCAGCCTTTCCGTCATTGTACAGCTTTCTCACAAAGTCGATGGCTCTCTGGCCTGATTCCTCGATGGGCACATTCTGGCTGTAGATGTACTCCAGCTTGTCACCGCCCAAAAGGACAAAGTTGATCTGAGTTCCCAGGATAACGCCATCACCAACGTCCATGGGTTTAACCTCTGCGGAGATGACTTCTCTTACTACGCCTTCACTGAAAAGAACTGTCATAACGAACCTCCTATATTAAGATTTTCTATATACAATCATATCAGTTAAAAGACTAATACTCAAGTTTGCGTGTTTGTGCTATACTAGTGTAGCAATTCTTAAAAACTGAGAAAAATGGAGATTTATATATATGAATAAAATTAAAAAGTTAGCCCTGGAAGTTCTGTCAGGGATTATCATTGTAACTGCTCTTACCGGATGCGAATCTGCCGCCGATAAGAGCGCTGTTATGGAAGCAGCCGGGAACTTTATGGAGGCGGTTAAAAACGGCGACAAAGACGGGATTAATACCTATTCCTCCGGAGATGTTGCCACAGGCCCCTTTGTATCCCTATTTGACAGCGAATACCTGAAGGAACAGCTCACCTCCAGTCTCGATGATACAGAGCTTACTCAGGAGACCATGGAAAAGCTGGATGAATTCTATTCCATGTATGAGACCAACATGCAGCAGTACAGCATAAATGACGTCAAGTTTAACGAAGATGGTACAGCCACTGTATATGCGACCATGAAGACCCGTTTTCCTATTGATGCCATTACCAGTGAAGATACGCAGAAAAAGGTTCAGAAGGCCAGCGAGACCTATAATGAAGAGCACATGGATGAGATATTCCAGGTCAAGGACGAGCAGGGAGATGAAGCTGCTATTGCTAAGGCCTACAACGATTTGATCGTCATCACTATGGATATCTATGAAGAAGTAGTGGATGCTTCAAATCCTGAGACATACTCAATTGCCATGACTTTGGTAAAGAATGAAGAAACCGGTACTTATTATGTCACATCAGTGCAGAGCTATGATAGTTCTATTGCAGGAACAGGTGCTCCAGCAACAGATACAAGCACTACTGAAATCAGCACTTCAGATATAGATGCCGGCACAGCTGATACAACTGAATAAAATGATTCATTTATAAATGAAAATATTAAAGCCCGGACGTTGTCCGGGCTTAAGTTTTGTATCATTGCGAGTGACGGTTTATAAATCCTGTCTTTTTTATGACTGCATATTGTTGAGCTTGTTAGCCTGCTTGTAGATCTCATCAAGAACTTTCTTGAAATCATTGAACTTGTCTGTAGCATTCTCTGAAGTCTGAACACCCTGATTGGAAAGGGATGCAACTTCTTCACTGGTAGCTGAGAGATTGGAAATGCTATCATTGATCTCTGTAGTGGATTCAACAATTGATTTCATGCCTTCGCCAATCTCATCAAAGCGGGAGAGCATCTCTGCAACGTTGTCGTTGATGCTGTCGAAGTTCTCACCAACGGTCTCAATCATCTCATTCTGGGCACTTACAGATGCAACAGTGTCATCTATACTGGACATGGCTTTCTGAACATCTTCTGTCAGCTCGCTGATGATATTTGATATCTCGTTGGATGCCTTGTTGGTCTCCTCAGCAAGTTCTCTTACATCATTAGCAACAACTGCGAATCCCTTTCCGGCGTCACCTGCTCTTGCAGCCTCAATGCTGGCGTTAAGGGCAAGAAGATTGGTCTGCTTGGATATTGACATGATGGAACCAACGATCTTCTGAACGTCTTCAACCTTGTTTATAACAGCCTGTGTAGTATCTACAGTAACCTGGCTTGTCCTTGCCACATCTTCTGACTTGGCCTTGAGGTCTTCAATAACCTGAACGCCTTCCCGTACGGTCTTCTGAGCATTCTCTGAGGCCTTTGTCATGTCTTTTCTATGCTGCTCTGTGGTCTCTGTCTGTTCCTGAATCTCCTGAACCTTGTGAGCCTGGTTGGTAATGGCCTGGGCTGTGCTCTCCATGCTGTCAGCAATTTCCTGCATACTGCTGTGCTGGGTGTCCATCAGGTCAACAAGTTCTGACATGCTGTCCTGTGTGTTATTGAAGAGATCGGTGATGGTGCTGGCGATATCAGCCATGGCATTGCCGGTTTCAATACTCTTTTCCGCATTCATACTGATAACTTCATTGTTCTCTGTATTGAAAGTAGTGAGAAGAGTAACTGTGTAAAGGCATGCAATAAATGCAAGGGCCAGGGTAAGAGCGGCAATGATGTAGGATGAATTAAATTCTCCGGTGGTCAGATAGGATTTAATGCAGTTCACGATAAATGAAACTACGATGATCCCAATTCCTGCCTGACAGAGCCTTACGTTCAGATAAATGATACTGCATATCAGTATAGGAAGACCGAAGGCAAAGAAGGCTATATTTTCCTCTGCAATAAGAAGAACAAAATAGAAGAGTGTAGCGCCGCCCATGATCAGAATGGAACCCTTTTTAATGGTGGGGTATTTGAAATTTCCCACGGCAATTATTCCACTGCAGATTAAGCCGCTAATTACTATTGCAAGGTTGGGGGCGTCGGCTCCATTGTTGATAATGCTGTAGAGCGCCAGGACCACTCCACACAGGATAATGATGACGCACACATAGAAACTGCTGTTATTGGCTCTCTTATACTGCTCTGCATTCATAGTTTTTTCCTCTCGTTTTCTATTTTCAGATAACAACTTAACATGATAATTTTATCACAGTAATTTTTATTTATCTTCTCATTTATTATATATTCATTTATTTTTATACTTTTTTAGAACACGTCAAAATGAATGTATAGTACAATAAAAGTGGCGTCAAAACAATTCGTATATATTTGGCGAATTCTCAAACGAAAGAGGTAAACCGAATGAAAAAACTGAGCCTTAGAGCAAAGATGTTGTTATGTATCCTGCCGGTAATGGCTATTGCAATGATCCTGCTGACTTACATTGCAACATCCCAGAGCAAAGAAGCCATCAGGGCGGCTACATCCAAGCAGATGGAACAGAATGTTGCTGCAAATGTAAACGCCGTAGTTGGTAAGCTGGATGTTGTAAAGAATACAGCTGTTAACATCACAGAGATGATCACGACTTCATACAAGTTTGTTACAATGGACAACTATGCAGGAACCCTGACGGGGATCATTCAGGAGAATGATTCAGTTCTGGGCGCTGGAATCTGGTTTGAACCATATGTGTTTGATGCAAATGAGATGTATATCGGACCATACTGGTACAAGGATGGCGGAAACATAGTTGAGACCTGGGATTACAGCAATGCCGAGTACGACTATCTCAATCAGGAGTACTACACCAATGCCAAGGCTCTTTCCCATGGTGAGGCAAAGATTACTGATCCTTACTATGATCCTACATCAGGGCTTATTATGGCTACATGCTCAGCGCCAATATATGATAATGGTCAGTATATCGGATGCGTAACAGTAGACATGGAGCTCTCCAACATTCAGGATATGGTTCGTTCTGTACAGATCGGCAGAACCGGTACAGCAATGCTGACATCATCAGATGGAACATATATCTATACTCAGGACGATGCCAAGGTTCAGAATGCAGTAAAGATCACAGCTGATGACAATGCATCTCTTGCAGCTCAGGCAGCAACTGTTATGGCATCAAATTCATCTGAAGTAAGCGAGGTTTATTTCAATGAAGGAAAAGACACTATCATGCTTCTTTACACAACCATCCCGGATGTGAATTGGAAAGCAATGATCAGAATGAGTACTACAGAGATGGATGAGACAGTGAAGTCCCTTACAAACCTTCTCGTGATCATTTGTATAGTAGCACTCCTTATTGGAGCAGTTATCATCTACATCTTTGTAATGAGTATTTCCAAGAGCATCAACAGCGTTAAAGACTTTGCCGGATCTCTCGCAAGTGGAGACTTTACAGTTAATAAGATTGTATCAAAGAGTGGCGATGAACTTGGACAGATGAGCGACTCCCTCAACAACATGTTTGAGAATAACAGAGATGTCATCAGCAAGATTTCTGACGGTTCGATTCAGGTATCTGAGACATCCACCGGACTTGCCAGCATGGCCAGTGAACTGTCAAGTCAGTTTACCAGCATCCAGGGCAATATCTCAGGTGTAAACGACGCCATGATGTCATCGGGAGCTGCAACAGAAGAAGTAAACGCTTCCGTGGAAGAAGTAAATGCATCTGTTCACCAGCTGGCTGCTGAGACTGAAAAGACCAGCGCAGAAGCAGCTGATATCAAGAGCAGGGCAAGAGATATTGAAAAACAGGCCGGACAGGCATATGACTACGCTATAAGCATAGCAGAACAGAGAGAGGCAGATCTTGTAGAAGCCAACGAGAAGGCTAAAGTTGTTGACCAGATCGGAACACTGGCAGACACCATTGCCGAGATAGCGGATCAGATCAATCTTCTTTCCCTCAATGCAAGTATTGAGGCTGCCAGAGCAGGAGATGCAGGTAAGGGCTTCGCAGTTGTTGCTTCTGAAATCAACAAGCTTGCCAGCAGTACATCTGAAGCAGTAGAGCAGATCAGAGATACAATCGACGGCGTTCAGGAAGCTTTCGGAACACTCTCAAGTTCATCAGGAGAACTCCTGGAGTTCATCAAAGAGACTGTTACACCTGACTATGACAACTTTGTTAATGTGGCTAAGCAGTATGGAAACGATGCTGATTCCTTTGGAGGATCTTCAGAGAACATTGCTCAGATGGTTGAGAACATCAGGGCTTCAATGGAAGAAGTATCCAAGGCTATCCAGAACATCGCAGAGTCCACTCAGGATACCGCCGACTTGTCCAGCCGCGTGAACGATTCCGTTATGGCAGCTGCTGACGTTGTTTCCAACGTCAACGACATGTCCAGCAAGCAGGAAGAGATCGCTGGTACGCTTGGCGAGATTGTTGGTAAGTTCAAGTTGAAATAATAGGATTGTACTAAAAGGACAGGGGAAAACGCTCCGCTGTCCTTTTTTTATGTCATTTTGCATTAAATCTTGTCAAAATTAATGCTTTTTTTGTAAAATCTTGTAAACTTTATAATTTTCTTATATGATAGAGTATATGGTATTTTTGACAAATTTTTACAGGGGGACCTATTATGGCACAGAATGAAATGTTAGCTATGATTCTGGCTGGCGGGCGTGGTAGCAGGCTCAAAGACCTGACTACAAAGGTTGCCAAGCCTGCGGTTTACTATGGCGGCAAATATCGAATCATCGATTTCCCGTTAAGTAACTGCGCAAACAGTGGTATCAACACAGTCGGCGTCCTCACTCAGTACGAATCCGTACTTCTCAACAGTTATGTTGCTCAAGACGGTCGCTGGGGTCTGGATTCTAAGGACAGTGGCGTATATGTACTCACTCCTCGCGAGAAGGCTGATGAAGGTCTTGACGTATATCGCGGCACTGCAGATGCAATTTCTCAGAATATCGATTTTATCGATAACTATGATCCGGAATATCTTCTTATTCTGTCCGGAGATCACATCTACAAAATGAACTATGATCAGATGCTGGATTACCACAAACAGATGAAGGCCGAGGCCACCATAGCAGTGCGTCCCGTTCCTCTGAAGGAAGCCAGCCGCTTCGGTATCATGAATACTGACGGCAAGGGCAAGATCGTGGAATTCGAAGAGAAGCCGGCTAAGCCTAAGAGCAACCTGGCATCCATGGGCATCTACATCTTCAACTGGAAGTCACTTCGCAAGATGCTGGTTGAGGATATGAAGAACCCTGAATCCAATCACGATTTCGGTAAGGACATCATTCCTACCATGCTTAATGACAAGAAGGCTCTTTATGCCTATGAGTTCAAGGGATATTGGAAGGATGTAGGAACCATCGACTCCCTCTGGGAGGCTAACATGGATCTTCTGGATCCCAAGAATCCGCTTAACCTCAATGATTCCTCCTGGCTCATCTATACAGAGGATGTATCAACACTTCCTCAGTACATCGGCAAAGAGGCCAAGATCAAGTGTGCTTATATCACACAGGGCGTAAGAGTAGAGGGCAGTGTAACCAATTCAGTTCTCTTCACCGGAGCCGTTGTAGGCAAGAATGCCAAGGTTGTAGATTCAGTTCTGATGCCCGGCGCAGTAGTAGAGGACGGCGCTCAGGTAACAAGAGCTCTTGTAGCAGAAAATGTTCGCATTGGCCAGAAAGCAAAAGTTGGATCCAAGACCAGCGATAGCATTGAACTGGTAGCTAAGAATGTGAAAGGAGGTACAAATTAATGGCAGTTAGCGCTTTTGGCATAGTATCCTCCGCAGATAATTCAGTACATGTGGAAGGTCTTCACGATTATCGCCCCATAGGAGCATTTTCATTCCTCGGAAGATTCCGTGTTATCGACTTCCCTATTTCCAACATGAGCAACAGTGATATCAACCGTATCCAGGTTTATGTCCGCTCACGTCCCAGATCAATAGCTGAGCACGTTGGATCAGGAAGACATTACAACATCAACAGTAAGCGCGGTAAGATACAGCTTCTTTTCTCAGAGAACTCATCTTCCCGTTCAATCTACAACAACGATATCAATGCATACATGCAGAACATTGACATAATCCAGCGTATGCATCAGGAGTACGTTGTTATAGCACCAAGCTATATGGTTTACAAGCAGGACTACAAGCAGCTCCTTGACACCCATGTAGCATCTGGTGCAGACATCACTCTTCTTTACCAGAAGGTTGATAACGCCCGTGAGTATTACAAGAACTGCCACACCCTGACCATCAACAGACAGAAGGGTGTTCAGTCCATCGAGAAGAACCTGGGAACAGCCAATAACAAGAACATCTTCATGGATACCTATGTAATGCACAGGGATATCTTCGTTGAGCTTGTTAAGGCTGCAAACTGGATGTCATCCATGTACACTCTGGCAGACATCGTCAACATCAAGTGCAAGGATATGGACGTAAGAGGCTTCCAACACAGGGGCTACTTCGCAACCATCACCAGCCTTGAGGATTACTACAACGCTTCCATGGAGCTTCTGGACTATGATATCGCCAGCGACCTCTTCAGAGCCAACTGGCCTATCTATACAAGGACCACAGACTCCTGCCCGACACAGTATTTCGATACTGCTAAGGTTGAAGGCTCCTTCGTAAGTAACGGCTGTCTCATAGAGGGAACAATTGAGAACTCTATCATCGGACGTAGCGTAGTCATCAAGAAGGGCGCAGTTATCAAGAATTCCATCGTAATGGCCTATGCCACCATCGAGGAAGGCGTTCATATCGAGAATGCTATAGTTGATAAGTGGGCACATATCATCCACGCCAAGAACATTCATGGCGAGCCCGATGCACCACAGTACATCAAGAGACAGGATACACTTTAAGATATATTGATTAGATAAGATAAGGGAATCACTCAGTTTCGAGTGGTTCCCTTTTTGGTTATACTGCTTTTTGAAATAATGCAAATATAGGCAGAGAAGCAGTTTATTTGCTGCATTATTTGCGAAAACATTCTATGTCACTATTTCTGTTTATCACGATATTGACATAAGAAAAATCTCTTTAAATTTTACTCTTTATGTTACTTTCCCCAAAATTGAAAAAAGTACCATAGATTCTTAGATTCGTTTTTATGGCACTTTTCAAAATAACTTCTGTTGTGACATAAGTTTTTATAGCTTTCATTATTGCTATTTATGCCACTTTTTTGCTTTTGGCAAAAAGTAACATAAATTATCTCTCAATTATTTATGGCCCTTTGACAAGATCTTGAGAAAGTACCATAAAATGATTTCAATTATTTATGGCCCTTTGACAAGTTCTAGAGAAAGTACCATAAAATGGCCTTCTAATTCTTATGGCACTTTTACATTTTAAATAGAAAGTGCCATAAATCTAGGCTGGATTAGACTTCTAAACCAGAAATCTGAGCATAACAGACAATCATACACAACCTATTCGTTCCTGCGCTGTGTATCCGCTGTCAAATCTTCCAACTGCTCATGAACCTATCGTCATCGGTGATGAGCAACCAATATATAAATTATCGGGGTGATTTATTCAGTACATATGACATATGACTTCTGAGACTATAGAATATCTAGTATTGCGCATTAATAAGGAATTTATGATATAATGTCCAAGGAATTCACTTAAACACTATGTGAACCATTTATACTAATAAATGAAAAGGGGCAGAAGAATTGCTTTCTGTAATAATACCAGCATACAACGAAGAAGAAATAATCCCGAAGACAGCTTCGGTAATAGATACAATACTAAATGAAGCTCAGATACCTCACGAGCTTTTGTTTGTTAATGACGGCTCCAAGGATTCCACCTGGCAGAAGATCACAGAACAGGCTGAAAAAATCGACACCGTAAGAGGTGTTTGCTTTTCAAGAAATTTTGGAAAAGAATCAGCAATCTTTGCAGGAATAGCAGAGTGCAAGGGAGACTGTGCCGTAGTAATCGACTGTGATCTGCAGCACCCGCCGGAGAAGATAGTTGAGATGTACAGACTCTGGGAACAGGGATATGAGATAGTAGAGGGTGTCAAGACAGACAGAGGAAAAGAGAGTGGACTTCACAAGTTTGCGGCTAAGAGCTTCTATGGAATCATGTCAAGTTCCATGGGATTCGACATGTCCAGAGCGTCTGACTTCAAGCTTCTTGATAGAAAGGCCATTAATGTCCTTCTTAACATGAATGAAAAGAATGCCTTTTTCAGGGCATTGTCTTCATGGATAGGATTCAAGTCCACAGAAGTTGAGTACGAAGTAAGAGAGCGTGAGGTTGGTGTTTCAAAGTGGAGTACGGTATCACTAATAAAATATGCCCTCACCAATATCTCTTCATTCACATCAGCTCCCATGCAGATTGTAACAATCCTGGGAATAATAGTATTTGTAGTAGGCCTTGCCACCAGCATCGAAGCCATCGTCAGATTCATCCAGGGCACTGCCCAGGCCGGTTTCACAACGGTTATCATCCTTCAGTGCTTTACAGGCTCTTTCATAATGATTGGACTGGGTATAATAGGCTTTTATATTTCCAAGATTTATGATGAAGTAAAAGGCCGGCCTAAGTACATTATAGATAAGACGGTATAAATTAAAAAGAATACATGGATCCACGGCAGAATCTTTGGCTTGCCATCATCGAAATTTAACAAAATTATTATTGGTTTAATCGTATTTAAGAGGTACAATATAAGTAAGTATATATTTTTGAGTTTCCCGTTCAAAGATGTATGAAAGGAGAACGATATGCTTGCTACATTGATACCTCTTTTTGATGACAAAATGATAGTCTGTGCATACTCTGTTTTTGCGCGCAAGGAGAACTACTTCTTAAATCCCAGTATGATGGGCGGAGCCAGATTTGACGGAGCCGGAACAGTCAATGAGCTGGAAGTTGTAAGCAGCATGGGTGTCGCAACTCTGTCAGGGGGCAAGGAAGTCTTTGTTCCCGTCAATCAGTTTTCCATATTTGCTGAGATCTCTCTTCAGTGTACAGTGCCGGCTGATAAGGTGGTACTTCTTATGGACAACACAATTACTCCTGATGAGAATTACATCAGAAGGGTAAAAGAGCTGAAGGAGCAGGGCTACAGGATGGCTATAAGAAAGCTGCCCATCAGTAGCTTTGAAGACTATAAGCAGATTATTTCAAGATGCGATTACATCCTTCTGGATCATCAGAAGATCGATATATCAAAGGCCAAGATTTACTTTAATCACCAGTATCCAAATGTTAAGCTTTGTGCTGTAAATGTAGATACCAAGGAGCAGTATGATGCACTGGTTGCGCACGGCGGTTATGATCTCTATGAGGGAAGTTTCTTCAGAATGCCTACTGAGGGCTCTGACACTGAGGTCAATCCTCTTAAGGTCAACTATATCGAACTGCTTAACGTGGTGAACGCTCCTGATTTCGATCTGACGGATGCTGCCGATGTAATCGGCAAGGATCCTGCTCTTGTTATTTCCCTTTTGGAGATAGTAAACAGGATGGCTCTGAATTCAGAGATCACATCTATTCGCCACGCTGCAGCTATGCTGGGACAGAAGGAGCTGAAGAGATGGATCAATACCGCTGTCACAAAGGAACTGTGTGCTGACAAGCCAAGTGAGATCACAAGGCTTGTTATGATAAGAGCTAAATTTGCCGAGAGCCTTGCCAAGGACTTCGAGCTGGCAATGCAGGCACCTGAGCTGTTCATCATGGGTCTTTTCTCTGCCCTTGATATCATGCTGGATAAGCCTATGTCAGAGGCTCTTGAGATGGTACAGGTTTCAAAGAATGTCAGAGAGGCTCTCCTCAACGACAAGGGCGACTTTGCCAAGGTGCTGGATTTCATCAAGCGCTATGAGGATGCTGACTGGACAGAGGTTTCAAGGCAATTGGTACTAGAAAACATAGACATGGACAGTGTTTATGATGCATACCTTGGTGCTCTTAGATGGTATCGTGATCTGATTCCGGCTTAAAGTGGTATAAATAAAGATGCCTTGAGGATTACTTATGATAAATATGGAAGGCATTGGAAGCGTGACATTTAATCTCTCCGCTGTTATCATTGCAATTACCTGCCTTTTCTACACACTGGTAATGCGCAGAAAGCAGAGATTAAAGAACAGGCTCTTTATTGCAAACGTTGTAATTGTACTGATAGATGCAATTGCAGTAATAGGTGGTCAACTGGTAACTGACGGCGGGCTTTCACATGAGATCAAGCTCGTTTTAGTTGATGTGCTTCAGTTTATCTACTACATCACCCATTATGCGATTGCACCTTTTTTTGCCCTTTATATTATTCTTGTCTGCAATGTTTCTTACAGATTCCCCAAGAAAGCACAGTTTTTCATCGTTCTCCCGTTCTATATCCTGGAGATGATGGTTCTTACCAATCCGATTACCCACATTGTATATTCATATGACGAGAACATTGTGCTCCACAGGCATTTCGGCGTGTATCTTGCATATGTACAGGCCGCATTCTATCTGCTTTTTGCGGTTGTGGCTCTGTTCTTGTACTGGAACACCTTAAACCGTCTTAAGAAGATTGCCCTGGTCTATTTCTTTGTGATTGTCATAGCGGGTACCATGATCCAGTTTGCGCTTATCAATGTCAAGTGTGAGCTGATGTGCGAGGCCATCGGTCTGATGGGAATAATGATCGTTCTGGAAAATGACGATGACAGGATGGATCTGCCTACCGGTGCCTTTAACCGAAATGCATTCTCCAAGGACGTGGCCAGTTATTTTAAATACAAAAGACATTTTCACAGCATCTGTGTAAGGATAGCAAACGCGGATGTTTACAGAAAGATCGTGGGATATGAGAACTTTGAAAGCATTCTTTTCCAGATGGTTCTCTATGCATCAGGACTGAGCACCAGAGCTGATATCTACAGGGTATCTGCAGACAGCTTCATGATGATATGTCCCGGAATCGATGACGAGACAGCACTGGGTGTTGCGAACACCATCAAGGAAAGAATGAATACAGAGTGGATTCTTGGTGACAATAAGCTGTTTCTTAAGAGTCTCGTGTTACTGGCCAAATCGCCAGAGCAGTTTGCAAGTATCGACCAGATATTCCTCCTTTCGGATTCTACTATTGATATCACTTCTGACAGGGCACTTCATGGAAGCGACCTTGATTTTCTTCTCAGGAAGGCGGAGGTAGAAAAAGCAGTCAGAAGAGGCATAGAGAGTTCAAGCTTCAAGGTATTCTTTGAGCCTATCTATAAAAAAGAGGATCTGGATATCTGTGCAGCTCAGGCTTCGCTGCGCTT
>JAEEGL012711187.1_pt1 | contig 12392 bp, 9 predicted proteins | sample 9134231 | NCBI WGS metagenome assembly JAEEGL01 (sample SAMN16246548, study PRJNA631951) | gut metagenome | biome: gut microbiome; feature: rumen; material: fiber-attached | host: Bos | place: Iran: Karaj | collected 2018-10 | reverse complement strand
GCATATCTATAACAATATCTCCGGTCTGTTTAACAACATCCTGACACTGTTTGCGATCCTTTTGATCTACAATCGCAATTACAGTATTGAAAAATATCAGAAACGACTACGGGATCAGGCCGTAACGGATACTCTGACCGGACTTCCGAACCGGTTTGGCTGTACGGAAGCACTGGACGCATTGATCCGCAGCGGTGAGAATTTTGCAGTTGCGATTCTGAATATCCGTAACTTCAAGAGTATTAACAGCACGATGGGCCAGATGACCGGTGATGCGGTGCTGAAAGAGATCGCAGACCGTCTGGTGGCTGCTGCCGATAAGGGCGGATCCGGCGGTGAGGATTATGTGACCCGTCAGAGCGGAGATGAATTCGCCTTGATCATTCGTGACCGCAAATCCAAAGAGGAACTCATTCAGACACTGGAACATTATCAGCAGACCCTGGAAGAGAAGATGACCGTCGAAAACTACGATTTCTTCCTGATATCCAATATCGGCTATGCGGTATATCCGACGGATGCCGATAACGGAGACGATCTGCTTTCGGCTGCGATGGAGGCTCTGAGTTATTCCAAACGGAATACCGCAAGCGATCGCATCTGCCGTTACTGTGAAGAGAATATGAGTCTTGAGCGGGAGATGATGCTGGAACAGAAAGTGCGGACCGCACTGGAAACCAATACCCTGTATTACTGTATGCAGCCGCAGTATGACATCTCTCATAAGATCCGGGGCTTTGAGGTGCTTGCCCGCATGAAGGACGAGGACGGCTCACCGATCAGCCCGGCGGACTTCATACCGATTGCGGAAAAGTACGGCATGATCGACAAAGTAGACTATACCGTCTTCAGAAACGCAGCGAAGTTCTTCGCTGATCTTATCCATACCAGCAACCGGAACGATATTACACTCAGTGTCAATGTCTCGGTGAAGCATCTGATGAAGAATGACTTCCTGAAAGAAATCCGTTCTGTACTGGAAGAAACCGGTCTGCCGCCGCAGCAGCTTGAGATCGAGATCACGGAATCGATCGTAATCGAATCCTTTGAAAAAGCGATGCAGGTCATCGGTGAAGTCAAGAAGATGGGCATCAAGGTGGCAATCGATGACTTTGGCACCGGATATTCTTCGCTCAGTTATCTGAACAGCTTCCCGGGAGATCTGCTTAAGGTAGACAAGTCATTTATCGATAAGATGAACTCCAGCGAGACGTCCAGACAGTATGTGGCATCGATTATTTCCATCGGTCATGTGCTTCACTTTGATGTCATTGCCGAAGGCGTAGAAGAAAATGATCAGATCGAAACGCTCCGCAGGATCGGATGCGATTATATTCAGGGCTTCTGCTGGGGCAAGCCATTGCTGCCGGAAGAAGTGAAACAGCTGGTTCTGGACAGTGCCTCATAGCGAAACCGAAACAACGAATTACAGACAGGGCTTCTGTGCAAACAGCAGAAGTCTTTTTTGAAAATTGTTTCTTTTCGATTGATGAAAAAAGTTTCTTGACGAACTGTACTCCATCAAGTAGGATTGAACCAATAAGGAAATGCGATGACGGGGAAAAATACGATTCCTTCGGTTACAGAGAGCTGCCGTTTGGTGTAAGGCAGTACGGAAAGATCGGAATAACTCACCCCCAAGCAGCGAAGCTGAATTCAGTAGGCTGAGCCGGACTGACCAACGTTAACCTGGTACACGATTCGCCGCAGGGCTGATCGTCAGAGTGGCCATCCTGGATGGCAACGAGAGTGGTACCGCGGAAGTGACATGCAGCTTCCGTCTCTCAGGAATTCTCTTGAGAGGCGGAGGCTTTTTAACTCTCAGAGGAAAAGAAGAAGAGGAGAGTGATTACTATGATGAACGCAGCGAAGTATGCCCCCGGGTATTATCCCGCACCAGCAGGCAATGATGAATGGGTAAAGAAAGACCATATCGAAAAGGCACCTGCCTGGTGCAGTGTTGACCTCCGTGACGGCAATCAGGCTCTGATCATACCGATGAGTCTGGAAGAGAAGGTGGAATTCTACCAGATGCTGGTAAAGATCGGATTCAAGGAGATCGAAGTCGGCTTTCCTGCCGCAAGTGAAACCGAATATGAATTCCTGCGGAAGCTGATCGAAGAAGATCTGATTCCGGAGGATGTTACCGTGCAGGTTCTCACACAGTGCCGGGATCACATCATCCGCAAAACGTTTGAGGCGGTAAAGGGTGCACCTTCCGCAGTCATACACTTTTATAACTCGACCAGTGTCGCCCAGCGTGAACAGGTCTTCCGGAAGAGTAAGGAAGAGATCAAGCAGATCGCCATTGACGGTGCGAAGCTGGTCAAACAGCTCTCAGAGGAATATGAAGGAAACTTCCGGTTTGAGTATTCTCCGGAAAGCTTTACCGGAACCGAACCGGAATACGCACTGGAAGTATGCAATGCAGTACTCGATGTGATGCAGCCGACACCGGACAAGCCGATGATCATCAACCTGCCGTCGACCGTACAGATGTCGATGCCCCATGTCTATGCTTCCCAGATCGAATACATGTCCAAAAACATGAAATACCGCGATTCCGTCATTCTCTCCCTGCACCCGCATAATGACCGGGGAACCGGTGTCGCGGATGCGGAGCTGGGCATGCTGGCCGGGGCGGACCGCATTGAGTGCTGTCTGTTTGGAAACGGTGAGCGTACCGGAAATGTAGATGCGGTCACACTTGCGATGAATATGTACAGTCATGGCGTCGATCCGAAACTCGACTTCTCGAATATGCCGGCGATTGCAGAAGTATATGAACGGGTTACCCGTATGCAGGTCTATCAGAGAAGCCCGTATGCCGGTGAGCTGGTATTTGCGGCATTCTCCGGCAGCCATCAGGATGCTATTGCCAAGAGCATGAACTATCGGGCTGACCGTAAGGATGAGCGGTGGACAGTACCGTATATTGTCATCGATCCGCATGATATCGGACGCACCTATGATGCAGATATCATTCGCATCAATTCCCAGAGCGGAAAGGGCGGCATCGGCTTCATTCTTGAACAGAATTACGGCTTCGTACTTCCGCCGAAGATGCGTGAGCATCTGGGATATACCGTCAAGGATGTATCCGATGCGGGACATTGCGAACTCAAGCCGGATGAAGTCTATCAGGTATTTGAGAAGAACTATCTGAATATCAAAGAACCGCTGAATCTTCGCAGCGCCCACTTCTCACAGGAAGAGGATGAGCGGATCGGTGCTACTGCCAAGATCATTCTCAATGGGGAAGAACACCGGATGGCATCCGAAGGCAACGGCCGTCTGGATGCGATAGCCAATACGATCCGTGATTTCACCGGAACCCACTTTGTTCTGGAAACCTACAGTGAACATTCCCTCGATACCGAATCCAGCAGCCGAGCCGCCTGTTATGTCGGTCTGCGCTGGGCAGATGCCTCCACGAGCTGGGGAGCAGGTACGGATACTGACATCATCCGTGCCGGTATCAAGGCACTGGTCTCTGCGTTCAATAACGGATACAGACAGGAGGAAAACTGATCATGGCAATGACAATGACGCAAAAGATCCTTGCGGCGCATGCGGATCTTGATTCGGTGGAAGCCGGTCAGCTGATCAACGCAAGACTGGATCTTGTGCATGGCAATGACATCACAACGCCGGTTGCGATCAATGAGTTTGAAAAAGCCGGATTTACCGAAGTATTCGACAATCAAAAAGTATCGATCGTTCTGGACCACTTTGTGCCGAACAAGGATATCAAGAGTGCACAGCAGTCCAAGCAGTGCCGTCTGTTTGCCGGAAAGCAGGGAGTAACGCACTTCTATGATGTCGGTACGATGGGGATTGAACATGCATTATTGCCGGAACAGGGAGTTGTCGGCGCAGGTGACTGCGTGATCGGCGCAGACAGTCATACCTGTACCTATGGCGCACTTGGTGCTTTCTCAACCGGTGTCGGTTCTACGGACATGGCAGCCGGCATGGTCAGCGGCTATGCCTGGTTCAAGGTTCCTTCTGCGATCAAAGTCGTACTGAAAGGAAAACTGAATCCAAGCGTATCCGGCAAGGATGTGATCCTGGATCTCATTGGCAGGATCGGCGTGGACGGAGCGCTGTACAAGAGTCTCGAGTTTATGGGAGAGGGTGTTGCGTCCCTCTCGATGGATGATCGTTTCTGTATCTGCAACATGGCAATTGAGGCAGGTGCCAAGAACGGCATCTTCCCGGTCGATGAAAAGACGATCGCCTATATGGAAGGAAGAACGGAACGTCCGTATACGGTTTATGCGGCGGATGAAGATGCGGTCTATGATCAGACGATCGAGATTGATCTTTCAAAGCTGGTTCCGACGGTTGCCTATCCGCATCTGCCGGAGAATACCCACCCGGCATCCGAAGGATCGGATATCCGGATTGATCAGATCGTGATCGGCAGCTGCACCAACGGACGAATGGAAGACATGGAAGCGGCCTATGAGATCCTCAAGGGAAAAAAGATCGCTCCCTGGGTCAGAGGCATTATCATTCCCGCTACGATGGATGTCTTTAAGGAATGCATCAAGCGCGGATACGCAACGGCGTTTATCGACAGCGGCTGTATCATTTCAACTCCGACCTGCGGACCGTGCCTTGGCGGATATATGGGCATTCTGGCAGAAGAGGAACGCTGTGTTTCCACCACAAACCGGAACTTTGTCGGACGGATGGGACATGTAAAGAGTGAAGTTTATCTTGCAAGTCCTGCGACCGCAGCCACAAGCGCACTGACCGGTTATATTACCGATCCGCGTACGATCAAGGAGGAAAACTGATATGGAAGCCCGTGGAACAGTCTTTAAATACGGTGACAATGTCGATACGGACGTTATCATTCCCGCCCGTTATCTGAATTCACAGGATGCGAAGGAACTCGCTGCCCATGCGATGGAAGATATCGATGCGGACTATGTTAAAAACGTAAAACCCGGAGATATCATGGTTGCCGGCTGGAACTTCGGATGCGGTTCTTCCCGTGAACACGCACCGCTTGTCATCAAGACCAGCGGCGCTGCCGTTGTGATCGCAAAGAGCTTCGCGCGGATCTTCTACCGCAATGCGATCAATATCGGTCTGCCGATCATGGAATGCGAGGAAGCGGCGGATGCGATTGAAAGCGGCGATACCGTCAGCGTAAATTTCGATACCGGAGAGATCAAAGATGAAACGACCGGAAAGACCTTTCAGGCACAGCCGTTTCCGGAGTTTATCCAGAAGATGATCAAAGCCGGCGGACTGATGAATTCGATTCGGGAGAAACAGTAATGGAAAAAACGATAGCGGTGATCCGGGGTGACTATTCCTCCCGGGAGTTTGTAAAGGAAACATTGCGGGTGCTTGACCGCATTGCGGAAAAATACGGCCATACCTTTCACTATGTGGATGCAGCCATGGGCGGTGATGCGATCGATCAGTATGGAGAACCGCTTCCGGAAGCGGAACTGGAAAAATGCCGGAAGAGTGATTCGGTACTGCTGGGTTCCGTTGGCGGGCCGAAATGGGATGACATGCCGGGGGACCGGCGTCCGGAAAAGGGACTGCTGAAGCTTCGTGCAGGCATGGGGCTGTATTCCAATGCCCGTCCCGCAACGATCTGGCCGCAGCTTGCGCCGGCAAGTCCGCTGCGCAGTGACATCGCAGCCAACGGCATTGATTTCATCATCATCCGTGAACTGACCGGCGGTGTTTACTTCGGAGATCACAAAACCGAGAATTACGGAACCGAGGATGTCGCGACCGATATCATGACCTATTCGGAACATGAGATCCGCAGGATCGGCAAAATCGGATTCGAAACGGCTAGAAAACGCCGGAAGAAACTGACCAGTGTGGATAAGGCGAATGTGCTGGATACCTCAAGACTCTGGCGGAAGATCATGCATGAGCTGAAGGAAGAATATCCGGATGTAGAATATGAAGACATGCTGGTGGATAACTGTGCCATGCAGATCGTAAAGAATCCGGCCCAGTTTGATGTCATCGTCACGGAAAACATGTTCGGCGATATTCTCTCGGATGAAGCCAGCATGATCACCGGATCGATCGGTATGATCCCGTCGTCTTCGCTTGGGGATACAACGGTCGGTGTGTATGAGCCGATTCACGGCAGTGCGCCGGATATCGCCGGAAAGAACATCGTCAATCCGACCGCATGCATTCTCAGTGCGGCAATGATGCTGCGATACAGCTTTAATATGGCAGAGGAAGCAGATGCGATCGAAGCAGCTGTCGGAGCAGTTCTCGACAAAGGCTTCCGAACAGCCGATAATCAAAGCGATGGGTGCACAGTATTAGGCACAACAGAGATTACAGATAAGATTCTTGAAGAACTCTGATACGTTTCAAAGGAGGCAGCTATGAACGGTGCAGATGCAGTCGCAAAAAGTCTCGAACTGCAGGGAGTGACAACGGTATATGGATATCCCGGAGTCGCGATCTGTCCGGTATATGACAGTCTGATCAATACGAATATCCATGCGGTGCTTGTCCGTTCCGAAGCGAATGCGGCACATGCGGCATCCGGTGAAGCGCGGATCTCCGGCAAACCCGGCGTCTGCATTTGTACGAGCGGTCCCGGTGCCACAAACCTGATCACCGGAATCGCAACGGCATATATGGACAGTATTCCGCTGGTATGCATTACCGGTCAGGTAAACAGTGACCTGATCGGCGGTGACGTATTCCAGGAAGCGGATATTACCGGTGCGGCAGAGAGCTTTGTGAAATACAGTTATCTGGTGCGGAAGGCATCCGATATTCCGCGTATTTTCAAAGAGGCGTTTTATATTGCCTCGACCGGGCGAAGAGGTCCCGTACTGATCGATATTCCGTTTGATATTCAGATGCAGGAAGTACGGAAATTTGAATGGCCGGAAGAAGTAAACCTGAGAACCTATAAGCCGACCTACTATGGTAATCCGATGCAGATCCGTAAGGTTGTTACAGCTCTGGAGAACTGCGAACGTCCGATTCTCTATACCGGAGGCGGTGTTCATCTCTGTCAGGCAAGGGAACTCGTCCGGCAGTTCAGTGAGAAATACAATATTCCGGTTGTTTCCACAATGATGGGAATCGGAACCATGCCTTCCTTACACCCGCTGTATATGGGAATGGCAGGCAATAACGGCAATCTTGCCGCAAACCGGGCAATCCATGATGCGGATACCGTCATTCTTGTCGGTGCCCGTATTGCGGACCGTGCGGTCTCTCAGCCGCAGAAGATGATGGCGAACAAAACGCTGGTCCATATTGATGTTGACCCGGCCGAGATCGGAAAGAACGCGAAATGCGATCTGCCGATCGTCGGAGATGCAAAGGCGATCTTTGAAGAGATGCTGAAACAGGAGATCCAGATGCCGGATTTCTCGGCCTGGATCACAGAACTGCAGAGCTGCCGGCAGAGAAAGAGCCGTCAGGTAGTACCGGAAAAGTTTACAGATCCGGCATACTTCGTCAATGAACTGAGTACGCATATGCAGGAAGATGCGGTATATGTAGCGGATGTCGGCCAGAACCAGATCTGGAGCTGCGCCAATATCGTGATGCAGAATGGAAGGTTTCTGACCAGCGGCGGCATGGGAACGATGGGATATGCACTGCCTGCGGCGATCGGTGCCAAGATGGCAGACCCCAAACGGGAAGTCGTATCGGTCAGCGGCGACGGCGGATTCCAGATGGCAATGATGGAACTGGCAACCAGCAATCAGGAAGGTCTGGAGCTCAAGCATGTCGTTTTGAATAATGAGTCTCTGGGCATGGTGCGGGAAGCACAGCGGTTCAGTTTCGGAGGCCGTTACACGATGGTAGACCTCAAGGGCGGACCGGATTATGAACAGCTTGCGAAGGCATACCGCATGAAATATATGAAGATTGAAACAAATGCGGATGTGGAAACGGTGGTGCCGAAATTCCTGAAGACCAGGGGAAGCGTGCTTCTGGAAGTGCTTGTGGATGAAGATGGCATCGTACGGAAGGGAGGAGCCGTGAAATGAAGCGAATCTTTTCTGTACTGGTAGAAAACCGTTCGGGTGTTCTGAGCAAAGTATCCGGTCTCTTCGCACGTCGCTCCTTCAATATCGAGTCTCTGGCCGTCGGAGAAACCAATGATCCGGAAGTATCCTGCATGACGATTGTTTCCTCCGGCAGTAAACAGACGATGGAACAGATCGAAAAGCAGCTTAATAAGAAACTCGATGTGATCAAGATCAAGAGTTTCGAAAACTGGCAGAGTGTTACCAGAGAACTGATTTTGATCAAGCTGCGCTACAACAAGTCCAACCGGGAAGAGATCCTCAGCATCTGCACGCTGGCAAATGCCGAAGTGGTCGATGCCGGGAAGCGGACAATGATGATTCAGATGTGTGATACCCCGGAAAAAGTACAGATGCTGCTGGATCTTCTGGCTGGCATCAGTATCGTTGAAGTAGCCCGAACCGGAACGCTTGCACTGCAGCGCTGCGTGGATACGGAGAAATGAAATATTTTCAGAAATATTTTCATGATTCTTTCTTTACAAATGAAAAAAGAAAGGTTACTATTTTCCCATATTGTAAAATATAAATAAATGCACTCAACGGGGAGTGGCGATGAAACAGCCCGAAACAGAGAACTGTCGGCTGGTGCAAGACAGAATCGGAGTTCTGAGCAGATCACCCCGCAGCTAATTCGCTGAACCGGATCAGTAAGCGAATTCGGAAGACACCGTTATCAGAGTCTACGGGTTGCAGGACCCGGATGAGAGGTCATGGTCACATGACAATAAGAGTGGTACCGCGGAAGAACAGGCTTTCGTCTCTTGGTGAGAGAAAGCCTTTTGTTTTTTGGAGATGAATATGGTGACATTGGACAGGGTTTATCAGGCGGCATTTACATTAAAGGAAGTAGCTCGGAAGACAGACCTGATTGCGGCAGAGAAGCTCTCCGCAGACGGCAATCTGTTTCTGAAGACCGAGAATCTTCAGACGACCGGCAGTTTTAAGGTCAGAGGTGCCTACTTCAAGATCTCGCAGCTGACACAGGAAGAGAAAGATAAGGGAATCGTGGCCTGCTCGGCCGGGAATCACGCCCAGGGTGTGGCAATGGCGGCTACCCGGATGAATACCCGTTCGATCGTCTGTATGCCGGACAGTGCACCGATCATGAAGATCGAAAGCACAAAGGCACTCGGCGCAGAAGTATGCCTGGTCAAGGGGACCTATGACGATGCCCATGACAAAGCGGTCGAACTGCAGAAAGAAACCGGAATGACCTTCATTCATCCCTATGATGATCCGGATGTCATTGCCGGTCAGGGAACGATCGGCCTGGAGATCCTCGAACAGCTGAGCGATGTTGAGGCCGTTGTCGTGCCGGTTGGCGGCGGCGGACTGATCGCAGGCGTTGCCTTCGCGATCAAGAGCCTGAAGCCCGAATGCAAGGTGTATGGCGTACAGGCTGCCGGTGCAGCTTCCATGTACAATTCCTTCCATGATCATAAGCGGGAAGTGCTCGATCAGGTATCGACGTTCGCAGATGGCATCGCAGTCAAGAATCCCGGCGAACTGACCTTTGAAATGATAAAACAGTATGTTGATGATATCGTGACGGTCACGGAAGATGAGACCGCAGCGGCGATCCTGGCACTGATGGAAAAACAGAAAGTTGTCGCAGAAGGCGCCGGAGCAGTTCCGGTGGCGGCAGTCATGTTTGACAAGCTTCCGGTACACGGAAAGAAGACAGTATGCATCGTATCCGGCGGAAACATCGACGTCAACATTCTGTCCCGTGTCATCACAAGAGGCCTTGTGATGAGCGGACGGAATACGACGCTCATGATCGCATTGACCGATAAGCCGGGCCAGCTGCAGGTTGTAAGCGAAATCGTTGCCTCCTGCGGTGCGAATGTCGTATCGGTTTATCATGACCGCAGTGATACCAACATGGCGATCAGTGACTGTTACCTGCGGCTGGGTCTTGAAACCAGGGATCGGGAACAGATCAATGAAATCATTAAAAAACTGAATGAAGCGGGATTCACCCGCGTCAAAGAGTATTCATAAAAAAAGGGGGAGAATAATTATGGCAAAGGAAATTGCAACGAAAAAGGCACCGGCGGCAGTCGGACCGTACTCGCAGGCACTGGAAGTCGGACCGTTTGTATTCTGCAGCGGACAGATCCCGCTGAATCCGCAAACCGGCGCGCTGGAAGGCGACACTGCCGCAGAGCAGGCAGAACAGGTATTCTGCAACATTGAAGCGGTTCTTGCGGAAGCAGGGCTTTCGATGAAGGATGTTGTGAAAAGCACGGTATTCCTCTGTGATCTGAAAGACTTTGTCGCAGTCAACGAAGTTTACGCCAGACATTTCGTAAAACCGTATCCGGCACGTTCCTGTGTCGAGGTAAGTGAACTGCCGAAAGGCGCAATGGTCGAGTGCGAAGTCATTGCCGCAAAAAGTGAATAAAAAAAGCCGGGTGCTCAGAGCACACCGGACTTGATCTGTTCGATAAACTGTCTTGCGACACGGGGCGTTCTGCCTCCGGCACGAAGCGCAAACGCTTCTGCCTTCTCGGCAAGTTCTTCGGGGTCAACGGACAGCCCGTATTCATTCGCAAGGGCCTTCACGATATAGAGGTACCGGTTCTTGTCCGGTTTCTGGAACGTCACGATAAGGCCGAAGCGGGCGGACAGGGACAGCAGTTCCTGACGGGTATCGCTCTCATGGAGATCATCCTGGAAGCGGTCGGAAACCGATTCCTTCACAAGATGTCGGCGGTTGGAAGTGGCTGCGATGATCGTGTTGGATGCCTGACGGCTCACGCTTCCTTCCAGGATTGCCTTTAAAGAAGCGAAGTTGTCATCGTTGGAAGAGAAGCTGAGATCATCAATGAAGATGATGAACTTCAGCGGCAGACTTGCCAGCTGTTCCAGCAGATTCGGAATGAAGAAGAGCTGATTGCGGCGGACTTCCACAAGCCGGAGTCCGGCATCCCGGTATTCATTGGCCAGTGCCTTGATCGTACTGGACTTGCCGGTTCCTGCATCACCATACAGCAGCATATTCACAGCTGGCTGCCCGTTCAGCAGGGCTTCGACATTGGCGACGATCTTCTGCCGTTCTGCCTCATAACCGGGCAGATCAATCAGGCGCTGGGGATCGGGATACTTTACCGGAACGAGTTCATCGCCGCGGAGTGTGAAGACGTGATAGTCCGCATAGATTCCGTATCCTTTGCGGGAAACTTCTTCCAGACGGCTCTGATAAGATTTGGAAAGATGCACTGCGGAAGTCTTCCAGGGCGTGAAGAACTGAGTGGCAGGGAATGGAAAATCCTCCAATGTAACCGCTGCCAGCTGATCGAGAAGTTCCAGTTCCCGAGCCAGAGCGGCATCGATTACCGGACTGGCTTTCGAAACAGCCTTCAGACGTACGGCGATATTCTCGCTGTGCAGTATCGCATGGGCGAGATATTCGCTCCAGTTATCACCTTTGGAAAACAGGCTGGATTCAAAATCCGCACAGGCATTCACAAAGTCGGAATCACTGCCGGCGTTCAGCAGTTCGTCGAATCGTTGAATAATCGGATCCTTGAGAAGATCCCGGAATACTACCAGCGAATGCATGCGCAGACGCATCGAATGAAGATCTACCATAAATCACCTCAGATATTTCTGAATCAGTATATTCTAAATTAACCGTAAAACAAAGGAGGACACTACTTCATGAAACTCACAGGATCACAGATTTTTGTGGAAGTGCTCGTGGAGCAGGGTGTAGATACACTGTTCGGCTATCCGGGCGGTGCAGTTCTGAATCTGTACGACGAACTGTATAAGAATCAGGATAGGATACATCATTACATGAGTGCCCATGAACAGGGCGCAAGTCATGCGGCAGACGGATATGCAAGGGCAACCGGAAAGACCGGCGTCGTATTGGCGACCAGCGGTCCGGGCGCGACCAATCTGGTTACGGGAATCGCCACTGCATACATGGACAGCGTGCCGATCGTAGCCTTCACCGGCAACGTCGGAACCGCAGGGCTCGGTAAGGATTCCTTCCAGGAGGCCTACATCGAAGGAATCACGATGCCGATCACAAAGCACAACTACACGGTTCGCCATGTGGAAGAACTCGCAGACATCATGCGGGAAGCCTTCCGGATCGCCCAGAGCGGAAGAAAGGGACCGGTGCTGGTGGATATCCCGAAGGATATCACGGCAGCTTCCTGTGAATTCACGCCGGCAGAACCGGTTCAGGCAAACGTACCGCAGGAATATGATCAGGAAGCGGTAAAGAAAGCTGCAGAGATGCTGAACCAGGCAAAGCGTCCGATCATCTATTTCGGAGGCGGCGTCATTCTCTCAAGAGCCGATGAGGAGCTT
>JAEEGL011573593.1_pt1 | contig 12392 bp, 9 predicted proteins | sample 9134231 | NCBI WGS metagenome assembly JAEEGL01 (sample SAMN16246548, study PRJNA631951) | gut metagenome | biome: gut microbiome; feature: rumen; material: fiber-attached | host: Bos | place: Iran: Karaj | collected 2018-10 | reverse complement strand
TGTACATATAATTGGTAATGTCGCCTGTGATTTTGGGGATGTCAACATCCATCGAGATCGTGAGGTCACCGTCATTCAGGGCAAGCAAGTACTTCGTATTATCGATTACATGTTTTTCACCAAGCGTAAGTATGCCAATCTCTGTGCCGCTGTTCATTACGGTGATGGTCTTGTTAAAAGTTGCTGCGCCTTCGGCCAGTTTATATGTGCCACTTGCCTGTGAGTCTGAGACTGTGAGCGTAAAGGCAGGATTGCCATTAACCAGAGAGAGATTGTTGACAAGAGGCGAATTAGACGGAGAGAGTTTCGAGATGTCAAAGTCGATGATGCTCTCATCGTATGCGGAGACAATCGCCCCCTCTATGATTGTCAGCGTGCCTGTTGCCTTGCCGCCATTGTATATGCGCATCTCGCCGTTCACAATAGTGGAGTTTGCCACGCCTGCGTTAACGTTCAGTTTTCCACCGTTGCTCACAATGGTGTCGTTCGCCGCGCCGCCGCTAACGATCAGATTTCCGCCGCCGCTCACAACGGTACGGTTCACAGTCCCCAAACTAACGGTTAGTCTTCCACCTTCTAACACGGTTGTAGTGTTCACAGTTCCGCCTCTAACGTTCATGTTTCCACCGTTTTCTATGGTAGTATCGTTCACCGTCCCGCCGGAAACCATCAATATCCCGCCGTATTTCAGGGTTGTTCCGTTCGCAGTGCCTCCAAGAAATTCCATGCTTCCACCGCTCACAGTAGTGGCGTTTACCGTGCCGCTATAAACCATCAATATACCAGCCTCAGTGACACCAGGGCGAAGAGTCGTATTGTTTGCCGTGCCTCCATGAATGTACATGCTTCCTCTATTCATTACAGTCGTTTCGTTCGCCACGCCACCACCATAAACGAACACCTCTCCGCCTTCGGTCACTTTCGTTTTGTCTGCCTCACCACCGTCTTTAACGTCCAGTCTTCCACTGATTAATCTACGCGGAGTGTATATTTGCAACGCACACACAGACGTGTTTATAGCGGTGCCCCCGCTGTTTACAGTTACTTTACCCTCTATTCTGATGTTGCTTACTACTTCCCCGCTGTTAACGTCAACATACGTTTCTGCGAACCTCGCCAGGCTTTCGCCGCCGTGTTCCATGCCGTGGACAATGTGCTCTGTCTCGTGCGCGATGACGGAGACGACGAGTTCGGCGGAGGCTGACGAGTCGAGAAGAACGAATGCGTTGTCGTCGCGGATTTGGTTGCCAGAGTCGATTGTCTCGGCTAGGCCGAGGAAGGTGCCGTATTCATCGAAGGCGGATGTGAGGCCGATATAGATGGTGGAGAATACGCCGTCGGAGGGGAGTTCGGATGTGAATGAGATGTCGTCGAACATGCCGTTGAGGGCATCAATGATGAGGGCGATGTCGTAGTCACCGAATCCAGAGTCCTCGACGGTCACACTGTCGATGGCGACGCCGAGGTCGGAGTTGACGTAGGAGGTCGCCGCGCCGTCAAAGTCAAGATAGACGAGTTGCGGGGCGGTCTGTTGCGGAATAACAGTCTGGATGCCACCATTCAACATGCAAAGCATTTCAGACATATTGCTGTCTCCTTTCGCCACGTTCCACAAAAGTAGGCTAGAAGCTCTAGAAGCAACAATTTGCGGAAGATGGCGTTTCCTTTAGGCAATGATTGTTTAGGGCGTGTGTAGCGTTGTTCTCCTGCGCACATTTATGTCACACATGGCATTTCCGTTGCCACCACCCTATACAATAAATAAATAATAGCCATTGTCAAATGCGCATACCACCTTTTTCCTGCGGTTCCGCCGCAGGCACAAGATAAGGAAAGAAGACGGCGGCTAAAGCCGTTGCCCCTCCTGCTCCAGCCGCATTTCGCTCATAGTGTGGCAGATTGTGGCCGCATTCCGCTTCGCCGCCATATAGTGCGGGCTGCTCTCTGTTCTGTGTTTCGGGCGCAGCCCTAAGAAGTTATGTGATTGCTTTAGGCCAGAAGCTTGTCAAGAATGCGCCTGATGGTGGATTCGCGGGTCTCAATGCTTGTGCAGAGTCTGACCTGAACGCGGGCGCGCAAGAGATTCATGCCTGGTTCGCGTACTTTGAAATGCTTGTCGCCAGCGAGATAGTCCGCGAAGAAGCGGAGTCCGAGTTCGAAAGCGATAAGCCTTATGGCGTCATACATGTATTTCTTGTCGCCGTCGGTGAGAGCACACTTTGCGAATTTGAGGTAACCGCTGAGGAGAGCTTCGCAGAGATCAGTGTCAAAGAAGATTTCATTGAAGTCTTTGGTCTCTTCGCCGCCAGGGTTGCAGCATGAGCGGAGACAGTCGCCAAGGTCATAAAGGAGGAGTCCTGGCTTGACAGTGTCAAGGTCGATAATGCTGGTGCCCTTGCCAGTGATATCGTCGATCATGATGTTTGCGGTCTTGGGGTCGCCGTGGATTGGGCGTTCGAGGAGTTCTCCTCTCGCCTTTGCATCTTCAAGAACGCTTGCCCATGCTCGCCTGTCCTCAATGAATTTCAAGACATTGCTTGCGGTCTTTGAGCCGTTCAGTCTTGTCTGGCCTTCCGTGGTAGCGAGAGCCTCGTCAAGCAGTTTAAAATAGCCTGGTGTGACATGGAATCCAGGCAGTGTGTCCGCCAGAAGTTCGGTGGAAAGTGTGGAGATGGCATGGTGGAACTCGCCCAAGACGGCACCGACCTCATGAGCGTGGTCGGCGTTGCGGACCTTCTCGTATGAGTGTGCGCTGGCTATCTGCGATATTGCCCGCCAGTAGTTTCCCTCGTCATCTATGAAGTAGTCGCCGCCATCTTTTGTAGGGATGACGCGCGGAAGCTGCCAGATTCTGTCAGCTTCCTCCTGTTCATTCTCCAAAATCATGTGAACGTGTCTTGTGACAGTATGCATATTCTTCATGACCAGTTCAGGCTGCTTGAAGACGAACTGGTTGATTCTCTGGAGGACGAATTTCATCTCAGAGAAAACAGTCCTGAAAATCACAAGAAATGTATCATTGACATTGCCACGACCAAGCGGCTCAATATTGAAAAGGCGTCCTTCGACCTGAAACTGGCGTGCTATTTCTGTAAGAATCATGATTATCTCCTAAAGACTCAAAATGGAAGTATCATCTCGGCATTCTGACAATGTCAATGACATCAATCCACTCGACTTCGGGGTCTTCGGAGAGGAATTTAATCTTCTGCTCTGTGAAATCCCACATGCCTTGGCAGTCCATCATCTCATAGGAATGTCCCCAGAAATAGAAGACACCATTCTCTGCCTTCGCCTTCTCGAAAAGGGACTTGAAGTTGCGGTTCAGGAAATGGCAGGAGGAGTTGAGGAGCATGGGATGCTCGTAGTTAAGGACGTGGTCCGTGTTGGCGGTGGTGCGTCCGTACTCAAAACCAGCCTCGCGCATGGCGTCAGCAGTCGCGGGGGTGGCCTGTCCGCAAGGCCATGCGAAGCCTGGGCATTCTTGCTGGAAAAAGTCTTCCAGCCAGTGGCGGGCGTCAACAGCGGCCTTCAGAAACACATCGTCCAAAACTCTTCCGACGGTCTCGTGGTGCATGCAGTGCGAGGCGACCTTGAAGCCTTTATAAACCTCCAGCAAATCATTCTTGGAAAGAGCTCCGCCAGAGAAACCGTTGTGCGACCAAGGGGCATCAACAAATTTCAGCCACTGTGATGGAATGCGCTCATCAGTATGCCTGCCAGGGTTGAGGTTGAATGTCGCCTTAGCATTGTATTTGCGAAGAATCTCAACCAAACGCAAATCAGTATAAACACCGTCATCCCAACAAGTTGCAACTTTAACCATAAAAATCTCCTTTAATTACGGACAAAAAAGCTTGTCCTTCTCACCCAATATGTCAACTATTTTTCTAGACCATGGAAGGCATCCGACGCCGCAGTCGCAATGTGCGTCGGAGCCTACGGAGAACTGCACGCCGTTCGCCTGAAAGATGCGCAGAATCCGAAGGTATTCGCGCTCGAACTCTTCGAATGCCGTGCATGAATGCCAGAAATACATCATGTTCATTATTTCGAAAACTTTGCCGTTCGCCTTGAACGCTTTGGCGACCGCCTCAACGTGACTGTCGTCAAACAACGAAAGCGGCAGAGAGAGCGGCGCAATGCCGAAATTGAATGGATGCGCCATGACGCGCACGAATGGATTTGAGCTCGCATTAATAAGAATATTGCATAGCAGATCGCGCATCGCCTCCTGTGAAAGACCTGCCTTGGCGACCTTATTGAACAGAATGAAATTGCAGTCCATTAAAACCAACTCAAATCTTTTGAGCAAATCGTCGCACACAGTTGGCGTTCCATTTTCGTCCTTTACAGCCGCCTCGCATCCCCAAATGAGACGCACAGGGAACTTAGAGCGTTCTATGCGGGAATACTCATCAAGAAGTTTCTCGGCCTGAGCATCGTCAAAGGCGTGGTCGGTTATCGCCACCGTCTTGACGCCATTGCCGATTGCAGCGACAACCATCAGGCTGACGGGACTCTTCCCATCCGAGAAATTCGTATGCGTATGATAATCGTAGTCAAATGGAATATCGAACATTATGCGCTCCAAGATGAGTTGTACTCCATGTTCGGCGTCATTTCTTGTTTTCCAGTTTAAGATTCCTAAACCTAAGAAGACTATCGACAATGGCGTCCGCAATCTGCTCCTGCCTCGCGGTCTGCTTCAGAGCTTTCAATTCGGTGTCATTGCTGATGAATCCTATTTCTATTAGCATGGACGGACATGTAGTGTTCCTTATGACATAGAAACGTTTGCGCCTCAAACCACGGTCATCGCATTTTGTGCGCTGAAGAATGCTTCGCTGCGTATAATAGGCGAGATATGCGTTTTGCAGATCGTAGTCATTCGCGGGGCATTTGGTCTTCATGGGCTTGTTGTCGCCAACTGGCGGGTCTCCCGAAGGCGTCGCGATATATGTTTCAAGGCCTGTCACAGAAGCGGATGCAGAGTTGCAGTGAATGCTCACAAACAGATTGGCTTTCATGGAAGTCGCGAAATTCGTCCTCTGTTCCAGCGTAACGTCCGTGTCCTTACTGCGTGTCATGAAGACCTTGAATCCCTTTGCCCTCAGCTTGTTGACAAGACGCAGCGCAACCTGAAGGTTGATGTTCTTCTCGTAGTCCGTGCCGTTGATTGCGCCGACATCCTTTCCACCGTGCCCTGGATCGACAACAATAGTCATCAGGCTGGACTTTGGTATCACGGTCTGAGGGCGCAGAATTGGCTCCAGAATCAACTGAAAGTCCGATTTGCCCATGTAGTTGATGTTATCAATGACTGCTATCGAACGTGACAGATAAATCTGGACGTTGTTAAGCACCATCACCCTGCTGTTCACCGTGAATGTGATCTTCGAGTACTTGGAGAGGAATGTGATGTCCTCTCCGCTGGTTAGGTATTTCATACCATAGAATTCGGCCACGTCCGCCATGTTGAGCATAGGCACATTCTTATGGTTCTTTACCCTAATGACAACCTTTTTCTTAGGAGCAGGCTTCTGTGGTGCTGGCTGCGCGTGGGCGGCCTTCGTCGGCGCCGTCCTCTGCGGGGCAGGCGTCGTTTTCGGTGGCGTCATCCTTTGAGGGACAGGCGCGCCACTGGCTGAAATGCAGACAATTAGCATTGTAAACAGTGCATTGCGCATCAAATTGCCAAATGTCTGCTTAAAATCTTTCATTGGATGAAACCGCCTTGCCTCACATGGTTAAAGCTTACCTTCTGCGGAATCTGACTTGTTCTCATTGTTTGCTTCAGTCTTTAGGGACTCCTGAACCATCTCTTTCGTCAACGTTATGACGCTTCCCTTCGGCATGCTTGGCAACTTGTACATAAGCTCAAGCATAATCCTCTCAAAGATCGCCCTGAGTCCACGCGCACCAGTACCCTTGGCAACGGAAATCGACGCGATCTCATCCAAGGCATCATCATTGATTGTCAGACTTGCGCCATCCATCTTAAACAGCTCCTGATACTGCTTTACAAGAGAGTTCTTCGGCTCTGTCAAAATCTGAATCAGATTCGCCTTTGACAATGGACGAAGCGCACCGATGACTGGCAGACGACCGATGAACTCTGGAATAAGGCCAAATTTGAGAAGGTCCTCGGGTTCGGTCATGTCCAGAATCGTCGAATTGGCGCTTGTAGCGTCTGGTGTGCTAAACGGCAGTTGCTCTTTGCCAAAGCCCAAAACTCGCTGTCCAATTCTGCGTTGGATAATCTGGTCAAGTCCGACAAAGGCCCCAGAGCATATAAACAGGATGTTGGTGGTGTCCAGTTTGATGTACTCTTCCATGGGATGCTTGCGGCCTCCCTTTGGCGGCACATTGGAAACCGTGCCTTCAAGTATCTTCAACAACGCCTGCTGAACACCCTCTCCTGACACGTCCCTCGTGATTGAAACGTTCTCTGAACGCTTCGCTATCTTGTCTATCTCGTCTATGAAGATGATTCCCACCTGCGCCTTGTCAAGGTCGTAGTTCGCGGCCTGAATCAGACGCAAAAGAATGTTCTCAACGTCATCGCCGACATAACCCGCCTCCGTCAGAGTCGTCGCGTCCGCAATGGCAAACGGAACATTCATGCGCTTCGCAAGCGTGCGCGCCAGAAGCGTCTTGCCAGAGCCTGTCGGACCAACCAGCAGAACGTTGCTCTTTTCAAGCTCCACACTGTCGTCGATTTTTCCCTTCGACTCCGCCATGTAGCGCAGACGTTTGTAATGGTTGTAAACGGCGACTGATAGAATCTTCTTCACTCGCTCCTGACCAACGACATACTCGTCAAGATACTGCTTAAGTGTCTCTGGAGTGTCCTTTAGATTGAAGCCAGCGATGGTTTTGCCCTGTGCCTCATGGTTGTGGTCATGGTCATCAGAGTCATTGGCAAAACCAAGTGAATTGTATGCCTGAACAATGCAATCCTGACAGACAAAGTTCTTTCCAACGGACACCCCGCCCTCGACAAACGCGCGCGGCATTCCGCAGAAAAGGCAGCGGTTCCCCTTGCCGCCGCCAAACAAGTCATTGGATGAATCTTTAGCCATATATTACCAGAGTTGTCAACTGCGATTGGAATTCGGCATCATCACCTTGTCTATGATTCCCTCTGCCACTGCCTCTTCGGCGGACATAAAGAAATCGCGATCAGACTTTGCGCGAATCTCTGCGGCTGGACGTCCGCAATGCTTTGAGAGAATGTCGTAGAGGATAGTTCTGATGCGAATTATCTCCTGTGCCTGAATGTCAATGTCAGCCGCAGTGCCCTCACATCCGCCAGAAGGCTGATGGACCATGATTCTAGAGTGCGGCAAGGCAAAGCGTTTTCCAGGAGCACCGGCGGCAAGAAGGACGGCGGCCATGCTGGCTGCCTGCCCTACGCAGTATGTCCTGACATCGCAGGAGAGCATTTGCATCGTGTCATAGATGGCAAGACCAGCTGTGACGCTTCCGCCAGGGCTGTTGATGTACAGGTCAATATCCTTTTTCGGATCCTCGCTCTGCAGGAAAAGGAACTGCGCAACCAACAGATTGGCGACATTGTCATCAACCTGCGAGCCTAACAGGACAATCCTGTCCTTGAGAAGCCTTGAATAAATGTCATACTGACGTTCGCCATGTCCCGACTGCTCAAGCACGTAGGGAATGTAGTAATTGGCTTTTGGATTCATGATTTCTCCTCCCATTATATAATATTGTTTATATTGTTGAGGTGATTTCAAAACTCTCGCCGAAAGAGGCATCGCCTATTTCGCGTCAGTTTTGAAATCACCTCTATTGCTTAAAGCTCAGCCTTCGGCAGGGACGTCCACTACCTGAGCCTGTTCGATGATTTTATCGTATGTCTTCTGGTTGATGATTTCCTGCAATGCCCTCATGAACTCACCGTTTTCACGCTTCTCTTTGATGACATCCTCAGGCTTTGCGCCGCGCGGGGCCATCTGCATGAAGTAACCAAAGACTGTCTTGTAGTCTTCCTCAGAGAGTGTAATCTTCTCTGCCTCAATTATCTTCTCCAAGACATAGCTTCTGCGCAGGCTGTTCTCAGCCGTCGTCTTGGCGTTCTTCTTGATTTCAGAGTCCTTCTCTTTGAGTTCATCTTCAGACTTGCCTGTGCGCTTTTCACGTTCAAGCATGTTCTTATAGATGTCGCCGCAAATCTGTTTCAACTGGCGTGGAGGAAGGTCAAAGCTAAGGTTGCTGAAGAGCAGATTGTCAATCTGCTCAATCATCTTGTACTTCGCACCCTGCTCAAACTCCATTTGCAGACGGCTCTTGATAGCTTCGCGGAACTTTTCAACCGACTCAGCACCAAACTGCTTCACAAACTCCTCATTGAGTTCTGGACGTACACGTGAGCGGATTTCGTCAATCGCGAAATGATACTTCAGAGTCTTGCCACGGAGAGCCTCGACCTTGTAGTCTGCGGGGAAGGCTATCTCGACATCGCGCTCGCTCTTCGGCGTGACATCCAACAATGCGGTGGCAATGCCAGGCAGCTGTTCTGGTTCGCGGAGGGCAAGCCATGCCTTATCAGTCTTGACGATGTACTTGTCCGCTTCAGGAATCTCGATTCCCTCTGGGAGAGCCGCCTCGTATGCTGCGGTGATGATGTCATCCCTCTTTGCGGGACCTTCTGTAACTTCCATCTTGGCAGACATGTCGAGGAAACTGTCTATGCGCAGCTGGATGACTTCGTCAGTGACTTCGCGTTTCTCGCGGGAGAGCTGAAGCCCCTTGTACTCTGGAACAGAAATGTCAGGCCTGACATCAAAAGTCACTGCGTATGCAAATGGCTTGCCAAGCTCGTATTTGACATTTTCAGATTCCTGCGCAAGTTCAGGAGAGCCAATGATTTTGCCTGCGAGACCAGCCGCGTCAACAGCAGCCCTGTAGCCGTCATCAAACAGCTTCTCAGTTGTGCGGGCGCATATCTGTGGCGCAAAATTCTTCTGCAACATTGCCAACGGAACTTTTCCGGGCCTGAACCCTGGCAGTGCGGCCTTAGAAGCCACCTCCTTGGCTGATTTGTTATAGACTACCTGAGCCTCTTCAGCGGGAACTTCTATCTTGAGAAGTGCGCTGCATGCTGCAGGATATTCAGTAGTCACGTTCACTTTTAAGGTTGGGGTGTCCACGTTTGCTCCTTGAAACAAAGTTTTTGACGAACAGGATGTGTCCATCCGAAGAATACTCCGTCTGGGCTTACGCCCACGCCAACCACCATCCCGTTCTATACCTTTTAAAGGCTGGCGCGTTTTTAGATTTGAAAAACCATACTATATTACCATTTTTCGCATTTGCACTTCTAGAACTGCAAAAAAATAGAGTTTGTGACTAAATATGTTCCATATAATTAAGGAAAAGACAGGGGCGACTGATGCAGATTGGTCAGACTGGCATTGGCAACTCGCCAATTCCATCAGGGATCTTGCAGGACTTGCTGGCATCCTTGGCAATGATTTCCGAAAGGAAAACATCGAGAAGGTCGCTGCACGCTTTCCAATTCAGATTACTCCATTCTACCTCTCGCTGGCGGCTTCATCATTCTCGGACGACCCAGTGATTATGCAATGCACACCCCAAACTGCAGAACTTGACGACTGCGTCGGCATTCCAGACCCTTTCCATGAACAGGAGGCTTCCCCTGTGCCAAGGCTCGTGCATCGCTACTATGACAGGGCGCTTTTCATGGCTTGCGGATGCTGCGCCGTCCACTGCCGTCATTGCATGAGAAAGCGTGTTTGGGATGAGTGCCTCCCTGCCCCGATGGATGATGAACTCACACCATGTGTGTCTTACCTTGAGAACCATCCAGAAGTCAGAGAAGTGTTAATCTCTGGCGGCGATCCGCTCACGCTTGAGGACGATGACATCGAACGCATCATCTCAGCATTCGCTTCCGTTAAGAGCGTCGAGATGATCCGCATCGGCTCCCGAACGCTTGTCGCCCTCCCACAAAGATATACCGACAGACTCTGCGAGATTCTTGGAAACGCTGGAAAAGCTGTATGGATTGCCGCGCATTTCAACCATCCGCAGGAGCTTTCGTCTGAGGCTGGCGAAGCTGTCCTACGCCTCATGGCGCATGGTGTGCCTGTCGTAAATCAGACGGTCCTGCTCAAAGGCATAAACGATGACGCCGACACTCTCTCCGCACTCTTCACAGGGTTGCTAAAACTCCGCATAAAACCATATTATTTATTCCACGGAGACCCTGTAAACGGAACGACCTGCTTCCGCACAGGCATAGCAAAAGGCGTCGAAATCATGGGCGAACTCCGCAGCCGCATTTCGGGCATGGCGTTGCCAGCATTCGCGATTGACTTGCCCGAAGGCGGCGGCAAGGTCCGTCTAGAGCCAAACTCATACGTCGGCGAATCTACAAACGGTCGGCCCATTTACCTTAAGCACGATGGTAGTTCCGTGGAGTATTGGTAATTGAAATAATTATTTTGCCGTCTCTTGGCACAATTTTCTTGCGAATTCAAGCCCGCCATCAATGTCAGAAAACTCGCCTTCAAGCTGGGCCTCGAAGCATTGATGAAGGATTTTTCCCATTGCAGGTCCAGGCTCTATTCCCATTGGCATCAGATGGCGTCCAAGCACAATAGGCTTTGGCACTGAATCCTTTATGGCGAGTTCCTGTGTTCTCTTCCAGAACAATTCCATGCATTCGAGAGAGACGCCAGGGCGACGAATTCCCAATGTGTCACAACATGACACCTTGTAAAGCAAATCCATTCGTTTTACGTCAAGCGCAAGGCGACGATATGCACTGTCCCTCGAATTTCCCTTGGCAAGAAAGAACGGCTCCATGTGGTGCTTCACAAGCAAACCGACCTGTTTTATAATGTCTGGTCTATTCCAAATGCGCGAAACAAATGACTCCGCAAGCTCGACGCCCGCCTCTGGATGTCCTTTGCTAGTTATTTTTCCGTCAATGCACACGCTCGTGACAGGTTTTCCGAAATCATGGCAAAGAACGCCGAGCATCAGGCACAGGTCGTCGTCGAAAATTCCTGTGCGGTAATTGACGGCGGCGTCCAACGCTAGGATGGTATGAACCCATACATCTCCCTCTGGATGCCACTTGCTGCTCTGCTCGCAGCCTATCAGTGCGTTGAGTTCTGGATAGAATCGCACCCAACCGCATGCGCGGAGAAATTCCAGCCCCAATGACGGCTTTATGCCTTTCAGGAGAAGCTTCTCCCACTCGCCCGCAAGACGTTCTGGAGGTAGTTCATCCTGCGAAAGCGTCGAGCATAGAGTTATTGTCTCAGGGGCAACAGTAAAGCCAAGCCGCGACACGAACTGCATGCATCTAAGCACACGCAACGGATCCTCCGTGAAATGCGGACTGGTGTGTCGCAGGACACCGTTGTGGAGGTCATCAATGCCACGCCAAGGGTCGACGAACTCTCCATCCAAAGGGTCGTACATAATCGCGTTGATAGTGAAATCACGCCTGGCGGTTGCTTCGTCATAACTTAGTTCAGGATTCGTGTCAACAATGAATCCTCTGTGCCCTGCCCCGACCTTGCTTTCAGTGCGTGGCAAAGCGATGTCTATCTCATGGTCATGAACTTTGAACACACCAAAACTTATTCCCACGCGCGAAAGATTGAATCGCCCTTTCAATGCTTTATCAAGCGCATCGGCAGAAACGCTGTAAATTTCTACGTCATAATCTTTAACAGGGTGCCCGAGCAATGCGTCACGCACACAACCTCCCACTAGGAAGGCACGTCCGCCTATATCCTTAATTATAGATGCTATCTCAATTACAGCATCATAGTCTCCACCCTCAAATTTAAGTTTCATGTAGATAACTTATAAGTTAGTTTCTTATAATTGAATACAACGCACCAATTAGAGCAGGAACGGCAGTCTCAACTCGCAAAATGCAAGGCCCAACTGTCAGAGGAAATGCGCCTCTCTCCAACAATGCATCCTCCTCTTCTGGGGCAAATCCGCCCTCTGGTCCAATCCATAATCCAATGTTGCGTTCCGAATTAGGCGGCTCAGCCATCCTTCCCCCGCGTGGAACCATGCCCACTACAGGAAACTCTGACGATTCCCTAAGCGCATCCACAAACGAAATTGGCGAATCAAAAACAGGCAACCATGGATTTCTTGACTGCTTGCAGGCTACTATTGCGGTCTGCCGCCAATTCTCCTTGCTGCCGTCTGGTTTGGAGACTCCATATCTGCAAATCACAGGCGTTATTCTCGAAACTCCCAATTCAGTCGCAAAGCGCACTGCCAAATCCATCACTTTAGCGCGGGGAGGTGCTAAATAAAGCCTAACATCAACAGGATGCTTATCATGCCGCACCAATTCTGATATATGG
>JAEEGL010383136.1_pt1 | contig 12392 bp, 1 predicted proteins | sample 9134231 | NCBI WGS metagenome assembly JAEEGL01 (sample SAMN16246548, study PRJNA631951) | gut metagenome | biome: gut microbiome; feature: rumen; material: fiber-attached | host: Bos | place: Iran: Karaj | collected 2018-10 | reverse complement strand
TAAAAATTTATATATATAAATATATATTATAATTATAATATATTTATTATATACATTAATATATGATAAAAATTATTTTCAAATAATATTAAGCAAGACATCTATAATTCCTTAATCTATTTAACAAAAATCCGAAATGTTTAATACATTTATATTTTTTCCTTCCTTTATAAATAAGGGCAATGATTCCTTCCACAATTAATTCCATAATAAAGAAATTGAGCACAACTCCAAAAGCAAAGCTTAATAAAAAGTCAAATTTTTGCTCTTTCCAAACAGCGGTAAATCCCAAACTAACATACAGTGAAATCGCCCAAATAATAACACAGAAAATCACGCCAAAAAATGCCTTACACTTTTGAGTATTACTAATTTCACCCCACTCTCTCATAACAATTAATTGCCCATTGAATAAAACTAATTTAAATAATCTTCTGGCTGAATTATACGGAAATTCGAAAAATATTGCTAAAAAATACATGACGAAATTGGATATGCAACTCGCAGCAAGACCATACGCGAATAAAAATTGAATACTGCTTATATCTAAATCAATTCTTGCCATTGCGTCATTTGTTAATAAAACTGAAATTATTAAAATCATTATGGCAATTTCTGTCATTACCATTGTTAATTTTTTCCAACGAGGTTGAAATAAAGAAACATTGCATACGGCGTTGATTAATATATTTCTTATGACGTAATTTTTTCGGAAAAAGGTGCACGCATCTAATTTAAGATTTGAATAACTTTCGACACGCCTATCTTTTTCTTCCTTGGTTTTTTCTTCGTCTTTTGATAAATAATTTATATTAAATGTGGCTCGATCAACATTGCCGATTTCTTTATCTATTTCACCCATGAAATTTTCTTCTGATTTTTTGTCTTCTTCAGTTTCCATTTTTTGTGCTATTTGCTTCTTTTGATCAACGTAATTATTTATCACATTCTTTCTTAATTTCTTTCTTATTTTTAAATCCCCTCCGCCATTTTTTTCTTCTTCGAGTTTATTCACATTTGTTTTTAAGGTTAATTTATCCATTTTATCAATATCATTTGATTTTGTTACATTTAATAAACTTCGTCCTGTTGGGTTATTATTCGCATTTGCTTCCGGGCCAAATTTAATTTCAGGGTTAAAGTCTTTAATGCTCATTTGCGCTGGTACAAGTCTTTTATATATTGCATCAATGTTTTTCGCATAAGGATAAAAATTTTTAATAATTTCTTCCTTGATTGAATCTAATAATATTTCTTTTTCGGTTAATCTACTATCGTAACAAAGTACAATAAATAACAAAAACAAATATATGCCAAACATAATAATTAAAATTAAAGAACCCATAGATTGATAAAAATTCGGGAAATATTTGAGTATTCTTGGTCTAAACAAATAATAAAATCGACCATTGGGATGATATGTGGCATTGTTTTTTATTATGAAATTAGTAAATCTACACAAATGGGTCGAACTAAACTCCATAAAATTCAAATCATTCGTGAAATTAATATAATCCAACCCTAGTAAGGAAAAATCTTTATTTGTTTCATCGTAATAATTCGGGGAGATATTATATCGACGACTATATTTTTCTATTCTTTGTTCGATAGTATCATCACTGATAAAGCCATTTTCTTCGATATATACAGGGTCGGAAAATATTGGGTCATCTGGACTTTTGTATATGTTTGGATCATATAATAATTTCTGGTAATTGAATTCATCGAGATATCTATAACTATAAAAAGGCATATGTATTATTATTCTATTTTGACCATTGCATCCACTTACTTTAATGAATTTACCCGTGGTACTATCTAATATTTGAAATTCTATTAATGGACTAATGTTGTTTTCTAATAAAGTATGATTATAAGAAAAAGGGAAATAATAATATTCAATATAGACTAAATAACCTTGATAATATTGATTCGATAATTTATCAATTTCGATATAATTTAAACAGGACATAAATTCTATATAAGTTTTATAATTCCTTTTCCTTGTGTTAAAAAATGCTTTATCATCAAAAGATGGATTCAATGATATTACAGCTAAATAATAATTCTCAGAATCAAATGTAAAGCTTTTTCTTGTTACTGAATTTTGATTTGATAAAAATCTCATAAATATTAATAATTCTTCATTTAAAAATTCAAAGCCTTTTTTAAATTCCTCCATTTGAGCATTTGTTAAATTGACCTTTCTAGAATTATCATGTCTTTCTACTTGAATTTTTCTTTTTAATTGTTCCATTCTTGTAATTTCATATGTATAAAAAAAATCCAAAATTTCAAAATATTCCTGAGTATTATTCGCTATTGATTCAGGTAAACTACCCATCGCATAATCGAAAAATAAGCTAATATTTCCAATTAAGAATTCAGTATCTTCGAAAAACAAAGAAGCGGCTTTGAAAGCATTATACACCGTCATAAATTCATACCAGGAAATACTCGTTTGTAAATTATTTCTAATTTCATAAAATAAATCTCTTATTAAATCAGTTAATTTATCACTAGCCTCTTTACGAATTTGGCAATATTTCCCAATCCAACCTTCATAACAATGACAATAAATAAATTCATCGACATTTCCACAATCTCCATTCCCATTACAATATTCCGTGACGCAAGTTGGATCCTCCATCAAAATGGCATCGCCTTGTAATGTCGGCTCATATTGTGTTTGCAACGAAGTTGGGTAAACTGTTTTATAAGGATCGACAGATAAGCTTAATAAAAACTGACTTCGATGATATAATAATACATCATATTTTTCATCGCTTTTTTCTTTCTCGGTCGAAAGATAACTATCTATTGCTTCGCTTAAATTATATATTTCTCCATTCAATGATTTCGCGATTGTGATAAATTCTGATACTGAAGTGCTCGCATTTAACTCATCTCTTATTTCACATGTTATTTTTATATCACTACTTTCTTGTTGGTAATATATCACACTGAAATTCGATGACATTTCATTCTCTGAAGACCAATCCCGAAGAAGAACATTATTATTTGTGTTTACTTCTTTTGCGAAAAAACGATATTCTAATTTATTTGATGTTGTATCAGTCCAATTTTCGCATTTCAGGACGAAAAACGTAGTTCTATATAATCCAACTTTAGGCGAAACAGTTAATGTACCATTAACAGGATATGAATTTATTCTTATATGGAAATAATGCGTTTTATTTACAATTGCATCATAAAAAAGAACATTATGAGCAATAACAGTCAATGAAAAGACATAATCCGTAGCCAATCTAAAAAAGGAATTATTAACTAAAACTTCTTCTTCTTTCGTTAAATCTCCAATAAATGGCGATTTATCCGGTAAATATATAGGTGTGCCATTATTAACTTCGACAGTTTTTTCCCTTTCGAATGCCCAAAGAACAGTATAATCCCTCGAGGTATAATTTATTACTGCGGCTTGGAGTCTATCAAAAGTATTTAAATCTATTTCTTCTTCGTCAAAATATTTATAATTAGTTAATATAGCAAAAGAGTCGAACCCTGTGCAAAGATTATTAGTTATATTCGACGCGGTTAAATTAAAATCTTCGCATTTTTCAACACATCTTCCTTCATGCTCGACCAAATATCTCGCCCCGGTACATTCCGTGCAATTAAATTCGAAAGTCCAATTACATTTATAGCATGTCGCTTCACATGGACGACATTGATTCATATCATCTCTTTCATAATATCCCGTAGGACATTCACTTTTGCATAATCCATCTACTGGATGTATATATTTAGCTGTTTCTGGACATAACATACAAGTATCTTTTGTATCTCCGGGATATAAACATTTTGTATAGGAAGGTTGTTCACATTGATCAAATAAGGAATTATACACCCAACTTTCTTCACATAATTTTAATGTTTTATAATAATCCGAATTTGATGGGTCTATTAAATTATATCCGATATAATTTTCCCCTCGAGTTATGACACTTTCTCTAGGATAAGGATATTCTTCCTCTTCTTCAATAACTAAATTCGTTATATGATATTTTCCTTCTATAGCGTCTTCATATTGCTCTATGCTATATTCACTTCTTATCAAGGTAATAAGTCCTGGATATAATCCGAGACTATAATGTCCAGTTTTATTATATAAACCAAAGGAGTCTGAACTTAAATTGATATAGGAAGTATCTATAAAATTTAAATTATATTGCTGCCATAATTTTAATTCTCTGATAAAGAAAAATCCGTAAGAAATAGGACTTAATTTATTATTACTTATCGTTAAAGTCGTGGGGGAATTCCATCGATCATAAGGTATTATTTTCTTATCTGGATTTATTGTTCTTTCATAAGTATTAAAAAATTGTTTAAACGTGGGTAAATTTAAGCTTGTTCCACATCGAATCGAGGTCCAACCAAAAGCGACTACACTAATACTTTGAACTAAATCAGTGAATCTAGTAGTATCATTTGAATCGTGGATTGCATAACATCTAGCAGATAACGAATTTTTTTCGTTGATTATTTGCACTCTGTTATGTTTATCCCATATTATATTTATTTCTTTGAAATTTATCGTTGTTGTATTATAACTATAAATATAAAACCAGAATTCCAAAGTCGATTCATTAGTATTACTCGAAGGAACTGTGATACTAATATCATCGAATAAAGAATAGTCAATATATGGAGGATGTTCACAGTACGTTTTCAAAGTGGCCTTGTCTTTCCTTAACCAATATACTGTATCAGTCATTTTACAAGTGCATTCATTATTTTTCGAATTATAACATAATGTCTTACAATAATCGTTACATTCTCCAATGGTATTACCATTATCTAAATTTATATCGAAATATTGGTCATCATTATCCGTTTGCAAACTAGAATCATCATATATATTATAATCCCCGACACAACATGGCACAATAGTAGGATCAGCAAATGTTGCATCAACATTGCAAACATTAGCTGCATTATCTTCACATTTTAAGGAGTAAAATATAGCTAATTCTTCTTGTGCTCTTCTCCCTGAAGAAATTGTTCCGAAATTTCCTTGGATGAATTTAGTATATATTCGAAATTGGGAAAAATACGCGATAATTTCTGTCCCTATTGCTATACGTTCGAAAATTACACCATTTTTGGGAAGACTAAACCCACTAGTGAAAGGAATATCTATTTTATTTATTGATAATGTGAACATATTGGGATGAACATAGGGATCTTTGGAAATAAGATTCGCCATACATATTGGAGTCCATATACCTATATAATTGTGAAATTTAGTATCTCTAAAGGCTTCTTTATCTGCCCCTCCTATATAAAATATCGCGTAACTCGTTGCAATATCATAGACAAGATATGTATCGTCTTTAAATGAGAATATAATTGGTTTGGCTGAAGTTCCTTCTTTTAAAACACCAATGAATTTCATATATATGCAAAATGTAAAAATATTTTCTGATTTTATATCATCAATATTAAATTGAACAGCTGTGGTTAATGATGGCGAAGGAACTTTTAAATAATACCCAGTGACATCCTTACAAATTTCTTTAACTAAAACTTGTTCAGGACCACATTCATTCTGATGTTTGATATCCCAAATTAAATTTGTTTCATAATTATAATTTATCACATCATTTTCACTTTGGAAATTATTCGACCTTAAATGCTGGACAATGATATTATCTTCTCCTGATATTCTTTCTTGGATAATATTACTATCAATATATTGAATGGTTAAAGGGTAATACAAAATTAAACTTTTCGAAATATCTTGGTATATACCACTATTATAATCTTGGATAGTCTGAATCGAGGAAGATTTGATATCCCAAACTCTGATATTTTTATAATACGCCGAGCCCCACATAATATTCGAAGAACCCGGTATGCAATCCCCACTGCTTTTCCTTGAGCAAAAACTTATATATTGTAATCGCATTGTAATAGATGCATCTATATTATCTAAACTAATTATGTCTTTTTCGAAATTTATATGGACATTCACACTTTGTCCTGTTGTTCCTATTTTTGTCTCGATTACTATCTTATTCCAAAGATCGGGATCTATTGAGGTAATTTGCTTTTTATAAGCGCTATTGATTATTTGGTAATAAAAAACATCGAAGTCGTTATCTTTATATATTGAATGAGGTGTCGAATATAAATAATATTCTTTCGAACTCACTCCGGCTTCTTTACACGTTTTTTCTTGGATTAAGGTTCTATCAAGTTTCATCCAAAATTCATAAAAGTATCCCGAGGTTATTTTATTTAAAGTATTTGTACTTATTGTTCTATAAAAATTCGGCGAATTATAACATTTACTAAAAAACAAAGCACTATCTAAATTATCCCGAACGCATTTATATCCTATTCTATAATAGCCATTTCCACATTTCATTGTAGATGGACTTACAGGACATTTTTCATCATATGAATTCTCCGGTAATTTCGGTATTTCTCCGCAATTAGTATTACATATCGCTCTATCTCTTTCTGTCCCCGGTGTAATGAATTCTTCTGTTACGCATGTAGGATTGCATCTGAATTTTTCTTCGTCATTTTCCATTAATTTTGTATAAAAACCACCAGATTGACAAGATAATGGCATATCTTCATCCATGCAATATGTTGCCCGAAGATCTTGTAAAACACATTTATCTATTTTTACACAAATACGACTATCAATGTCATATTTAGTAGGATTCATCGTGTCTAAATCACATAAACTTTGAAATTCGAAATTCGCACTTAATTCGAAAGTACTTCCCGGTTTACTTACTGTTAATAATAAAGAAGATTCGACTCTTTCATAATTCGTTAAACCATAGCCTCTTTCAAAATATATATATTTTAATTTCTTTGTATCTAAATCAAAATCAGCAAAATTCACTACAAAAGCCAACGCTGGCAATTGATTATCTGTTAAGTCTCTTAAATTCATATATTTAATTTTTTCAGAATACCATTCGGGTATGAAATTTCTGAATAGAAGAATTTCTCTTAAAAACAATTTTCTATTAGGATTAATACCAACAACAGAAAGTGTAGATTTATACATATTATTATTATTCAAATCACTTAAATAAAATCTCATCGGATACGAAGTCGTAACATCTTGTCCATTATTATCAGTATATAAATATTCCTTATTTATTTCTAATTCATTTTTCCCATTTTCGCCCATAATAAAAAATTTTCTTTCATAATACGACACAGAGCATATGACCCAAATCCATTGACCATCTTCGGGTAATCCTTCAGCTAACAATCTTACATCGGCTTTATTAAGCGCGTTTTGATATTTAGTATTAAAATCAGTTTCATCTTCATAATCAGAATAATAAGCTTGCGGGAAGCAATATCCTCTTAATTCATTTTCTCTCATGATTGTAATTTGGGCATGTCTTGACCATTTAATATGTAAAGGATTCGTCGTTCCATATAAATTGACATCTTCGAAAAAAACCCAAAATGCCAAAGCGAAATTGCCCGAATAAGCCGAGGGCAAATCCTTGAAAGTAAAGTCGTTCATTTTTGACAAGTCTAAAAACTGCATACATTTTTTTAAAGTAATATCAAAATATAATCCGTCTTCACTACACATAGATAATATCGAATATTTACTTTCATCTATCACATTCATTCCATATAATCCTTCATATTTAGTACCATCATCTCGGAACCTCACTTCGAAGTCTATATGTTTATCCCCGATATCATATACTTTTAAATTTGCCCCTGGATAATCCTGGATCATTTTGCCATTATATACCGGTTCCCAACTATGTAATAAATCAGGGAATTTAGAAGGTGTTTCGATTAATATTCTACTCAAAAATTTGGCGTTATAATATGCATTTTTCCATAATCTTATTTGTCTAAAAAATAATACTCCCCATTCATCATACGTGGATAAATCTTCTATTGTTAATGAATTTTGAGATGAATCAATATCTCCTGTGACTCCACTTGTTGTATGATCTGTTCCTTCATTATCTTGGGTGTTATAATCTATATATAAATTTCTGTTAACTTCATAATCGACTGCACAAGATAAAAATATCCATTGATTTATTGATAAACCTTCATATTTATCTGATTTAGAACCATTTTCATAACAATAAAAATTGCATTTATAATTAGCGCAATTTTTAAATTGAATTTTAGCATGTCCATTCCATACAACTTCAATCCCGCCAAAACTATTCGGAGTATAAGCATATGGGAAAATCCAAAATTGCAAAGTACATTTCCTCGGTCTAGTTGCAGGAGTAACTGGACTGATAATTCTTTTTTTTATTTTTGCGAAATTTATATAATCTAATGGTCTACAAAGAGTTTTATTATTATTTTTAAATAACATTTGAGAATTATAATTTTTCGAAGAACAAGTGCATTTTTCCCATCCATAACCCGAACAGGCATTTATGCAAGTATCGGTAGTGGTCAAATAATCTTGATATAAAGAACAAGTATCTAAAAACAAGCCCAAATCGGGTTCTTCATCCGCGACACAATTTGTTCCTGCCGTATAACCACAACCAAATTCATTCTCAATCAGAGGATTGGGAGTATTTAAAGGAGATAATTGGTTTGAATCACCTGATAAAGATATGGACTGGATAATGAATTCATTGTATAAAGAGATTTTTTTAAATAGGCCGAAATATCCACTACTTATTGTAAGTGTTGAAAAATTGGGATCATTACTAATTTTTGTTGAATCGATATTTACTGGTATTGAATCAGTATTTATTTCGAATTTCATCATTCGAGGAAAATATATATTAGAGCCTGATATTTTTTGTTTATGATATGCAAAAGATATATATGTCCATTTTCCTATATTATCTCTAAATTCAGACTCACATGCGATAATTTTTTCTTCTGGAGGTTTGGCACTATTCCCCAAAATATATAAACCATAAGCAGGATTATCCGTTGATGAATAATATATTTCAAATGGATTTGCACTTCCTATAGTAAATATTAATTGATTATACTCATCAAATCCTATTGGCTTTGTCCAAATTGTGATAGTTACTCCGTCATTTACATCTTGCAAATTCACAGTGTAATCACTTTTATCAGGCTTTGGAGAACGGAAATAATATTTAGTTGTTAAAAGACATTTTCGACCAGATAAAAAATATTTTTTTCCTGTATCACATTCGTAACAAAAAGTTCTTTCCCAACATCTTAGACATCCTGTATCACAAGTATCAATAAAAGCAGGATCTGAACCATGTTGCGAATATTTCCCCAATAATCCATTTCCTCCAATGATATCAAATTTTGTTCCATAATTATATTTTTTTAAATTATATGTTCCTTTTTCTATGGATACAGTGCATTCATTATCCTTTGTTTCATCTAAATCGATTAATTCATTATTCGTTATATATTGATTTAATAAAGGATAATAGCACAAAATAGAATTAATTCTATCTTGATAAAGATCTATCGGATATAATTCATCATATTGAACAACTTCTGAATAACTGGCTAAATCTCCATCCCAAATTCTCAATCCTTTATAATACCCAGTCGTCCAATGAATATTTTCATTATTAATATCTTGGCATTTATTTTCACAGAAAACAATTTGTGTTAAACTTGTATAAGCTGAGGCTTTTGAAGTAGGAAATGTAAAAGGTTGATCAAAGGCATGATTTATATACACTGTTTTAATATAGTCATCTTTGTCTTTTAAATATTTTCCATGTATTACAAATTTATTCCACTCATTTGAATTATATAATGACTCGACTCTTTTTACTGTTGATGAGTCATATAAATAAGGCACGAGACGATCAGTTTGAACAAAGTAACAATCCATCACATTCGAATGAAAAAAAAAGTTTTTTGGATATGTGGGGAAGGTGTATTGGGATTGACGTGCTTTTGCCTGAAGGAAAAAATCGGGATAAAACCAGAATTCGATAATATATGATTTAAGTTCCTTTTTTAAATCTATTTTTATCAGTTGGGAATTATAAAAACCACTGTACTGCATTGAATAATTTTTGGATGGGTCTACACATTCGAAAAATAAATTATATGCACTTTTATAATCGCTGCAAAATTTGTTTGATTTATAATTAAAATTATTTATTGTAATATCTGTTTGTTCATAAACATCATTGCTACATGTTTGAGTACTCATGCATATATAAGAACAATATCCGTTTGTTGAAGGTACAGATACGCCTGGATATGTTATATATCCAGATTTGCAATTTGAGTCGCATGTTTCATCTGTGTAAAAATAACCATCTTTACAATTTAATATTTTTTGATCATCATAATAATAGAAGCCATTTGGGGGAGATGAAGTAACTAAATTTGTTTTATCTATTAAATCTATACTATTATATTTCTCATTTGGGTCATTTAATAATAAACGATAAAAATTTAACGGTGCTTCAAAGTCTTCTCTTCCAGAATGGCTTAATAATAAAGGTACAGAAATATCTTTTTTTACTCCTGTATCATATTGATACCCAATTAATTTGTAACTTCCTTGATTGATCAATTCATCAAAAGGTAATTGAAATAAAATTTCTGGAAAATTTTTTGGTATTATATTCATGAAATCATAATACATATATTGCATATTAACATCTATATATTCTTTAAAAAACATAAAATGTTTTGCATATATTTTCGCATTAGAGTTTCCAAAATTTTTAAACCATAACACTAGCGGTTCTCCTTTGTTTAAAATATGATTATAATAAACATCATTTTTTCCTTCATTTGTTTCATCACCAGAACCTGGGTACAATCTCTCATGAGGTAAATCTTTTTGAGAATAGAAAGGTATGCCATTCACAACAGATTTTATATAATATCGTGTTTGTGGAAAGGAAATTGCGCAAGAAATATGGAACCACTTACCATTCATTGTTTCAATATCAAGCCCATCTTTTTGTCTCGCTTGTCCTTCTCCAGGAATTACTTGAGGAGCGACATAATCTGAACTTTTATCCGCATATGAACTATATAATTTAGTATCAGAAGTAACTTTCCTATAAAGGTCTTCATAAGTATGACAATATGCGGTTAATTTATCATCCCCGGGATATAAAGATATTACTATTCTATTTTCTAATACGATATGATATATATCATATTCTAAACTTCTTGAGCCGGTTAAATCAGCGAAAAACAACCATAGACCTATAGTGGCTCTTTCGTTAAATTCATTCCCATAAGGTTCAATATTTATATAAAAATCTTTAAATTGACTTATATCAACAAAATTAATAGGACATAATCCATTAATGGGATCTTGATTTTCACTTATAGTTAAAGGACTGCATTTCTCACATGAGCCATAACTATCACTATTATAACAACTGGAACAAGAATAATGGCATTTTCTACAAGTGTCAATTATACATACATGGCCTCTGAAACAGTCTTCATCTGTGTTTTGTTTTTTACAACTATTTGGACTGGATAAACCATTTTTACTTCTTAATAAAATTTTGTTAGATTCTAACCCGGTTTTGATAAGGGTATCTTCAGCTGTTATTCTGAAATTAGAAAGATATATTGTATCAGTACTTGTATATTTAAAATTATAATATTCATCTCCGTATGATTTTATATATGCTTTTTTTATTGAATCTGTACAGGTAAATACCATACGTACTTCTGCTCCAAATGTATTTTCTATATCTGTCTTTATATCTATTTGCACCATTTTTATTTTATTCGCTTCTAATTTAATATTACAGATTTCAGTTTCTGGATCCGTATTAGGAGGAATCGCATATAATTTAAAATTATTATTAGCTGTAGTGGATAATACAGGAATTATATAAGTTATTTGCAAATTAGAACTATGAACAATTTTTAAATGGGAATTGCATGTTATTTCTGTACCCGACATTACTTTCTTGAATAATTCAATTTCTTCAAAAAAATTCATACCTTTTGTTGTTGTCGATACTTTATCTCCTATTATATTAGATTGAAAAAATGTTGATATATCTGAATCTGAATAAGATAACCCAGTACCTCCGATACAAGTAACTGGTTCATAGTATATACCATATTTTTTACTGAAAATTTTTTCAGGATTAGGAGTGTTAGTAAAATAGCCTAATTTATATATGAATCTTTCATTGGTAGTAGAATATACTTGAGATTTGTTAAATATTGGATCACCTGATGATATATGATCTGGAAATATTTTCACTTCATTTAAAACTGGAATAAATTGCTTTATTATTATATATAAGAAAAAAAAATTTGAATGAAAATGTTTTATAAATCCCATTTTTTATTTTAATATTTAATAATAAAAAATTTAATTCTTTTAAAACTTTTGATAAATATCACAATTGTTTAATATTTTAATATAATGGGGATTGGGGATTGGGGAT
>JAEEGL010353455.1_pt1 | contig 12392 bp, 11 predicted proteins | sample 9134231 | NCBI WGS metagenome assembly JAEEGL01 (sample SAMN16246548, study PRJNA631951) | gut metagenome | biome: gut microbiome; feature: rumen; material: fiber-attached | host: Bos | place: Iran: Karaj | collected 2018-10 | reverse complement strand
TTTTCAAGTATTTCATCAATATCTGCACCGACTATGTCCAGACCCTCGGCCTTGATATAGTCGGTTTTTTCAATGCCGTAAAAAAGCTCCATAATGCTTTTTATATAGCCAAAACCGAATTCATCGGAAACTATATATCCGCCCGCAGTAGTTATGTATATCAGCCTTTTTGCCCTGCACAAACTTATAGGCATACCTTTTTCGGAATATCTGAAAGTAAGACCGCATACATTTATTGCTTCGATATACTGTTTTAAAACGGCGGGAAAAGACAGATCCCAATAAGGTGCGGATATAACAATATTTTCGGCTTGTGCAAACTGCTTCGCAAATTTGAACATATCGTCCGAAAAATCATTTTTTGCCGCCGCCTCATCACGTTTTTTTACCAAGGCTTCATCAAGGGAATACATTTCTTCCTCACTAAGCCTTATTGTACTTATTTCTCCGCCGAGTTTATCCCGCAGATACAATGTAAGTTTTCTTGTCCTCGACCTGTCCGAGGTACAGGCATCTATTATCAAAGTTTTCATCTCGACCACCCATTTCAATAATCAAAAGCAGATTTCGCGGATACCCTTATCATAATAATCAAGCGCAAGTTTTTTTATCGCATCAAATGCCTCATTTGAAAAGACACCCGGGATATGCAAAACCGCAAGCACTGTCGAAGCACCGACAACAGCACCTATCTGTTCCTCGGCAAGTGCGACATATTCCTCGTCATCCGTGCCGAGATAGCTTCTTATAAATCTGTCCCAGATGTATTTTGCCTGCTCTCTTGTAAAGCCGTGCAGCATATCCCTTGCACTGAAATCCAAGTCGTTTGATGCAAAAAAGTTATATACAAGGTACATACTGCCCATATCAAATATCGGATGTCCTTTGCCGCAAGCCCCCATATCTATAAACATAAGCTCGCCGTCGGACTGAAGCATTACATTGCCTATATGACAATCGCTGTGGATAAAAGTATCCCTCTCGGGTATACTCTCCAATATCTCTACCATTTTATCCAGCGTTTCGTCGGACAGAACGCCTTTGCCTTTCGCCCCTTTGATGCCCATTATCCTGTTATCCTTTGCGGACATAAAATCGGGGGAATCCACCTTTATCTTATGTACCTTTCTGACAAAATCCGCAAACATATCAATATATTTGTCGGTATTTTCGGGTTCTTTTAAAATATGGTGCATTATATCTTCCGCATTGAGCATTTCATAAATAACGCCGAGACTGCCGCCGACCTTGACCGTATCATAGGAAATGGCAGTCGGTACACCGAAAACAAAAGCCGCTTTTGCCATTTTGCCCTCACGTTCAGTCATCATGGCATTAACTTCGGGATTGAACACCTTTATTATCTTGTCTTCGTCAATGCGGTATACCTTTGCCGTACCGCCCGTACCTATCTGCTCCAGACCTTCGATCGAAAATTCTTTCAAGGCTTTTTTGACATCAAGCAGATTTGTAAAGCCCGTCACATCAAATATATCATAGACCTCGTTTGACACATTTATTACGTCAACGCCGCCTTTCAGACTTTTTTTAAGTTTAAGAAAAACCCTCAGACCCGCACTTGATATGTATTCCAGTTCTTCCGCGTCCAATACCGCTTTATCGGCATTTTCGCCTACTGCCGCAAACAGTTCGTCCTCAAACTGTTTTGCATTGTTTGAGTCGATCCTGCCGTCAAGTTTTATTATCCCGCTGTCCGTCTTTGTTATCATATACATTATTCCTTTCATTACAGTCCGACACTGAATTTATACACTCTTTCAAATTTGCCGCCGTTGAATGCAAGCACCATAAAATAGCCGTTGCATTGTCCCGAGCACATAAACCCGTCGCATTTTGAAAGCATATAAAGCGCATAAAAATAGTTTATGGTAGTATCCTCTACCGAGCTGTCATAATCTTCGCCCTGTGCGTTTTTCTTTTCATATTCGTAAATCAGCTTTTCGCTCTTGAGATCTTCAACGGAAAATCTCTCCTGAGATATCGCCTTTATTCGGCTTTTGTATTCATCTTTCATGCGCTTTAAAATATCGCTGTCCTCTGTTGCAAGGAAGATAACATCATACTTGTCCTCTTCAAGCCACTTGTTTATTTCGGGTATCATCTCGTCCGCGGTCGCCTGCTTTCTCGTTCCCGCAAGCCCCGCCGTTATATAGTCGCTGCCCCTTATCAGCACGCCAAGCACCTTTTTTCCGCCGAATACGGCATCAAAATATTCGTCCATTTCCCTGCGGAAATTATCTGACAAAACACTTCTGTCAATATCCGAACTTACGGACTGCATAAAATAGGTCGTAATAACGTGCATTGACATATTGCCTTTCAGATAGATCGTATTATTCTCGTCCGCATCATCGGCAAAAGAGCCCGCATTGAAGTATTTACCAAGCATATCGCGTTTAAATCTGCCGACCTTTTCATCCGTAAAGATCACCTTTATGCCATAACGCTCAAATGCGGCGGAAAATCTGTTTGAATATTCCAGTACCGCACCTATGCCGCCTATTTCACTCATCTGAAAGCTGAGATACTTTATATCATCTATATTTTTCCCGTCAAGCAGATACTGCATCACAAACATATTGTGAAAAGCATAAGTTGCACACAAATGGTTGAATACACCGTCCCTTACGCCCGTATTCCACTCTTTTTGTATATAGAATACATCGTCGCCGTCGGGCAGTTCGTCAGCAATATGCAGTTTTTCACTTTGTATGAATCTTAAAACTGCCTTATCGGTAAAATATACATCATAGTCAAGCTGCTCCGTCAAGACCCTTGCAATAACTATCGTGTACTCGTTTACTTCCTCACACGAAAGCTTTTTGTAAAGGCGGTACAGCTCAAACACAAGGCTTTTGGTCTGTGTTTCGTCATAGCAAAGATAATCGGGTATACGTTTCATATTTTTATACGCAGGCATATACGGATTGAGAGATTCGTTTTCAATATAGACTAAATCGTAATCACCGTATTCGCCGTCTTTTACATGATACCGTTCCTCTTTGCCCTCTATAGCCTCGTGAAATACGTTTTTGCTGTGAACAAGGGTTTTACATTCCCAATCAGTCGGTTTTTCAATAACAAACATTTTTAATGTCCTTTCTTTTATTGCGACCCGAGCAAATGTCTGAGCGTCTGCTCATTTGGTATGATGATCTTTCTCAAAAGATTTTCCATAATAGCCTCTGCCCTGTTGGCCGCATGAGGACTGCCGGAACCCGTCACGAGCACGACATTGAGAGCATATACAAGTCCGAGACCCTTAAAATATTTCTCCAGCTGTTCTCTGTCCGTAATGCCCGTATACAGTTCAAAAAATCTGTAACCCGTTTTCAGCATCATTTCCGTGGACATACCCACGCTGCCCTCGAGCATTTTTTTGATCTCGTCCGTGCTGACCCTCGGTGCAGAGATAAGGTCTCTGTAAATACCCGTCAGATCCCATATCTCGGGACCCATAGTCACTTCGGGCATATCTATAAGCACAAGCTCGCCGTCCTGTATCATTATATTGCCGGGATGAAAATCCCCGTGTATAAGCGAATGACCGTTCGGCATTTCATCAATAAGGCTGTCCAGCAGCTGCATTTCCTCCTCTGAACACCACTTTGCAAGTCTCGGCACCCTGTTGTGAAGAACAGTCTTTATATTTGTAAACGAACCCTCTTTAATATCTGCGCTGTGCAGTTCCTTTGCAAGGGCAACATATTTTTCGACATATTCCTCGAATTTGTCGGGGTTTTTGCTCATAGCATGACCGAGGGTATCGGATTTAAGCATCTCAAAAACAATGCCGTAACAGTCGCCGCATTTTACAACATCATACGCGATAACACACGGAGCGCCGTTGATAAGCGCCGTTTTTGCAAATTCTCTCTCTCGTTCTATCTGTTCAAGGCTTACGCTCTGTCGGTACATCTTTACAATAGTATCTTCGTCAATTCTGTAAACTGTACCGTTGCCGCCCTTGCCTATTATCTCGCAGTCCGTCAGATCTATTTCCCTGATAGCTTTTTTTACATCGAGAATATTGTCAAAACCCGTTACGCTGAAAATATCATAAATATCGGGCGTAACATTTATGACCGTAACATTGCCCCTGCTCTTTTTAAGTTTAAGCAAAACGCGCAGGCCCGCACTTGAAATATATTCAAGTGCGCCCGCATCCAGTGTTACATCGCCGCTTTCCGCCGCCGCAAGCAGTTCGTCTTCGAACTGCTTTGCGTTATTGGAGTCTATTCTCCCCGATATTTTTATCATATTCCCGCTTATTTTTTCTACCATTCCGCGTTCTCCTTTTTATTCAAGATATAATTTTTCAAGCTTTGCAAAATCGTCATCGGTAAGTCCGATCCTTTCTTTCAGATAGCCCTTTACGCTGCCGTACTGCTCGTTCATATCATCTATTGCAGCCTGTAAGCAGGGTGCATCAACGCCGTCCATCATCTTTGCAAGTTCAATGGTCTCGGCATCATCCGTATAATTTTTTACAGCCTCAACATCCGCTTCGATAACGGCTTTGTTTGCTTCGTTTGTAAGAAGATAATCCTCCATTATAATTTCATCATCAAAATCAAGCGCATAAAGGAAAAGTGCGGAGCCCATGCCCGTTCTGTCCTTGCCCTGTGTGCAGTGGAAAAGTACCGACGCATCTTCGGGCTTGTTCAAAAGGATATCGAAAAATTCTTTGTAACCCGCCGCAGCTTCATCGCCAAGGAAATAATTTCTGTACATCTGCGGTGTGGGAAGCATTTTATTCTTGGCAAGAAGCACAAGTATCTCACCCTTGTCGCCGCTTTGGGATGCTTTTGCGTAAGCCTGCATAAATTCATCGGTTGCAAGTGCACTCATATCGCCCGCGATATTAAGCGGGATATGATGATTTTTTGCACCCTCTATTGTGGGCTCGGGAGCTGTCTTTGTTTCATTATCCGTGCGGAAATCCACCATATCCGATACTTTATATTTTTCGGATAAAAGTTTAAAGTCATTTTCCGTGCCGTCGGAAGGCTTGCCCGTTCTTATAATAACATTTTGCTTTATGACCCTGCCGTTTTTATTTACATAACCGCCAAGCTGTCTTGCATTGGTTATGCCCTCAATATCCTTTAAACGATAGTCGTTAAGGTCAAGGTGCTTTTCGGACTGAACTTCCTGAACTTCCTGTACTTCTTCCTGCTCGTTTGCGCCTATTGCCTGCATAAGCTCCGTATCGGGCAGATAAAAACTGCCGCCGATTATTACGGGCACATTGTAGGTAATATTTTCTTCTTCGTATACCGCATTTTCAAAAGTTATCTTTTTGCCGTTGACATCAAAACCGTCGTCGCCCGACTTTACGGAAACGGTATGACCGTCGTTTTTAAATACGGCTGTTTTTGTTTCCGCATCCCATTCGGTCACAAAGCCAAGGTTTTCAAGCGTTTCCCTTGCGGGAACAAGTTTGCTTGTCTGCGCAGCTGCATTTGATGCAAATAATACAGATGCCATAAGTGTTGCCAATAATGCGTTTCTTCTTTTCATAATTCATTCTTCCTTCCTTAAAAACATATGGGTTCAAGACCCTTGTCGTAGTATGATATGACCCTGTTTTTCATTGCTTCTATCCGTTCCGGAGCAATAAGTCCCGGTATGGTTATGGTCGCAAGCAAGATCCTTGTGCAGGCGACAGCCATTATTTGTTCTTCGGCCTTTGCTATAAACTCCTCGTCATCCGTGTCTAAATATGTCCTTATATATGTATCCCATATAAGCTTTATCTCGTCCACCGAAAAACCGCGTGTAAGTTCCCGCGCCTCTCTTTGTTCCTCACTCATATACTGCCCCAGTTTAAAGCCCAGACACATACTTACCATGTCAAATATCGGATGTCCCTTGCCCGACGTGGAAAGGTCGATAAACATATAGTCTCCGTTTTGCATCATTACATTTCCGATATGCCCGTCGCCGTGGATAAAAGTGTTTCGGTCGGGGATATTGGCTATAACGGCACGAAGTTTTTCCACCTCTTCCGCCGTGCAGACATTTCCTTCAAGATAGCCTATATACTTCATCGTGCCCGCCTTTGTATCGTCAAATTCGCCGTCTACTTCTATCTTGTGCATACTGCGCATTTTAAGTGCAAAGCCCTTGATATGCTCTGCTATATGCGCCTTGTCTTTTCTGACAACATTTAAAAGGTCATCCGCATCAAGCAATTCGTAAATGACACCGTAACAGTCACCGACTTTTACCGTGTCGTAGGATATTGCGGTGGGTACGCCGAAAACAAAGGCTTTTTTCGCTTTTCTTCCCTCATTGTTTATCATGGTAAGGCCGACATTGGGGTTAAAAACCTTTATTATGGTTTCCTTGTCAATGCGGTAAACGATGCCCGTCGCGCCCTTTCCGATAACTTCCAGTCCGTCTATGGATATGCTGCGCAAAGCCTTTTTCACATTTAAAATATTTGTAAAGCCCGTCACATCAAATATATCGTAAATTTCGGGCGGTACATTTATCACACTTACCTCTCCGCCCGACTGCTTTTTAAGTTTAAGCAGCACACGAAGCCCCGCACTTGAGATATATTCAAGTTCTCCCGCATCCAATGTCACATCGCCGCTTTCCGCAGCCGCAAGCAGCTCATCTTCAAACTGTTTTGCATTGTTTGAGTCTATCCTGCCGCAAATTTTTATAATATCGTCAGCTTTTTTTATCATACATCCTCCCCCTCTTATTTCATATACTTCCCGACAGAATTGTTTTTCTGCCCGTTCACTCGTTTTTATCGTTACTCGTTACCGCTCATTTATATAAATAATAACACACTTTTTACAATTATTCAAGTCAAATACAATAAAAACAGTGTCGTATACCTTCGCACATAAGTCAAAAAAACATATAATTTTCACGTTCCCTTATTTACTTTATGCAAAAGATGTTGTATAATATCATTAAGAAAAATGACCATTTAACACATACCTCTATACCAAAAGAAAGGACTGATAATATGACATACGAAGAGATTTTTGAAAAGGCAAAAAAACAGCTGCTTAAAGCCAAGATAAGCGACATAACACAGACAATAGCCGTACAGTTCAATATCATAGGCGAAGGCCATGGCTCGTTTTACGCTAAAATCGTGAACGGAAAAATGGAAGTCGAACCTTACAACTACTGGGATAACGATATCTCTTTGAACGTATTCGGCGGAGAGCTGTTATTTGCACTTGAAAACAAGGCATCGGACAAGCTGGGTTTTTACGGTGACAGCTATAAAATAAGCATATTAAAACCCGCGCTTATGACTATCCCGAAAACAAGAAAAAAAGCCGAAAACAACGCAAACAAATAACGATCAAAGGAGGCTTGCCGTGCATTTTCGGCACTGTCCATGATTTTGTGAATATCGGCGTTTCCCAAAACAAATTCTGTAAAAAAAAAGAGGATGAAGCACCATAAGTGCGGCATCCTCTTTATTATTTTGACTTTTTTTGACTTTTATTTTTTATCCTTTTCCCATGTTCTTTCGCCGATTATAAATCTCGGGCGCGCCTTGGTCTCAAGATAAATTTTACCTATATATTCGCCTATAACACCTATAGAAAGCATCTGTACACCGCTTAAAAAGCAGACTATACAAGTAGTCGATGTCCAGCCCGGTACGGTCGTGCCGCAAAAATGCGTGACTATCGACCAGATTATGCCGATAAAGCTTATTATCATAATAAAAATACCGAGCGAAGTTATCGTCCTTATGGGTTTTACGGACAGGCTGGTAATGCCGTCAAAAGCAAGGGCGAGCATCTTTTTAAGCGGATAATGGCTCTCGCCCGCTATACGCTCGTGGCGCTCGTAATAAACGGCCGTTGAGGAAAAGCCCACAAGCGGCACCATACCGCGCAGGAAAAGATTTACCTCTTTAAATTCGGCAAACTCTTTTAAAAACCTGCTGCTTAAAAGTCTGTAGTCCGCATGGTTGAACACCACGTCACAGCCCATGGAATTAAGCAGTTTGTAAAAGCTCTCCGCCGTAAAACGCTTGAAAAACGTGTCTGTTTCGCGGCTGCTGCGCACACCGTAAACAACATCATTGCCGTTTAAGTATGCCTCCACCATCTCGTCCATGGCGTTTATATCATCCTGCCCGTCACAGTCAATGGAAATTGTGATGTCACACATATCCTTTGCTTCCATAAGACCGCCCAAAAGCGCATTCTGGTGACCGCGGTTGCGGCTGAGGGAAACGCCTTTGTAATATTTATTTTCGGAAGCAAGCTTTTTGATTATCTCCCATGTCTTGTCCTTTGAGCCGTCGTTTACAAACATAACACGGCTGTCATCGCTTATTTTGCCTTTTTTGATAAGGCTTTCTATTTTTTCAAGGAACATTTTGCAGGTAATGGGCAAAACTTCCTCCTCGTTATAACAGGGTATTACTATGTATAATACAGGGGTCTGCATAATATCCCCTCCTTTGTTTTATTTTGCGGCTATAACCTCAACTTCCGCAAGTACATTTTTGGGCAGGCTTTTTACTGCTACGCAGGAACGCGCAGGCTTGGTTGTGAAATACTTGCCGTAAACCTCGTTAAAAGCAGTAAAATCGCCCATATCGGCAAGGAAACAGGTCGTCTTTACGGCATTTTCAAAACCGAGACCCGCCTCTTTAAGTATAGCACCCAGATTTTTCATTATCTGCTCCGTCTGACCTTTTATATCCTTTGCTTCAACACTGCCCGTTGTGGGGTCGATAGCTATCTGACCCGAGGTAAAAACAAAGCCGTTTACTTCTACAGCCTGTGAATAAGGGCCTATTGCTGCGGGTGCGTTGTCTGTGTGTAATGTTTTCATAATAAATTCTCTCCTTTTGTTTTATTCGACTAATTTATAGCCGTTTTGTACCAGTTTGTTCTTTATCTCCGCTACGTGCTCATGGTTTCTTGTTTCCATTGAAATACGCAGGTAGCAGGCATTGATGTCGATATTTACATCCGCCCTGTCGTGGTTTATGCTTACGACATTTGCACCGAGTTTTGAAATAATGCGCGATACGCTTTCAAGCTGACCCGGCTTGTCCTGCAGTTCTATCACAAGTTCCGCCAGTCTGCCTGCCTTTTGCAGACCGCGGTTTATCACTCTTGAAAGTATTGTAACGTCGATATTTCCGCCCGATACCAGGCAAACGACTTTCTTTCCCTTTATATCCACCTTGTCAAACAGCGCCGCCGCAACCGAAACAGCGCCTGCGCCCTCGGCAATAAGCTTCTGCTGTTCTATAAGGGATAAAATAGCGGTCGAGACCTCGTCGTCCGTAACCGTCACTATCTCGTCAACGTACTTTTCGCAAAGTTCGTAGGTGTTGTCGCCCGGGGTCTTTACGGCGATACCATCCGCAATGGTATGCACAGACGGCAAAGTCGTTATCTCGTGGTCGTGTATGGATTTTACCATAGACGGCGCGCCCGCCGCCTGCACGCCGTAAACCTTGATATTGGGATTAAGCGTTTTTATCGCAAAGGCAACACCGCTTATAAGACCGCCGCCGCCAACGGGAACGATAACGGCATCCACCTTTGGCAGTGCATCCAGTATTTCAAGGCCTATCGTGCCCTGACCTGCAATGACCATATCATCATTGAACGGGTGGATAAAAGTCATACCGCTTTGTTTTTGTATCTCTATGGCCTTGTTGTAGGCATCGTCATACGCGCCCTCGACAAGCCGGACCTCTGCGCCGTAGCTTTTGGTCGCCTCTACCTTTGAGATAGGTGCGCCGTCGGGAATACAGATAAGGGAGTTGATGCCGTTTTTAGCAGCCGCAAGCGCCACGCCCTGTGCATGGTTGCCCGCCGAGCAGGCAATAACGCCTTTCGCCTTTTCCTCGTCCGTCAGCTGTGATATTTTGTAATACGCGCCCCTGACCTTGAACGAGCCCGTGATCTGTAAATTTTCCGTCTTTAAATATATCTCGCAGCCGTCTTTCAGATTGGGTGCTTTGATAAGGTCGGTCGGCCTTATTACGTCCTTAAGGACATACTGAGCATGATATACCTTGTCTAATGTTAACATAGTTTCTCCTTAATTTGTCGTTTACTTGCGCCGACTGCGTGCCGCAAAGCGGCTTTATCCCTTGTACGCAGCCGTGTGCATGCCCCGCAGGGTATAAATCTGCTATAATTATTATACCACTTTGCGCCCGATATTTCAATAAGAGATTATTTTATAATTCAGCTATCCGACAAATAATAAAATGCCCCAAAGCATTTTCGGTGCTTCGGGGCGCTGTATGCTGCCGTTAAAAACGGCAGTTTTACTGATTTTTAAAATTTGTCTTTTACTTCATCAAGGCTCACTATCTTGTCGAAAACATCGCAATGCTGTTCGCCGGGTATCTTATCGTTGTATACATAGTCGTATATCATCTCGCGGTAAGCATAGACTTTCTCGCGAAGCTCGTCCTTATTGGCGGGCTCGGTTATCGTCATGCCTGCGCTCGGTTCGTCGGGATACATAGTGCCTGTCGGGTCGGCGATATTATCAAAGCTCCACACAACGCCGTTTATGCTGTCTGCATTCATTTTTACCATCTGGATATTCTCTACATTGTGGAAAGAGAGGATATTCTTCATGTCATAGTGCATACCGCCGCTGCCGTTGTCGCAGTTCTGGTCAAAACCCTTTGCACGGTACTGAACGGCCGCTTTGCTGTTGCCGTAATGGTCGAAAGCAATGCAGTTTTCGATATATCTGTAGCCTGTCGAGTCGGACTCGGACGAACCAAACTTAAAGCCGTTCGGATTGCCGCCCCAGTTGGAGTACATCTTGGAATAATTGTTTGTATTGCCAAGCAGGTTCATAGTCACGTTAGGCCAGTTTTTCACCTTGCCCGTGCTCTCGTCAACTTCAAATTCGCGGTTGTTGTACTTTGTTTCAAAATCGGGGTCGTTTTTAAGTATAGTCTGTACATAGATAAGCTTTTTATCAAGCGGATAGCCCATTATATAGTCGTATTCGCCCGTAAATGTATTGGGATTGCCGTTGTGCCATGCAAGACACTCAACATAAGCAATATCTGTTATATAACGCTTGCCGTCGCTCATTCTGTCGTAGCTGTCCCAACCGTCGTCGGCATTTTCCCACGCACGGCAGTTATAGAAATTGTTGCCGCCGCCTGCGCCTATCTTAACGGAGAAACCGTCTGCATCCGCGCCGCTCTTTTGTACTATATCGCCGTTTCTGTAGCTGTCGCAGTTGATGAACTTGTTGTCATGGCTGCCGTTTGTAACGGAGATACCGCTGTTGTTGTTGTAGCGGAATACGCAGTTTACAAAAGTACATTCGCCCGCATTCTGATAGTTGGGGTCTTTCGAGTCGTTATCCTTTATGCGGACACCACAGTCACCCGCATTTTCTATTATCAGGTTTTTGAAATCATAACCCGTACCCTTGATATAAATACCGACACCTGCTTCGCCGCGGCTTGTAAGGCTGTCACGCAGCTTTGCAAAATCAAGTGCGGCACCTGTGCCGTCCTCGTTTGTAAGGCCGTAAAATTCCATGCCCGCATTGACGGTATTAAGGTCGATACGCTCGGGGCACTCGATAGTGCCGTCAATGTATATCTTCTTCTGATTTGAACTTATCGCATTTTTAAGTGCCGTAAAATCCGAAACCACAACACCGTCCGAAGTGTCAATCTCGTCTTTGCCCGATTTGATGTCAAATTCGGGTACTAAGGTCTTTTGCAGGATATAGCTTGCATCCGAAGCCGTTACCGTGCCGTCCTCGTCAAAGTCCGATGCGGTTATCTGCTCCTGTGTAAGACCTGTGCTGCTGCCCGTAAGTGTGTATTGTAATGCAAGTGTCGCATCCGACGCTGTAATGCTGCTGTCCAGATCGACATCGCCCTTTGCGGCTGCAAAGCAATTTGTGCTCATCATAAGCACCGCAAGCAATACCGCCGTTTTACTGTGTTTCATTTTGTGTTACCCTCCCGATACCTTCCGTGTATTATTAAAACTTGAAAACATCCTTTTTATCGGTCTTTTCCCAGGGCAGGTCAATATCCGTTCTGCCAAAGTGACCGTAAGCCGCTGTCTGTGCGTAAATAGGACGGCGCAGACCAAAGGTGTCGATTATAGCCGACGGACGCAGGTCGAAGTTTTTGCGTACTATTTCAACTATCTCGTCATCGCTTATCTTGCCCGTGCCGTATGTGTTGACAAGGATAGAAAGCGGCTGAGCCACACCGATAGCGTAAGCAAGCTGTATCTCGCACTTTTTGGCAATGCCGCTTGCAACAATATTTTTTGCAACATATCTTGCCGCATAAGCACCCGAACGGTCGACCTTTGTCGGGTCTTTGCCGCTGAATGCACCGCCGCCGT